>Ga0075029_100000066_pt1 | contig 44470 bp, 32 predicted proteins | sample LitLauG_LLR_2013_FD_71391 | JGI IMG/M metagenome (GOLD analysis project Ga0075029, IMG submission 71391) | Freshwater sediment microbial communities from North America - Little Laurel Run_MetaG_LLR_2013 | ecosystem: Environmental > Aquatic > Freshwater > Creek > Sediment | place: USA... | reverse complement strand
CGGCGCTCCTTTTCGCTAGGTTGGCGATGCCAACAATCACAACCTACCGCAAAGTGGGCGCCTTTTATATTGCGTGTAATCGGGGATATTACGTCAAGCACCGTTTGTTCACCTCTGCGCTGCTGGTGTACCGGAGCGACTGTCGCAACCTGCAACCTCAACAGGGTGAAGGGCGTGGACGTCGCGGCGCGGATTGCCATCTGCTCCGAGAACCTCGAACTCTAGCTTAGCCCCGGTAGTAATTGATCGAGACGGCTGCAACGTAAGGGCAAACGGACTGAGGACGGTGGCCGCCAGTTCATCTATTGTTGCGGAGATGTTCGAGGCGGACGACGGATAGGCGACGAGACCGCCTGAAGCCACAGAAATCTTCTGGAGATAACCCCGATGCTTTGAAGCGTGGTCGTAGTCTAGGATCAGACCGAATACAGGCGGCCACGAAGAACGCAGGAATAGTGACTTGGTCGCGTCGCTCGTATGAGTGCTAGCGTCATCATTGCCATCGCTGATTACAACAATCGCGGCGTTCCGGGTGGTAATCCGGCTTGCGATACTAATCAGCGCGTCGCCCACGGCTGTTCCACGCCTAGGAGTCTGAGTGGACCACTGATCTAACAACTTTTCACTTTCGGTGCGCCCGATTGCGTGACCTTGAATTCTCTCGTCGAACACGAATGCCACGATGTTTTCTCCCGTTTTCTCCACCACTTCCCTGGCTGCGGCGATGGATTGATTCCAAGTGCCTCTCATGCTGCCGCTCGCGTCCAGCATCAAAATTACCGCTGGCTTGGCTGCGGGAGAGAATGAGCTAATGTTCGCCCGAGTGCCGTTGATTTCTGCTCTTAACTGAGCAGTTGTGACGTTCACAACCGGCTGAGATTGCTTGTCGACCACGCGAAGAATGGTGCTGACGGGGCAGTCCTGCCCGAGTCCGATGCGCGTTAGAGCGCCGACGAGAATGAGGAGAATAATGACCGCAAGTACGCGATGAAACGCGGACAAAACAAACAGCATAAATCTCCTGTGCGGCGCAGCGTGTCTCATTTTACAGCGACGCCCCGGAAGAATGAGTGGCCGGGATCGTTGAGTAACGATGATCGATGAACGATCTTAACGGGCAGTAATAAAAAAGGCCCCCGACGCCGACCACCCTGGCCGGTTCGAGAGCCTTTCCTGTCACCTGCGACCTAAGACCTGAAACCTGCCCTAATCGTTGCCCGCAGCCGCCGCCATCACGCCAGCCGCCTTCAAATCCCGCACCAGCGCCGGCTTAGGCGGCAGGTTATCGAGTGCAACTTTATAAACGTGCCGCGCCAGCCCGAGTTTCTTGAGCGCCCAGATGCCGTACCAGTTCATATCGACTTCATACCACCGCAAGCCATGGCGCGCCGAAACCGGATGCGCATGATGATTGTTGTGCCAGCCTTCGCCAAAGGTGACGAGGGCCACAAGAAAGTTATTGGTCGAAAGGTCTTTGGTAGCAAAGCGGCGCGAGCCCCACAGGTGTGTAACCGAGTTCACCATCCAGGTAGTGTGCAGTCCGACTACGACGCGCGCAAACACTCCCCATAGCAGCCAGGGCAGCCCGCCAATTGCGAACAGGATCACGCCCAGAATAATGTTTGAGGTCCAGTGATATTTGGTCAGCCAGACGTGAGCTTTATCTTTGGTCAGGTCGGGGACATAACGGGCGAGCGTAGTGGTGTCGTGATGCATCGACTTGCCCATGAGGATCCACCCCATGTGCGACCACCACTTGCCATCGTTCGGCGAATGCGGATCGCCTTCCTCGTCGGAGAACTGATGATGAATCCGGTGCGTAGCCACCCAGAAAATCGGCCCGCCTTCAAGCGCCAGCGTCGCGCACCAGGTCAGGAAATACTCCACCCATTTCGGCGTCTTGTAGCCGCGATGCGTCAGCAGCCGGTGATAGCTCATCCCGATCCCAAGGCTGCCCGATACCCACCACAGGAAAATGGCGGCAAGAAATGCGGGCCAGGTAAAAAAGAATAATGCCGCAATTGCGCCCACATGAAACAGGCCCATGGCGATCGCCGTGCCCCAGTTGAAGCCATCTTTGTTCGCCCGTTCTCTACGGTTGGTGCCTTCGCCGGTTTCTCTCATGGCCTGGCTGGCCGCTTCGCGCACTGTCTCGCGCCTGGTCTCGCGCATGCTCTCGCTCATCGTCTTTTCTCCGAACAACCCATTTCGCTGAGGTCTGTTTAGACAATAGCAAGAGTCCGCGAATCGCTTTGTAATACTTCTGTAATCCTCGCTGACTAAAGGGGTTACGAGCGTAACGGGCGCGTCCCTAAACACCGCTTCGGTCCGCTCGCGCGGCCCGCATTCCACGTCTTGTGTGATTCCTCGCACACCGGTCTGTGACCGCGCAACTTTTCTGTGCGGTTGGTGGCGGCGTAGAGTATGGTTGTCAGTTCAACCGTGCTCCGTAATCGGAGGTGGGTGTTGAAAAACAAATTCTCGTACCATGAAGTATTGAAGAAGGCTGCTCTAGCTCTTCTCGCCATCTTTATTCTTGCCCTCGCGCTGTGGGCACAGAAAGATCAGCCCCCCGCAAAAGCCGAATACAAGATTCCTCCCGAAGATGCCGCCCGTGTGAACTCCGTCAAGCCAACCGCGGAGTCGCTGGCCAAAGGCAAAAAGATGTATGGCATCGACTGCTTGATGTGCCATGGAAAAGACGGCGACGGTAAGGGCGACATGGGGGGCGATTATAAGAACATCCCCGACTTCACCAATCCGGACGCGCTGAAAAACCGCACCGACGGCGAACTCTTCTACGTTACGAGGAAGGGCAAAGGCGAAATGCCCCCTGAAGACAACCGCGCCAAGGATGACGACATCTGGAACATGGTGAACTATGTCAGAGCGTTCGCAAAGAAATAGGCACCTGCGTGGGGACGGGCGTCTCGCCCGTGCCGCGTAGGGACAGCCGCCCATGGCTGCCCAAGCTGGATTCATCACCAGACGCCGTCTTCTACTTCGTCGCAGCCTTCGCCTTGACTTCCACCCCGGCCCACTTCTCCAGCAACGTGAGCGTGGAAGCGTAGTCGAGATCCCCCTGCCCTTCCTCGGCCGCAACGTCATACACCTCTTCCACCGCCTCCAGGCCCGGCAGGCGCACCCGCGATTCTTTGGCGGCATCGAGCGCCAGGCGAATGTCTTTCAGCATCAGCCGCAGCGGAAAATTCGGCGAGAAGTCGCGCTTCATAATGAACGGAGCTTTGTAATCCACCACGCCCGAGCGCACCATGGAAGCCTGGATCAGCGGCAGCATCTTTTCAACATCCACGCCGAGTTTCGCGGCCAGCGTCAGCGCCTCGGCAAAGCCTTCATAGATGAGCGCGATCTGCAGATTCATGGCCAACTTAGTGGCCTGTCCCTTGCCAGTTTCGCCCATGTGGAACACCTGCTTCCCCATCGCCTGGAGAAGCGGCTGCAGGGTGGCGACCGCGCCTTCACTGCCCCCCACCATAAAAATCAGGTTCCCAGCCTCGGCGGCGATCTTCGAGCCGGTCATCGGAGCATCCACATAGTCAACGCCGCGCGCCTTCACGCGCCCGGCAAAATTAAGCGTGGCGGAAGGCGAAATCGTGCTCGAGTCCGCGATGATCATGCCCGCGGCCAGTGCCGGCTCCGCGCCCCCCTCGCCAAACAAAACCTGCTCGACCGCTTTGGTGTCGGAGACACACATCCACACCACTTCGGCGCCCGAAGCCGCGTCCCCCGGATAAGCCGCCGTGCGCGCGCCTTCCACGTCCTTGCCCGCACTCCGATTCCAGACCGCGACCTCGTGTCCGGCCTTGACCAGATTAGCGGCCATCGACCGTCCCATAATTCCCAAACCAAGAAAAGCGACGCGCATCAGGGTAGTTCCTCCAGACGTATTGCGTTGAAGTTTGGATTATAACGATTAGCGGCAAAGCGGCGGTCAAAGAAAATACAAATTCTCATTACTGGGAACACTTAAGAAACTCTCGAAGAAACCGACACCCCTGCGTCGATCCCGGTCTCCAGAGCATCCAAATACACTGGAGACTTGCGGCAACAAAGCCGATAATGTAGCCGTACCGCGTCGTGGCGGACCGATCGGGACATTCCGATCGAAGCATAGTGGTCGAATTAATGTTAAAGTCCTCATTGAAAAATCCGGCTCTACGGCAGCGTGCCGGCCAATTCACGCGCCTGGTGCGGCGTTCCGTGGTCACCCCTCGCACCGGCCAGACCCACAAGGCGAAACTGGTCGCCAACGGCGAACTGGGCGTCACCTTCATCGGGCACTCCAGTTTCTTCCTGCAAATCGGCGGACAAAACGTAATCATCGATCCCAACTTCGCGCGCTGGCTGTTCGTCCTAAAGCGCCTGCGTCAACCCGGATTGAGCCTGCGCGACCTGCCTCCCATGGATCTCGTCCTGGTAACGCACGCGCACTTCGATCACCTGCATCGCCAGTCGCTGCGCACCATAGCGCGCCAAACCCGCCGCCAGACCGGGACCGCGCCCACGCTGGTAGTCCCGCATCACCTCTTCGATCTGGTCAACGATCTCGGCTTCGAGCAGATTATCGAACTCGAATGGTGGAACAGCTATCGTCACGGCGCGCTTGACATCACGCACGTGCCCTCGCGGCATTGGGGAGCGCGCGTCCTGAAAGATTCGCACCGCGGCTACGGAGGCTACGTGTTGCGCAGCGGCAAGCACTCCGTCTACCACGCCGGAGACACCGCCTATTTCGCAGGCTTCCGCGAGATCGGACGCCGGCTCTCGCCGGAACTGGCGCTGCTTCCCATCGGCGCCTACAATCCGCCGCAGTTCCGCAACGTCCACACCAGCCCCGCCGACGCGACCCGCGCTTTCCTCGATCTGAAGGCCCGCTGGATGGTGCCCATGCACTACGGCACCTTCCGCCTGTCGCACGAACCCATCGACGAACCCCTCCAACTGCTGGAACGGGAAGCCCTGGCCGCCGGAGTCCAAGACAAAGTGGTGGTGCTGGAAGAGGGCGTTACACGCTTCTTCTGAGGGGCCCGCCTGCGCCATCCGATAGATGAAATACGTGATCAGCTGGAATGAACGCCCGCAGGGCTCGCCGGCAGAGTATGAGAATGCGCAGAAGCGCATCCTTGAGGTGTCTGGTCAGTGGAAGGCGCCAGCGAATTTCAAGATCGAGTTTTTTGTGGTGCGGGTGGGCGATTGGGGTGGGTACTTGCTGGTGGACTGCGACGATCCGCTGACGGTGCATAAGTTTTGTTCGATGCTCCCGGCATTTACGATGGAGGCGCGTCCGGCCTCGAAGTGCTAACACACGGCTTGAGTGAGCCACCGGCGCGATCAGACACAGGTTTTCTGGAGGAGTTCGACCACCGCTACGGCATCCTTGTAGTAGGCGGTTAGGCTGCCAATGGAAAGGGAAACCGAATCGCCATGCGCAATCTTGTGCCTGTTGCCTACGATGCTGTTCACAGAATCTGATAGCTGCCCCTGAGTTGCCGATTCTATCTGCGCTCTCCAGTCCGGGCTAAACGAGCCGAGAAGATCTAGAATTGCGCCCATCTTGGGATTTTGAAAGCCGCGGAGTTTGGCGCTGACAAAATTCGAGACGAAGGGGCTGGCACTGCGTCTACTGTACTCCGACAGGCAAAGCTCAACAGAGTTTTCGATGAAACCACAGACAAGAACGCAGAGATAGCGGGACCAATGAGACTTCATTTCTATGTCCGAAACCGCAATCGCCGCTTTGAACAACTCGTCTAGCCGTTGTTTCTGTTGATGAATCGCCAACATAAGGCTACGCGACGTTGGAAAATGCCGCGGTTGCTAGACCGATGCGTATCTTGACACGCTCCTCACCAGCCGTGCCACGCCCACAGGCATCCAGGAATGACTGGTCACGCAGGAGCTCTTCATACTTCAGCTTAAGCTGATTGAGGTCTGCGACGGGGCTCTGCCGAAGACGCCTAGCTAAGCCAACCATTACGGAATCGAAAACTGCTGCATTCAGCGCTCGCACTGGCCTGAAGGCTGACGTACCAATCGCGTGATGGACCAAATGAATTGTGTCGGAAAACACAACCCTCATTTCATCGGCCCGGTCTCTCTCCAGAGTCTTGTACCTCCCCATGAATGCATTCAAAAAGTTCACAAGGGGACTCTTGTAGTTCTCAGCCTCGTAATAGAAGGCCAAGAAACGGAGTATTAACTCTTGGTCCCTCATTCGACCGTCCTCTTGTCCGTAGATCGAGCGCCACTCCGCGTCTTTATTCAAATCACGGAGCAGCTCCCGCATCCCACCCGAATGGTGAACGGCACTTCGTATCTCTTGAGGAGTAAGTTTCTTGCCACCCGAGTTTAGGCGCTCAAAGACCTGATAGATTCCGCTTTGATCCTCAGACGGCTCGTCCTGCTTGAATATTGTGACGTGCAGAATTGCGTCGTCAAGACGGCGGCGATCCTCGTCTCGAAGTCCCTTGTAAGTCTTCCCCTCGAAAGTTCGGTCCACGCTTCTAAGTGAAAATTCACGTTTGGTCGGCTCCCAGATACCGTCGTAAAAGTATCTCAGTGACAACAACCTTTGCTGCCCGTCAACCACCAGCAGCTTCCCAGTGTCTGTTTCTTTGGAAAGGAAAATGCTGGGCACCGGAAGTCCGAGCAGAAGTGACTCGACAAATCGCGATGCATCCTTCACATCCCATACGAATCCCCGTTGAAACTCAGGCACGTAGACGGATCCCTCTCGCATGCGCTTAACTAATCCGTCGACCGTATAGTCTGCGCCGTAACTTGAGATGACATAAGCGAGGGGCGCAACCTCACGGTCGCCCTCGTTGGTTCGCACGTCTTCGATCTGGACGTCTTGCACGTCCTGCACTTCTTGGTCCAGCATTCCGCTTGATCCCACGATATGCCTCAATTCCCCCGTAGTATCTCACACGGGCCGGGTGGCCCACCGTATCGCAAATCATTTTCAAAACCCAAAGTGTGCCCCCGCTCAAGCCTGCTTGGGCGGGCCTTTACCGCGCCGCGACTTCGTCCAGCCGTGCCAGGGTATCCGGATATCGGCGTACCAGCAGCACCAGGGCGGCTGCCTGAGGATTCGGTTTCGCGCGCCCTTGTTCCCACTTTTCCAGGGTTCGTTCGTTGATACGTAGCCTGCGCGCGAAGACTGCGCGCGAGCAGCGCAGCTTCTTCCGTGTGTCCAGAATGAGTTTCGAATCGACCTTGGGGAGCGGCAAGGCTTCGACTTTATAACTCCGCAAAGTGATCTTGCCTTCGCGACGGCCCTTCATTGCCGCCACGCCCTCCATCAGTTCACCAAAAATGTCCCTCTTTGACTTTGCCATGGCTTAGCCCCCTCCCGCGCGGAAAACAGCGCCTAAAGGCGTATTTCCTAATGCCGCACTGCGGCACGTCTGAAGACGTGCCCTGATACGAGTCCCCTGAAACAATAGACTCTACAGTCAGCATACGCTAATAGCGTACACTCAGCTTACTGTACTCTATTGGCATAGCGATGCCGATCGATTCGCCCGCCGTATAATGTTTGGTTCCTCATCCTCGCCGAAGACCGTGCCTCCCGCATCGGTCTTCGGCTGCACGCACAGGAGATTTCATCATGGCTACTCTTACTGAACCCGCCACCGAGTCCCACGTGAAAACCCGCACCGAATCCGACAGCATGGGCAAAATCGAAGTCCCCTCCAACGTTTACTGGGGAGCGCAGACGCAGCGCTCGCTGCTGCATTTTGATATTGGGCGCGACGTCATGCCTCCCGAGTTGATTCGCGCCTTCGGCACGCTCAAGAAGGCTTGCGCGCTGGTGAATCAGGATTTGGGCAAGCTTCCCTCCGACATCGCCAAGCTCATCGTGCAAGCCGCCGACGAAGTCATCGCCGGCAAGCTGAATGACCAGTTTCCGCTGCGCATTTGGCAGACGGGCTCGGGCACGCAGACCAACATGAATGTGAACGAGGTCATCTCCAACCGTGCGATTGAAATTGCTGGCGGAGAAATGGGATCAAAGAAGCCGGTGCATCCGAACGATCACGTCAACATGTCGCAGTCGTCGAACGATACATTTCCGGCGGCGATGCACATTGCGGCGGCAGAGCGGGTGAAGAACGCGCTGATTCCGGCGATCAAGACGGTGCGCGACGCGATTGCGGCCAAGGCGAAGGAATTTCATGACGTGGTGAAGATTGGGCGCACGCACTTACAGGATGCTGTTCCATTGACCATTGGACAGGAATTTGGCGGCTGGGCAAGTTTGTTAGACCGTGACATCCACCGACTGGAGCAGGTGCTGGATGGGCTTTACGATCTCGCCATCGGTGGCACGGCAGTGGGCACTGGCCTGAACACACATCCGGAATTTGCCGAGCGCGCTGCTAAAAAAATTGCTGAGCTTACGGGACTTCCCTTCCGGTCGCATGGCAACAAGTTCGCCGCGCTTTCGGCGCACGATGAGATTGTGTTTGCTCAGGGCGCTATGGAAACTTTGGCCGCTTCGTTCATGAAGATCTCTAACGATATTCGCTGGCTGGCTTCCGGTCCGCGGTGCGGGTTGGGCGAGCTGGTGATTCCGGAGAATGAGCCGGGATCGTCGATCATGCCGGGCAAGGTCAATCCCACGCAATGCGAAGCGATGACCATGGTCTGCGTGCAAGTTCATGGAGCGACGGCCGCGGTGGGATTCGCCGGATCACAGGGGAACTTTGAGCTTAACGTGTTCAAGCCGGTGATCATTTACAACTTTTTGCACTCCGTCACTTTGATCACCGACGCTTGTCATGGCTATGTTGAGTACATGGTCAAAGGCATTGAAGTCGATCGAGCGAAGATTGACTTCTATGTGAAGAATTCGCTGATGCTGGTCACGGCGCTCGCTCCTAAAGTGGGATACGACAAAGCGGCGCAGATTGCGCACACGGCGCACGTCGAGCACTCCAGCCTGCGCGAGTCGGCTTTGAAGCTGGGATATCTTACAGGTGAGGAATTCGATTCGCTGGTTAAGCCGGAGAGGATGACTCATCCGTAAGGGCCACGAAGTTTTCTTTGTGAATTGTCATCCCGAGCGAAGCGAGGGATCTGCAGTTCGCGGCAATATGCAGATCCCTCGCTTCGCTCGGGATGACAAAATTCACAGAAGATCAACTGCCGTCGACTCAATTCTTCTTCAGGAAGCGGCGCCGGTTCAGGTGAGTGGATGCGGTTGGCTCTATGTCGTCGTACTTCAGTACGCTGATGGAGCCATCGACTTCGAGCACTGCGAGCGCCGCGTCCTTATAGGTGCCTACGCCGTGTTCGCGGAGCGCGCGCTGCAGTTCGTCCATGCTGACATGTTCTTTGGCCATGTGCGATTCGATGACCTCGCCATCGTGGACCAGCAGGCTGGGCTGTCCTTGAATATATCTTCGGAAGCGACGATTCGCACCCGAAAGCTCGGCCACCAGATAGTTCAGGATGAGCAGCGTAGTGGCGGCCACCGCGCCTCCGGCGAGCGAGGTGTCAGGGCCGGTCATGGCGTTTTGCACGGAGTTCGAAATTAGTAGGAGCAGCGTGAGATCGAAGGGCGTCATCTGGCCGACTTCCCTTTTGCCGCTGATACGGATTCCGATCAGCACGAGAAGATAGATGATTCCGGTGCGGAGGGCGATTTCAAGCAGCGTGTGCAGATTCGGAGGAAGCATGGGGAGGTTAGAGGTCAGAGGTCAGATTGCAGAGGTGAAATCCCAGGATCGCGGCTGCGTTGTTGTGGCATGAGTATTCAACCTCTGCAATGTGACCTCTAACCTCTGACCTCACTAACTACTGCGGCGTCGCGGTGATCGGCAACGGTGCGTTCTTCGGCGTGCTCAGGTAGCCGGTGATCTTGTTCTTGTCCACCGACCAGACCACGAGTTCGTAGAGCATCTTATCGCGTCCGGTGTAGAACTGAACCGGCTCGCTCTGATTCTTGTCTTTTTTCTCGATGGTCTTGTCGTCGGCGGTGACGTTCAGGGTGTACTTGCCGTGTTTGGGATCGGTCTTCTTGAGTTGCAAGGCCACGGTCGAGAACGCCTGCGGCCTGGCACCCTTTAATAAGGTGAATTCATAGTACTGCCGGTCGCCTCTGTGTTTGAGGGCTTCGAGATCGCTGCGGGTGTTGGCGATCAGTCCACTCTGCACGCCGAGATCGCCGACGGTGTTCTGCAGTTTCGAGATGGTCGCCTCGAGTGACGCTTTGGTGGCAGCTACGTCGGTCTTCACACCGCCGACGTCGGACTTCACCGACCCCACTTCTCCGGAAACGGCGCTAACATCTTTTTTCTCCTGCTCCGCTTCTGCCGCGATGCGGGCCGACGCCGCTTGTTGCTCACGCTGCAACTCGGAGGCGCGCGTCGCCAGTTCCTTCTTGGTCATGCCCAACTGCTGGGCCAGGGTTTCCGAATCGGCCTCGGCGGCTTGCATACGCTTGGTCAGGTCGCCTATCTGTTTTTGGCTGACGGCTTGATCTTGGGCGGCTTTTTCGAGCTTGGTGTGGTGGTCGTAAATGAAAAACGAGGATGCGCCGGCATAGGCCACGGCCAGCACGATGAGGATCCATTTGCCGACGTTGCTTGGCGGCTCAGGGTGATAGACGGTCGGTTGCTCACCTTCGGACATTAGGGGGTCTCCGGTTGAAGTGGATTGTAGGGCCTATTGTTTGTGAGATGCGGGCTGCTGTCAATTGCGTTTGGGGTTCTTGTGAGCCAGACTCACACATTCGCAAAGAACGCGAATGTGTGGGGCACCCGCTAGAATGAACAGCGTGAAGAACTGGGACGTAATCGTCGTTGGGGCGGGCATCATCGGGCTTTCGCTGGCGATTGAGCTGAACAGGCAAGGGCTGCGGGTGCTGGTGGTGGAGAAGGGCGAACCGGGACGCGAGGCGTCCTGGGCCGCGGGTGGCATGCTGGTCGACTCTGAGGACGAGACTCAGGTCGCGCTACGGGAGCTGGCCGCTGCCAGTGCTCGAATGTATCCCGAGTTTGTAGGCGAGCTCGAAGATGATTCCGGGTTGAAGATCGATCTGAGATCGGTTGGAGCGCTGGTTTTCAAGTCTGGAGGGGCGGGGCACTTCGGCTCTGCTCAGGGCGGGCTCCGCCCCGCTAACAGCCAAGCCTTTGCTCTGCCGCGACCGCTGGCGGAATTGGAACCAGCGCTTCGGATCGATGGTTCGACGGCTCTGTACTTGAAAGAGCTCTGCGTTGATCCGCGGCATCTGACCGCGGCTGCCATCGCCGCGGCGCGGCATCGCGGGGTTGATTTTTCTTCAGGAGATCAGGTGCTGGCCGTGGAGGTGGCAGACGGCAAGGCTTGCGGCGTCCGCACCAACAAGTCGCAGTTTGCCGCGGGCGTGGTGGTGAATTGCACCGGCGCTTGGGCCAGTCAGATTGGACCGCACTTGTTCCCAACGCGGCCGGTCAAAGGGCAGATGCTGTGCGTCGCCATGCCGGAGAAGGAGATGGTGCGGCATGTGGTGCGCACAGCCGAGGTGTATTTGATTCCGCGCAGCGATGGACGCATGGCGATCGGGGCCACCCAGGAAGAGGCGGGATTCGATAAGCAGACGGTGCCGGAGACGATTCAGAAGTTGCGGCAGGCGGCGATTGATCTGGTGCCGCGATTGGCGGAGGCGCGGATTCTGGAGGCTTGGGCGGGACTGCGTCCGGGAACGGCGGATGGGCTGCCGATTCTGGGGGCTACGCCGACGCCGGGGTATTTTGTGGCGGCGGGGCATTTTCGGGATGGGATTTTGCTGGCGCCGGTAACGGCTAAGGTGATGGCAGAAGCGATCACGGGGCGTAGGACGCAGATGGATATATCGAGATTCTCGGCTAGTCGCTTTGCCAGTTGAGCGCCGGGCTGCCTTCCGGTGGTGTCTGCAGCGCACACGGAGTAGGTCAGGCCTTCTACACCATCGCACCTATCGCCGTAGCAGGTTGGAGTGGCCAAGGCAGTCGTGGCGTTCGGTTGCAGCGCTTGGGCCAAGTCCGCACAGAACAGGAGCTTTACTATCTGGGCACTTGACTGCGGCCGCTGCGCATGTCAGAAATGTCGTGAGAGGAGCCATGAGCAGGTTCCAAGTCGCGACGATTGAAGGTTCCGGAAAGCAAGTCACCATCGACTTCGAAAGACTGGCCATAATCGAGAGCGCACCGGCGAACGGCAGATACACGTTCCAGCTTTTGAGCGGAGAGCGCATCTCCGGCGATGTTGAGGACGGTCGCCTCATAAACGCAGTCACAGCATGAGAATTCCACTGTTCGATGCCGCGGTTCTTGGGGTGCTGATAGTCCTCACTGTCGCTTGGCCCGTGTTTTTCTTTTTGATCCGTCGGCGCACCCGCGAGACGGGCCGAGGACGTGGATGGAGGCACGCCGCGTTCTTCCTAGGCCCGATTTGCGCGCCTATAGTTTTCTTGCTTTGGTCTCAGTCCGAAAAGCGAAACACAACTGCGCGGATCACATAACCGAGGAGTTTGTCATGGAAACAGCTTTGAACAAAGAATGCGTAAACTGCCACGGTACCGCGAAAGACCCCGTATCGCGTAAAACCTGTACGGAGTGTAGCGGCTCGGGGAGGCAACTGGTCAATTATGAGTCGGTACCAATGCCTTCCCCAGAAGAGGAAGAAACCGACGTTTGACAGAGCATCTCACGGCCCGGGACTGGCATCCTGGCTATTTGCCAAACTGTCCCGGAATTATGATCGTCAATGGTCTCTCCGTTGTCGTAATTGGTCCCTCTACTATCGGGGCAAGAAGTCCGCTAGCAGTCGGTCCCTCCGTCGGTTGTGTTGGCCCTAGATGTGGATTCGGTGTTAGCGTGCCTACAACTGCCATCGTCATGCTCTCCTTTTAAGGCAATTGTAATTCCACTGTCAATTCCGGAACATGTCAAATTCAGCCACTACCTACTTTTCGATCCACAGCAACTGCCGCGCGTTCAAGGTATATACTTAACCGTTTCCAGCAATCATCTTAATACGCGCGCCCAGCGCGCCAGAAAGGCACCCGACCATGGCTTCCCCCGCAGTCGATTTTGCCCGAAATAATCAGCCGCGTTTTCTTGATGAGTTGAAGACCCTTCTCCGCATCCCCAGCATCAGCACGCTCGATGAACATAAGAGCGACGTGCAGAAGGCGGCGGAATTTGTGGCCGCTGAGCTGACTCGCATTGGCATGGACAATGTCGAAATCATTCCGACCAAGGGACATCCCCTGCTCTACGCCGACTGGCTGCACGCGGCGGGCAAGCCGACCGTTCTCATGTATGCGCATTATGATGTGCAGCCGCCCGATCCTTTGGACGAGTGGAAGACGCCTCCGTTTGAGCCGACCGAGCGCAACAACAACATTTATGCGCGCGGCGCGGTCGATGACAAAGGGCAGCTCTGGATGGAAGTGAAGGCGCTTGAATCCCTGATGCAGGCGCATGGAGGGAAGCTTCCGCTCAACGTCAAGATCATTTTTGAAGGTGAAGAGGAAGTGGGCGGTGAGTCGATTGCCGCTTACGTCCGCAAGGAGAAGGCAAAGCTGAAGGCCGATTTTGCGCTGGTCTGCGATACGGAACTGTTCGCTCCCGACCTGCCCACGCTGTGCGTCGGCCTGCGCGGGCTGGTGTACACCGAGATCGAGGCCTTCGGGGCGAAGACCGATCTGCACTCCGGCATGTATGGCGGGGCGGCGCCGAATCCATTTTTTGCGCTGATCGAGATCATCAGCAAGTTGAAGGATGCGAAAGGCAAGGTGCTGATTCCGGGCTTCTACAAGAATGTCAAAGCGCCCAGCAAGGATGAGTTGAAGGCGTGGAAGCGATTGCCTTTTAACGAAGAGCATTATCGCAAGACTGAAGTCGGGTCGAAGGTGCTGACGGGCGAGCCGGGATATTCGGTGCTCTACCGGACCTGGGCGCGTCCGACGCTTGAAGTGCACGGGATGCCGGGCGGGTTTGTAGCTCCGGGGGCGAAGACGGTGATTCCGGCCAAGGCGGCGGCCAAGGTTTCGATGCGCATGGTGCCGAATCAGGACCCAAACGACATCCTGAAGCGCTATACGGCATACGTCAAGAAACTTACGCCTAAGGGAATCGACACCAAGATAAAGGTCTGGAGCAAAGGGCCGGCCTGCGTGGTGGGCACCGACAACCGCTTCATTAAGGCGGCGACCGAGGCACTGCATGACACGTTCAAGAAAGAGACCGTGTTCATTCGTTCCGGCGGGTCGATTCCAATCGTGACCGATTTCCAGGACGTGCTGAAGATTCCATCGGTCATGATGGGCTTTGGGCTGCCGGATGATAATTTGCATGCTCCGAATGAGAAGTTTCATATTCCGAATTTCCATCGCGGGATTGAGACGATCTGCTTGTTCTTTGAGAAGCTGGGATAGGTTCCGATTTGGGGGGCCATGTTTCCACCCGACGTTGAACGGGACGCATTCCGAGCCAGCAATGGCGAATTCGGGTGGATTCGCGCGCAGATTCCCTTGGTGGTAGACATTCTGCGTTCTAACGGGATAGGCATCCTCGGCGGGGAGCTGTGGTGGGTCCACGATGGAACCACAGGCTGGGTTGGCCTCATCCCCCAGCGGCATGGCTCACCAGGCGTGTATCATTGGGAAACGAAACGGCTATCTGAGGAACCATGGTTACACTTTGTTGAGCGGGGCGCATCCGACGCGCTTGCCGCCGTGGAGCGGTGGCCGTCCCCAGGTGACTTGCCGCCTGATCTACCCGGAAGGATTCTATACAATCTCACCTGGGTTTCCGATGCGGGGTTCACGAAACTAACGGCCTTGAAAACTGAACCGCCCCCTGAACCCGCCCGGTAATCCCCAATTCCGCCCCTTAAGGTAAAATATGACATTGGGGTAAGCGGTCATGCGTACACGGGTTTTCGCGTCAGTGGTGCTGTTTTTTATAGTCACGATGGTTTCGGCGCCGTGGCTGCAATCGGAAAGCGACCAGGGAGTGCCGCATTTCAACGACGCTCCTCCGGCGGCCAACGCCAAGCTTCCGCCGATCCTGACCAAGGATCAGCTTTGGGGCAACAACGCGCGGTTTCCGTATCAGACTCATGCCTATGAACTGGCGGCCAAGATTCCGAACGTGATTTACCAGCAGCCGTGCTACTGCTATTGCGACCGCGGCATGGGGCACACAAGTCTCCATAGTTGCTTCTCTTCCACGCACGGCGCGGAGTGCGGGACCTGCCTCAAAGAGCTTTATTACACCTACACGATGAATAAGCAGGGCAAGACGGCGTCAGAAATTCGCGCCGGCATCAAGAGGGGCGACTGGAAAGCGGTCGATCTGGCGACGGCAGCCAGCATTAATTGATTAGCAGAATAGGCCGTCTCGGCGCACTCCGCGACTCGGCGGTAAAGGTTTCAATTCTGAACTAAATTTTGAACTTAAGGCGGTTTGATGGCACTGAAGGTAACCCCCAAGAAACAGGCGACGGAAGATCCACGACACACACAGGCGGTGCAGAACTACGAATCCGGGCTGCGCGCATTGCAGGAGCACAAGTTCGAGAAAGCCAAGGGACACCTGCAAAAAGTGCTGAGCGGTCCCGACAAATCTCTGGTTGACCGGGCGCAAGTCCATATTCTTGCCTGCGACAAGCATGCGGAAAAGCCCGCGCTGCAGTTTAAAACCACCGAAGAGCACTACGATTTCGCGGTGTCGCTGATCAATGCCGGCGACTACGTTACCGCGCGCGAGCACCTCGACAAATTATTGAAGCAGAATCCGAAGGCGGAGTTCGTTCTGTACGGGCTCGCTGCTTTGTATTGCCTGACGGGCCACGTCGAAGAATCGCTCAAGACGCTCAGCGAGGCGATTCAGGTGAAGCCGGCGCTGCGCTTCCAGGCGCGGAACGACACCGACTTCCAGAATCTGGCGGAGGATCCGCGCTTTACCGAATTGCTCTATCCAGACCCGGGCGCGGAAACGGAGCCGATGGAAGAAGAGGCGAGCGCGTATTAGGGCGCGCAGTAACTGTCGGCCTAAACGTCGATTGAATCATTGAATCATTGAGGTATTGAGTCATTGAAAAGCAGGTCGAGAGGCCTTGCCTAATGATTCAGCCACTCAGGGACGCAAATGATTTAATGACCCAGTGCTTCAATGATTCAATATCAGGGCGGTATGCTTCCCCAGTTGCGCACTGACTCATCCGAAACCGGCAAAGCGGGACCTGAGCTGCGGGTGGTTGCCATCGGCGGCGGCACCGGTCTTTCCACACTGCTGAAGGGGCTGAAGCGTTACGTGATCACCCCCTCGCTCGCTGCTGGGCAGCCCACCATTCGCGAATTGTGCGGCGTGGTCACGGTGAGCGACGATGGCGGATCGAGCGGCCGCCTGCGCAAAGAGTTCAACATGCTTGCGCCGGGCGATGTGCGCAATTGCATCGTCGCGCTCTCCGAAGACGAAGCCCTATTGTCGCGCCTCTTCCAGCACCGCTTTCAGAAGGGCTCGGGGCTGGAGGGCCACAGCTTCGGCAATCTTTTTCTGGCGGCGCTGACTTCGATCACGGGAGACTTTGCCGAGGCGGTACGGCTTTCGTCGGAAATTCTGCTCACGCGCGGCCACATCTATCCCGCTACCATGGCGAGCGTGGAACTGGAAGCGCTGTTCGAAGACGGGAAGCGGGTGCGCGGCGAAACGCGGATTACGGCGAGCAAGGGCAAGATTCAGGAGTTGGCGCTGGTGCCCCCCGACGTGGGGCCGCTACCCCAGACGCTCGAGGCCATCGCCAACGCCGACCTGATCACGATCGGGCCCGGATCGCTGTTCACCAGTCTGATTCCAAACTTGCTGGTGCGCGGAATCTCCCAAGCGATCTTGAACTCTCCAGCGGTCAAAGTATTTGTTTGCAATTTAATGACGCAGGTTAATGAAAGTCTTAGTTTAACGGCGGCGGAGCACATTCGGGCCCTCAACCGTCATGCCAGTATCCAGTTGTTTGACTACGCCCTGCTGAATCGCAAGGCGGCATCGCCGGAGATGAAGGCCAAGTACGCGTTGGAGGGAGCTTCGCAGGTGGTCGTGGATCTGGAGGCGATCGAGGCGCTGGGCGTGTGCCCGTTGCTGGGGGATTATCTGGAGGAGGGCGCGGTGGTCCGGCACGCTACCGATCGGGTGGCACACGACCTGATGGCCCTGATGGCGCAAGCGCCGACGGGTCAGACAATGCGCAGTTTATAGTTGCTTCGTAGTTATTGCCTCGTATCAGGGGACGCCGACGAGTCAGCAGGCGGAGACGCGAGAAGCCGCGTCTCTACAGAGGCCCTTCGCGGTATATTGACTGAGCATGGCAAAAACGCCGAAGACAAAAGCCAAGTCGAAATCGAAATCATCCCTGACAATCGATAATCGCCCGCGCATCGCCATCGCCATCATGGCGGCGGGCAAGGGCACGCGACTCAAATCAAAACATCCCAAGGTGTTGCATGAAATCGGCGGCAAGCCGATCCTGGCGCATGTGATTGCCGCGGCGCAGAAAGTCGTGCCGGCCGAGGACATCTTTGTGATCATCGGCCATGAGGCGGAGCGCGTGCACGAGGCGGTTGCTGGCACGGGCGTCAACTTCGTCGTGCAGGCCGAACAGCGTGGAACCGGACACGCGCTCATGGTGGCCCGCGAAGCGCTTGCGGGTTACGACCAGATCATCGTGCTCTACGGAGACGCTCCGCTGATTACCGCGAAAACCATTCGCAGAGTCAGCGAATTTCATGCCGCTCAAAAGGCGATGATGACGTTGCTCAGCGCCGATCTCGAGAATCCTTATGGATACGGACGCGTGATCCGCAAAGGCGGACGAGTCGAAGTGCAGGCGATTGTCGAGGAAAAATCCGCGACCCCGCAGCAGAAGAAGATCCGCGAAATCAACTCGGGGCTCTATGCGTTCGATGCACCATCTCTCTACCAGAACATCGACCAGCTTTCCACCGCGAACCCGCATGGCGAGTACTACCTCACAGACATGGCGGCCGTCCTTCGCCGTGCGCGCAAAAAGGTGGTTGCGATCAAGACCTTGGATGCGGGCGAAGTGCTGGGCAGCAACACGCGCGCGGAAATGATGATGCTGGATGCGCGGCTGCGGCTGGCGAAGTGCCGCGAATTGCTCGATGCGGGCGTTACAGTCTATTATCCGCACACTTGCGTGATTGATAGCGACGTCGAAGTCGGCGCCGACACGGTGATTGAACCCTTTGTGCAGTTGCTGGGCACAAGTAAGATAGGCGGGGATTGCCGCATTCGCTCCTACAGCGTGATCAAGAACTCTGTCATTGGAGATGGCGTCACGGTGCGGCCGGGGACCATCATGGAAGAGTCGCGCATCGGAGCGGGAGCGGTGCTGGGACCGTACTCTCATCTGCGCCCTGGCAGCGACGTGGGCGAAGGCGCTCACGTCGGGAACTTCGTTGAGACCAAGAAAATCAAACTGGGCAGGGGTTCGAAGGCGAATCACCTCAGCTATCTGGGCGACGCGGAAATCGGAGAAGGCGTCAACATCGGCGCGGGCACCATCACTTGCAATTACGACGGCGTAAGCAAGCACAAGACCGTGATCGAAGATGGCGTGTTCATCGGCAGTGACTCTACGCTGGTAGCGCCGGTAACCATTGGACGCGGTGCGTACGTCGCGGCGGCCAGCTGCATCACCGAGGATGTTCCGGCGGATGCGCTGGCGCTGGGGCGTTCGCGGCAAAGCGTGAAAGAAGGCTGGGCGCGGGCGAAGCGCGAGGCGCGGAAGGAAAAACGCTGTTAGTTGCTTTGCTGCGCGCCATCGGGAACTGGATTTGGACTACACTGTGGTGGCTCGCGATTCAGTGGCAGGAATCCACGCTGTCATCCTGAGCGAAGCGAAGGACCCCTGCATTCTGCTGGCGAAATGCACAGGTCCTTCGCTTCGCTCAGGATGACAGCGCAAAAAAAATATACTGAAAACCATGACTCCCACACCTACTCAGGAATCTCCCGTCCGCTATGACGTTTCCTTGCTGACCTCCGAGGATTTTTATTTGTTCAACGAGGGCAGCCACTATCGGATTTACGAGAAGATGGGCGCGCACATCGTCGAATCGAACGGAACCAAAGGCACCGTCTTCAGCGTCTGGGCCCCAAACGGCCGTCATGTGTCGGTGGTCGGCGACTTCAACGGATGGAACCCGCAATCCCATCAATTGCAGCCGCGCGGCTCGTCGGGAATCTGGGAAGGCTTTATTCCCGGCGTCGGCAAGGGCGCGCAGTACAAGTTCTACATCGAGTCCAACCAACTCGGGTACCAGATTGAAAAGACCGATCCGGTGGGACTGTTCACGGAGACGCCGCCACGGACCGCTTCCGTAGTCTGGGACCTCGACTACACCTGGAACGACGGGGCCTTTCTGGAAAAGCGGGCCGCCGCTAACTCGCTGCACGCGCCCATGTCCATCTACGAGGTTCATCTCGGCTCGTGGATGCGAATCCCGGAAGAGCAAAACCGTTCGCTCAGCTATCGCGAGATGGCGCCGCGCCTTGCCGACTACGTCAATAAGGTGGGATTCACCCACGTCGAGTTGCTCCCCATCATGGAGCACCCCTTCTACGGTTCCTGGGGATATCAGACTACGGGCTATTTCTCGCCTACGTCACGTTACGGCACGCCGCAGGATTTCATGTATCTGGTGGACTACCTGCACCAGCACGGTATCGCCGTCATTCTCGATTGGGTCCCGTCGCACTTCCCTTCCGACGGACACGGGCTCGCCTTCTTCGACGGCACTCACCTGTTCGAGCACTCCGACGCGCGCCAGGGGTTCCATCCCGATTGGAAGACGTTCATCTTCAACTATGGCCGCACCGAAGTGTGCAGCTTCCTGCTGTCGAGCGCCATGTTCTGGCTGGACAAGTATCATGCCGACGGACTTCGTGTAGACGCCGTCGCTTCCATGCTCTATCTCGACTACTCACGCAAGCAAGGCGAATGGATTCCCAACAAGTACGGCGGCCGCGAGAACCTGGAAGCCATCGACTTCCTGCGCCGCTTCAACCTGGAAGCCTACAAAGAGCATCCCGACATTCAGACCTACGCCGAAGAATCGACCTCGTACCCCATGGTTTCGCGGCCGATTTATCTTGGCGGGCTGGGATTCGGCCTTAAGTGGGACATGGGCTGGATGCACGACACGCTGAAGTATTTCAGCCAGGATCCGATTCATCGCCAGTATCACCACAACAAGTTGACCTTCCGCATGCTGTATTCATTCCACGAGAATTTCGTGCTGCCCCTGAGCCACGACGAGGTCGTGCACGGAAAAGGCTCCCTGATCGGGAAGATGCCCGGCGACGAATGGCAGAAATTTGCCAACCTGCGCTTGCTCTTTGCCTACATGTTCGCGCAGCCCGGCAAGAAACTGCTCTTTATGGGCTGCGAGTTTGGCCAAGTGAGCGAGTGGTCGCACGATCGCAGCCTCGACTGGAACGTGCTGCAGTACCCGTTCCATCGCGGGCTCCTGAATTGGGTCGAGCAACTCAACCGCGTCTATCGCAACGAATCCCCTCTGCACTGGTTCGACAACGATCCCAAGGGTTTTGAATGGGTGGACTGCAATGACGCGCCCATGAGTGTGATCTCGCTGCTGCGCAAAGGCAAGGACGGTGAGAATCCTGTGCTCGTCGCGTGCAACTTCACACCCGTGCCCAGAGTGGGATACATGGTTGGCGTTCCGGACGGCGGCTACTGGAGAGAACTTTTGAACAGCGACGGCCAGGAATATGGAGGCAGCGGGATGGGCAACGCAGGAGGCGCCGAGGCGCTGCCCGAAACAACCCACGGACGGCCTTATTCGCTACGGCTGACTCTGCCGCCTCTGGGGGCGCTGTTTCTGAGAAAAGCGTAGCGGAGCAAGCCATCATGACAATTATCAGCGACGAACACGTGGACCTTTCGACGCCTTACGGGCCCATGCGCACACACATTGTCAGACCTGCGGCGCCGGGCAAGTATCCGGGAATCGTTTTCTATACGGAGATCTTCCAGGTGACCGGGCCGATTCGCAGAACGGCGGCAATGCTTGCGGGGCATGGATACATCGTTGCCATCCCGGAGATTTATCACGAGTTTGAAGCTGCCGGGACGGTGCTGGCGTATGACCAGGAAGGTTCCGATCATGGCAACAAGTGGAAGACGGCCAAGGAACTTGCGAGCTTCGACGCGGACGCACGTGCTGTCCTCGACCATCTGAAGTCGCGCCCGGATTGCACCGGCCGACTGGGAGCATTCGGCATCTGCATTGGCGGTCATCTGGCATTCCGCGCGGGTATGAATCCCGATGTGCTGGGAACGGCGTGCTTCTATGCCACCGACATTCACAAGGGCAGTCTGGCTAAAGGGATGAAGGACGATTCGCTGGAGCGGGCGAAGGACATCAAGGGCGAGTTGCTGATGATATGGGGTCGACAGGATCCGCACATTCCTCTGGAAGGCCGAATGACCGTGCTGGCCCGATTGAATGAGGTGAACGCGAAGTTCAGTTGGCATGAGGTGAACGGCGCGCACGCGTTCATGCGCGACGAAGGGGTCCGCTATGACCCTGAACTGGCCTATCGGCTGTATGGTTTGGTCTTCGATTTCTTTCACCGCCGATTGGGTGCGGGCGATTTGCCGGTCGAGGTCGCGGGCGCGGGAGAGACGAGATGCTAGCCGGGCGTCTAAGAACGAGGACTATCGCTCCGATAGCGCCCATTTTCCGCCCTGCGAGGCACAATTCTTAACGACTACTTCCCGGCCGCTCGGCGCCGTCTTCCGGACATTAGATAGACATTCGCCCGCGGCTCGAAGAGAGGATCGGCCGAGGCCTCGATGCCATCCACTCGCGGGATGGGATCGAAGATGATCTGCTGCTGCTCCCGGGCGTTGTTGCTAGTAATTTCCTGCAAACTGATTTCACCGAACGTGAGCTGAGGACGATCCTCGGGCCACCGAACAGTAGCATCATCGGTAATATCACTGTCCTTAGCTAACTGCACAACAATGCGAAACTTAACCGGCCCCTTCGCGGCCCGGTCTTTGATATCGTCGAAGAGGAAGTTTGGACTCTGCGCGGCCGCTCCGGCCGCATCCAGATATTCATTGCCTGCCACCGGCAGCATTCGATAGCGTCCGTAGCGGCTTACGCCGCCCGCGTTGGTGAACTTGAATGCCGATACGGCGAAGAACGACTCCTTTGCAAAGCTGGTCGGGATCGGCTTGGGAGCTTGCACAAATGCCAAAGCTGCGGGATGCGCGCCTAGAAACTGCTCAATTGCATTCGGGTGCGGCCCCGCAGGATCGGTGGCGATCAGCGCGTTGAGGAAGTCCAGGAAGTCTTCGGCAGTGCGTGCTGGGAAGGTATCGGCCGAATGAGCGACGATGTCGGTATGAGAATGCTCGGCAAGGTGGAAGCGGATCGCGCAACCGCGCGGGCTTGCACCATGAGGGTCATTATCGGGAACGGCGGGAATTCCCGCGAAGTCCGAGAAACGCACCGTCACGGGAGCGGAATTCCGCTGGATATGGGGCGCCCGCGTAAGCGAGGTGGCCTCGGACGAAGGCGTAAACACGCCCGTCAGCAGTATGCCTTTCGCGTGAGCGGGTCGGAACCCGGGATGAATACCACCATCAGCTTTGTCAAATCCTTCGAGAATGTCATGGCTAAGGGCCAACAGTTTTTCGTCCGTGGTCAGAGGCATAGCTTGGTTTCTCCGTTCAATGGATTTGTAATACTGTACCTGCGAATCGCGCTTTTTAATGCGGGATCGATTCAATTTTCGTTAAAGCAATAGACTTGGGGAGCGGCTCTGCACGATTCAAAAAAATTCATGGTCACCGGTTTACAAATCAGGCCCTCACGGTTTCCACACCCCCGCGTTTTCCACCATGTCCTCTAATTTCGCCTTCTTCAGGATTTCGGCCACGGCCTGATGATCGATGTGCGGAGCGATCGCCGTTTCACTTTGCGCGATGGCGTAGGCGGTGACGGCCACAATGGCTTCGCCGGCTTTGAAGTCCAGGGCATCGACTTTGTCGAGCGTGTCGCTCGATTTGTGGTGGACCTCCATGTAGTGCGTCATGTCCACCAACAAGTCGAGCGCCGGGATCCCCTGCAACATGAACGGACCGTGATCGGTGTTGTAGGTTGTCTCCACCGCCAGCTCGCCGCCGTTCAGGTCTTTCAACAGGCCGTCGCTCCAGGGCTGCATCGCCTTTTTCAGATCCTCGCGGCCTTCTACCTTCCATCCTTTCGGATGGCCGGCGCCGTTATCGGTATTCAGAACCGCGACGCATTCACTCAGCTCGTCCTTGTGCGTCTGGGTGTAGGCATACGATCCGAGCAGACCTTGTTCTTCTCCGCCCCACAGCGCCAGCCGGATGCTGCGCCGCGGCGGTTTGCCAAGCGACATCAGGGCGCGTCCGATTTCGAGGACGCTGGCCGCGCCGGTGCCGTTGTCCTGCGCGCCGGTGCCAAAGTCCCAGGAGTCCAGGTGAGCGCCGATCAGTATCCACTCATCCGGCTGCTCAATGCCCCGAATTTCGGCCACTACGTTGTTGACCGTCGTCGCTCCCGAGGTTTTGTTCTCGATGGTCAATTGGATGGTGACCGCGCCGCGCTCCAGCTCTCGCCGAATGAGTTTTGCGTCCTCCATTCCGATCTCTGCGGCCGGCAGCGGATACATCTTCGCGCCCCACAGGCCATCGTGCGCGTTCAAGACGTTGTTTCTCTCGCGATCGGCAGTGATCACAGCCAGCACGCCTTCCTTTTGAAATGTGAACGCGGCAGATTCCAGCTTCGGCATGGCCTTGCCGTAGCCGTCAGCCATAATCTTGGTTGTATCCAGAAAGACGATCTTCCCTCGCAGCTCATCTTTGCGCGATCGGAGCGCGTCCGGTTCGATGTCTGGCACCAGAACCACCGCGCCCTGCACTCCTCCCGCTGGAGTTGACGGCGCCCAGCCTATTGAAGCGAGGTTCAGCGGGCGCGGCAGCGGCGCCAGGATGGATCCGCTCGCCGTTCCCCGCTCCCAGCCCGCCGGAATCGTGAATGGCTCCAACCGGACGTTGGTGATCCCGTAGCTGCGAAACTTCGCCGCCGCCCATTCCGTGGAGCGGACGTAAGCTGGGGAGCCAGTCAAGCGCCCGCCTATGCCGTCGGCGAGTTCGCCCAGGGTGGTCATCGATGGCCCGTTGTAAATCGAAGCGGCCAGTTGGTCGGTCACCGGCTTGATTTCCGAACGCTGCTGCGACCACGCCAGCACCGGGATTGCCCACCACACACACGACGCAACCGCACGACGCAGATTCATTGTTCCTCCAGCTTTCAACGACAGCCCTGATTCGCAGGGCGAATGGGCATTCTCCACGAACCCGGCCTGTATTGCAAACCGCGATGATGACATCGTTGCAGGGTCGTGGCACAATCAAGTGAGTGGAACTAGATGAGCTCCCATATCACCAACCCGAATACTGAAGCGGCCATCCTGGCCCGCCTCATCCAGATCGGGCAGCAGGAGTTACCGCGCGGTGCGGCTGAATACCTGCTGTCGATCCGCTTCAGCGATCGGGACGCGGCCCGCATGGACGAGTTGTCCGAGTTGGCTCGTCAGGGCAAGCTCACCGGTGACGAGCAGGCCGAACTCGACAGCTACATCCACGTCGGGAACCTTCTTGCTGTCATCCAGTCCAAAGGCCGGAGCGCCCTGCAACGATCGACCCAATAGTCAAGAAAATTGAACGCAGATCTCATCCGCGAGGTTTGGCAACGAGCACGAGCGCGCTGTGAATACTGCCAATTGCCATCGGCATTTCACCCAACGCCGTTTCAGATCGATCACATTGTTGCTCGCCAACACGGCGGACCCTCCACCCTTGAAAACCTCGCCCTTGCTTGCATTCATTGCAATCGCTTCAAAGGTCCGAACATTGCCGGCGTTGACTCCGACAGCGACGACATCGTTCGCCTGTTCCATCCCCGGCGCGATACGTGGAGCGAACACTTTTTCTGGAATGGTCCTGAATTGAAGCACTGACCCAGGTTGGCCGGGTAACGATCTCTTTGTTGCTCATCAACGACCCCGAAGTTGTAGAAGTCCGGAAGGCTCTCCAGGAAGAAGGCGTTTTCGGAGTGTAGTAGAAACTACTTTTTCGCGCTCATGCTAGACTCGCAATGAGTCCACCACCCTTGCGGATGCGCATCCTCACCCGCTACATTCTGGGAGAAGTCGTCTCCCACGCCTTGATTGGCGCCGCTGTCTTCACCTTCGTTCTTTTTACCCGCGACCTTGGACGCATCCTCGAACTCGTAGTGCGCAACAGCGCTCCCCTACCCAGCGTGGCGGAAATCTTTTTCTACACCGTACCGGTCGCACTCACCTACACCATTCCCATGGGCGTGCTGGTGGGCATCCTGATCGGGCTCAGCCGTCTGGCTGCGGACAGCGAAGTTACGGCGATGCGCGCTAGCGGGTTGGGCGTGTGGACCTTCCTGCGCGTGATCTCAATCTTCGTGGTGGTGGCCTGGCTGCTTGCTCTGGGCAACAGCGTCTATCTTGCGCCCCGTTCGCTTGCCGCCCTGGGACAGCTCCAGGACAACCTCAAGTCTTCTCAGGTTTCGTTCGAAGTTCAGCCCCGCGTTTTCTACGAGGGATTTCCGAAGATCATTCTCTACGTGCAGGACGTCAAGGCCATGTCGGGCGGGGCCCTGTGGAAAGGCGTGTTCCTGGCGGACTTGACGGACCCGGCGGCGCCGAGAATCAGTTTAGCGCGCGAAGGACTGCTGGTCAGCCAGGGACCCGATACGCTGGACTTACATCTCACCAACGGTTCCACCCACGAAAGCGACCCCAAGAATCCGGACCAGTACCAGATTTCCACCTTCCAGACCACCGACATTCCGATCCAAGTCCCCGCGGCACAAAACAATCAGGAGCATGAACCCACATCGCTGGCCGAGATCAAATTTGCCGACCTGCTCGGCGCGGCGCGTACTGGCGACCCCGTAACCCGCCGCTGGCACCTGATCGAATATCATCGCCGCCTGGCGTTGCCGACCGCCTGCATCGTTCTGGCGCTGGTCGGAATTCCTCTCGGCCTCTCGTCGAAGAAAGGCGGCAAGTCGAGCGGATTTGTCCTGACCATTCTTCTGGTCTTTCTGTACTATTCGATTTCCTTGATTGGAGTGTCGTTCGCCCGTCAGGGACGCCTATCTCCCGCCGCCGGGGTTTGGCTCGCCGACCTCGCCTTTCTTGTGGGAGGAGTTTTTCTGCTCTGGCAGTCGGAACGGCGCCCCATCGAACTGATTGCGCTCCGGTCATGGTTCAAAGCTTCCTGGTTCAAAACGTCAGGGCTCAAGACCTCAACCGCCAGACGATTCGGGTTAGCGGCCGCCTCACCCGGCCTGACGCCGGGGACTTCCGCGCTGAATGGCGAATCGCGCCCGGCCGGGCGCGAAAGCATCTTCAGCCGCCTGCCCATGCCCCGCCGCTTGTTCAATCTTCGTTTCCCCACCATTCTCGACGACTACGTGCTGCGCGGCTTTACCCTCTACCTGACCTTGATCGTCGCCACTTTTCTGATGCTGTTGCTGGTGTTTACCCTGTTCGAACTGCTGAGCGACATTCTGCGAAATCAGATTTCGCCGCTCACGGTGGGTGAATACCTGCTCAACGTGGCGCCCTATTTTCTGTACACCACCACGCCGCTCAGCATGCTGCTCGCGGTGCTGGTCACCTTTGGGCTGCTGCAGCGCTCGAACGAAATCACTGCCATCAAGGCCACCGGCATCAGTCTTTATCGCATCGTCGTCCCAGTGCTGATCGCCTCCACCCTGGTCGCAGGCATTCTCTTTCTGTCTGATCAGCTCTATCTTCCCTACACCAACAAGCGTCAGGACGCGCTCCGCAACCAGATCAAGGGCAAGCCCGCGCAAACCTACCTCCGGCCCGACCGTAAGTGGATCTTCGGCCAGCACTCCGACATTTATTACTATCAATTCTTCGATCCCGACCGCGACGTTTTCGGGGGCGTCTCGGTATTCCAATTCGATCCGCGCACTTTCCAGATCACGCACCGTATCACCGCCGACCGCGCGCACTGGTCGAGCCCCATGGGCCGGTGGGTTTATGAGCAAGGATGGGAGCGCAGCCTGAGCGGTCCCGCCATCGAGAACTACCGCAAATTCGACGCCGCCACCTATCCACAACTGGCGGAAGCGCCTGCTTATTTCAAGAAGGAAATCAAACAATCGTCGGAAATGAGCTACGACGAACTGCGGCGCTACATTCACGATCTCGAACAGAGCGGCTTCGATGTGGTCCGCTTGCGGGTGCAATTGCAAAAGAAGATTGCCTACCCCCTGATCACGCTGGTGATGGCCATCCTCGCCATTCCGTTCGCGCTTTCCGCGGGCAAGCGATCGGCGGTGGCCGGAGTGGCAACCGCTATCGGCATTGGCGTGGTCTATTGGACGATTTCAGGGCTGTTCGAGGCGATGGGCAATTTGAGCCAGCTTCCACCGGCGGTAGCGGCCTGGTCTCCGGATCTGGTCTTCGGGTTCATCGGAGGCTATTTGATTCTTCGGATGCCAACGTAGTTATTGAATCATTGAATCATTTAGATATCGAATCATTTAAAACCTCGAGCGCGTCTCCCAATGATTCAATCACTCAATGACCAAATGACTCAATGCACGGCTAAGCCGCTGGGCGCTGCCGGGGCGTCCACCGTGAACGGGGTGCTCATGGAGCCGGTCGTTGTATCCAGGGTGAAGCCCGAAATGTTGCTGGAGTTGCTGTTCGATACGTAGAGAAACTGACCGGTGTTGTTGACCGTCGGATGTAGCGCCAGCGCTACCGGCTGCGATCCGGTCCCCTGGTTCGGCGGGTTCAGCGTAGTCAGAGTGCCCGCCGTGGTGGCGATCTTGAATCCAAAAAGCTGGCTCGTGCCTTCGCTGACCACATAGAGAAAGTTGTTCGTCGGATCGACCGCCATGGCAACCGGATTCTGCCCCGCCGAAACGCTGCAAGATGGTTCAGGGGGACAAGTCAGGGGAACCATGAGGTTCTGAGCCACTTGCTGCTGCGAGCAGACCGTATTCTGCACCGTGCATACCTGGAATGGATTCAGTGCTCCCGATCCAGAGCCCTGATTGCCAACATACACAAACAGGCCGCCGATATTCGCCACTCCGGCCGGGTTGGTGTTGACGGCCAGCACCGAGACCGGATTGACGGCAGCAACGGCATAAGGCGAATTTGTCTGCTCGGTCAGGACGCCCGAAGAGCTCACGGTATAGACGCTCACCGTGTTGTCGTTGTGGGGGGACGGGGGAATGCAGTTTTGGCTGCAAATATCCTGATTGTTGGTTACGAAGAGAAGCTCCTGCGCCATGGTAGAACCAGACGGGGTGAAGTTGATGGCAGAAAGCCCTGTAGGTGTCTTGCTTAGGTAAAAAGGACTTCCACTTGCCAAGGTCAAAGTGCTTCCTTTGATGGCAAACACCGAGATCGACGGACACACGTCGGTCTGGCTAGTGGGGACATGCGGACAACTCGGATTGGTTGGCGAAGGTGTCGGATACCCGGGAGTAGGGAAAGACCCCTGATCGATCACGAACAGGAACTGGCCGGCGCCATCGCGCCCCATGGCTACCGGATTGTCGGAGCAGGGACTCGGACTCAAGTTGAGGCCGGCGCAGGTCCAAGACACCGCGGTGCCAGGCGCTGACAGGCTCCCGTCCGAGTTCACCGTATAGGGGTAAATCGTGGGCAAAACCGGCGGATTAGCTGTAGGGTCGCACTCCCACACCAGTGTTTGTGAGTTAAATACTTCCTGGCACCGACTACCCTGATTCAGAACGAACGCGTTGGCGCCCGCCGGATCGAGCAAGATGTCCAAGGGAGCCCCGCAAGCGCCAGGCGTCTTGCATGTAGCCGCATTGGAATTGACCAGCGACAGATTTCCGCTGTTCAAATCGATGGCGAAGGAAGTCACGTTGTTCCCTATCCCGTTGCTTCCCTGGGTCAGCACATACAAGACTCCCGAAGGGCGGGACGAGGAACTGCCGCAATTGAGCAGAAACAAACTCAGGGCGCACATGCCGATGAGCGCTACCACCAGATTCATCTTCTTCGACATCTGTTCTCCCAGCCGCTTCCCGTCCGCGGGCGATGCCCTGCCAGCCGTCACGGAGACTGAAGCTTATGGCTGAAACAATTTGTTTATCAGGAATGAGCGGGAAGAGCAAACCGCTAGACAGGCGCAACCGCCGGAATCCGGATCTCCACCTCTAACCCGCCCTCTTTGCGGTTGGATGCGCGAAGTTGCCCGCCATGCAGCCTGATGGCCCGGTCCGCGATGGATAAGCCCAGTCCCGCCCCACCAGTCTGCTGATTGCGGGCATCGTCGAGCCGGTAAAAGGGCTCAAATATCTTTTGCAGCGCTTCGCCGGGAACGCCCGGACCGGAATCGAGCACGCGGACAAGAATCTCTTCTTTTCCGTTATTCGCGTCCCGCTCCCGCTCCAGCCGCACCTCCACCGTTGTGCCTTCCGCAGTATAGCGCGTGGCGTTGCGCACCACGTTCTCCACCGCGCTCCGCAGCAGGTCGGGATCGGCCTCGACCAGGAATTCGTCCGTGGCGCTGGCCGTCGCACCAGTCGTGGCGCCTATAACTCGGCAGCCACGCCCCGGAGTCTCATATTCGGCGTCGTGGGCCACCTGCTCCGCCAAGTCCCGCAATGACAAGGTGGTCTTTCGCAGGCCGTCGGCCCCCGACTCCAAACGCGAAATGGTGAGCAGCCGCTGGATCAGCTGATTCAGACGGTCGGCCTCAGTTTCGATTCGATTGAGCGAATTTTCAAGTTCGGGCGCGACTTTCTGGTCAACGTTGGAAGCAGCCCGCTGCCGCGCCAGCCCCAGTGCCACACTCAGCCGCGCTAGAGGAGATCGCAGTTCGTGCGAGACATCCTTCAGCAATCGCGATTGCGAGTCCACCAGGGTTTCGATCCGTTCGGCCATGCGATCGAAATCGCGCATCAACTCCGTCAGTTCGTTGCCGCGGCTCCCCGCGGGTGCGCCCGTGCGCGCGCTCAAGTCGCCGGCGGCCAAGCTCTGCGCGGCCCTCCGCAAGCGCGTCACCGGACTGGTCAAGGACCACGCCAGCAGGTAGCACATCAGTCCCGAAGTGACGACCGCAATCCCAATCCCCAATCCTGGGATGTCATGCGGACCGGAAAAAAGTCTTGGGCCGGGCGGCAGTTCCAGCACCAGTGTGTAGCGTTTTCCATCCAGCGTGAGCGCCTGCCGCATCAAGGGATCGGGTTGCAACCTGTCGATCCACCCCCGGTGGTGGAGTGGAAGGCCGCGCGGCGGAACGCCCTGCCGGACATCTTCGACCCAGGGCGGCACTCTTCGTCCGGAAAGTTCATGACCAGTCGGATCAAAAACAAAGGCCCGCACATGCTGGGTATGCCAGAGTTCCTCCAGATAGTCGTGGGTGCCCTTCTCGCCACCGCTCTGGTAAGCATTCACCGCTTCTGCCAAAATCTGCGGCGCCTCACTTTCGATTCCATGCCGGGCTGGACGCAGCGCAATCGTCACCAGAATCGCCAGCACCACGAAGAGCGCTTGCGCCGCCCAGAAAGACAGAAAAATTTTCAGGAAAAGGCTTTTCATTGTTTGAGAATGCTCCTAGCTTCTGGCTCCTAGCTGCTCGCAAACAGGGTTTAGCCAGGAGCCAAGAACAAGAAGCCAATAGCGTTTTTCATTTCTTCGGCTTCGCCGGCCGTGCAAACATGTAGCCCACTCCGCGAATCGTCTTGATGTGGTCTCCATCTTCTTCGGAGTCGCCCAGCTTCCGCCGCACCTTGCTGACATGCATGTCGATGCTGCGATCGAAGGGCATAAACTTGCGACTGAGGACAGCGTTCACCAAGCGCTCCCGCGTCACTACTCGCCCCGCCTCGCGCAACAGCACTTCCAGCAGATTGAATTCCACCGAGGTGAGATCGACCGGTTGTCCCGCCCGCAGCACGCTGCGCGTCGCCGGATCCAGTTCGACGTCGCCCACGGTCAGCACTTCCGGAACCGCGTCTGCCGCCCTGACGGGCCTGGTGCGGCGCAGGATGGCGCGGATTCGTGCCACCAGTTCCCGCGGGTTAAACGGCTTCGGAAGATAATCGTCCGCCCCGATTTCTAAACCGACAATGCGGTCCACATCTTCGCCACGCGCTGTCAGCAGCAGCACTGGAATTTTCGACACGCTGCGAATCCGGCGCAGCACTTCAAAACCATTGATCCCCGGCAACATGACATCCAACACCACCAGCGCATACTCGCCGGTCAGCGCCTGTTGCAGGCCGACCTCGCCGTCATGGACAGCCTTCAGGCTGAACCCCTCGGCCGTCAGGTACTCCTGTACCAGGCCGCACAACTCGATGTCGTCATCCACCACCAGGATGTGATCCATGCTGTTACTCATCTAACACCTTCGCGAGTGTTGACGCGGTAAAGATTTGTGATTGCTGAAGCGCTGCTACTTCCAGCCACTGGCTTCTGGCGAACCGCGATAGCGGCCAATAACTAAAAGCCTGCGGCTCCTTTACAAAACTTTACCCCGCTTGACCGACTCTTTACCGCATCTTTGCCGGAATCGTGTTCTTATCAGCATAGATGTTCGGGCTGCCTCCCGACGCTACGAGATCAAGGTAGTTTAAAAGGAGTTCCAATGAAATCAACTCGTATCCGCGTTCTCACCATCGGCGCCGCTGTAGTGCTGGCCGTGGCAGCCGCGATTGCCCAGGGCATGCACGGTCACGGCGGGCCCGACGGCGATTTCCACCACATGATGGGATTCTTCACTCGGGCTCTCGATCTGAGCAGCGATCAGCAGGCCCAGGTCAAGGCAATCTGGGAGAAAGAGAAACCAACGATCCAACCGCTCGTGCAGCAGATGCACCAGAACCATGCTGCCATGCGGGCGCTTGAGGCCAGCGGTCCCTTCGACGAAACCAAGACTCGCGCTCTGGCGACGCAGAACGCGCAGACCATGATCGAAATCCAGGTTCAGCACGCCCGCATCAAGTCGGAAATGATGCAGGTCCTGACCGCCGATCAGAAAGCCAAGTTGGCTCAGATCGAGGCCAAACACGAAGCCCATATGGGACATATGAAAGACCACATGGCGCCTCCGCCCGAGAACTAGCTTCTTCTGCGGAGAGGCGGCCAGCCGCAACTCTACAGGATGAGACACCGGGTGGGCTTCGCAAAGTGAGTTTTACGTTAAGAATTTCTCTCCTACCCGGGTGGGGAACGGAACCTCCAACCTCCGTCCTCGCCCGGCTTTTTACTTGACCCTTCGAGAGCGGGGGAACCGGATGGAACGCGCCGACCTGCTGTACTCGGGATTGATGTTTGCCGCCGGCATGCTGTCGCTCTGGACCGCCCTGCTGCTGACAGCCACGTTCGTCGCCCTCGCGCCCGCGCTGAGAAAATCCGCACCCACCACTGCTACAATTTCATCTACCAGATCTCATGATTCCCAAGAACCTGCGCCCGCTCGTTCCGTATCTGAAGCGCTACCGCGGCGGTCTATTCTGGGGCGGGCTCTGCGTCTTATTCAATAACGGCATCTGGATCCTGTTCCCGCAAGTCCTGCGCCGCGCCGTCAACGATCTGCACTCAGGCGTGACCCGTCAAAAGCTTTTCACTTACTCCCTTTTGATCATCGGCCTCGCGGCAGGCAAGGGCATTTTCCAGTTCCTGACACGCTGGGTCCTGATTGGCATCTCTCGCGACATCGAGTTCGATTTGCGTAACGATCTGTTCGCGCACCTTGAGCGCCTCTCCTATTCTTATTACCAGCGCAACCGCACCGGCGACATCATGGCGCGGGCCACCAACGACCTGAACGCGGTCCGGATGCTGCTCGGTCCCGCCATCATGTACTCGGCCAACACCCTCGTTTTCACCGCTGGGGCGCTGGCCTTCATGCTGGCCATCAGCCCTAAGCTGACGATTTACGCCTTTCTGCCGCTGCCCATCGCCAGCATCGTCATCCAGTATTTCGGGCGCCGCATTCACGAGCGCTTCGAGCGTATTCAGGCCATGTTCTCCGACATCTCGGCGCGCGCCCAGGAAAATTTCTCGGGTGCCCGCGTCATCCGCGCATACGTGCAGGAACAAGCTGAAATCGACGCCTTCGAGCACGCCAATCAAGAATACATTCGCCGCAGCCTCGGCCTGGTTCGCCTGATGGGCATGCTCTGGCCGACGCTCGAACTCATGCTGGGCGCGGCCGTCGTCATCGTGCTGTGGCTGGGCGGACGGCAAGTCCTTACGGGCAAGATGAATGTCGGCGATTTCGTCGCTTTCAATACCTACATGGTGCAGTTGACATGGCCGGTAATCGCGCTGGGATGGGTCATCAACATTTTCCAGCGCGGAACGGCATCACTGGTGCGTGTCAACGAAATTTTGACGCAGCAGCCCGAGATCGCGGATGAAATCGGGCCATCGGTTGATCGGGTCATCGGGCCGTCGGAAAACCAGCCAGTTCATGTTCCGCGATCACCCGATATTTCTGGCGAAATCGAATTCCGCAAGCTCAACTTTGCCTACAACGGGACTTCCGTTCTTAAGGACATCAACCTGCGCATCCCTGCCGGCTCCAGCCTCGCCATCGTTGGCCCGACGGGTTCCGGCAAAACGACGCTCGTCAATCTCATCCCGCGCATTTACGACGCCGCGCCAGGTGCCGTTCTTATCGACGGCCATCCGATCCGCCAATTTCCTCTCGACTCGCTGCGCCGCCAAATCGGTTTCGTGCCACAGGAGACGTTCCTGTTCAGCGACACGATTCGCGAGAACATCGCGTTCGGAGTTTCGAAGGAAGAGTCGCAGGACGGCGGCGAAGCGTCGCTTGACGACATCCAAGCCGCCGCCCAAGCCGCCAATATCGCCCAGGACATCGAGAGTTTCCCCGACGGCTACAACACCACCGTCGGCGAGCGCGGCATCACGCTCTCCGGAGGCCAGAAGCAGCGCACTGCGATCGCCCGCGCCCTGCTTCGCAGTCCGCGCATTCTGATTCTCGACGATGCCCTCTCCAGCGTTGACACCCAAACGGAAGATAAGATCCTCAACCATCTTCGGGAAATCATGCGCGGACGCACCACTATCTTCATCTCCCACCGTGTGTCCACCGTCCGCAACGCCGACGCGATCGCGGTGCTCCACCAGGGACGCATCGTGGAACTCGGCACCCACGACCAACTCATCGCCCGCAACGGTTATTACACCGATCTCTATAACAAACAGTTACTGGAAGAAGAACTGGCCGAGGTTTAGCCGGGTGCGAAAGCGCCCTTGACCGGTAGCGCAGCCCTGTAAATTAGGTGTGACTTTGGTCATCCACGCTAACTAATAGTTCTCTACCGTACAACCCGGCAGCTGGGTGACTTGCTCAGATAGGAAGAAGCATTGATAATGCTTGCAGCCCCTCAATCTCCTTCTGCGCTACGGAGTGATCATGCGACATACGCGGTCGATGCCGTCATTGTGTAATCTCACCATGCGTACTATCTCGACGCTCACTGTATTCCTGTTGCTTGTCGCCTCTGTTTTCTCCGCCAGCGCATTCGCTCAGGGCTCGAAACGGAAGTCGCTCTATGATCCCATCGAGGAGCAAGACAAAGACCGTCCGGGCAAGCGGGCAGAATGGATGATGCGAGGCCGCGAAGCTCCCAAGGGGCAGTCGGCCGCCGCGCTCCGTCTGCGGGCACACCAGCAGAAGATGGCGATGCGGGCGGCGCGGGAAGCGGCGGCAAAGAGGGCGGGAAACTCGGCCCCGGCCACGCCGGCAACGGCGGGCTGGGTAGCTTTGGGACCGGCGCCGCTGGTTTCCGATCAGGACTTTTACGGTCTGGTCTCCGGCCGCAGCACCGCCATCGCGATCGATCAGAGTGACGCGACCGGAAACACCGTTTATGCCGCCGCGGCCTCGGGAGGCGTTTGGAAATCGACCAATGCCGCGAATGCCAATCCAGCTACTGTAACCTGGACTCCACTCACCGATCAGCAGGCCTCGTTGACCAACGGCGCAGTTTCGGTCAAAGCGGATGGCAGCGTGGTGCTGGTGGGAACGGGAGAACCCGACAACGCGATCGACAGCTACTACGGAGTCGGCATTCTCCGCTCGACCGACAAAGGGGCCACCTGGACGTTGATCCCGTCCAGCGACAGCGGAGCGCATCCCTTCGCCGGCTTGGGATTCAGCAAGTTCGCCTGGGATTCGGCGACGGGATCAACCAACACGGTAGTGGCGGCCGCGGCAGACAGTTTCAAAGGCGACCAGGAAGCCCTGCTCAACCTCAACACGTCAAATTGGGGCCTCTATCTGTCTACCGATATGGGCGCGACCTGGACCTACCAGACCCCGACCGACAACAGCCTTCCCAGTCCAGTCACCGATGTCACCTACAATTTGAAGGCGGGGAAATTCTTCGCCGCAATTCAATACCATGGCCTCTACAGTTCAACAGACGGCACCCACTGGACCCGGCTGACCAACCAACCTGACCCGACTAATCTCAGCCTGGGGAACTGCCCCACCATAGTGCAGTTCATCAATAACGCTTCGACTTGTCCGATGTTTCGTGGCCAACTGACCACCGTACCTGGACGCAACGAAATGTATTTCTGGTATGTCGACGGCAGCGACAATGACTTCGGTATCTGGCAGTCCACCAACGGCGGAGCCGCCTGGACCCAAATCGACGAAACCGGAATCACGGTTTGCGGGGACGTTGACAATCAGGGTAATCCCGCCGGCTGCGGCACGGAACAGGCTTTTTACAATCTGGAAATCTCGGCGATCGGAGATCCCGACGGCACCTCCACCGATATCTATGCGGGGGCGGTGAACCTGTTCCGGTGCAAGCTGGCCAATAAGGCGACCACCTGTTCCACCGTGGATGCCAACCTTCCCAAGTCCTGGCTCAATTTGACCCACGTTTACGGCTGCAGCAGCATCGCCAATGTGCATCCTGACGAGCATGGTTTGGATTTCATGGTGGTGGGCGGCAAAGACATCATGTATTTTGGGAACGACGGAGGCGTCTCGCGCGCGCTCGACGGCTTCACCGGCCTGGATTTCGGTTCATGCAATTCCGGAACCAATCAATTTGACAACCTCAACACCAACATCGGGTCGATGACGCAGTTTGTCTCGTTCTCCCTGCACCCCACCGATCAGAACACGCTGCTGGGAGGCACGCAGGATAACGGTTCACCCGCGACCAGCACGGCGACGTCTAGTTCGCAATTCGCCACCGTTCTTGGGGGAGACGGCGGCTACAACGCCATCAACCCCAACAAAACCGAGGAATGGTTCGCGTCGACGCCCGTATCCGAGATCGTGATCTGCGAGCTTGGCATCAACTGTGAGAATAACTTCTTTTACGTTGCGAGTCCTGACGTGCTCGGGAACATTGATACCGGCGCTTTCTACACCCCGTTCATTCTGGATCCGCAAAACACCAGCGAGATGCTGATCGGCACTTGCCGGGTGTTGCGCGGTGCGGCCACGATAAATAGCGTTTTCAATGAGCTAAGCGTCAATTTCGACACGTTGGACATCTCGCCCTGCTCGGGCTTCGAAACCAACCAAGTACATGGTCTGGCCGCGGGCGGTCCCAAGGACAGCAACGGCTTCTCCAACGTTATCTATGCTGTCACGTTTGGGTTGGGGCCGGTGTTTGGACCATCGTTTGGCCCCGCGGGCGAGGTTTGGGCCACAACGAACGCGGCCACAACCGCTCTTTCCAACGTAACCGGAACCATCAATCCTTCGAACTACGCAATCTCTTCGGTGGCGATGGACAATACGGATACAACCGGACAGACCGCGTACGTCGGGATCATGGGTTTCAACACCTCGCACGTCTTTAAGACCACCGACGCCGGCGGCACAGGCCTTGCGAGCGATTGGACGGATTGGAGCGGCACGGGTCTGCCGGATTCACCCGTCAACGACCTGTTTGTGGACTCCTCGGTCAATCCCGCTCAGCTTTACGCAGCCACCGATGTCGGCATTTTTGTAAGTTCGACGTCGAGCCCGAGCTGGACGGAAGTCGGCCCGTCGCCTAGCAGCGGCCAAGCCGGATATTTGCCCAACGTGCCCGTCTCAGCCATCCGGCTATTCAATTCCGCCGGGCTCAAGAAGCTGCGGGTTTCCACCTATGGTCGCGGCATCTGGGAGTACACGCTGGCAGTCCCGGCGACGACAACCACCACGCTCACTTCCAGCCAGAACCCGGCCAATCAGGGTACGGCGGTGACCTTCACTGCGACCGTTACCACGACTGGCGCTAACCCGCCCACTGGAAGCGTTACGTTCAAGGATGGCACCACAACACTCGGCACGGGCACGTTGAGCACCGTGGCTGGTTCCCAAGTGGCCACCTTCATGACCTCAACCCTGACGGTCGGCGCCCACTCGATCACGGCGGTTTATGGCGGCGACGCGAACAACCCGTCCAGCACATCGTCCGTACTGACTCAAACCATCAACGCCGCCACCACTACGACCACGACCGTGACCTCCAGCCTTAACCCGGCCAGTCAAGGTGCGGCAGTGACCTTCACTGCGACCGTTGCCACTTCCGGCACTCACCCACCCACGGGCACCGTGACGTTTAACGATGGCGGCACGGCGATCGGCAGTGGCTCTTTGAGCACCGTCGCTGGCTCCCAAGTCGCAACCTTTACAACCTCCGCCCTCACTGTCGGTATGCACTCGATCACCGCGGTTTATGGCGGAGACGCGAACAACCCGTCCAGCACATCGTCCGTACTAGCTCAGACCATTACGGCCACCACGACCACGACCCTGACCTCCAGCCTTAACCCGGCGAATCAGGGTATGGCGGTGACCTTCACCGCGACGGTTGCCACGACTGGTTCTCACCCGGCCACAGGGACCGTGACGTTCAACGATGGCGCTGCATCGCTCGGCACGGGAACTTTGAACACCGTGGCTGGTTCCCAAGTGGCCACCTTCACCACCTCCACCCTCGCGGTCGGCGCGCACCCGATCACTGCCGTGTATGGCGGAGACGGGAATAACTCTGGGAGCACATCGTCCGTGCTTACGCAGACCATCAACACCGCCACGACGACCACGACCCTGACCTCCAGCCAGAACCCGGCGGTCCAGGGTACGGCGGTGACCTTCACTGCGACCGTTGCTACCGCCGGTACTCACCCACCGACGGGGACCGTGACCTTCAACGATGGCGCTGCATCGCTCGGCACGGGAACTCTGAACACCATGGCCGGCGCACAAGTGGCTACCCTCACAACCTCCTCCCTAACGGCCGGCACACACTCGATCACTGCCGTCTATGCCGGAGACACGAATAACGCTGGGAGCACGTCGTTAGTCCTCACGCAGACCATCACCGCGGTCACGACTACGACCCTGATACCCAGCGCGAACCCGGCGAATCAGGGTGCGCCAGTGACCTTCACTGCGACCGTTGCCACAGCTGGCACTCATCCGCCCACCGGTACAGTGACGTTCAAAGATGGCAGCACGGCGCTCGGGATGGGCACGTTGAACGGCTCACTGATGGCTACGCTTACCACCTCCGCGCTCGCGGGCGGCTCACACTCGATCACTGCCGTCTATGGCGGGGACGCCAACAATGCTGGCAGTACGTCGTCAGCACTGCCGGAAGCCATTGTCGCCACGACCACTACCGCTCTGACCGCGAGTGCAAACTCAATACCGTCAGGAGCCTCGGTAACATTCACGGCGACGGTGACTGCCGTGAATTCGACCGGGCCTGCACCCACAGGAACTGTAACGTTCAAGAATGGGACGAGTACGCTGGGCACTGGCACGCTGGCTAGCGGAGTCGCCACGCTGACTACAACCACGCTAGTTACAATCGGCACCGATTCGATCACCGCCGTGTACGGCGGAGACACGAACAACCAGGGCAGCACTTCCAGTCCGCTCACGGAACCGGTCACGGCCGCCACCTTCACCATCAGCGCTTCTCCCGCCACGCAGACAATTTCCAGCGGCGGCACCGCAACCATCACCGTGACCGTAACCCCGCAAGGCGTCTACACCAGTCCAATAAGCTTCGCTGCCACTCTGACCCCAACCTCTACCGCGACGATTAAGTTCAATCCGGCCATGGTGACTCCCAACGGCAGCACCGCTACCACGATGCTGACCATTCAAGGAGCGACCTCGGGAACGCGGCGCGCAGCCAACCGCGCAACGAAGTCCTCGGTGCTGAACGCGTCTTTGCTCTGGACGCCGCTCGGCCTCGCGGGTCTTTTCCTGGTTGGCCGCCGGAGGAAAGACTACCGGAAAGTTGTGCGAAACCTGCTGCTGGCGGCGGGCCTCCTTCTCATAGCACTGACCATGTTCGGCTGCGGTGGAGGTGGGTCGTCTCCGCCTCCGACCCAAACGTACACGGTGCAGATCACGGCAACTGCCGCCGCCAGCGGAAACAGCGGTGCCGTGACGACCTCGACGACGGTCTCGTTTACCGCCCAGTAAGGGGTAGGCGAGACATCTTGTAGTTGGATTTGGACTCGGGCGCGGACATAGTCCGCGCCCTTTTGTATCGCGTCTCAACAACCAGAACCTGTTGTGAGGGAGAACCCTGATTTCAGTCGTCGTCCGGGTCCTTCGGCGGCGTCTTGTCGTTTAAGAAATATTCGGCGTTCAAGGCTGCCGGGATTGTCTGGAACGGCAATGGGGTCTGGTTGAAATCGAAGCAATCGGAGAAGTCGTCCGCCGCCGCGTCCGCGTAATTGAGCGAAGGCAGATTGAAGGCGCCCTCGATGAACTTCAGGATGCTGCCGAAATCATGCTGGTTGTGCGAAATGTACTGCGCCTTGGCGTACGGCGAAACCACGATCAACGGCACCCGGAAGCCGTAGATATAGCCACACCCAAATTGCGCGCAATTCTGCAGCACTTGCGGCGGCGGCACGTGGTCGTAGAGGCCGCCCCAGTCGTCCCAGGTAATGAAGATTGCCGTGTCCGCCCAGTAGGGGCTGTTGCCGATCGCGTTCACTACCGACGCCACCCAGGACGGCCCCGTACCGTCGGTGATCCCCGGGTGGTCCGACGCCTGGCCGGTTGGAATTACCCAGCTCACGTCCGGCAACTGGTGGTTGGTAACGTCGGTGAGTATCTGCGCCTGGTTGAGGACCACGTGGTCCGTCCAATCCGGTCCCCCGCACATGCCATTCACCAACGATCCGCAGATATGCTGGATCGCCTCCGGGCCGACCCAGATCGCGAGGCCCGTACCGCCCGCGTAACCCGACGAAGTGTAATAGCGCCAAGTATTGCCGTTCATCTCCAGCAGATCGGTCAGGGTTGGATGGTCAAAACATGGATAGACCGGGGCGTTGGAGTTTTCGCTGCCGCTCGAATCGATCAGTGCGACCGTGTACCCCGCGGGTGCATCACACCCCGCATTGGGCTGGCCGCCGTTCGGGTTGTTTGGATTCTCCGCCGCAAACAGAGGGCTCCCCACCGCTGGCGCCGACGTCCCGGAAATAATGAACTGATGCGCCGGCATGCTCGGACCCTGGTTGGTCTGGAACATGCGGTCGGCGAAGGTGTACTGCTCAGCCATCTGAAAATAGGGTTGCACCTGCGTCGGGTCGGCGTAAGAAAACACGCAATTCTGGATACCCTGAGGGCAAGTGACCGGAATCAAGTCCGCCCCATTCATTTGACATTGTCCGCTCAAATTCAGGTCGCACATGAGGTTAAAGGCATGGTGACTGTGGGCGGGGTTGAAGTTTGCGGCGAGATCCACTTTCTGCAGTTGGATCTTATTGCCATTCGAGTCGAAGCCGAAGCTCTGGATGTCCGCGTTCCGAGGTGGATTGATCAACACCGGGTCCTGGAAAAGATTGTCCGGAGTGCGGTTCTCCTGGAAGATCACTACCACGTGCTGGATTTTCCCCGGCGAGCCGCCCACCATGACGCTGGCCGAAGCTGTGGCGCCATTTCCGCCTTCATTCGAGGTGACCGCGCTGGTTGTGTTGTTCTTGGTTCCTTCGGTCGTACCAGTCACGTTGACCGAAAAGCTGCACGGTGCGCCCGCGGCCAGAGCGGCGCTGGACAGGCTGACGCTTCCCGATCCCGCCGTGGCCGAGATCGTTCCACCGCCGCAACTGCCCGTCAGACCATTGGGCGTGGATACGACCAGCCCGGCCGGCAACGAGTCGGTGAAGCCCACACCGGTTAGCATGGTGCTTGCATTCGGGTTCGAGAGATTGAAGGTCAGCGTGGTGCTGCCGTTCAGCGCAATGATGGACACGCCGAATGCTTTGACGATCTTCGGCGGTGAAGGTTTCGGAGTACCACCGCCGCCGGAACCGCCGCAGCCAGTGAGGTTCAGAAGTGCGCCACCCACGGCTAGCGCCAAGATTGCGAACACTGGAATGCGAAGCTTGAACATTAAAGCGTTCACCTCGGGGGAGAGTTAAAAGTCTTCGGTTATTCTGGATGATTACCCGGCCGCACACCTTTGGACTCGGAGAAATCGTGCAAACTGCTGCCGATGATCCCTGCCGGCGTCCGAACAGCAAAAGCCTTGTACATTTTCTAGGATGCGGGCGCGGGCTCGATTGCACCTGGAAAAATGCAGCGCCTACTGAGGATTTGCTGGGACCGTGGCCTTGTTCGTTGACGCAGGTGGTTCTGGAAGAAGTTGGAGTTCGTGATGAATCCATTCCAGGTTCCTGCCGTCCTCGAAAGCGGCCTTGAACTCGTCTAAATTCTTGTAGAGCGCAACGGTTGCGCCCAGGGGGATTGCCGCCTGCAGCTTTTCTTTGGCAGCCTTCGGTGTCTTGGTCTCGAAGAGTTCCTGGTCAAGCCGGAATTTCTTCGCCTGAATCTTAGGCAGCCAATCGACGGGCTCGAGCGCGGCCACTTTCTTCAAGAATTCCGGCTTCACGTAATCCGCGCGCTCGTCATCTGGCACAAAAGGAGAGGTTGCCATCCAGGTTGGCCAATCGCCCCAGGGATCCAGTGCCTCCAGGACTTTGATGCGCGGGTCGACTGCCGAAGCCAGGATCGCGATGCTTGCTCCCGATCCTTGGGTGAACATTCCCACCCGGTTCACGTCGAGGTCGCCGCGCGCGGCCAGATAATTCAGCACCATCTGCACGTCGTGCGCCGAGGTTGCCAGGCTTTCCTGCAGTTCGCTCAGGAACCACTGCTTCATCGGCCGGTCGTGGTAGCGATGTCCGGTGAGCGCGGAAACGAAGCCTACCGCGGCACAACCGTTCCTGGTCACAAGTTCTTCGTAGGCATCGCGCCGGAAGACCTCAGTGTCCGTAGGATAACCGTACAGATACAAGATCACCGGGGGCTTCTTGACTCCTTTCGGCTTCATGACATAAAGGTCGATGGGATCTCCCAATCGCCACTGTACCTGCAGTAACTCCACGGTGTAGTGGGGATTCTCAGTGACGAATCCGGCTAGCGGTCGAGTCGGCATGAGATGGCTGCTGGTCAGCGCGGGTGAGGTCCAGTCTTCCTGGACGCCTTGAAAACGAGAGTCGGCTGGATTGGCCGCAGGCGGGGACGCCGGCAACTGCGCCGAACTGACCTGGGCCAGAGACAAAAGCGCGATTCCGAGAGCAAGCGCTCTTATGAAATTGAATAGCGGAAGATTGGACATCGTACTGTCTATTGTGGGGAATATACGTCGCATTATCGATTAAAGAGGAGGGCGGATCGATGGACGGTCCGCCCTCCGTGTTCTGTGAAACGGATTGGGTCGAGTTACGGTCTGCTCTTACAAACCGGGAAGTCACCGTTAACGCTTTGTGTGGTGGTTTTCCCGGACGGGAGGATACAGCCGCCCATGTCGCCGCCTGCTTCGGTTGCGCCTTTGTCAACCGGAGCTGCGCCGATTAAAGCACCGGATCCGTCGTACTGTTGGTAGTGTGAACGCAGGTACAAGAGCCCCGGATCGGCGGTCACACCCCCTATCACTACTTTCGTCGCCGGAACATAATCTGGAACGGAAGTGACCACAAACTGCTGCGAGTTGTGCACCAGAGACGTTGCATACGTCAGGGGTTGTCCGTTGCTAACCAGGCGCAAGACCGACCACGAGAGGTAAGTGCCGTTGCGGAGGTTCGGGAAGGAGAGCCCGCCCGTCCAGATCTTGCTTTCCGGGCAGGGAAAAGATGCGCTGCAAGACGCAGGCAGATTAGCCCCAGCTGGCAACGTGCCGTTGCCGGGCTGACCGGGATCCCCGCCGCTGTAGCTGGCGAAAATCGGGTCCACGCCGTTCAGTGTGATGTAACCGTAGGCCGACTGGTTGGCGATCGAACTCACGTTTCCGTAGCTAAAGAAGGTGTAAGCCATACCGTCGAGGCTGTTGGGAAACTTAGTGGCCGAGTTTAAAACAGATTTCACGACTTCGCCGGTACCAATTCCGCGATAGCGCGCACCTTTACCGTCACTGCTGGTGCAAGTTCCGGTCTGGCCGGCGAGTGGGTTATTGAGGCCAACACTGGTCTCCTGGCTGCTGCCAAGGATCGCGCCGGAATAGACGGTGGGTTTGCGGAAAACGGTGGCTTCCGTCGTGTTCATCGTGCCCGACAGGGGCTCGCGCAGGAAGGCGTTAATGCCACCGGCGGTCAGGCCGAAAGCACTGGCATCGCAATTCTTACCGGAAAACACCTGTTGCAGTTGGACGTCGGTGGCGTTCTTGAGACCCTTGAGTTGGGACTGACGCTCATCGACGAACACGATGGGCGCAGCGCCAACACTGAGCACGGAGAAAGCCGGAATGGCGGTCCCCGTGATGGGGTCGACGCCCTTGATGTTGAAGGACAAAACATTGGCTTGCGAGGAACTGCCAGGATAGCCGCTCTTAATGGGAGTACCCACATAGGCTCCCGAGCCTGCGCCAAGGCCATTGGCTGGACAAGCTCCGGAGGCGTTGACTCCGTTGTACGCTAAGCCGTCGAGTCCGTCGCTGGAAGCACCGCCCTTGGTACCGGCACCGAGGCCGGAATTCACGCGGCACGCGGCAAACTGCGCATCTTCAGGACGGATGTCGGTGGCCGCTACCGTAACCGGGGTTCCGGTGGAGTAGATAGACGAAACTACTGACGGCAAAGCCGCGTCCGCGCCCCAAAGGACGGAGGAGATCTGACTCGAGCCGCTACCTGTCAGGTTGGCTGCTGGAGCGCCTACGGTACATCGAGGCTGAGCAAAGTAGCAGCGGTCTCCAACGACGGAGTCAACCTTGAGGAAAGACCATATCTTGGTGGCGCCGGGATTCCAAACGATCCAGATCGTGCCGGCGTCAACATTGTTGGGCGACACGCGCGTGTCG
>Ga0075029_100000065_pt1 | contig 44727 bp, 50 predicted proteins | sample LitLauG_LLR_2013_FD_71391 | JGI IMG/M metagenome (GOLD analysis project Ga0075029, IMG submission 71391) | Freshwater sediment microbial communities from North America - Little Laurel Run_MetaG_LLR_2013 | ecosystem: Environmental > Aquatic > Freshwater > Creek > Sediment | place: USA... | reverse complement strand
CGACCGACGCCGGCATGCCCGGCATCTCCGATCCCGGACGCGAGCTGATCGCGGCGGCGCGCGCCGCCGCGATCAGCTCGCGTCCGGGATCGGAGATGCCGGGCATGCCGGCGTCGGTCGTGACCGCAACGGTTTGCTCGCGCGCGCAGGCCAAGATGGCGCCGGTCACGGCCGCGGCGTTCTGCTCGCGATAGCTCCAAATCGTCTTCTTGGGCATGTCGAGGGCCGCGAGCAGGCGGGTCGCGACGCGCGTGTCCTCGGCGACGAGCAGATCGCAGTCGCGCAAGACATCGCACGCCCGCAGCGTCACGTCGCGCAGATTGCCGAGCGGCGTCGGGACGAAAATCAAGCCCACCCGAGCAATCTTCGGCTCAAAAGGGCGGCTCCTTGCGCGCGCGCGAAGTCGGGCGGGATGGATTCGGCAAAGGCGGGGACGGGCTTCGTCCGCGAGATCGAGTTGCGCGGGCACATCCTGGATTCGGGCGTGTTCGGGCGCGTCCTCGAACTGATCATGGACCACGAGAAGGCGCGCTACACGATCGACCAGTTCGTGGTCGGCAAGACCGCCACCGAACCGTCGTCGGCGCGGCTGCGCATCGAAGCCGATTCGGAAGCGCTGCTCGAGGAGTTGCTCGACAAATTGCGCGATACGGGCGCGCTCGTCGCGGGCGATACGGATGCCGTGACGGAACCCGCCCCGCGCGACGGCGTCCTGCCCGACGATTTCTACGCGACGACCAACCTCGAAACCGACGTCCGCATCGCCGGCCGCTGGCTGCCGGTCGCCCTGCCCGAGATGGACTGCGCGATCGCCGTTGCCGGCGGTGCGGCGCGCACGGTCGCACCGTCGGACGTGCGCGCCGGCGAAGCGATCGTCGTCGGCCACGCGGGCGTGCGCGTGCAAGCGTTGCAGCGGCCGCGGCGCAAGGCCGTCTTCGAGTTCATGTCGAGCGCGGTCTCGAGCGAAAAGCCCAAGGAGTCGCTGGTCGCGGAGATCGCGCGCGAATTGTCGGCGACGCGCGCGGCGGGCAAACGCGTCGTGCTCGTGGGCGGCCCCGCCATCGTGCACACGGGGGCCGGAAAGTATCTGGAAGGGCTGATCCGCGACGGCTTCGTCGACGCGCTGTTCGCCGGGAACGCGCTTGCCGTGCACGACATCGAATCGCAGTTTTTCGGAACGTCGCTCGGCGTCGACCTCGCCGACGCGTTTCCGGTCGAAGAAGGCCACGTCCATCACCTGCGCACCGTCAACCGCATTCGGGCGGCGGGCGGCATCCGGCCGGCCATCGAGGCGGGACTGCTGCGCGGCGGCATCATGTACGAAGCGTACGTCAAGGGAATCCCCGTCGTGCTCGCGGGTTCGATTCGCGACGACGGTCCGCTGCCCGACGTGATCACGGACGTCGTCGAAGCGCAACGCGCCATGCGCCGCTTCGTGCCCGAGATCGGCATGGCGCTGATGGTCTGCACGCTGCTGCACTCGATCGCCGTCGGCAATCTGCTGCCGGCGAGCTGCAAGGTGATCTCCGTCGACATCAATCCCGCCAGCGTGACGAAATTGACCGACCGCGGTTCGACGCAAACGATCGGCCTGGTCATGGACGCGGCCTCGTTCCTGCGCGAACTCTCGGACGCGCTCGCACACGGCGCGGCAACGGCGAAGCGCTAGCCCGGGAGAAAACGGCGCGCGCCTAGGTAGCGCTCGCGAAAGTAGGGCGAACCGAAGCTCGTGACGTGAACGTCGTCGCCGATCGCGTTGACGAAGCGTCCTCCGCCGAGATAGATGCCGACGTGCGACGCGCCGTAGTCGTAGGTCTGGAAAAACACGAGGTCGCCCGGCAGCGGCTCGCCGTAGACGGGGCGTCCGGCGGCGAACTGCACGTCCGCCGTGCGCGGAATGCGAATGCCGAGTTGCTTGAAGAGATAGTACGTGAAGCCGGAGCAGTCGAACCCGCCGGGCGAGGCGCCGCCCCACACGTACCGCGTCCCGACGAACGCGAGCGCGCTCCGCAAGAGCGTTCCGGCTCCCGGCAGCGACGGGGCGTCGAACGCGGGCGGCGCCGCGGCGGCTTTGGCCGCGCTGCGTCCGGCGGGGCGCTTTGCCGCCGCCGGAGCCGCATCGGGTTTGGTGACGATCACCTGCACGCCGGAGACGTCCGAAACGGTCGTCCCCGCGCGTGCGGCTACGGGCAAGGCGAGCAGTGCGGCGAACGCCGTGAGCAGCGAGGCCGCGCGCATCGGAGTCGTCGCTACTTCGTGACGATCGTGGGAGTCATGACGAACACGACGTCGCTTTGGTTGTTCTGGTAGGACACGGAGCGGAAGAGTTCGCCGAGGATCGGCACGTCGCCGAGCACCGGAATCTTGCTGACGTTCTTCGATTCCACGCGGCGCAGCAGGCCGCCCATCACGATCGACTCGCCGTTTTGGGTGACGACGTCGGTCGAGAGTTTGCTCGTTTTGAACGCCGGCACCGTGAAGCCGTTGAGCTGGATGCCGTCGGCGAAGTCGAGGTCGGAGACTTCCGGCGCGACCTTCGTCTCGACGGCGCCGCTGCCCAAGATCGTGGGCGTCACGTCGAGTTTCACGCCGTAGTCCTTGTACACGATCGAGATCGTGCCGAGACCGTTGGATTCCGGAATCGGAATCTGGCCGCCCACGAGGAAGGTCGCCTCTTGGCCCGGCTGCGTCACGAGATCCGGCGACGACAGCAGCCGCGCGTGAGCCTGTTGCAGGAGCAGGTCGAGCGTCGGCGCCAGCAAGCCGATGCGCGAGAAGGTGCCGACGTTGAGTGCGCGCCCGTTGTTCTGAGGGAGACCCGATTCGACGCCGGTGTACGACGGCTGCGAATTGATCTGATACTGCGTGAAGCCGTTTTGCGGCGGTCCCGCGAGTTGCGCTTCCTGCAGCCGCAGGCCGAGTTGCGACTGCGCCGTGTTGTCGACCTCGAGCACGTAAACTTTGATGTCGATCTGGCTAACCGTATTGACGCCGAGACGGTCGATGACTTTTCCGTCCGAGGAGAGGTACGGTCCGGCCAGGCCGTTGACTTTGTCGAGCACCAGTTGCGCCTGCGTTGCGTCGTGGACGGTGCCGCTGACGACGACGTTGCCCTTCGCGTCGGCATCGACGCGCAGCCCGTGGCCGCCCGGGATGCTCGCGATCTCATCCTGCAGGTTGCCTAAGGGCTTCGCGATCGAGACGGCGTTGATGAACGGGGCGTTGCCGCCGCCGCCGCCCGAGTCGAACTTGATGCCCGAGAAGCGTTTGAGAATGTCGTTGATGCGGTCGAACGCCGCGACGTCGGGGACGGTGCCGCGCACGATGATATTATAATTGAAGGTGACCACCTGAACGCCCGGCTCGTTGATCGCCGCGCGCAACGTCTTCGCGACGTCGTCGAGGCCTTGGCTCGATACCGAGAGCTCGTACGTGGTCCGGACGTGGCCGCTCCACACGAAGATCGTCGTGTGGCCGGGCGCTTTTCCGTTGACGACCAGCTGCGACGTTCCGATCGGCACGACGCCGGCGATGCGCCCGTCGCCCACGGCGACGCGGCTGAGGCCGTTCGTACTCAGGATGATCGAGTGCCCCGTTTGTAGGGACAAGATCGCGACGGAATCCGCCTGGGCCGGCGCCGTTCTCGCTAGGAATGCGAGCAGGGTCATCATCGCGCTAGCGGCGATCGCTCGCGTGCGTATATCGATCACTTGGTGCTCCGTGTCTGCGGGCCTAATGTCCGAGGCCGAAACGCTCGAAACTGTAGTTAGTCGGTTTATCGGCGCGAAAATGTCGACGCCGCACATCTCACCCACAATTTTTTCGGTAGCGGAGGTTGACGAATTGAATCAGTTTGCGATTAGAGCGGCGTTCGCGACCGCCGTCATTGCTGCGGCGCCGGTCGCCGGCATAGCGGCCCACGAATCGGCCCTCTCTAAGGTAGCGGCGGACCTGGGGTTCGATTACAGCTACCTGGGGCCCGAGGACGCCGTCGCGCTCACGCGGCCCGGGGTTACCGTGGTCGTGCGTCCGGGCGAACGGCTCTTCGACGTCAACGACCGCACCGAATCGATGGACGGTCCGCCGCCGCGCTTCTCACACACGGACCTCTTCGTCTCCGATAAGCTGGTCGACCGGCTGCGGCAGATCGCGTCCCGCTATCCGTCCGCGGCGCCCGGCGAGAGCTCGGTCGGCGTGGCCGGCGAGGCGGCGCGGACCGACGTCACAGCGGTGTCGGGTGCGATAGCGGACCTGGCTGTGTCCCAGGTTCCTGGTCAGCAAGAAATCGCGGTTTCGGGTAAAGCGCCCGCTAATTTGCCGATAAGTATAACGTTAGTGTCGACGTTCTCGGTCGAACTCCCGGACGTCGTGCTAAGCAGACACGAAGTGACCTCAGAGTCCGACGGATCGTTTAAGACGACCGTGTCGATCGCATCGGGTTACTATCGTGGAAGCATCCTCACCGTCGTCGCCTCGTCACTACCGGGCGTTTCGTCCGCGAAAACCCAGATCGTGCTCAAGGCCCCCAACGGTAACGTCGTAATCCCGGCGGACCAAGAACCCAAGGGAATTCGCTAGACCTCACTCACACACCACACCATAGGAGATCCCGTGCTTAAGAATTTCTCGAACATGCTCCGTAACGACGACGGCCAGGGCCTCGTCGAGTACGCCCTGATCGTTGCCCTCGTCTCGATCGTCGCGATCACCGCGCTGCAGTTCCTCGGCAAGAAGGCGAACAACACGCTGAACAACGCCGCCGGTCAGCTCAGCTAGAGCGTCGCAACGCGGGGCGGCACCGGTCGTGGAGGCCGGCGCCGCCCCGCGCTTTTGTCTCGGTCAACGGTTGAGGGCGGACTGCATGGTTACATTGATGTCGAGCGTCTTTCGAGACGACAGCGGCCAGTCGCTGGCCGAGTACGCGGTGATCATCGGGCTCGTTTCGATCGCCGCGATTTCGGCATTGACGCTCTTCGGCGGAAAGACCAACAACTCGCTGCAAAACTCCGAAAACCAGATTCCGTAGGATGTTGATGAGCCTGTCGCTGGCCGTGTGGCTCGTGCTGGTCGCGTGCGCGATCGCCGTAGTCACGGATCTTCGCTCGCGCCGCATTCCCAACGCCCTGACCGCCGCGCTCGCGACGGCCGCGCTCGGCATTCACGCGGTGCAGGGGCCGGGCTCGCTCGCGTTGGCGTTCGCCACGCTGGTAGCCGTCATGCTGCTCGGCTTCGTCGTTTTTTCGTTCGGTTGGCTCGGGGGCGGCGACGTGAAATTGCTCGCATCGGGGGCCGCGGCCTTAAGTCTGCCCGATGCCGTGCCGTTCTTAGTGTACACGGCCGTCGGTGGGGGCGTCCTCGCTCTCGCAGTCGCGACCGCCACGGGCCGGCTCGGCAACGTCCTGCATTCGGTCGCGCTGATCTTACGCCCGTTCGCTTACAAGGGCACGAAAGCCGTGCCGCCCGCTAATCCGATAACCCTGCCGTACGCCGTAGCGATCGCAATCGGCGCCACGGCCGTAGCGCTCTCCCACACCGCTGCACCATTCTTGAGGCTGCCATTGTGAACACTCGACGCATCACGCTCATCGTCGCCGTCCTGCTCGCCGTGGGCACGGGCGTTTTGACGCTTCGGTACCTAAGTTCCGTCAACCAGCAGGCGCAGACGCAGCAGGCGGCCGCCGAGATGAAGCCGATCGTCATCGCCAGCCGCGACATCCCCATTCACGTCAAAATCACGCCCGACATGCTGACCAAGACGCAACGGCCGGCGAACGAGGTCGAGCCGCAAGCGCTCAGCGACCCGAAGCAGGCGGAAGGGGACGTGGCCTTGATCACGATTCCGCAAGGCTCGACCGTGACGTCGACCAAGATCGGCCAGCCGGCCGAGATCGGCATCACGGCGCGCCTCAAGCCCGGCATGCGCGCGGTCAGCATTCCCGTCGACCGCGTCAAGGCGGTGTCGAATCTGGTGCAGCCGGGCGACCGCGTCGACGTGCTCGCGTCGGTGAACAAGGGCGTCGGCATCCCGCCGAAGACCTTCACGATCATTCGCGGCGCGCTCGTGCTCGCCATCAACTCGCAGCTCGAAGCGACCGGTTCGACGCCCGCGCCCGACAGCGGCGCCGCAGCGACCGTGACGCTCGGCGTCACGCCCGAACAAGCGGATCTGCTCACCGTCGCCGACCTCAACACGACGTTGCGTCTGGCGCTACGCTCGCCGCAAGAGCCGGTGCATTCGCTGCCCTCCGAGCGTCTCGAATTCGCGGACCTCGGCGAGCCGCAAGCCGCGCCCAACGCGGCGCCGCCGGGTAACGTCCCGCCGCCGATCTATCCGGCTCCGGCACCCGTGCCGCTGGCCAACGTCCCGGTGCCCGGCGCGGGCTCGGGCGTGACGGTGATCGATGGCGACAAAGTCATCACCGGCGGCCGCTAGGCCGTGAGTTCCATCGTCGTCTTCATCAACGCGAAGGGCGGCTCCGGAGCGACGACGCTTGCGCTGGAATCCGCGCGGGTTCTCAAGAAATCGGGCCCCGTCGCGCTGGTCGACGCGGACCTCTCCGGGCGCCGCACCGCGGCGGTGTTGCAAGATGCGGTCCGGCAGTTCGACGCCAACCGCACGCTCGGGGTTTACTCCATCGTCGAAAACGGCGGGATGACGTCGGTCGAGCTCACCGACAGTCTCGACAACGCTTTCGCGCTGCGCGGCGAAGAGATGGAAGCGCTGGCCGATAAACTCGCCGCGCAGCACGACGTGGTCATCGTCGACGCGCCGGCGCCGTTCGCATCCGCCGTTCGCCCCTTCGTCGCTCGCGCCGCGCGCGTCGTCGTGGTGCTCGAGCCCAATCTGCTCGGCTCGGCGGCCGCGCGCACGCTCATCGGCGACATCTCGAAATTCGGCATCCCGCTCTCGCGCGTCTGGATCGTCACGAACTTGCGCGGCGGCCGCGCGGAGATCAGCGCCCGCGAACTCGAAAAAGCGCTCGGCGGCACCGTGATCGCCGAAGTGCCGAGCCGCAGCGACCGCACCTACGCGAAGGCGATCGAAGCGCTCGCGAAGCGCCTCGCAACCGTGCCCGAAGAAACGGTCTTGACCGGCTTGCGGCCCGCATCCTCGCCGATGTCGGCCGGCGTCTCCATGGCGCCCGTCTCCAGCAACGGCCACGCGCACGTCGAATCGTCGCCGCGCCGCTCGCCGGAGCGCGACCGGCTCAAGATGGAGATCCACGAGCAGGTCACCAAGCGCATCGACGTCGTGGCCGCCAGCCGCGCCCATACCGACGGCCAGAAGATCGCCGAGCTGCGCGCGCAGATCAACGAGGTCGCCGGGCAGCTCCTTGCCGAGCGCGCCGACATCGACACGATCGAAGAACGCTCGTCGCTGCAGCAGGAGATCATCGACGAGTTGCTCGGCCTCGGGCCGCTCGAAGATCTGATGCGCGACCCGAAGGTCTCCGAAATCATGGTCAACGGCCCCAACGTGATTTACGTCGAGCGCGGCGGCAAACTCACGCTTTCGGAGAAGCGCTTCAACGACGAACGTCACCTGCGCACGATCATCGAACGCATCATCGCGCCGCTGGGCCGGCGCATCGACGAGTCCTCGCCGATGGTCGACGCGCGTCTGCCCGACGGTTCGCGCGTCAACGCCATCATCGAACCGCTCGCGCTCGACGGCTCCACGCTCACGATCCGCCGTTTCGGCAGCAAGCGCCTGGGCATGGACGACCTGATCCGCTTCGGTTCGGTCGCGCCGGAATCGACCGGCCTGCTGAAGGCGATGGTCGAGGCGCGGCTCAACATCATCGTCAGCGGCGGTACCGGTTCCGGTAAGACGACCTTCCTCAACATTCTCTCGAACTACATCCCCAACGGCGAGCGCATCGTCACGATCGAAGACGCGGCCGAACTCTTGCTCAACCAAGAGCACATCGTCCGCCTCGAATCGCGCCCGTCGAATATCGAAGGCCGGGGTGCGGTGACGATTCGCGACCTCGTCAAGAACTCGCTGCGCATGCGTCCCGATCGCATCGTGGTCGGCGAGTGCCGCAGCGGCGAAGCGCTCGACATGCTGCAGGCGATGAACACGGGGCACGACGGCTCGATGACGACGCTGCACGCGAACACGCCCCGCGACGCGATGGCGCGTCTCGAAACGCTCGTCCTGATGGCGGGTTTCGACCTGCCCGTGCGCGCGATTCGCGAACAGGTCGCGAGCGCGGTGGACGCCATCGTCCAAATCGAACGTTTGCGTGACGGATCTCGCAAAGTTACGAGCATCACTGAAGTCGTCGGAATGGAAGGCGATATCGTAACTATGCAAGAGCTCGTGCGGTACCAGCAGCGCGGCATGGACATGGAAGGCAAAGTCGTCGGCGAGTTCCAGTACACGGGCGTGCAGCCGCACTACTCCTCTCGCTTCGAGGAAGCCGGCGTCGAGTTCGACGTCCGCGACCTCGCCAAGCTCCAGTCCGCCGGTACGCTGTGGTAGGGACTTTTCCGTACGCCGTCGGCGCCGGCATCTTCGGCGTCATCGCGCTGATCGTCTTCGCGCTCGGCGGCGACGTCAAGAACTCGCTGAAGAAGTTCGGCGCGAGCTTCCAAGCGCGCATCGATCGCGCGGATATGTCGATCAAGGCGGAGGATTTCGCCTTGATCGTCCTCGGCGTCACGGTCATGCTGTGGCTCGCCATCGTGATCTTCATTCACACGGCGCCGCTGATTTCGCTGTTCATGATCCCGTTCTCGCTGGCGGCCTCGATTCTGGGCAGCACGCTGTACCTGACCTTTCGCGGCAACCGCCGCGTCAACGGCTTCGTCCAGCAGCTCGAGCTCGTGCTGCGCATGCTCGCGGGCGCGCTGCGCGTCGGTCTCGGCTTGCGCCAAGCGATCATCCTGGTCACCGAAGAAGTCCCGGACCCGGCCCGGCGCGAGTTCATGCGCGTCATCGGCCGCACCAACATCGGCATCACGGTCGTCGACGCGCTCGACGAACTCACCAAGAGCATGCCGAGCAACGAGATGGCGATGTTCTCCCGCGTGGTGCGCGTGCAGCAGTCGACGGGCGGCGACCTCGCCAAAGTCCTCGAACGCCTGGCCGCGACCATCCGCGATCGCCGCCGCGTCATGCGCAAGATGAGCGCCTTGACCGCGCAGGGACGCATGGGCGCCTGCATCATCGGCGGCTTGCCGATTCTCGTGGGCGGCTTCGTCGTGGCGACGCAGCCCGATATGGGCAACGCCTTGCTCCACACCACGCCGGGCTTGATCGCCCTCGGCATCGCCGTCGGTCTCGAACTCGCCGCGATCTACACGCTTAGCCGCATCTTGCAGTTTGACGTCTGATGTTTGGATTACCGGTCATCATCGTAGCCATCGCGATCGGCTTCGCCGTCGCCGCGGGGCTGCTCGCGGTCTCGCTGACGCCGAGCAAGAGCGACGTCACGAAACGCCTCGAGGAGCTCGAGGGTCTGCGTTTCGCGCCCGGACAGAGCCGGACGCAAGCGTTCGAAAAGCTCTTCAACCAGGAGCAGCGCGGTAAGCTCCAGCAGCAACTCTACGAAGCAGGCTGGTACACGGTCACGCCCGCCAAGATCGGCGCGCGAATCGTCGCGCTCGCGATCTTCGGATTCACGCTCGGCATCTGCCTGGCCGCGTATTTCCACTCGACGGATCTGATTTTCTTGGCAGGCATCGGATTGCTGACGGCCATGGGCGCGTACGCGCCGCTCTCGCAGCTCAAGATGGCGATCAAGAAGCGCAAGATCCTCATCCAGAAGGCGCTGCCGGACTTGCTCGACATGCTCGCGTCGACCGTGCAGGCGGGCCTCGCCTTCAACGCCGCGCTCGCGTCGGCGCAGGAAGTCGCGGTCGGCCCCCTCGGCGAGGAGATCAAAGCCGTGCTCTCCGAGGTCCGCTTGGGCCGTTCGCGCGCGGACGCGCTCAAGTCGATGGCCAACCGCGTGCGTCAAGAGCAGCTCGCGACGACCGTGACCGCCATCGTGCAAGCCGAGCGCCTCGGCTCCAATCTCTCCACCGTGCTCGAAGAACTGGCCGAAGAAGTGCGCAACCGGCGCATGATTCGCGCCGAAGAAATCGCCAACCTCATGCCCACCAAGATGGTCTTGCCGATGGCCATGTTCATGCTGCCGGCGCTCTTCGTCACCATCTTCGGCGGCGTCGTCGCCGAGGTCATGACGCATAACCAATGAGCGTGGCGAGCCACGGATGGTACGCCGTACTGGCCGGCTTCGTTTTTGCGGTCGCGGCGTATATCGGCTTGCGCATCAGCGCGATGCTGTGCCGCACGATCGAGCCGTTTTCCGACGGTCCGCGCCCGGGGAACACGCCGGGGCTGGCGCTCATCACCGGAGCGTTCGCGGTCGGTTACGCCGTGGCGGAGCGCGGCGCGGGGCTGCCCGCGCTGCTGATCGTCATCGTGCTGACGACGTCGCTCGTGGCGGCGTGGGCGAGCGACGTCCAATGCGGTATCGTTCCCGACTCGTTCACCGTCGTGCCGCTGGTCGGCGTGCTGCTGGTCACGGTCATCGAGGGCGACGTGATGCCTGCGGTCTCGGCGGCCGTCGCGTTCGTGCCTTTCGCCATCGCGGCCCTCGTCTCGAAAGGACGCGGGATGGGCTGGGGTGACGTGAAGCTCGTGGCGCTCGGCGCCGCCGTGCTCGGACTGCAAGCCTCGATGTTCGCCTTCGGCGCGGCGTGCTTGACGGCCGCCGCCGTCGCGTTCGCGCGCGGCCGCCGCCACGAGCCGATCGCGCTCGCGCCGTATCTCGCCGGAGCGAGCGCGGCCGCCATCGTCATCCCGCTGTTTTTGAAATGAAGACGTTCACGTTACGCAACGCCCGGAGCGGTCAGGTGCTCGCGACGGTAGGGCGCGCGAGCGATCCGTTCTCGCGCGGCATCGGTTTGCTGCCGCGCAAGGCCGTCGCGCCCGACGAAGGCTTATGGATCGGCGGCTGCGGCGCGGTGCACACGATCGGCATGCGCGCGACCATCGACGTCATTTTTCTCGACCGGGAAGACCGCGTCTTGAAAATCGCGCCGGCCGTGGCGCCGAACCGGCTGTCCGTCTCGTGCCGTCGCGCCGTTACCGTCGTCGAACTCGGCGCCGGGGACACGCGCGACGTCGCCGTCGGCGATCGCCTGACGCTGGAATGACGACGCTCGCGTCGCCCGCGCGCGGCGGTACTCGAGCGCGGGACGCGGCGGTCGTCTTTTGGAGCGTTCGCGCGTTCGTCTACGCGGCGACGGCGGCGGTCGCCGTGACGTCGCAGCCGGCGTGGCCCGACCTCGCGCTCGCACGCCGCTACGGCGCGCTCGTCGCGCGCGACGGGCTCGCCCGCGCCGGCGTCGGCTGGCTCGGCGACCTCTGGGCTTGGGCTTCGGCCTCGGGCGGCACGGCCGCGGCGCTCGCGGCGGCAGCCGCCGCGGCGCTCGCCGCCTTCGTTTTGACCGAAACGCGCGCGCGGCGCTACGGCGGCCGCGTCTGCGCGCTCGCGGCGAGCTGCGTCGCGCTCGTATGTTCGCTCGACGCGCTGCGCGCCGGCGGCGGCGCCGCCTCGCTCGCGCTGTGCGCCGCGCTCGCGCTCGTGCTGGACCGCCCCACGCCGCGCACGCCGCTGTTCGCGAGCGCGCTCGCGCTCGTCTGGTGCCAGATCGCGCCGGACGGTCTGCTCGCGCCGCTCATCGCGACGGCCTTCGCGCTCGGCGCGCGGTTCGACGGCGAACGTGACCCGAAAGACCTTCGTTACGCCTGGTTCGCGGTCGCCGGCTGCGCGCTCGCGACGCTCGCGACGCCGTCGCTCGGAGCGTTTCCGGCGCAGGCGTTCGCGGCGCTGCGCGTCGATCGCACCTACGACGGCATCGTCGCCTTGCATCCGATCGACAGCGCGCCTACGGCGTATCGCATCGGCTTCACCGCGGCCGTCTTCGCGTTTCTCGCGTTCGGGACGGGCGCGCGGCTGCGCGTGCGCGACGCGCTGCTCGTCGCGGGCGGCGCGCTCTACGCGCTCGCAAACGGCGCGGGGCTCGGCATCTTCGGCGTGCTCGCGGCGCCCGTGCTCGCCGGCGCGGCGCGCGACGCGCTCGGTCTGCAAACCGTGCGCGAAGACGAGGGCCGCGCCGGCGAAGCCGCCGTCGTGACGGTCGCGATGCTGTTCGCGATCGTGCTCGCGGGCGCGGTCGCACCGCGCGCCGACGCCGCGCTCGCGGAGCGGCCGTACGCGCTCGCGCAGCACGCGCCCCGCAGCGGCTCGCCGCACCGCTTCGCCTGCGCGAACGTCGATTGGTGCGATTATGCCGTCGCGACCGGTCCGCCCGGCACGACGGCGCTGCTCGACGGCCGGCTGGATCGCGCGAGCGCCGCCGACATCGAAGCGCAACGCACGTTTTCGCACGCGAGCCACGGCTGGCGCGCGCTGCTCGACGCGCGACGCGTCGATGCCGTGCTCGTGCGGCGCGACCGCGCGATCGCGACGTTGCTCGCGCTGCGCGGCGATTGGCGCGCCGTCGCGCAGAACGACGAGGCCGAACTGTTCGTGCGCGCCGGAGGGCGGCGGTGAAGTACGCCTGGCTCGTGATCGGCGTGTTCGCCGCGCGATTCTTCGCGACCGCGATCGCCTACCCGGCGGGCGACGGCGATCTCGCCTGGCAGCGCTGGCTCGGCGCGATCGTCGCACGAACGCATGCGATCCCGCGCTCGCTCGGCGACGAAACGTTCAGCGCGAGCGGCGCGCCCTGGCTGCCGCAAGAATGGCTTTTCTCGGCACTCGCCTTCGTCGCGCGCGACGGCCTCGCGTGGGATCTCTTCGCCGGCGCCGTCGCGCTCGGCGCGGCGGGGGCGCTCGCGCTCGCCGCGTATCGGGCCGAGCGGCTCGGCGCTTCGCCGCGCGCGATCGCGCTCTGCACCGCGTTTGCGGGAATCGCGCTCTACGAATCCTTCGGCGTGCGCGCGCAAGTCGTCGCCTGGCCGCTCGTCGCGCTTTACCTCGTGCTGCTGGACGTCGAAGGACCGTTGGCGTACGCGGCGCTCGCGGTCGCCGCGGTGTGGTCGAACCTGCACGCGAGCGCGATGCTCGCGCCGGTATTGGCGGCGACCGTCGCCGCCGGCGCCGCGTTCGAAGCGCGCGGATTCGACGCGCGCGCGCGGCGCCTGACGACGCTCGCGATCTGCTCGATCGCCGCCATCTGCTGCAATCCGTTCGGCTGGCATTTGCCGCAATACGCGATCGGGTTGTTCGGCAATCCGATTAAGTCGTACATTTCCGAATGGAAGGTCACCGATCTCGACGACACGTCGTTCGCTTTCGGGGCCTTGCCGCTGTTGCTCGGCGCGATGCTCTTATGCGGCGGTGGCCGCGGGCGCACGCGGGCGAGCGATCTGCTCGTGCTCGCCGCGTTCGCGTTTCTCGTGCTCGGCGCCGCGCGTAACGTTCCGCTCTTCGCGCTGATCGCGGCGCCGCTCGTCGCGCGCTCGCTGACGCGCGCCGTTCCGCTCTTCGCGCCCGAAGCGCCTGCGGCGCCGACCAAACTCGCGCGACGCGCGGCCTTCGCCTTGCCCGTCGCGTCGCTCGCGATCGCGGCGCTCGTAGGCGTGCAACTCGTGCGTCACGCGCCGCCCGAAACGGGACTTGCCGACGCCCCGCTGCAGGCGCTAGAGCGAACCGCCGGCGCGCATCGCTTGTTCTGCGCGGATTTTGCCTGGTGCGGCCTGGCGGTCGGCATGCCGAACGTGCGCGTGTTCCTCGACGGCCGCGCCGACCCGTACCCGCGCGCGGTGTGGGACGATTTCGTCACCGTCGCGCGCGTCGGAACGGCGTGGCGCCGCACGCTCGACCGGCGCGGCGTCGATGCGGTCATCGTGTCGCGCGACGCCGCGCTCGATCAGGCGTTGGCCGAAGCGCCGGGCTGGCACGCGGGATACGCCGACAAGACGTATCGCCTCTGGTTGCGCGACGGCGCGCGAAGGGGCGGCTAAGGCTCGCTTTCGGGGACGATCGTCACCGGGCGGACGAAGGTCTCTTGCGCGAAGCCCTTCGCGAAGGTGGCGATGACGGAGGCCCGCGCGGCGGTGGTCCCGGCCGGCGCGGCGAGCGTAATCTTGCGCGCGTCGAGCGGCACGGCCGTCGATTCCAGTTCCGTGCCGGCGGCATCGAACAGCGCCACGCGCAAATCCGGTTCGTGACGCAGGATGCGGATCGCGATCGCGCCGCCCGCGCGCGTGCGCGGCGCCACGGCGATCGGCGACGCGCCCTCCGGCGCGAGCGCGGGCGAGGCGTCGCCCTGCACGCCGCTTTCCGGCGCCGACTGGGCGGGCGAGGCGGCGGCGACCGCGGCGGGCTGCGCGCTCAGAACGCGCACGGGCAGAGCCGCTTCGTCGCGGGCCACGCCGCGTTCGGTCGTGACGACGACGCGCATATCTTGGTCGACGTCCGTGTACGGAGCCACGAGGATCGAGCGGCCGGTGCGATTGAGCAGCGCTTCCGCGCGCACCGTGCCGAGCTGGTCGATGAGCCGCACGCTGCCCGCGCGCGCCGCCGTGCGATAGTCCGCGACGATCGGCTCGCCGCCGCGCACTTCCGCGCCCGCCAAATTGAACGCGGCGATGCGGGCCGCGCCGCGGCGCCGGCCGTCGGCCGCCGTGAAGGCGTGAGGCGCGGCGGGGAGCGCTAGCAGGTGCGTCGTGCGCTCGTCGCTGCCGAGCGGCCCCGTGGCGGTCACACGGACGTCGTACCCGGCCGAGACGGCGCTGGGCGGCAGGGCGACCGTGAAAGCGCCGGCGCCGCGCGCGAGGCGGCCGCGGCCGACCTGCAGCCCGTCGGGCGTTTCGACCACGTAGGATGCCGCGGTCTCGTTGCCGAGCGCGTAGGCGACGTTGAAGGGCACGCCGCTGCGCACGGCTTCGGGCGCGGCCAAGGCGTACACCTCGGGCCGGTTCAAGGCGGCGGAGGCGGCGGCCGCGCAAGCCAGCGCGAACGTCGAGCCGGCGACGGCGGCCCGGCGCGCGAGGCCGCGTAGCGACAGTCCCGGGGGCGGCGCGTCGAGCGTCAGCTGCGCGTCTTTCGAGTGCAGTTCGGCGACGACGCGCGGCGCGCGCCCGCGTTCCGGCAACGCGATCTCGAGCGCGACCGCGATGGCGGAATACGGCGGCACGACGATGGCGTTCCACGTCATGCGGGCGTTGGAACGCGTGCCGGCCACGGCGTACGCGAAGGTCGCGAGCGGCAGCGGCGTGTCGTTGGAAACGAGCAGCTCGTAGGTGGCGCGCCGCGCCCGCGCGGGGCCCGGTAGCGGGCGGAAGTCGCCCGCGATCTCGCCGAGCGGCAGGGAGAGAGCCGAGCCCGCACGCGGTTCGAGCGGATCCCGCAGCGGCGCGTCCCGAACGTGCAGCGGCGCTCGATTCAGAGGCTCGATCATCTTTAGTAGATATCGGATTCGCGGCTATCCGACGCATGTGCGCCGGGGCACACGAACCGGCGGCGCCGCTCGCGCGCCGCGTGCGTCAGGTCACGGTTTGGGGAGCCGCCGCTGCGGCCGCACGCCGAGCCGCGCCGTCACGACGCCGACCGTACGCGCGATTTCGCGCATCGTCGCGTCGCCGCCGCACGAGATGTCGGGCGACGTCGTGCCGCCGTACGACACCGTCGTCACCGAGCCGAACGACGCGCTCTTGATGCAGCCGGCGGCGGGCATCGTATCGAGCGGTGTGGCCGCGAGCACTTTTGCGAAGAGCCACTTCGTTTGCGGCGCCGCCAGCGTTTTCGGAACGGTCTCGCCGCCGACCGTAACGTCGGCCGCGCCGCTCGCGTGCACGACGATCGTGTAACCGGCGAAGTTGGTCGACCCGGTGTTGCGAATCGTGATGTCGCCCGGGACGACGCGCGGCGTCGTTTGCGGGCCGCGGTGCACGAGCGGCGGCCGCGAAGGCGACGGCGCCGCGGACGGCGGCGGCGATTGCAGTTGCGCGAGAGCGATTGCGAGCGCGAACATCATATCGGGACAACGCCGCGGTCGCGGCGAACGTTACCCGCCCATGCGCTTGGTGCGGCGCTTGCGTTCGGCAAAATAGGCGAGTACGGCGTCGCGCTTATCGCCTTGCAAGGCGACGATGCCGTCCTTTGCGGTTCCACCGGTTCCGCAGCGGCGCTTCAACTCTGCGGCGACCGCTTCCAGTTCGCGCGGTTCGAGGCCGTGGACGAGCGTGACCGAGCCGCCGCGCCGCCGTTCGCATCCCACGCGCACGACCCCGTCGTCGGGGAGCGGCGAAGCCGCCGCGGCTTTCGCGCGCCCGGCTTTCTTCGCGGGACGCGGCAGCGGCAGCGAACCGTCGGTCGAGTAGACGAGGCGCCGGTCGTCGTCGGCCATGCCGGCCGCCTTCGACGCTAGGCGGGGACGATCTGCTTGGGGGCGATGCGGCGTTCGCCGAACCGCACGAACTCGTGAATGACGAAGAGCAGCAGCGCCACGTCGTCCACGAGACCGATCACCGGGAGATCGCCGAGCAGGTTGAGGGGCGAAACGATCAGGAGGGCCGCGGCGCCGGCCGCGATCTTGGCCCAGGTGGGAACGCGCGGGTCGCGCACGAGCGGCAGCACCCGCGGCAGTTCGCGGCGGGCGGCGCTCAGGATGCGTATGAGTCTCACAAGCGCCGTGTACCCGGCGGGCGGGCAAAGGTTTCGGGGTGCCGCGCCATGGAAGCGGGTCATACGCCGTTCGTCTTAGATGCGGTCCCCACTCTTGGCATCGCCCCCGGGCGCATGTCATAGTCACGGGACGGCGTCCGAGCCGGACGTCCCCTGAAATTCACACCCATGAGGGAGCGCCATTCCATGACCAAAACCAAAGCGACGTGGAGCCGGCCGAGTTTCTCGGTTACGTCGACGGGCTTCGAAGTGACGATGTACCTGGGAACGCAGACGGAGTCGCGCTCCTAGTCTTTACCGCCCGCAAGCGTTCGCCGCTCGTAAGGCTTCTCGAATCGAGAAGCCGAACGGGCGAGTATGCGATCGTTCGGTGTCTCATTCATCAGCCGCCCCGGCGCGAGGCTCGCACTCGCTCTCGGGGCGTCTTTGTTCTCTTTTCAGTTGCTCGAAGCGGCGGCGCTGGCCAGGGCCGCGCATCCTGCCGTGGCGAGCCCGGCACCCGCTGCGACGCCGTCCTGCGCGCCCGGCGACTTCCCCGTCATCGCCAATCCGGCGACGAAGCTCTACGTCAAAGACGTTCCGGCCACGTACGCGAAGTTCGTGCAGCAGGGCGTGTTCGGCAGCGACCGGCGCGTCTGCCGCTCGACCGCCAAGAAGATGGGCGCGCGCTGGATGACGCCGGCCGAAGTCCAGCGCATGGGGCACCCCTAGCGGCGTTGTTCTCGTAGCACGAGGCCGAGCGCGGAGAGATCTTTCTCCGCGTATCCCGCCAGCATCGCCAGCCGCATCAGTTGGTGGTTGACGGCGGTCTGCACGACCGGCCGGTTCGTATCGCGCGCGAGTTCTTCGGCGAGTTTGAGATCCTTCGCCATCCATTTCGTGGCGAAGCCCGGCTCCCAGCCGTTCGACGGCGGCGCCTCGGGTTGCACGCCCGGCACCGGAATGCGGCCGCGCACGACGGTGCAGTCCGCCGTGCTCGTGGAAAAGATGCGCGTCGCAAGCGCCGGATCGATGCCGGCGTCGTCGAGCAGCGCGAACGCTTCGGCCACCGCTACCATCTGCGCGGCGAAGATCATTTGGTTGCAAAGTTTCACGGTCTGACCCGCGCCCGGGCCGCCAACGTGGAAAAGGTTCTTGCCGACCGCTTCGAGCACGGGCCGGGCGCGTTCGAGGACCGCCGCATCGCCGCCGATCATCAGCGTCAGCGTGCCGTTCTTCGCGCCGATCGTCCCGCCCGAGAGCGGCGCTTCGAGGAAGTCGAGGCCGCGCGCCGCGCAACGCGCCGCCACGTCGCGCGACGAAGCCGGATCGATCGTGGAGCAATCGACGACGATCGTTCCGCGCCGGGCGCTCGCGAAAATGCCGTCCTCGCGCGTCAGGACGTCGCGCACTTCCTCGGCCGCGGGCAGACAGAGCAGGACGACGTCCGCGTCGCGCGCCGCTTCGCTCGGCGTAGCGGCAACCGACGCGCCGAGGTGCGCCGCTTCGGCGGATTTCGCCGCGGTGCGGTTCCATACGGCGAGCGGAAAACCGGCTTTGAGAATGTTGGCTGCCATGGGAAGTCCCATCGCTCCCAAACCGGCGAAGGCGACGCGCGTGCTGCTCATGCGTTCGTGCGTTCGCACCTCGAACGGCGTTCTCCTCAGAAACCTTAGTCGTCAAAAAGTTCCCGAAACGCGCACAGGAATGTGGGACGATCCGACGTTAATCGCACGCTTCTCCCGCATCGGGAGCTTGAGATCACCCTCGTTCACTTACACCGTTGTGAGGAACTGTCTATGAAATTGGGTCTCGCGTCGGCGATCGCGCTCAGCGCGTTCGCGTTATCGGCGCCGGCGGTTTCGTTCGCCGCCGTCTCCCCCGCCACGAGCGTTCCCGCGCCGTGGCGCGATCTCGGCTCGGCGCCGTCGACCACGCGCGTCGGCCTTGCCGTCGTGCTGAAGTACCATCACGACGAGGAACTCGATCGCCTCGTCGAAGCGCAAGGCGACCCGGCGTCGCCCACGTACCACCACTTCCTGACGCCGCAGCAGTTCGCGAACTACTTCGCGCCCACGCCGAGCGAATACGCGCGCACGATCGCGCAGCTTCGCGCCGCGGGCTTCACGGTCGACAATACGTTCCCCAATCGGACGGTCGTCGACGTCTCCGCACCGGCGCCCGTAGCCGCGCGCTTCTTCTCGACCGACATCCACCTCGTGCGGCGCGAAGACGGCAGCGTCCGTTACATCAACCTGCGCCCCGAGACGATTCCGGCCCCGCTGCAGCACGACGTGCTGGCCGTCGTGGGACTCGACACGGCGCACCAGATGCATCCGCAGTACCGCCTGCTGCCGCAGGGCTTCGGCCGGCCCGCGGCCGCGCCGGCGCGCGATTCGGCCGTGCTCTTCGGACCCGACGGCGGATACGGTCCGCTCGTGTACCAGCGGTCGTACGGTTTCCCCGCCGGCATGAATGGAAAGGGCCGCGCGACCGGCGTCGTCGAGGATGCGGACTTCCTCGATAGCGATCTGGCAGGCTATCTCGCCGGCTTCGGCGTGACGCGCACGGGCCCGCCGACGGCGCGCGTGCTCGTCGACGGCGGCCCGCCCAAGGGCATTTCGGGCGATTCGATCGAGACGACGCTCGACGTCGAGACGATCGTCTCCATCCTGCCCGCGACGGCCTTGTACGTGTACGAAGCGCCCGGCTCCAGCGACCTTCGATACTTCGTCGACATGTACAATCAAGCGGTAAGCGACAACAAGGTCGATACGATCAGCACCAGTTACAGCGAGTGCGAGACGGCGTTCATCCCGTCGTTCCCCAAGGCCGCCGATGCGGTCGAGAAGCAAGGCGCCGCGTACGGCATCACCTTCGAATCCTCCGCCGGCGATCGCGGCGTGCAGACGTACGGTTGCAATAACACGCCGACGGTCGGCACGCCGGTCGACACGCCGCACAACGTCGCCATCGGCGGTACGATCGAAGACGTCAACCATGCGAACGGTCGCGAGACCTCCGAAGTCGGCTGGAACGATTCGTCGGGCGCGACCGGCGGCGGCGTATCCACGGTGTTCGGTCTGCCGGCGTATCAGAAAGGCGTGACCAACATCATCAAGAAGGGGCGCAATCTTCCCGACGTGGCGTTCGACGCGAGCCCGTTCACCGGTGAGTCGCTCTACTTCGAAGGCCGATTCGACGGGCCGATCGGCGGTACGTCGCTGTCCTCGCCGATCTTCGCCTCGGGACTCACGGCGATCGACGAGATGCTCGGGTCGCGTCAGGGCTACTTCAACCCGACCCTCTACTCGACGTGGACGAAGAACGGTTACAAGATGGGCACGACGACGTATTTCCGCGATATCGTCTCGGGCAGCATCCCGCCGTATAGCGCTAAGAAAGGCTACGATCAGATGACCGGCATCGGCGCGATGCTGTTCGGAAACTTCGGCGGCCTGCTCTAAGCCGCTCGCACCCGAACGGCGGACGGCCTCGGGCGCGCGCGCCCGGGGCCGTTTTTCGCTGCGGCCGGCATCGCGAGCGCGCACGCGCCGAAGAGCAGCGCGTTCGCCGCGAAGCCGGCGTGCAGCGGCCCTTGCAGCGCGAAGACGGCGGCTGCGACGAGCGCGGCGCCCGCGCTTCGCAGCGGCAGCGCGGTCCGGCGCGACCAGAGCACCAGCAGCGGCAGCACGCACGCGGTGCCGTACGACGCGAGCGTGCCGGGATAGAGCAGCAACCCAAGTTCGAGCGCGAGCGCGAAGCAGAGATCGCTCTCGCGCCGGTACCGCGCGCACGCCAGCGTGGCGAGCGCGAGCAGCGCGAGCGCGACGGCGACGAACGCGGGCTGTTGCAGCGGCGCGACGTGCGCGCCGAGCGGCGCGTGCGTCGCGCGCAGCACGACGGCGAGCAGCGATTGATTCACGCTCTCGGTGAACGCGGAAGAGGGTTCGCGCCCGGCGGGATTGGAGCGCCAGTAGGTCGCGAACGTCGCGATTCCGACGAGCGCAACGGACGCGGCGAGGCTCGCGGCGATCGTCAGCGCGGCCGCGATACTGCGGCGCAAGCGGCCCGCCGCGACGTCGCAGAGTAACAGCGCGACGGCGTAGGGCTTGACCCAAATCGCCAGCGCGCCGAGGCACGCGCCCCAGGTGCGCTCGCGCCCCAAGAAGGCGAGCGCGACGAGCGCGAGGAGGAAGACGTTGGTTTGCGCTTGCGCCGTGTCGCTCGCGAGCGACGGCAGCATCGCGGCGAGCGCCGCGACCAGTACCGCGCCGCGCGCGCCGTCGCGCGGAAAGAAAGCGCGCTGCAGGGCGACGATCGCGATCAAAAAGGCCAGCGCGCGCGCGACGTACCAAGCGATGAGGCCGTTGCGAAAGCCGTCGATTCCGCCGAGCGGCAAAAACAGCGCGATCGAAGGCGGCGGGTAGGGGAAGCCCACGGCGAGCACCGAGGCGGCAAAATCCGACTCGATCGCAAAGGGCAAGCGCACGTGCGCGAACGCTTGCGGATCGTAGAGGTTGCCGTGCGCGCGCGCGACGTGCGCGTAGAGCCAGAAGGCGCCGAAGTCCCACTCGCTCGGCGCGCGAACGTTGGCGAGCGCGTCTCGCACCTGCGCGACCAGATAGGCGAAGGCGGTCGCTGCGGCGGGCCACGGCGAGCCGCGCAGACGCCCGCCGTGCGACCACAAGAGCAGCAATGCGGGAGCGATCAAACACGCGAGCGTTCCGGCGACGTGCACCGCCGTCAGCCGGCCGTGCGCGGATCGCGTTCGAGACGGGCGTACTCGCGCGCCATGCGGCCGCTCTCGATGTAGCGCCGCGAGCGCATCGCGAGGTGCTCGAACGCGCGGCCGGTGTACGGACCGAACGCGAAACGGCGCTGGACGATCGCGACGTGCATTTTATCCCACATATCGACGAAGATGTCGGCGTATTCGGCGAGGATCAGTTCCTCGGCGATGCCGCCCTTGGTTACGAGGACCGCGAGGTGCTCGAGGAAGCGCAAGAGCATGCCGATGCTGCGGAACTCGTCGGGCGTGAAGCCGGCACTCTTCAGCGACTCGCGATAGACCGGATCCGCCGCGACCTTCTCCGAGATTGCGGCGATGTTCGCGCGCGCCTCGAGCATCGCCGGAGAATCCATTTGATCGATCAGCCGCAAGTAGACGACGATGTCGTTGGCGTTTTGATAGTGCCGGAGCTGCCGAAACGCCGCGATCGCCGTGATGGCGACGATCACGGCGGAGGCGATCGACGCGATCGCTGCCACCCATCCCGAATCCATGGCGGGGGCGTTCAACCGGCGCCCGCCCGAGCCCTCACCACGCCGTCCGCTTGCCGTGCACGATAGGACTCGAGCGCGGTTGCAGCGGATTGCCGTACGATGGCCTTCCCGGAGTACGTAGCGCACGTCGACGCGCGCATGCGGCACGAGCTGCTCGCGCCGGGCCACGTCGCGTCACCCGCGTGGCTGCCCGACGGGACGGCGACGTGGCGCGGCCAGGACCGCTTCGTCGACGTGCATTTCGCCGACGCGGGCAACGACGAAATCGAATTCGTGCTGCAGTTGACGGGCGACGAGTTTCCGTACGACCGGTTCGTCGATCACCTCGAAGGTCCCGATATCGCGGCGACGGCGCGCAATGTCGCCGCGTTTTTCAACGAAGGCGAAGAGGAAGAGAAGATCGTCACGTTGCCCTAGCGTCGCGCCAGTGTCACCTCGCGCGTTCGGGCGAACCGTTTCTCGTCGCTATTCGTCGATTTCGCGGAAGAGGTCGCCGAGATCGATTGCGAGTCCCGGAAACAGCGGCGTCGAGAACGTTGCGGGTGACGTAAACCGCACACGGCCGGCGGCATCGTAGGCATCGAGCGTTCGCGCATCGGGGTCGACAACGATGACGAGGCGCGTGCCGGCGGCAAGGTAAACGTCGCGTTTGCTGGAGACGCGATCCGCGCGATCGCCCGGCGAGAGGACTTCGATCACCAAGTCCGGCGCAACGCGCGGCGCCTCGAGCTCTTCGCCGGTGAGCCCGACTCGACGTTCCTTGGAAAGATAGGCGATGTCCGGAACGAGCGGCCGCGTGCGTTCGCCGGGCGGCGTGACTCGGAAGCGCCATTCGGTTCCGGTTTCGCCGCGCCCGCGAGCCCAACCGCGTACGATTTCGACGAGCGCTCCCTGCAAGATCGCGTGCCGGCGTTTGGGGCTCACTTTGCGTACCGCTTCGCCGAGGATCCACTCCGTCGCCGGTTTGGTTTCGGGAACCGTGATCTCCGCTCGTTCTTGCGCGCGATGCATGGCCACTCTCCTTGCCGGGATTGTATCACGGCGCCAGCCCCGTCGCGCGCGGCCCGTCGCTGCGTAGGTAGTCGTTTACCTCGAAGGCAAGACCATCGCTCTCCACGCTCACCGCGCCGTCTTGATCGGTGCGGTGGATGGCGACGTTGGCGGCGCGTAGCGCGGCGAGCGTTGAGGGCGCGGGATGGCCGAAGAGGTTGTGACGCCCAACGGAAACGATCGCCGCGTGCGGCGAGACCGCGCGCAAGAACTCAAGGGTCGTGCCGTAGGCCGAGCCGTGGTGGCCGACTTTGAGGACGTCGGCGCGCAGAGCGTCGTTCGCGGCGAGCAGCCGCTCTTCGGTTTCGGCACCGGCATCGCCGACGAACAGCATCCGGAAGCGGCCGTACTCCATGCGGAAGACGAGCGAGTTGTTGTTGATGTCGTTGCGGGAGCCGGTAATAAACGGCACGGTCGGCCCGTAGAAGCGAAACGTCACGCCGTCGTCCGTATGCCACACGGCGCCGCCGCGCGGCTCCAGGAGCGGCACCCGTTCGTCGCGCGCGGCGGCGAGCGCGTCGTTGTAGGCGTGGCCCGGATAGGCTTGGCCGCTGTCGGCGAACGCGTTCGCACCGAGCAGACGCAGGACGGGTGCCACGCCGCCGGCGTGGTCGCCATGTGGATGCGATAAGAGAATCGCATCGACGCGGTGCACGCCTTCGCGTAGCAAGAACGGAACGACGATGCGTTCGCCGACATCCTCCGCCTCGGATGCCCCGGCGTTCGCCCCGCCGTGCTCCAATCGCCCGCCCGCGTCGACGAGATACGCATGGCCGGCGGGCGTGCGGATGAGGAGCGCGTCGGCTTGGCCGACGTCGATCGCGTCGATGCGCAGGTGGTGGTTCGGCAGGCGCGGCGGCCACAAGCAGAGCGCGCTCGCGCACGCGACGAGTGCGACGGCGCCGCGCGGTCGCGCGAGCGCGACCAGCCGGCCGGCAATGGCGAGCGCGGCAGCGTACGTTGCTAGCGTCCACGGCGGTGGCGGCGTCGCAACGACGTGCGCCCCGGGTAACGCGCTCACGACATGCACCGCGCCGACGATCCATTCGAGGACGGAAGTCAGCAGGTTGTTGGCGATCGCCGCGAGCGGCGGTATGGGTGCGCAGAGAAGCGCGAGGAACCCGAGCAGCATCGCAACGCCGACCGCCGGAACGACGGCCGCGTTCGCGAGCGGCGCGTACGGCGCGATTACCAGGAACGCCGCGGCCGAGAGCGGCCACGTGCCGAGTTGCGCGGCGATCGCGACGCCGAAAAGTTCTGCGACGGCGCGCGGCGTTCCGTACCTTTCGAGTGCGTGTGCCAGCGGTCGCGCGAAAGCGAAAATCGCGGCTACGCATCCGAACGACAGACCGAACGAGACCGACAGCACGGCGGCGGGGTGCGTGAGCGCAATTGCGATCGCCGCGGCCGCCAGCGCGTTCCACGAAAACGCTTCGCGTCCCGCGGCGTGCGCGAGCAACGCGAAAGACAGCATCGTCGCTGCGCGAATCGCAGGCAAATGATCGCCGGTGAACGCGGCGTACAGCCACACGAGCGCGATCGTCGCAAGCGACGCTGCGACGCGCCCCACGCGCAAGCCGCGGAAAGCAACGAGGGCGAGTGCCGCGACGACGCCGAGGTGCAGCCCCGCGGTCACCAAGACGTGGACCGTCCCCGTATCCTGAAACTCCGCGCGCAGCTCGGGCGGAAGCGTCCCTCGCTCGCCCCACATCGCGCCCGCGAGAATCGTCGCGCCCGGTTCATCGAGCGTGCGGTGCAGTTGCGCGGATGCAAACGCGCGTAGCCGCGCGAGCCAAAGCGTGGCGTCGCGCGGATCCGGCGGCGCGCGAGCGAGGATGCGCGCGTGGACGAGGTGCCACGAAATGCCGCGCTGCGCTTCGAGGTCGCGCGGCGAGGGTTCGCCGGGATTGCGGGCGCCGTCGAAGGGTTCGCGTTCGGCGCGGACGGTCAGCCGCTCGCCGACCACGGGCGCGTTGTCGTAAAAGGCTGCAAGCGCCTGCGAGCCGTCGTCGAGCCGAAGCGTTGTCTCGACCTCCCCCCGAACGCGCGCGTTCACATCGGTGACGACGGCCGAAAAGCGTCGCACGTGCGCGTCGCCGTTCGACGCCGGAGCGTGTGCGAAAACGTGCGCGTCGAGGATACCGATCGCGAGCGCTGCCAGAGCGTTTGCTCGCGCGCGAGCGGTAAGACGGCGCGCGCACGCGGCGATCGCGCCGCCGAGCGCAATCGCCGGAAGCGCGACGCCCAGCACTTCGGCGGCGATGCCCGCCAGCAGGGCTGCCGCGAGCGGAACGAGATGTGCGCGAGCCACGGCACCTTAATCGCGACGCCCGCGCGCGCCGCGAGGGCCCTCCGAACGGGCGCACGAACGAGCCGAGCCACGGCCTTGCGGGCCGGGGAGTTTCATGCGCATTATCGTCACCGGCGGGGCCGGGTTCATCGGCTCGCACGTCGTCGATGCCTATCTCGCCGCGGGGCACGACGTGGCGATCATCGACAGCCTCTGGGCCCACGGCGGCGGCCGCCGCGAATACGTGCCCCAGCGTGCCTCGTTCGTGCACGCCGACATTCGCGACGAGAGCTTGCAACGGATCTTTCGCGAGTTCAATCCCGACGTCGTCAGCCACCACGCCGCCCAGCACAGCGTAGCGATCGGCGCGCGCGATCCCGTGCTCGATGCCGACGTCAACGTCCTCGGCCTGCTCAACGTGCTGGAGAACAGCGTCAAAGCGAACGTCAAGAAAGTAATCTTCGCCTCAAGCGGCGCGACGTTCGGCGAACCGAAGACGCTGCCGATTACGGACGAGACGCCGCAGCGGCCCGAATCGCCGTACGCCATCACGAAAATGGTTGCCGAGCACTATCTGCGTTTCTACAAGGCACAGCACGGCCTCGATTTCACCGCGCTGCGCTACGGAAACGTCTACGGGCCGCGCCAAGATCCGAACGGTGAGGCGGGCGTCATCTCGATCTTCATCGGCAAATTTCTGGCGCGGCAAGGCGTCAAGATCTTCTGGGACGGCGAGCAGACGCGCGATTACATTTACGTCGCCGACGTGGTGGAGGCCAACGTCCGCGCGCTCGAGCGCGGCCGCGGCGAATGCTACGTGATCGGCACGGGCGTCAAGACGAGCGTCAACACCATCTACCGCGCGCTCGTGGAAGTCACGGGCTTCGAGGCGTCGATCGAAATGCTCCCGCGCCGCCCCGGCGACGTGCGCGACGCGCAGTTCGACTCGTCGCGCGCCATGCGCGACCTCGATTGGCGGCCGCAAACGTCGCTGCTCGAGGGCATGCGCCAGACGGTCGAGTTCTTTCGCGAACGGCTGCCCGCGTAGTGCCGGCGAGCTTCATCGATCTCGACGGGCGCGTGAGCGTCGTGACGGGCGGCGCGCGCGGCATAGGGTTCGCGGCCGCGCTCGAACTGGCGCGCGCGGGTTCGGCGATCGCGGTTTTCGACCTCGACGGCGACGAAGCGGGCCGCGCGGCGGGCGCGATCGAGCGCGAGACGGGCCGCAAAGCGCGCGGCTACGGCGTCGACGTGCGCAAGGCGGCGGTGCTCTCGCGGATGTGCGACGCGGTCGCGGCCGATTTCGGCGGCATCGATCATATCGTCAATAACGCCGGCGTGCAGTTCGTCGCGCCGCTCGCGGAGTTTCCCGACGACAAGTGGGATTTCGTCACGTCGATCAATCTCGACGGCGTTTTTTACGCGACGAAAGCCGTATGGCCGCACATGGTCGCGCGCAAGCGCGGGCGCATCGTGAACGTCGCAAGCGTGCACGGGCTCGTGGCCTCGCCCTACAAGCCAGCGTACGTGGCGGCAAAGCACGGCGTGATCGGGCTGACGCGCGCGGCCGCCCTGGAAGGCGCGCCGCTCGGCATCACCGTCAACGCCGTGTGTCCCGGTGCCGTGATGACCGATCTCGTCCGCAATCAAGCGCCGCAACTCGTGCAGTCGTTCGGCGGCGGCATCAGCGAGGAGGAGGCTCTCGAGCGAGCGTTTCTCGCGGCGATGCCGACGAAAGCGTTCGTCGACCCGCAAGAAGTGGGACAACTGTGCGCGTATCTGTGCTCGGACGCCGCCCGTTCCATCACGGGCGCGCCGATTTCCATCGACGGCGGCTGGGCCGCACACTAAGGAGATTGTCGTGGCCGCTCGCGTTCTCGCCCTCTACAACGAACCCAAAGATCCGACCGCCTTCGAACAGTACTATCACGGCACCCACGTGCCGCTCGCGAAGCGTCTTCCCGGGCTGCGGTCTTATAGCGTCAGCAAGGGAGCGCTGGTCGTGCCGGGCGGCGTCCCGCCGTACTATCTGATCGCCGAGTTGACCTTCGATTCGATGGCCGCGATTCAGGCGGCGCTCGCCTCACCGGAAGGTCAGGCCACCGTCGCGGACGTCGCGAACTTCGCGACCGGCGGCGCTACGATCGTGATGTACGAGACGCAGCAGGTTTAGTCCTTAAGCGACGACCAAACTCACGAGTTTCCCCGGCACGAAGACTTCCTTGCGCACGACTTTGCCTTCGAGGTACGTGCGCACGTTGGCGTCCGAGCGCGCGAGCGCGAGGGCGTCGCCCTCGGCGATATCCGGCGCCACGGCGATGCGCGCGCGGATCTTGCCGTTGACCTGCACGACGAGCTCGATCGTATCGACTTCGAGCGCGCTCGCCGCGAACGGAATCCAGCGTTCCAAATGGACGGACGTTTCGTAGCCGAAGCGATGCCACAATTCTTCAGCGATGTGCGGCGCGAACGGGGCGAGCACGATCGGCAGCGCGTGTGCCGCGTAGAGGAGCGCGGGATCGTCCGCTGCGCCCTCGCTCTGCGCGAACTTCGTCAGCGCGTTGACGAGTTCGTCGAGGCGCGCGAGCGTCGTGTTGTAATGAAAGCGGCGCGTCGACGTTTCTTCGGAACCGGATTTCAGCGCGGCGTGCAGCGCGCGTACGAGACCGCGTTGCGCGTCGCCGGCGCACGCGGGGAGGCAGTCGAGCGGCACGTCACGCACGCGACTCGCCAGCGGTTCGGCGACCCTCCACACGCGGTCGAGAAAGCGCACGCGGCCCGCGATGCCTTCGTCCGTCCACTCCATCGTGTCTTCGGGCGGCGTCGCTTTGAGCAGGAAGAGCCGCATCGCGTCGACGCCGTTCCGCTCGGCCGTTTCGTCGATGCCGACCACGTTGCCGCGGCTCTTGGACATCTTCTCCCCGTTGCGCAGCACCATGCCTTGATTGAACAGCCGCGCGAACGGCTCGTCGGGACCGTGAACCCAGCCCTTGTCGTGGAAGAACTTGTAGAAGAAGCGCGCGTAGAGCAAGTGCAGTACCGCGTGCTCCGCGCCGCCGATATACTGATCGACGTTGAGCCACGGCTCGACGCGCGCCGTGTCGAAGGGCGCGCGCTCGTTGCGCGGATCGAGATAGCGCACGTAGTACCACGACGATTCGAAGAACGTGTCCATCGTATCGCTCTCGCGGCGGGCCGGTCCGTCGCAGCGCGGACAGGTCGTTTCGAGAAACGCCGCGTCGCGCGCCAGCGGCGAGCCCTCGCCCGTGATCGGCACGTTCGCCGGCAACAGCACGGGCAGTTCCGAATCGGGGACCGGCACCTCGCCGTGAATGTGGCAGTAGACGATCGGGATCGGCGTGCCCCAGTAGCGCTGGCGCGAGATCAGCCAATCGCGGATGCGATAGTTCACCGTGCGTTCGCCGCGCCCGAGCGCGACGAGCCGGTCGGCGATGGCGCCGCGCGCCCGCGCCGACTGCATCTCGTTGAAATCGCCGCTCGCCATCAGCCGGCCTTCGCCCGCGTAGGCCGCGTCCATCGGCGCGAAGTTATCGGCGGCGGGATCCTCGATGACGCGCGCGATCGGCAGCCCCATCTTTTTCGCGAAATCGAAATCGCGCTCGTCGTGGCCGGGCACGCCCATCACGGCGCCCGTGCCGTATTCGGCGAGGACGTAGTTCGTCACCCAGATCGGCACGCGCTCGTTCGAGATCGGATTGCGCGCGTAGGCGCCGGTGAAGACGCCCGATTTTTCCATCAAACTCGTGCGCTCGAGTTCCGATTTGTTCTTGAGCGATTCCGCGAACGCTTCGACGGCGGCGCGGTGCTCGGGATGACGCTCGAGCAGCGGCGCGACCAGCGCGTGCTCGGCGGCGAGCGCCAAGTACGTCACGCCGAAGAGCGTGTCGACGCGCGTCGTGTAGACGGCGATCTGCGCCGCAATTTCTTCGACGTCGAAGCTGAGCGTGACGCCTTCGCTGCGGCCGATCCAGTTGCGCTGCATCGCGCGGATCTTGTCGGGCCAGCCCTCGAGGCCGTCGATGCCTTCCAGCAGCCGGTCCGCGTACTCGGTGATCTTCAAGAACCACTGCGAGAGATTGCGCCGTTCGACGAGCGTCGAGCAGCGCCAGCAGCGGCCGTCTTCGACCTGCTCGTTGGCGAGCACGGTTTGGTCTTTGGGGCACCAATTGACCGGCGCTTCGCGCTTGTAGGCAAGGCCCTCGTCGTACAAGCGCAAGAACAGCCACTGATTCCAGCGGTAGTACGCGGGGTCGCACGTCGCGATCTCGCGCGACCAGTCGTAGCCCGTGCCCATCAGCCGGATTTGCCGTTCCATGTTGGCAATGTTCGTGCGCGTCCAGACGTTGGGATCGACGCCGCGTTCGATCGCCGCGTTCTCCGCGGGCAAGCCGAAGGCGTCGAAGCCCATCGGGTGCACGACGTTGAAGCCCTGCATCCGGTTCATACGCGCGACCGCGTCGCCGAGCGTGTAGTTCTTCGCGTGGCCGACGTGCAGATCGCCCGACGGATACGGCAGCATTTCGAGAATGTAGCGTTTCTCGCGCGCGTCGTCGTCGGCGGCGCGATAGAGGCCGCTCTCTTCCCACGCGGCCTGCCAGCGCCGTTCGACGCTGCGGAAATCGTACGTCGCGGCCGAGGGCCGTCCATCGAGCATGGCGCCTTCAGTTCAAGCGGCGGGCGGTACGGCCTTGCCGCGGCGCGCCGGCGTGGGACTAGGGGAGCATGAACCTCCGCCTCCCGATCGTCGCCGGGGTCGTCGCGGCCGCCGCGGGCGCGTCCATCCTCCGCGCCCTGCATGGGGCGTCGCCGGCGCCGCCGGCCTTCGCAACGGCAACGGCGCCGCCCCCAATCGAAAGCGCGCGAAATTTGCGGCCGTGGCCGCGCCCCTCGACGGGGATCGTCGTCTACGTCGCGGGCGCGGTCGCTCGCGCGGGACTCTACACGCTACCCGTCACCGCGCGCGGAGCGGATGCGGTCCGCGCCGCGGGCGGCGCCGCGCCCAATGCGGATTTGGTTGCCGTCAACTTAGCCGCGCGGCTCGCCGACGGCGACGAGGTCGCTGTGCCCGTGCGCGGCGCAACCGCGAGTCGCAGCGCGCGCAGACGAACGGCGTCGTCGCGCACGTCGCACCACCGGCGCAGCCGAAAGCGGCGCACGCTGGGCGACGCGCCGCCGCCGGTCGACGCGGCGCCGAGCGAACTCGTCGATCTCAACACGGCGAGCAGCGACGAACTGCAGACGCTGCCCGGCGTCGGAGCGGCACTCGCGGAACGCATCGTCGCCGTGCGCGACCAGAGCGGTCCTTTCGCGTCGGCCGACGATCTCCTCGACGTCGCGGGGATGACGCAGAGCAAACTCGATGCGATCGCGCCCTACGTCGTCGTGCGTTAGGCTACCAGCCGCCGCCGCCGTCTCCGCCGCCGCCGTCAAATCCGCCGCCGCCGGAATCGAAGCCGCCACCGCCGCCGTCGAAGCCGCCACCCGCGGAGCCGTAGTCGCCGAACGACGAGTTGCTCATGTCGGCCTGGCCGGCGTCGGACTGCCAGCCGCTCGCGTCCTGCTGACCGGACGTGTCGCCGACGAACCCGCTCGTTTCGCCGCCGCTATAGTTGCCGCCGCCGCGCCCGAAGAGTTCGTTGCCGAGAAACGCGCCGCCGAGGCCGCCGAGCAAGCCGGAGAAGAAACTCCCGCCGCCTCCGCCGCCGTAACCCATGCCGGGACCGTACCCCATGCCGGGGCCGCCGTACCCGGGGCCGCCATAGCCGGGCCCGCCGTAGCCGGGCGGCATCACGCGCGGGCCCGCCATCGCGCGGAAGATCGCACGAATGATGAGGAACCCGGCGATCAAGATGAGGATGAGCCAGAAGAGCGACATACCGCCTCCAAACGACGACGTCGACGTGCTCGGAGCGTACGCATGGCGCGTCGTGCCGAGCGAGCGTTCGTGACTACGATACTGGGCGAGAATCAGGTTGACGCCGGTGGTGATGCCGGTGTCGAAATCGCCGGTGCGAAAATAGCCGCGCATCGCGTCGCGGATCGACGACACTTCACCCGGCGGAAAGAACGCGCGCGCCGCGCGGTCGGTCACGATGCCCTGCTTCTTCTCGGCTTTGGCCATGAAGATCAGCACGCCGTTGACCTGCTGCTGCGCGAACGTCTTTTCGGCGGCGTCTTCGACCGTCGCGCCGTCGAGCGACGGGACGGTGACGACCACGACTTCCTTGCCGGTTTGCGCGTTGAAGTCGCCGATCGTCGCGTTGAGGTTCGAAACCGTCGCGGCGCCGAACAATCCGGCGCCGTCCTGGACAAACGCGTCGCGGGCCAGAGCCGGGCCCGAGAGCGCCGCTAGCACCAAAGCCAGCGCCGCGGCGCCCGTAAGTCTCATGCGTAATCCCATGCCAATCACGCCCCTTAGTACCCACCCCGCCGGGCTTTGTTTCCGAAGCGCGGCCCGCGTGCCCCGGGCGCCCCTACCGCGTGACGGTTACTAGCGCCACGCCGAGGATGCTGACTGCGAAGACGATCACGAAAAACCAGATGCCGGCGCGCTTGAGGTTCTCGCGCATGGCGCGAGCGCGTCGGCTGCGGAACTGGGCCTGGGTCCGGCGGCTCTTCATGAGGAGCGGGCCTGCGATTGGGCTGCGTCGGGCGCGCCCCAGAGCCGCTCGAGGTTGTAAAACGAGCGCTGTTCCGGCGTGAAAACGTGGGCAACCACGGGCCCCAGGTCGATGAGGATCCAGCCGCCGTCGGCGTAGCCTTCCGTGCGTGCCACCGGAAAGCCGGCCGCGCGCGCTTTGGCCACGATCGCGTCGGCAATCGAGCGCGTCTGAATTTTCGAGCGGCCGGTGGCAATGACGAACGCGTCGGCGACGATCGTACGGCCCTCCAGGGGAAGGGTGAGGACGTCCTCGGCTTTGAGGTCGAGCGCGGCGTCCCGGATCAGGTCGATCAGGTCAGGCAGAAAGCGGGCTCCTTTCGAATCGCTCGTAATCGCGCAAGGCGGCGAGCGTTTGCGGCGCGGGTTCGAGTCCCTTACCCTGCAAATGGACGAGCGACGAGCGGATGACGGCCGCCGTCGCGCGTTCCAGATCGCGGAAGGCGAGCCGTTCGAGCGCTTCGCGCTCGGCGAAGGTCCGCCCCGGTTCCAGCCCGTCGGCGAGGTAGACGACGGCGGCCAACCGCGACATGCCCGGACCCGCCAAGGTATGGAGGCGGATCGCCTCGAGCACGCCCGGATCGCCGACGCCGTAGCGCTCGCGCGCGAGCTCGGCGCCGAGCGGCGCGTGCAACACGATCGGTTGACGGCGGGCGAAGTCGTCGATCGCGAGGCCGCGCGCCGCGCTTTCGGCGAGCAGCCGTTCGGGCGGATAGAGCCGCGCCAAATCGTGCAGCATGCCCGCGACGCGCGCCCGGCGCGGATCTTCGCCGTGCCGTTGGGCGAGGCGATCCGCCAAGCGTGCGACGCGAACCGAGTGCGCGTAGCGGTGCGCTTGCCCGAGGTCGCTACGAACCCGGCGCGCGAGCGCGCTGAAGGAGTCGATCGTCAACGCTCCACGTCGATCGCTTTGGCAAGCGCGCGCTCGAGCGTCGCCAAGCGGTTGCGGTAGAGGTCGCCGCGCAAGTTGCCGGCCCACATCACCACGGCGTTCTCGCCGTTGTCGCTGTAGTAAGCGCGCCGCGTCGAGACGATCGTGAAACCGTACTTCCGGTAGAGGCGCTGCGCGACGACGTTGGATTCGCGCGCTTCGAGCGTGATCCACGACGCTCCGCGCGCGATCGCTTCGTGCAAGAGATACACGAGCATTTCCTCGCCGTACTTTTTCCCGCGCCGGTCGGGATGGACGGCGATCGTCGTGATGTGCGAATCTTCCAGGATCACCCAGATGCCGCCGTAGGCCACGATCTCGCCCGTTTCGCTCGCGCCGTCGCGGCCGACGAAGTAGTGGGCGAGTTTATTATCGTTGAGTTCGCTTGCGAACGCGCTCGGCGGCCACGACGTGGAGAACGACAGCGCTTCGATGCGCATGACGGCGCGGATGTCGGCGGGCGTCATGCGGGTGATGGCCATCCGGCCGGGACGATCCGCGGCGCGCGGATCGAGGTCGGCTCTCACCGTTCGGCGTAGTGCGCTTCGCCGTAATCGGCGCGTAGCGCGTGCGCGGGCCCGGCAGCCGGGGCCGCCGCCGCTCGCAGCGCGATGGCGAGCGCCGGGGGATCGCAGTCGTTGGCAAGGATCCGCACGATAATTCCGCGTTCGCCAAGCGCGCGAGCCGCGCCCGCCGCCGCGCCGTACGCGTCGAGCGTCGTGCCCGGCGGCACCCGCGCCGCGAGCGTCTCGGCGAGTTCCGCGTGCGATCCGCAGCGCACCAGTTCCTCGCCGAAACCGTGCAGCCGGACGCAGCCGAATCCGGCGCGCCCTTCGACGAAAGCGGCGTGCGGCAGCGGCGCACTCGCGGGGACGACGGCGTCGTACGACGAGACGCCGACGAGCGGCCGGTTCGCGGCGAAGGCCAGGCTCTTCGCGTAGCTGAGCGCGATGCGCAGGCCGGTAAACGAGCCCGGACCCGTGCCGACCGCGATCCCGGCAAGCTCGTCGAGGCGCATGCCGCCGAGCACGCCGTCGACGATGGCCAGGCCCGCTTCGAGCGCGTCGCCGCCGGCGGCTACGGCACTGCGCGGCGGCCGGTCCGGGCTCGCGAGCGCGGCCGAAAACGCGCCGAGCGCGCCGTCGATGCCGAGCCAGCTCACGAGGCGGGGCGCACGATCTGAACCTCGCGCGGTCCGGTGCCCGCCCCCGCGATGCGCACGCGAATCGCAGCGCGCGGCACGAGTTCGGGAAGGCGTTCGGGCCACTCGACGATCGTCACGCTGCGCGGGTCGAAGGCTTCGTGCAGGCCGAGTTCGGTGGCTTCGGCCCGGTTCTCGATGCGGTACAAGTCGAGGTGCTGGATGGGCGGCTTGCCGGCGTAGTGGTGCCAAAAGGTAAACGTCGGGCTCGCCGCGTCGTCGTTGCCGTGGAGCGCGCGCACGATGGCCGCGACGAAGGTCGTTTTGCCCGCGCCGAGATCGCCTTCGAGCGCCACGACGTCGCCCGGCCGCAGGCTGCGCGCGAACTCGCGGGCCAGCGCTTCGAACGCCGCCAAATCGGCCGCGCGTTGCCTCACGACAAAGAACTCCAAGCGCCCGGCGCGAAGCAAGAGGGAATGTGGTGGAGAGCTAACGACGTATTGGTCGGCGTCATTACGGGCGTATTCTCGGCCGTCGTCGCATCTCTGTTTGAGGCATTTTTCGTCACGACGCGCTTCTTGTCGCTCGGGCACAGCGGCGGCAGCGTCGGGAGCAAATTGCCGATCATCGCCATCGTCGGCGCGCTCGTCGGCGGACTCGTCGGTTTCATCGTCGGAGCGGTCATCAAGCCGCGGCCGCAAGCGCAATAGCCATACGCCGTCCGTTCGCCGGAGCGAGGGCGCACGCCCGCGACGTCGCGCCACGCGGCGCCGCGCCTTCATCCGAGAACCGCTAGGATCGAATTTTGGAACGAGATCGAGTTTCTTTAGTTAACGTCGAAGACGAGATGCGGGAGAGCTATCTCTCCTACGCGATGTCGGTCATCGCGTCGCGCGCGCTCCCCGACGTGCGCGACGGCCTCAAACCCGTGCAGCGGCGCATTCTCTACGCGATGCGCGAAATGAACATGACGCCCGACAAGCAGCATCGCAAGTGTGCCGGCGTCATCGGTGAAGTGCTCAAGAGTTTTCACCCGCACGGAGACTCGTCGGTGTACGACGCGCTGGTGCGCATGGCGCAAGATTTCACGTTGCGTTACCCTCTCGTCGACGGCCACGGGAATTTCGGCTCGATCGACGGCGACCCGCCGGCGGCCTATCGCTACACCGAAGCGCGCCTGGCGCGCGTCGCGATGGAGATGCTGGCCGACATCGATAAAGATACGGTCGATTTCGTCCCCAATTTCGACAATCAGGGAACGGAGCCGACGGTGTTGCCGGCGCGGCTGCCGCAACTGCTCGTCAACGGCTCGTCGGGCATCGCCGTCGGGATGGCCACGAACATCCCGCCGCACAACGTCGGCGAAATCTGCGACGCGATCGCCTATCTCGTCGAACACGAGGGCGAACCCGCGGACGCGCTCGACGAAGCGCTGGCCGATATCGTGCAAGGTCCGGATTTTCCGACCGGCGGCACGGTCATGGGCAAAGAGATCATTCGCAACGCCTATCGCACGGGGCGAGGCTCCGTGACGATGCGCGGCCGCGCGGAGATCGAAGAAGATCGCGGCCGCTTCAAGATCGTCATCACCGAGGTGCCGTTCCAGGTCACGACCGACCGCATCGTCGTCGCGATCAAAGAAGCCTACGACAATAAGTCGATCTCCGGCATCTCGGGGCTCGAGAACGAAAGCGACCGCAAAGGCATTCGCATCGTCGTCGAGCTCAAGCGCGACGCGACGCCGGGCGTCGTGCTCAACCAGCTCTACAAGCACACGCCGCTGCAGACGAGCTTCGGTTACAACATGCTCGCGCTCGTGCCCGCGCCCTTAAAGCATCCCGGCGGCATGCAGGCGCTCGAACCGCAAGTGCTCGGGCTGCGGCAGATGCTCGACCATTTCATCGGGCACCGCCGCATCGTCATCCGGCGCCGCACCGAGTTCGATCTCAACAAGGCGCGCGACCGGGCGCACATCCTCGAAGGCTTCCGGATCGCCCTCGACAACATCGACGAGGTCATTCGCATCATCCGCGAGAGCGAATCGACCGACACGGCGCGCGAAGCGCTGGTCGACCGCTTCAAGCTCTCCGTGGTGCAAGCCAACGCCATCCTCGACATGCGCCTGCGGACGCTGACGAGCCTCGAGCGCCAGAAGATCGAAGACGAATACGACGCCTTGCGCAAGACGATCGCCGACCTCGAAGACATTCTCGCCAAGCCCCAGCGCGTCGCCGCCATCATCGCGGCCGATTGCGCCGATATCAAGAAGCGCTTCGGCGACGAGCGCCGCACGCAGATCGTGCCGCTCGAAGACGAACTCAACATGCTCGATGTCATCCCCGACACGCCCGTGGTCGTCACCTCGACGGTCGGCGGCTACATCAAGCGCGTGTCGGTCGATACCTTCCGCGCGCAAAACCGCGGCGGCCGCGGCGTCGTGGGCATCGCCAACCTCAAGCGCGAGGACGTCGTCCAGAACTTCTTCATGGCCTCGACGCACGAATACGTGCTGTTCTTCACGAACAAAGGCCGCGCGTACCGGCTGCGCGCCTACGAGATTCCCGATTCGACGCGGCAGGCGCGCGGCACGGCGCTCGTCAACCTGCTGACGCTGCCGCCGGGCGAGAACGTCACGGCGGTCTTTCCGATTCGCGATTTCGTGAGCGACAAGTACCTCGTGATGGTCACGCGGCGCGGCGTCATCAAGAAGACGTCGCTGAGCGAGTTCGCGAACATCCGGCGCAGCGGCCTCAACGCCGTCGGCCTCGACGAGAACGACGAACTGCTGGCCGTCGATCTCTCCGACGGCTCGGACAACATCATCCTCGGGACGCGCGACGGCATGGCCGTGCACTTCTCGGAAACGAACGTGCGGCCGATGGGCCGCAACGCGCGCGGCGTCCGGGCGATCACGCTCGCGCCGGGCGATTCGGTCGTGGCGATGGACGTCGAGGAAGCGGATCGCCGCGAAGTCCTCATCGTGACGTCGCAGGCGTTCGGGAAGCGCACGCCGATCGACGACTACCGTCACACGCAGCGCGGCGGCAAAGGCGTCAAGGCGTTTGCGAAGGAGAAAGACATCGGCTACGTCGTCGATCAGATTCTCGTCAATCCCGACGATGAAATCTTATTGATGACCTCGGGCAATCAGGTGATCCGTATCCGCGTGGCCGAGATCCGCAAAGCCGGGCGCGCCACCAAGGGCGTGCGCCTGCAACGCTTGGAGGAGGGCGACGAAGTGATCGCGGTGACGAACCTCGGCGCGCAGAACAAGCAAATCGAGGACATCACGGGCGAGGCGCCGCCCCGCGTGTGAGCGCGGGTTAGGGCGCGGAGCTCAGCGCGGGCGCGGGCGATGCGCCTTTCGGGATCGGTTCGACGAGGTCGCCGAGCAGCGGCGCGTCGCTCGAAAACGCGTCGTACGTGGCCTCGAGGTACTTCTCGTGCACGGCGGTCACCGTCAAGAGAATCGGCCGCACGCGGCGCACGTGATCGGGAGTCGCGAAATCGCGTAAGCCTTCGCCGACCGCCACGTGCGAGCTCGCGCGAAGATCGACGAAGACGAACGGCGGGCTGAGATTCGTGACGCGTGCGACGCGCACGAAGGCGATCGGATGACGCGCGAGCGTGGCGGGCACGCTGTGCGCCCACGTGATCTCCGGGACGCTGTCGAAGTCGCCTTCGGTCGCGTTCGAGGGCGGGTCGCTGTCGAAGTTGATCGTCTGATCGGTCACCGCGGTGCCGGTGATGCAGTTCGTCACGACCACGTGCGTGCGCGCCGCGATGCGGCCCGATGAATTCGGCATGCCCGGCAGGCGCGGCCGCAGCTCGAACGGCGCGACCAAGAGGTAATCGGCGCCCGCTTTACGGCAGTCCTCGAGCGTGGGGTCGCCCGGCCCGGCGAACGCCACCACCGTGGACGCGGCGTACGCCGCCACGAACTTGTTCCAGAGCGACTGCGTCATGGCCGGCCGCGCGTCGTCGGCCACGGGCGACCAGACCAAGACCTTGAGCCCCGACGGTTTGGCGAACGCGGCGCTCGCCGCCAGCACGAGGACGGCCGCGACCGCCGCCGCGAACGGGAAGCGCAACCGGAGACCGCAACCCGCGGTTCTGCGGGCTGGAGGTTTTGATTTCAGCATGAGTGCACTCCCCGATGTCTCCCAGGCCACGTTTTCCAAGGACGTCCTCGCGAGCGACCAACCGGTTCTCGTCGACTTTTGGGCTCCCTGGTGCGGCCCGTGTCGCATGCTGGCGCCCGTGGTCGAGAAGGTTGCCGCCGCCCACGACGGCCGCGTGAAGTTCGTGAAGCTCAACACGGACGAGAACCCGGACATCTCGGGGCAGTATCACGTCTCCGGCATTCCGTGCCTGATCCTCTTCAAGGGCGGCCAGGCCGTGGACCGGATCGTCGGTTTCGTGCCCGAAGCGATGATCACGACGATGCTGCAGAAGCACCTCGCGGCCGCCTGACGGCCGCGAGCGGCTCTACGAGATCGAGCCGCCCTTCGCTTCGAGCAATTCCACCGGAATGCCGTTGGGATCTTCGACGAACGCGAGCCAGCGCGAACCGCCCGGCGATTTCTTCGGGCCGCTCGTGATCTTCACGCCCGCCGCGCGCAGCCGTTCGATCGCCGCGTGGAAATCGCCGTCGAGTTCGAGCGCGAGGTGCTCGTAGCGGTTGCCGAGTTGATAAGGCGGATGGTCCTCGAGGTCGTAAACGAGCTCGATGTACGCGTTCCAATCCGCGCCGACGAACGCCATGTCGGCATTGCCGGGGTAATGGAACGGACCGTCGAGTAATTTGAGGCCAAGTTTTTCGGTGTAGAACTCGATCGACGCGGCCATGTCGTTGACGAAGATCGAGGTGTGGAGATATCGGGACACGTTGCCTCGCTTGGGGGATGCGTGGAGGCGCCGCGATTCAGTGTCGCAGCGCGAACAAACCGATCACGATTTCGAGCGCGATCAATAAGATCACGACGAGTTCGAGGAACTCGCTGCGCGCGGCCTGCGCTTGATCGGTGAAGAAGCGGTACATTTCGTTGACCGTTTCCACCTTCGCGTCGACTTGCTTTTGCCAGTCCTTGAGGCCGAGGCGGCCGGCCGCGCCGCGATAGAGCCGCGCGTAGTAGGCGTCGCCGATGATCTTGAGCGCGTTCGAAGCGCGATCGGTCAATTCGGCGATGTCGACGATGAGGTAGCGTAAGCGGTCGGCCGCGTCTTGCGCCTGCTTGCGGCCGAAGCGGCGCGTCGGCCGTTTCGGATCGAGGCCGTAGATCGTATCGAGTTCGGCGTCGAGGCGCCGGTCGTAGGTGCGCAGTTCGGCCAGTTGCGTGTTGGCGAACTCGAGGATGTCGAGCGTCGCGTTCGCGCCGTCGCGGCGATCGTACACGAACGCGGTATCCCATTGCACCACGGCCAAGTCGTCGTCGAAGTACGCGAAGTTGACGCGCAGCGTTTCGGCGGCTTCGGTCGGCATGAGCCGGCGTTCCTCGCACAGCACCAGGCTCGCGAGCGCATCGGAGAATTCCGTCAGCAGCGCCTCACCCGGCAACGGCGTCACGAACGACTCGACCTGGAAGACGAAGTAGTCTTCGAGCAGCGCCTCGTGGGGCTCGTCGAGGGCGTGGGCGATTTCGGCGAGGATGCCGTCCAGCGTCTGCTGCGCGAGCCGCGGCAATTCGTCGTCGACGCGCAGGCGGCGCGTGAAGGCGGCGTAGGCTCCCCACGTTCCGGCGAACGGAATCGTGAGCCGCACCGAGACGACGCCGTAATCGAAGATCTTCGCCCGCGCGGCGACGCCGCCGGGGCGCGCGGCCATGCGCACGACGACGGGCTGCGTTTCGAACTCGATGAAGCCGGACGAGGCCTCGCGCCGCAGCTGGAGCGGGGCGCGCTCCGCACCGTCGCCGACGCTGCCCAGGCGCACCAAGTCGATGGTGTCGGCGACGTCGTACACGAAGTACGCGTGGAACGCGCCCTCGCGGATGTCCGGCGGGGCGACCGGCGCCTCGCGCTCGACGAGCCTCATGAGAGGTCGTTCAACGCCCCGGCCGCCAGCCATCTAGGGCTAGCTCCGCGGTGCAACGCTCCGGCGCGCCGAACGGGTTATAAGGGGTTGAAATGAACGTCGACAAGATGACCGAGCGCGTCAGAGAAGCGCTCAACGACGCGTTCGGCCGGGCTTTGCGCGAACGCAACCCCGCGGTCGAGCCGGAGCACGTCCTCGCGGCGCTGCTCGAACAGGACGGCGGCGTCGTCCCGGCGCTGTTGCAAAAAGCCGGCGCCGATCTGCCCGCCTTCCAGGCGCGCGCCGCCGAGGCGCTGGCGCAGCTGCCGCGTCTCTCGGGCAAGGATCCCGTGCAGCCGCAGTTGTCCGCCCGCACGAGCCGCCTGCTGGTGCAGGCCGCGGACGAAGCGACCAAGCTCACTGACGAGTACGTGTCGGTCGAACACCTGCTGCTCGCGATGCTCGAAGACGCCGCACTCGGCCGGTTGCTGCGCGACGCGGGCGCCACGCACGCTGCGCTGCTCGGCGCGCTGCGCGACGTGCGCGGCAACCAGCGCGTCACCTCGCAGAATCCTGAAGGAACGTACCAATCGCTCGAACGGTACGGCCAGGACCTCACCAAAGCCGCCGAAGCGGGCAAACTCGATCCCGTGATCGGGCGCGATGACGAGATTCGCCGCGTCGTACAAGTGCTCTCGCGCCGCACCAAGAACAATCCGGTCCTCATCGGCGAACCGGGCGTCGGCAAGACGGCGATCGTCGAAGGCCTCGCGCAGCGCATCGTGCGCGGCGACGTGCCGGAGTCGCTCAAGGACAAGCGCATCATCTCGCTCGACATGGGCGCGCTGATCGCCGGCGCGAAGTATCGCGGCGAGTTTGAAGAGCGCCTCAAAGCCGTGCTCAAGGACGTCCAGTCCTCCGAAGGCGACGTGCTGCTCTTCATCGACGAGTTGCACAACGTCGTCGGCGCGGGCAAGGCCGAGGGCTCGATGGACGCCGGCAACCTGCTCAAGCCGATGCTGGCGCGCGGGGAACTGCACCTGATCGGCGCGACGACGCTCGACGAGTACCGCAAGTACATCGAGAAGGACGCGGCCCTCGAACGGCGCTTCCAGCCCGTCTTCGTCGACCAGCCGAGCGTCGAGGATACGATCTCGATCTTGCGCGGTCTGCGCGAGCGCTACGAAGTCCACCACGGCGTGCGCATCAAAGATTCGGCGCTCGTCGCGGCCGCCGTGCTGTCGAACCGTTACATTTCCGACCGCTTCTTGCCCGATAAGGCCATCGACCTCGTCGACGAAGCGGGCGCGAAGCTGCGCACCGAGATCGACTCGATGCCGCAGGAACTCGACGAAGCGTCGCGGCGCATTATGCAGCTCGAAATCGAACGCGAGGCGCTGCGCAAAGAAGAAGACGACGCCTCGAAGCAACGCTTGGCGCGGATCGAAAAAGAGTTGGCGGAGCTGCGCTCGCAGACCGACGGCATCTCCGCGCGCTGGCAAGCCGAGAAGGACGCCGTGCAGTCGCTGCGCGGCTTGCGCGAAGAGATCGATCGCACCAAGACGGAGATCGAGCAGGCCGAGCGCCAGTACGATCTCAACCGCGTGGCGGAACTGCGCTACGGGAAACTCGCCGACCTCGAACGCCGCCTCAAAGCGGCCGAAGACAAGCTCGGCGGCGACGGCGCGCCGCGCCTGCTCAAAGAAGAAGTCGACGAAGGCGACATTGCCGACGTCGTGAGCCGCTGGACCGGCATCCCCGTCTCCAAACTGCTCGAAGGCGAGATGCGCAAACTGCTGCGGCTCGACGAAGAACTGCACCAGCGCGTCATCGGTCAAGAAGAGGCGGTGACGGCCGTCGCGGAAGCGGTCATCCGTTCGCGCAGCGGCCTCTCCGATCCGAACCGGCCGATCGGCTCGTTCATCTTCCTCGGCCCCACGGGCGTCGGCAAGACCGAGCTCGCGCGCGCGCTCGCGGCCTATCTGTTCGATGACGAGCGCGCGATGGTGCGCATCGACATGTCGGAATACGGCGAGAAGCACTCCGTCTCGCGGCTCATCGGCGCGCCGCCCGGCTACGTCGGGTACGACGAGGGCGGCCAGCTCACGGAAGCGGTGCGCCGGCGGCCGTTCTCGGTCGTGCTCTTCGACGAAATCGAAAAAGCCGCGCCCGACGTGTTCAACGTGTTCCTGCAGATCCTCGACGACGGCCGCTTGACCGACGGTCAGGGCCGGACGGTGGATTTCAAGAACACGATCCTGATCATGACCTCGAACATCGGCTCGAACCGCATCCTCGATTACTCGGGTCAGGGCGGCGCCGACTATGCGGTCATGCGCGCGACCGTGCTCGACGAACTTCGGCGCCACTTCCGGCCCGAGTTCCTCAACCGCGTCGACGAGATCGTCGTGTTCCAAGCGCTCGACGAGAAGCAGCTCGAACGCATCGTCGACCTGCAGCTCGATCGCGTGCGCGCGCGGCTGGCGGATCGGCGCATGACGCTCGACGTCTCGGAAGGCGCGAAGCGGCACCTCGTGCACGTCGGTTACGACCCCGTCTACGGCGCGCGGCCACTCAAACGCGCGGTGCAACGCGAACTCGAAACGCCGCTCGGCCGCAAGATCCTCGGCGGCGAGATTCGCGACGGCCAGAGCGTCTACGTCGATTACGACGAGAAGGCAGGCGCGCTGACGTTCACCGTCGGCCTGCCGAAGTTTCCGGAGATGCCGGCACTGGGCTAGGGTCGGAACGCCCAGACGACTAGCGTTCCTGTCGGGTTTTCTGACCCTTACGCCGTCCGACGCGCCGACGGGCGTTCTCGCCATGCCAGGTCGCTCCAAGCGATGAAGTAATTTTTGTTGAGGGCGAGGCGACCGGCAAAGCCGCGCGCATTAGGTATTAGCGATTATCTCGAGAGCGTTTGTGGCACAGTCGGTGTCGCGGTAAGCCGTCGTCAAACCGGGCAATCATCTGCTAATGCGATTTTGCGATACGGGTGAGCTTTGCAACGCTTCGATCTCCAGCGCGGTCCGAGATCGCGAGAATAGTCCCCGCGGACGAGATCGCGAACGCTGACGTAAGTGTTGCATGCATATCTCCAGCCGCGTCGAGAAAGCGAAAACTACGCTGAGGGTCTTTTGCGGAAGCAATGAACGCGCGCCCCGCTCCGGTGCTTCCGACGATAGTGTTACCCCTTATTGCAAATGCAGATCCACCTTGTCCTGTAATGCGAAGTACGGCGTCGTGGCGCCAGAGCGTCGGTACTCCTTGCGATTGCCACCGCGCCCGATCGTCTCCCACTGCATTTCCGTCGCAGTCGACGCCGTAGGCGACCCCATTGCCGAGCTCTTTCGATGATCGGCCGTCCCAAAGCGTGGCTCGAGGCGGATCATTGTGCTGATAGATGTCCCGGTAGCCAACTGTAAATCGCCCGCAGATAGCCTCCACAGTCCCCAATCCGAAGTAGGTAAAGGTTGATAGCGTCGGCCCAGAATCGAGAGCCAGGGATAACTGTGGATTTCCGCCCAAACGGGCCACGAAGGAGATCCACCCATGCGCAAGAGTCGCTTCTCTGAAGCGCAGATCGTTGCGATCCTCCGCGAGTTTGATGCCGGAGCGCCGGCTGAAGAGCTCGCACGTCGCCACGGAATTCACGCCAACACGATTCGACTCTGGCGGGCAAAGTACGCCGGCATGAGTGCCAGCGATCTCGCCCGACTCAAGCAGCTCGAGGCCGAGAACGCACAAATGCAGCGCATCATCGCTCGGCAGACCGTGAAGATCGACGCCATGGAAGAGCTCATGCGAAAAAACTCGTGGAGCCTTCCCGGCGAGCCGAAGCCGTGAAGGCGCTGCAAACGCTCGGCCTGAGTCAGCGCGAGGCGTGCGCGATCGTTCGTGCGCGGCGCCGATCGCCGCGGGAGAAGCCCAGCACGAAAACCCTTGAAGACGCGCGCTGGGTAACGCGGCTGACCGAAGTCGCGCAAGGGCACGCCGAACACGGCTGTCGACGCCTCTATGACGACTACTTCCGCGATGCGATCCCCGGCGCCGACGAGTACATGAATTACAAGCGATTTCGGCGGCTTTATCGCTTGGCGAACCTCCAAATCGGTCGACGGCGCCGGCGCGGCCGTGCCAAAATCGTGCGCGGCAAGCCGCTCCGCCGCGCGACCAAGCCCTTCGAGGGCTGGACGCTGGACTTCATGCACGACCGGCTTTACGGCGGCCGGGCTTTCCGAACGCTCACGATGGAAGACGAGTTCAGCCGCAGCGGGCTTGCCCTCGAGCTGTCGTTCTCGTTCCCCAGCCGATCGGTGATCGCCGTGCTGGACAGCGTTGCAGCAATCTACGGCTACCCGAAGTACTTGCGCATCGACAACGGCACGGAGTTCACATCGAAGCTCATGCAGTTGTGGTCCGAAGAGCATGATGTCGAGCTGCTCTTCATCCAGCCTGGTAAGCCGACACAAAACGCATTCATCGAGTCGTTCAACAACCGCGTTCGCTGCGAATTCCTCAACGCGCAGTGGTTTCACACGCTGCCCGAAGCTCAGCTCAAGGCGCATGGGTGGCTGCATCGCTACAACACGACGCACTCGCACAGCGCGCTCGACTATCGCACGCCCGAGGAGTTCCTCGCGACCTACGAAACTACCCGACCTCCACAGAAATCAGTGGCTGCATGACGGGGCCGACGCTAT
>Ga0075029_100000062_pt1 | contig 45764 bp, 85 predicted proteins | sample LitLauG_LLR_2013_FD_71391 | JGI IMG/M metagenome (GOLD analysis project Ga0075029, IMG submission 71391) | Freshwater sediment microbial communities from North America - Little Laurel Run_MetaG_LLR_2013 | ecosystem: Environmental > Aquatic > Freshwater > Creek > Sediment | place: USA... | reverse complement strand
GGGCAACCGCGCCGGGGCAACCGCGCCGGGGCAACCGCGCCGGGGCCACGGGAGGTCGACCTCTCGGCCAACGCCACGATGATATTTGGGGAGGATGATTGGGATGATTTGCACCGCGCGGTGGAAGAGGCGCGGATGATGTTGGAGAAGAAATCATGAAAGACTTATTCTGGAAATTGCGAAGTTGGTTCCTGGGCCTTTGCGTGATCTGTGGCACGGAACTCGTCTTCGGCGATAATATCTATGAAGACATGGAAGAACATTGGTATTGCCCCAATAAGCAATGTCCAGACTCGGAACTATACGAAGGCCCAGTGGGGTCTAAAGACTCCGGGCCTTTCGACCCTACCTCAGTGTAGAACCGCCCGATCCGATCCTACCGAAATCCGTAGACTGTCTTCCCATTTTTAGTATCTCAGTGTGTCTAAATTTAGACAGTTGAAAAATGAGTGAAAAAATATTTTTTTTCATCAAGGCATAACTAGGTTATAATGGATATGTCCAATCTAACGGATTATGGTTAAGGCACCAGGGAAGACCAATAGGAGCCCTACCTGGTGACCTTGTGGATCATTGAAATCTAGATTCGGTAGTTCGGAACTGAGTCCGAGTACCCAGCAAAGCGCCTGTCACGGGACGGTCTGGGAAAAGGGAATAGGGAAAAACTGAGTACCTTCTCAGAATGAACGGCCGATTAAACCTCTACTTGACGGACACCCGTGAGATTCGAGAGAATCTAAACCCTGGGACCGAGGAAACTCCCGTCATCAGAGATCGTAAGAGAAATCCAGAAGCACGAAGGGCGATTACTGTAATATCTGCCAATCTTCAGAAAAATCCGAGATTAGAGACACTCGGGCCAACCTCAGACCCTACCGGGGACGGAGAGTCCATTGAAAACTCGTAAGAGTTTGGAACGGTTCCAACGGCGGGCGGGAGGTAAGAATATGTTGACATCCCAGTTGGCTTTAGAAGATTTAAGGCGTGGGCCAAACCCCACAGTGGAGTTCACAGGTCGTACCTCACGGTCTTCGGGAAGTCCCGGATGGCGCGATTAGTATTCTGACCGCCGGATAGGACGTACCGATTTTATCTGGTCACGCCGGAATAAGCGAAATGCGATAAAGCCAGGCGTGAAGTCCACTACGACCGAATCAGGTCCCAAGTCCTGAGCATGTAGGTTATAAAGAGTAGTGGCAAAATCTAGGTTCAAACTCCCGGCAATCGGGAGAATCTATTGACACAGAGGGCCTTGCGAGTAGGAGTCGCGAGAATCAGGTGTTTCGATAAACCTGGTTCTTAAAGTGGTGATCCCAGTTAGACTGGTTGCTAAACCCCACGAAAAGCGAACCGAAAGACGGACGGTTGTCAACGATCTACGACCCAAGTAAGAATGTCAGAGTGCCCATCGCGGACGGTACATTCCCAAACAGTTGAGCGGCGTTATGCGCCCCGGATCAACTAGAAAGATGAAACCTTTTGGAACAGAATGCCTAAATAACTCCGGTGCACAATTTATATCGGAGTTGGGATGGTTTCCAAGATTACTGAGACAATTGTATAGTCCATAGATTACCAAGGGACTCTCCTCCCGATGGTAATCGCTGTGTATGACCGTAAGGTCATGCAGAGGGGCGACTGTTAGTAGGGACTCTCCTCCTGAATACAGTCGTTAATGCGCCGTGGGGCGGAAAATCCAATCTGAGAATAAAACCTCTCAGATTGCCATACCAAGCCACGCCAGTCCCAAGCCTGGATAAGAGCACCGGGAACAAGGAGAGGAACACAATGAAAAAACTGGTTAAGGTTAGTCTCGAAGAAATCACGATGAACTTCCTGAAAGACCCGAACTCCTGGCCACGTTGGCCTTTTCTGCCCCTGGTCCGGCGTAATGGACAGAAGCCTGATTATGCCGTCCTGGCGGAGTCAAAAGAATTTCCCTTCACTCTTTTCATAGTCAATGTGTTTGACACGGAGGCCCTGAAAAATCTAAGGGACGCGGAACAGTTGGCCTATCGCAGTTTCGAGGACATCGTGAAAGATGGTTGGGTTGTTGATTAACGAGGGCCACCTCATCTGAGGTGGTAAGTCCGAGATTACATCGGGCGGGGATGTATGAGTTATCCTGGTCTTTCCCATTCGCCGTCAGGGCCAACGTTGCCTAAGTGGGCCGAGATGGTCAAAAGGTGAGTACTAGTTAATCACCTTTTCAACCACCCGGTTCGGAACATCAGCCAACTAACCGCGCCCAGGCCAACTGGACCCCGGAACTAACCATCCCTCCCCGCGCGGCGTGATTTCGGATTTCAAGGAGAGGAACAATGAAAAAGAATGAGGTAGAAGTTGGTAAGACGTACGTCGTCAAAGTCAGTAACAAACTGGTTCCCGTCCGATTGGATTCCGTTTCCTCCTACGGAGGTTGGAATGGAACCAATCTTCGGACCAACCGCGGCGTTCGGATTCGGTCGGCGATGAAGCTGAGGAAAGAGTACGTTCCCAAACCCAAGACACCCCCGGTTGAGGCCACCGTGCCAAGTTACGGCGGCTTTAAAGAGGGTGATCGAGTCGAACTGTCCGCGGATGAATATAATCCACGGCAGGTCGGCAAGATCGTCGAGGCGGAACGTGGGGGAATGTTCATCGTAGAACTTGATAAAGAGTTCTGGGATGCGGATGACCATGACGGTATCCGTGAGGTTTACTTCACGGATATGAAAAAGATTGCCTGAACGAGGGCCGCGGATCACTCCGCGGTAAGTACAGTTAAGGGAGGAAATCCCAACAAGAGATTACATCTCTTGTTGCTGTACCAGGAGAGGAATATGGCAAGAACTTTGCAAAAAGAACAACGCACCGTCTATGTCACGACCGTACGAGTAGAGGCCCAGACGTTCGAAAAGACCAACAAAGGAACCTGGGAGTACGTCGGGCCGGGCAGTACCGATTATGAACGGGAATACACGGCCGTGGCCAGTGAGAGTCATCACGTCGCCGAAAACATCGCCGACAAACTGGTCGACGCATTTCCTGAACTTCACCAAAAAGACCAGGACACTACTAACTGGTTCAATAACGATATTGGTTGACGAGGGCCACCCCACGGGGTGGTAAGTATGGAGAGAAAACAATGAAAAAGAACCACGAACAAAGCAAAGAATTCACCAAGTTGTTGCTCGATCTGAAAGAACAGGGTTGGTCTATTTATATGAGACCGATTTTGCGAATCGTCGATGATACCTGGATACTCCGGCGGCGGTCTGATCCGTTGGAATTCCTGTTCGTCGCCGAAGACTTTCAGGTGTGGGAACGGAAGCGGTTCACCCGTGAACCGTTTGGTGACTATACCGTGCCCTACCGCGATTTGGGTGGGGGCAAAGACCTGAAATCACTTTACCAGAACCTTACGAGGGCCGCCTGAGAAGGCGGTAAGTACCGGGTCTCACCCAAGACGACAAGATCATGGTTGAGTAGTCCATGACGAGACTCCGAGCGCGTGCGGCCCGGTACTTCAAAAAGAGAGGAACAATGATATATCACATAGGACAGGAAAAAGGTGGGCGAATTAAATTCACAACGGATGTTGATTGCCTGTCTCCGCAGATCGTGAAATATACCAAAAAGAACTTCCAAAATCGGGGAGAGGTTCTATTGTTGGCCGAGGAACTGTGGAAACAGGGTCATGAAACCTGCGTTGATGATGAGGTTGGTTTGGTGGAGTTGGAACACTAACGAGGGCCGCCCGGTCGGGCGGTAAGTGACGGGTCGGTTCGATTCCACTCGCCCGCGCCTAGTAAGGGTGTGTGTTTGTTGAGTCCCCTTCGAACGGCCAGTTGCAAGGATGACGTCGATCCGTCACTTACCAAGGAGAGGAACAAAATGACTTACAAAAGAAAAAAGTTGATTGTACTTCCGGAACGTCTCTTTCGTCAAAAGATCGAGGCGCAATTGGCAAAGGTTATCAATGCGGTCGAAGTCGCCCATGGTGAGGCGATGAGTCTCAGTATCATTGCCGAGGACCAGACCACGGCCCTGGACAATGATCCCGAGGCACTGTCCCCGAAAAACAAACGGGCTTATAACCTGGCCGAGGATGTTTTGGAATGGGCGCAGGCCGTCGAGGAACTGTTGGATGGGGTGGATACCGGGGCAATCCGGGCCAAGCTCAAAAAAGCAACGAGGGCCGCCTGATGGCCAAAACGAGGGCCGACTCAAAAATGAGTCGGTAAGTACAAGGAGCGTAATATGCCAAAACTTTCGAAGGGTCAGATCGCCAACTTCCGAACATTGTCGAACGCCAATCACAACGACCGACTTTGTTTAATCGACTGCCAGGATAAGTCCACCGGAAAGTCGGTGGCCGTCGTGGCGGCGTTGAACATAGTCGGGAAAGAAATTGAGATTATTCCGTTGGCAAAGTTGTTCGACGGTAATCCCTATGATGAGTTACTGCCGCCCAATCCGGACGGTGGTTATCATCAAGATTGAACGAGGGCGGTCACCCCGGTGACCGTAAGTACAAAGGAGAACAAAATGTTTGAAACAAATGTCGACGACTTTCACAAAGAACAAGAGGCCGCAAAACGGGCCACCGGGGTCAATTATCGAGATGCTTTGGAATTGGCGATCGCGGCCCTGCAAAGAGCCGGGGAGGCAAAGTCAGAATCGGCGGTGTTAAATCATATCGACTCGGCCTTACTGGAAGTCGGGGTCGGTGTGCATCTGATGCACACCATACCCCGGCAGTTGTCTCCGTTTCGGACAAAGTCGGTCATGCAGTTGCTTGGAAGAATGGGAGTTGAAAAATAAACGAGGGCCGGGTTGAAAACCCGGTAAGTACAGGAGAAAAACATGGAAAATGAATTTTCTGTTTGCCAATTTTTTCCGGATGGCGCCTATGAATATGTGAGACGATTTGTGGGGCCGGAAGAGGCGGTGAAGGCGTTCCAACACTATACCCATTCGGTGGGCGCCCGCCTGGGCACCACCGTGCGGGTCATTATCACCGACGGCGGCGATATGACAAACATGGAATGGAAGTTTGGGAAGGGTATCACCTTCCCCGCGGGGCAACACTTTAAACAGTAGTACGAGGGCGGTCACTTCGGTGGCCGTAAGTGCAAAGGAGATAACGATGACTGAAAAAGATCACCCCGACGATATCTTAAAAGAATTGGGGTTTGTACAAACATATCCCAGAAAATCCGAGGGTGATACCAGATATTTTCGTGGCGAGGCAAGTGACCGCACCGCGATGATTATATGGTATTCCCAGGACGAGGGCACCGCCGGAATTCGTTACATCGACAACGGTAAAAGGGCAGGTCGACATATTTGGATCGGGTCATACTCAATTCTGGCCGATATGTTGGTCAAACTTAAAACAAATGGATTTTTTACGAGGGCCATTCCGTGAGGAGTGGTAAGTCCAAATATGGACTAAGGAGAACCAATGAAACTTTCACTTCGAGAAGCATTGGCAAAGATGTACACCCCCGAAGTCGCAGAAAATCTCGAGAAAATTGACCTGGAAGAATATCGCCGGGGTGGCCGAGAAGGTCTCAAGAGTTTTCTTGAAATTAATGACACTTCTCTTTCCACCACAGAAATTGATCTTCTTCTCGATCTAACCGCCGAACAAGTGGAGAATGCCCATGCGTAAACAAATTTGGCGGACGTTCCGTAAACATATCTGGACGGCGTTGTTTATCGCGGCAATGGCCGGTGTATTCATCATCCTGGAGGCCGCGTTGACGATTCCGTCGGGGCCGGGGCAGTAAGCAATGAGGGCCGCCCACCTTGGGCGGTAAGTCCAAATATGGACTAAAAGGAGAACAATATGTCGGTATTGACTGACGAGACAGTAAACATTTTGGATCAATTAACTGACCGGGATGAGGCCTTCATCGGGGCCATCTCGGCAACGCAGGCCATGTCTGAAACTCTCGTTTGGTCACACCGTATGAACTACAACCAGGAAGATATGGAAGGGGTTCTTGACGAGGCGGTCGACAACTGGACTGGGTGGACCGAGGATGAGTACCGGGATTTTATCAAGACGTATGATGAGACGCTCAAAAAGGCCGCCTATGATGGTTTGAGACAAACCTTGGAAGATTGCCTTCGGGCTTTTCACCTAAATAAAAACTCTTCCGTGGGTTTAACACGGTAGCACAGAGGGTCGGACGATAAGTCCGGTAATGGCAATGAGGGAAAACCTCAGAACTGAACGGTACCCGTTCAGTTTGCCATACCAGGAGAGGAACATATGAACATCGTAAGGAATTTGGCGCCACTTTGGCCGCTGCTGTTACTGTTGCTACTTTTTTCGTGGCTTGCGCGTCCCGCCGAGGCGTCCTCCCGCGGTAGCAGGGGACATCACCGTTCGGCGGTGGCAAGTTGGCCAAAAAGTACTCACGGTCACTCTCACTTCCCGCACAAACCGGTAAAAACGAGAGGATAACATGTCAATACGATTGATTATCAAAGGCGACAAAGAAACCGCCCTGGTCGAGGCCTCCCTCGCAGATATCCGGCAGTATAACTTTGTAAAGGAAAATCTGCAATCGGACGGTGAGACCAAGTATACCGAGGCACTCGCATCAGACGCCGATCTGGAACGGGTTGCCATCTGGTTCACGAAACAAAAACACGAGGAGGTTCCCTATCCACCGGGGACACTTCTTTGGTACCAGTTTGTTCCTTAGTGATACGAGGGCATCCCCGGAAACGGGGGTGTAAGTCCGATGAATCGGGCTTATACAGGAGAAGAACAAATGAATCACCAAGAAATGTTGAAGTCGTTCTTGGCAGTTGAAGCGATGAAGTCGTACAACGTCGTTAGTCCAATAATGTTATCCAATCCGATATCCGTGTTAAAACGTATGACGCGCGATAAAGGTTGGAGTAACCAGGCCATTGTTGAAATGGGCCGTCGGAAAATGCTGGGAAAGTTTCTGGGAAGTTACGTCTTGCGTAATGTTTCCGGAGATGAAATATACCAAAAATTTCCGGTGTTGGATTATTTGGGTGAAGTTTCGTTGTTCTCGAAACCCGCCGACTGTGTTACTTACCGGGGAACGCCCGAGCAAAATCAAGTAATTGATCGCGCCTTGGCCGTCTCTCCGGTAAATACTTCCAATAATTTTTTTGGGAGTGGTATCGCCGGACGTTTGTCCACGTTTTATAACGTGATCAATTTGGACATTGGGAACACACCCATTGCCATCATCGGTGGTGGGGCGGCGGGCCAAATTGTACGATATGGCCTGAGTCGCACCGGATTTAAAAATGTAACTCTTTATGAAAAGGGCAAACCATTTGGAATCTGGTCACGGGAAGATATCAAAGGCGGGAGTCGAAACAATCCTCGTAGATTGGTCCTGGGCGAGTATGCCCTGGAACCGGCGCCCGGCGAAGGATCGGAGGTACGGGATTTTCTGCAAAATATCCAGAACGCCAATTCATTAAACGTTATCACCAACGACGTCACCACGGTTACTCCGAACAATCTTGCCCACGGGGTTTATGACCGTGGTCAAAGTTTTAAGGAGTACCCCATCGTCATCAACTGCCTGGGACTGGGAAAACCGAAAAACCTCTCGGATCGCCACCGTATGGTGACATCTGCGGAGGTCACCCACGCCGGTAACCGTTGGCAAAAGCGCCTCACTTACCCGCAAATTAAGGGAAAGAAATTTCTCTTTATTGGCCTGGGAAACTCTACCGCCGAGATGCTCCGGCAACTTCACGATGCCCAGGATCGAGGAATTGATACCGATTATTCGGTATTGACCCACTATCCCAAGGACTCCGTATTTAATCCGGATGATTACATCATCCAAAAAAACACGAAGTACCGGGTATTTCGTGATCTTTCTGCCTCGAACCTGGTAGATTACGAGGGCGATCTTCCCCAGAACCGGGCCGATTACTACCGGGCACTGCGGACGGGGCGCATCGTGTCAGATGTCACCGGGTGGGACCGGATCATAAAAGACTTTGTGATCCGGCGGGGTCGTTCCCAGACCGAAACCAAAGTGGATGAGTTTTATAACCTGACCGGTTATGAGAATCGCCCCGACGATCTGGTGAACTTCGGTTGCAGTTTCCGGCACAATGAAATGCAATACGACTACGACGGAGAAATTCAAAAGTCTCCCGGACTGGCCGACCCGGAACTCCGGTTGCACAAAGGTTACTTTGGGTTTGGCGCCCTTCTGGGAACCTCCCACAACCCCAACGCGATCGTGATTCCGGGTATGTTGCACCGCCTGGGCGACCTGTTGTTCGGGGTCATCGTGCGGTCTATGGAGTACAAAGAAAAACAGAACGACTAACGAGGGTGGGTCACTTCGGTGACCCGTAAGACCAATCAAATCTTTAAATAGGAGAGGAATTAACATGAAATGGATTGAATTGCTGCGGGAGATTGCCAAAGAAATCAACAAAAATTCGTCACCGACGGATGTACTAGACCGGGGTGGCGACAATCTCTACAAAATATCACAGGGGAAGGCCCTATGGTGGGTTCTTTCGGCGTTGCGCGGTCCGGATGAACAGAACTCGCAAAATGGCATCAGCGACCATGATGCCAAATGGGCGACGACCGAGGTAATCCGAGGCCGTCTTGGCCTATGGGAGAACGGTAATCAGGCCAGTTGTTTATCTAGTACCTCCGATACGGCAGATAAGCTGGAACTCCGCAAACGGATAGTCACCACGGGGGATAACCATTTTGGTTATCACGCCCGGATGGCCTTTCACGTTTTGGGCCTGAAATGGGATGAGGTCAATAAAATCGAACCCATTTAACAAGATGTAGTGTCCCTGATAACGAGGGCCACGGAGAAATCCGTGGTAAGTACAAGGAGAGAATTTCAAATGAACCGACAAAATGTAGAAAAAACCAAGAAAAGATTGGAAGAACTAGGAGTCATCTCCCTAAATGAACTGCGCACACGCCTGGCTAAAAAGGGTGTGTCGCCGAATATACCGCTCACCACGGCCATGGTGAAACATGTTGAAAGTTACCCCCGGCCGGAGGAAGTCGTGGCCATGGGACTGGCGATGATTATGTACGGAATGATCAAGATGGAAAGGCGAGGGAACCCCCTCTGAGGGGGTTTAAGGAGGGAAATATGACAACACAAGTGGGAATGATCGAGGTAGATTCGACCAATATCCAAAGTATCGGATATGACGTGCTGCGGCGGATTCTGTACGTAAGATTCCTGACCGGCCGCATGTATCGTTACTTTGGCGTAGGTCCCCTGACCTTCGGCCGCTTTCAACGGGCACATTCCAAGGGTCGTTTTTTCTACCAGTTCGTTCGATATCGTTACAAGTATGAATTGGTGGAAAACGGCCGGAGGGTGGCATGAGATGGCGGGTCAAGTACGAAACTGTACTGGAGGCAGAAAACCGCACCCAGGCGGTTCTTTTGGCGGAGTCTTTAATTCCAGAGAAATATTCTAAAGGGATGAAATACACCGTCGAGTTTATTGATCTTGATGAAGAGATGACAGAGGAAGAATATTCAGAGGGCGCCGGGTGATCCCCGGCGTTACGACCAAATAAAGGAGAAACAATGACAGTAGATAATATTGATGTATACCCGATCGTCGGATGTGAAAAATATCCGGAGGTTCGGGAAGCAGGTTATTTGGTATGTGAACATGTCGGTAACCCCGGCGACGTGGAGTTTTTTGAGCCGGCCACCGAAACTTCCATGGGCGTAATCAGTTGCAAGAGTTGTCCTGAAGAAACCGACCCAAAAAGACAAATATATCACTTCTCGGTCAGTTGTGCGTCCTGCCTACGATCGGCGGGGTTTATTCCGATTACTGTTCAATAACAGAGGGCCACGGGAAACCGTGGTAACGCACTCGTCCCTCCAGGCCGTGCGTTGGAAGCAAATTTGTTCGTGATAGGAGAGATTCAAATGAAAAGTCAAAAGAAGCCCGTGCAGTCTGCAACGGGACGACAGTTTTACGCGCTGGTTGCAAAACCGAAGGTGGATATCACCAAATTAAAACCCCATACCCACGCCGGCGCCACCGTATTGGCCATTAAGAAACTCAAAAAGGCCACGAGTGGCGAGGTCATCGCCGAGGTTAAACGCCAGGGTAAATTGGCGACGACGATGCCCGTCGAACAGGCAATTCACTACCAACTGTTCGATCTTGCCAAACGGCGGGGAGTCTTAAAAGTCATGCCAAAGCGGGCGGCATGAATAATTCATAATGTGGTAAACGAGGGCCGGCCCAGTCATGGGCCGGTAAGTACAAAGGAGAAAACAATGCCAAGAGTAAAACCCGCCAGTCGGGATCGCATTATTTTAATCCCCTGCCCTCGTTGCCGGGCCGGGTCTAATGAATTTTGCTTTCGCCAAACAGATTCTAAAAAAGAACCGATGTCAAATTTTGTTCATTCTGTTCGGGTTCGCGCCTATCATAAGGCGACCAGAGATGAAAAACAATGACGAAGAGGAGCCTCAACATGGTTGGATCGCCACGATGATTGGGGCGGTAATCGTTGGGTTTTCGATTACCGGGGTCATCTTGATGGTTCAATGGTTTATAACGCGTCACTAACGAGGGCCACGGGGGTAACCCGTGGTAAGTACAAAGGAGAACGACAAAGATGTGGAACCCATTTCGTAAGAAAAAAGCACCCGTTGTTGATCCAGTTTTTGATGCCATTGCCAACCGTCACGTTTGTCCAGACTGTAATAACGACACATTTTTTCAAGGACGACGGGGTGGGTTAAGTCAAAACATAAAATGTTCTAAGTGTGGTTCTGAATTTAACGTGGCGCCCTTCGAGGATGGCCAGTTTTTGGGCGAACCTTTTCTGGTAGAACGTATTTGAACGAGGGCCGTGGGATAACTTCCACGGTAAGTGTGGCAGAGGGAAACCTCAGAGTGCGACGGCCTCCGCCGTCGACACTGCCATACCAGGAGAGGAATATGCAAAACAAAATTATTGATGATTACATTCATCGATTACCTTGTAATCAACGGCGGTATGCGAGGGCATATCGTACATGGTTACTGACCGGACAAAAGGGTTCGGCGCCCAATCCATTTGGCTTCCAGTTAAGTGGATTTGAAACTAGTCTGATCAAAAAGGTCATCGAAAATGGGACCATTCAGGAGGCCCGGTATGCCAAGACCAAATCAGCCTGAGTTCGCCGTCAAAAAGAGCGAATTCGACGAAATACGACGGGTGATTCATCCGACGATTACGTACGGTACCACCGAGGCGGGGCCGTTTAAGTACCTCATCTTTCCGGGTGAGACCGCGAGGCGTCGCGCGGTGATCGATGTTCAAACCGCCGGGTTCCGGGTATTTTATCAACGGTCTTGGGGAGGAATGGTAAAGGTATGAAAAAAGCAAAATCGACACCCAATCCGGAATGGACCGAGGAAAAGGTCAAAAAAGAATTACCCATGGTCAAACTCCAGGTTGGCCCACGGGTCATTCTTACTGCCGTTACTTCTGGTCGAATGTTAGATTATTGCGTAGTTTCCGTTTACTCCCATATGAATCTGGACGTGCCCCAGGTACGGGAAATGCGTCTGGAATTTTCCTGGGCGGCGGTTACTCGCAGTCTCAACGAAAATAAACCACTACAAATATAACGAGGGCCGTGGGGAAAACCCACGGTAAGGCCACAATAGAGTGAGCCTTGTAAGGAGAGGAAAATGATCACGGATAGTATCAACAATCGCGATATGCGTCGTCAAGAAGCAATCAACAAGGCCATCGAGGCCGCCGATCGTATTATTCTGGAACACTCAGACGGATCGGTCGAAGAAACCAACTATCTAACCTCGGCCGTCGCCGTAAAGTGGGCCGAAAAGGTTCACCATGCAAACCAGCATGATTTGGCCCGGTACGATTTGAACCAGGCCGCCTAAGTTGTTTCCCCGAAGGCGGGTCACTCCGGTGACCCGTAAGGCCACCATCCGGGGGCACGAAAACCGGAGTGAGCCTTATTAGGAGAGGAACAATATGTCCCGAGACAAAGTGGTCAAACGTCTGCAAGACGCGATCATGTGGTATGTTTCTCATGACGTGTATCGGTTGCTGATTGAACTTGCGTTTCTGGGTGGGGTGGCATCAGTTGCCATCGCCGGCGGCGCACGAGTATAAATCAATGAACCGAAGACGACAAAGCCGTCTCCGGGCCAAGAATAGATTTTGGCGGGTTTACCACAGTATGTGGTTTAAACTGATCGTGTTAGTGATTTTGATCGTGGCCGCTTTTCTTTTGCGACACGAGGCATTAACACTGACCGCGGTCGTCGTCAAGTCGATGGACATCGCCTGCGATTTACTCGCCGACGGTGCTTTCAACGGTGGTGAATAGAAACTCAAAACATATCTCTGCGATTATCGCAGTGATACGAGGGCCGTGGGGAAACCCACGGTAAGGCACAAGCCGGGGGCACGAATCCGGCGGTGACCTTAAAAGTGGAGAGGAAAAATATGGCACCCGAAAAACCAAAGGCCAAGACGGTAACCGTAGAGCTGCGCGTGGTTGATCCCAAGAAGGGAGCAGTCAAATACAGCCTTCCCAAGGATCAGTCCGGCGTACTCACCAACATCTACGTCAACCGTCTGGAGGCGATGAAAGAACTGGGTATCTCTGAACTCGGGGACCTCAAGGGTTTCAAGGTTACCCTGGAACCTATTACTGCGTGACGAGGGCCGGCCCATCTGGGCCGGTAAGTACCGGAGGAAACAATGAACAAACTTAAACAACTCGGAGAGTACGTAGTAGTACTGGCGGTCGTCGTAATCATTATCATCGGCAGTCGCCACCTAATCGGCGACAATGTTAATCTGGTTTATAGCGTGGTTCGTTAACGAGGGCCGTGGGAAACCACGGTAAGTCAATCTCCCCATTGACTTGAAAGGAGGACGCGCGATATGTGGCCATTTAACTTGCACCCCGTCTTCATGGGGTTTACCTGGTTTGATATCTCCGCAACCGCGTGGTTTTTTTTGTTGTGGTTGTTGTATCGGCAAGTTCACTAAAGGAGAAAACAATGAAAACACTGTGGAAGTCCGAAGAAGGGCAAGATATCGCAGAATACGCCGTGATGCTGGCGGTAATTCTGGTAATCGTCGTCGGTACGGTTCGCCTGATTGGAAGCAATTCCAATAACGTTTTTTCAAGTGCGGCGAGCGCCGTGGCGGCGCAGTAAAAATAAAAACATATCTCTGCGATTCTCGCAGTGATACGAGGGCCGCGGGGAAACCCGCGGTAAGTACAGCCGGGAAAAAATCCCAAACAAGAAACTTAAACCGTCTCTTGTTGCTGTACCAGGAGAGGAACATGAAACTAATCTACGTTATCAACCACCATTCCAATGAAGATTACATGAACAATCTGGCAATCGTCGAAGTAGGACCGGACGACGCCTCTGAAAGTGGAATGACCATCGGAACAAAAATTGAACGGTACAGAAATTTGTTAAAGGTTAAGTACCCGTTTCATCATTCCATCGTGTTCATGGGTCACTTCCAGGGAGGTATTCATGTAATGCCATTCCAAGATTTAGAGATATTCATGTAATGCCATTCCAAGATTTAGAGATATGACGAGGGCCGTGGGAAACCACGGTAAGTATGGTTAATGAGGGGAAACCTCAGAACCAAGAGACTTCGTCTCTTGGTTTGCCATACCAGGAGAGGAACATGAGTACAGCAACGTACCAAGTTACATCACCCGTGGACGATCCCTACTCGTCTTTGATTGATGAGTTTCTGTGGCGGGAGTTTCCCGTCGCCGCGGCTCCTCCAAAACAATCATTGCTCGAGATTATCACCGGTATTCTCTTGGGAACGAACCAGAATCGTTATGGTCCGATCCCGAAACCCGAGGCACTGGTGACAATTCGGGCGGTCATCCGGCAGAGTCTCGAACTGGGTAAGGCAATTCCGGTGCTGGTTCCCTGGGGCGGCCGAAAGGCCAAGACGGGGGCCATTCTGGATGTGGCCGAGGTCATGGCACTGAAACAACTCGCCTGCCTTTACCGGCAGGTTCGGGAAGTCTTCACACCATCTATCCAGTTTAATCTTCGTGTTGAAGATATCAACGCGGAGTATCTCTACCAAGAAGATGGCCCAGTCGGAGCAGAAATGGTGGAAGAGTACTCACAGGGTTTGTCGGCCTTGGTTCGGATTCTAAATCTTCATTTTGTGAATCCGGTCCGGGAAAAACATCTGACTACCTATGAGGCCTACTTTGCCCTGGCCGACCAGATACAAGATGCCATGTACGAGTATCTGGTGGATAGTGACCAACCGGGTTATGACCGGAATAAATCCAAGTCTTGGGCAAAATTGCAGGACTTGGGTTGGTCTGGGGAAATTCCCACGGAGCAACGGGAGTATTACCGTCGACGGTATCGGGCCTGGGAACCGGGCATTACGGAGTTCGCGGCCAATGTCAAGTTGGCGCGGTACTTCGCGGGCGCCCTGGCCCGGTACAAACTGCGGGCCTCGGGCGCAGATAAAAGTTGGACTGATTATATTCAGATCAGCTTTACGCCGCCCGTACCCGGTGCCCCGGAGTCCTTTACCAATCGCATGTTGTACTATCGAACCATCGTCGAACGTTTGTCCAGAAATCACATGCCACCCTGGCGGGGTCGGGGTTACATTGCAATGATCGGACGGACGGCGGTTCCCAAACTTGCAAGTTTTCAAGAAAATCTTTCCTTGATTTCGCACCAAACTCGGTTGTCGAGAAACGGGGAAGACGTAGATGTTGATACAAGTTATTTGGTCAAACAATAACAGAGGGACGCGGCGAACCTGCCGCGTTAATGAACAGGAGGGAAAGCATGCCAGAATTAGATCGGGTTTGGATGTTGGTAGATCGAGAAGGGGTAGTTTTGTATCATCGCCCCGGAACATCTGCCAGCGAGGCCTGGGAGTATGCCGTAAAGGACGTGAAGGATATCACGGGGTGGGATGCCAGTCTTCTCAAGAAAAAGGGCTTTCGAGCAAAAAAAAGTGATTATCAGTTTGCCTAATAAGCCCATTCCTAGTAACTCAGAGGGCCGTGGGTAAATCCACGGTAATGGCAATGAGGGGAAACCTCAAACATGCGGCTTCGCCGCAATGTTTGCCATACCAGGAGAGGAACATGAAAGAGCCAATTAAAGTAGAACTCGGAGAAAAAGAATTGCGAGAATTATTAAATGGCCGCACAATCACCGTGCGGGATCGGCACCGCGAGATAGAAATCACCGCCACCGCGGCGGGGTTTCTGGCCGAGCGTGCGGTGATGGACGAAAATCCCGTTTTGAAAGTGTAAAAGTAGTGGTAAAAACGAGGGCCGGGGGATATATTTCCCCGGTAAGTAAATATCAAAGGAGAACGTAAGTGGAAGAAAAAGAATTATTAGATCGTGCAAAATCCGGCGATCAAGACGCGTTCTCCCAAATATATCGTGACCAGTTATCGCGGGTAAAAAAAACTTTGCGCAAATATTGGCAACTGAATGAAGACGCCGTGGAAGAACTGGCCCAGGTGACCTTTACGAAGGCCTTTCTGGCCATCGGCGATTTTCGAGGTGAGGCCAAATTAAGTTCCTGGTTGCATCAAATTGCGCACCGGGAATTTTTGATGTACCTACGAAGAAAGAACAATCTTTCAGAAGTATCCTTGGATAATCCCATCAATGAAGATGGAAACACCCTGGATTTGCCGGATACTCCGGATAAAACCATAGATTCCTGGATCACACGTGAGCATTTTTTGCGCTTGTTACCGTATTTGAATAGGAGCCGGCGCCGCGTGTTGTTTCTTAGATTTCTGGAAGAAAAAACTTTGGAAGAAACCGCCGGAATTTTAAATTTGTCCGTCGGGGCCGTAAAGGCCTATCAATCACACGGTTTGAGTGATCTTCGAGTGTTGTGGGAGAGCAAATCAATGAGCAAATCAATGAGCAAGAAAAAACGAAGGTTGCGGCGCGAAAAACTGGTCGCCGCGGCCGCCCGGGAACACATCGGGAGTCCACCACCGACGCAAATACGAAGTTCACGGAATGCGGGGGCGTCCAGATTCAATGAAACGGAACTGGGTAGTTATTACCATCTGAGCGGACGCGACCCTCGTGCCCCGAATCAAATATTTACGTCGCACGGACTTCTGGCAAAAACCCCCGTGAATCTCCGTCCCCCCCGGACGGTCACAGCACCGGGGCCGGTTCGGCAGTATACCCAGGAAGAGATTGTTCATCAAAACTATCTCTTTCAACTAAAACAACAAGGAGAGAAAACAATGGAACAAATACCAAGTGGATCACCACCGACCATCGAGTCTTTGATATCTGATGCCCATCGCAAGGTACAGTTTTATACCCGGCAGGCCGCGGAATCCGAGGCCGAGGCCCGTAAGTGGACCGCGGTGATTGAACAACTGACAAGTGCCCACGATATTATCACGGGAAAGAAGTCGATTAATGCGACGGCCCATGATGAGGTCAATGGAAATGCCCCGCAGACTCGTTCACCACGAGGATATTGGGAACCGGTCTTAAAACAGATACTCGCCGATGGGCCTCTTCCTAAGAACGAATTAGTTCAGAAGATGATGACCGCGGGTACCACAAATGGTCAGGCCTATTCGATCATCCGTCGATGCCAAGATAAAGAATTAATCCTGGAATCGGATGGAAAACTGCACTGGATGGCGCCGGTCACCGAAGAACAACCGAGGGCCGCGGGGTAATACCCGTGGTAAGGAGGGAACAACAATGAATGAAGGTTTGGCAAGTTTGGCGTTAATTTTACTGGGAGTATTGTACCTATGGTATGTATTCTCTTTGGCCCGGCGACAGGAAAAGGCCTGGGAGATTATGCAACAGGCGCTTCTATCTCAGAACCGATGTGCGCCGCCGCCCGATATGGAAGTTCCGCCGGGGGTATTGCGTCCGGACGCACACCACGTACCACCGGCGCGGGGTATTCAGTAACAGAGGGCCGGCCCACGGGCCGGTAATGGCAATGAGGGGAAACCTCAACAAATAAGCCAACGGCTTATTTGTTGCCATATCAGGAGAGGAAAATGCGTTGTCCAAGTTGCAATAAGTTTGTTCCCTATGAAGACCCCCATGAAGTTGAGTTAGAAGGTGATTTGGAAGTGGACCTCATCGCGGCCGAGGTCCGGGCCGATGTTCGAGTAATATTGAAATGCGGCGAATGCGGCGAAGAATTGAAAGATGCAAATATCAGCGCAACTCAGGATATTCCTGGGTATGTACCCGAAGACCACGAGGGCGATGAACACGACCTCTCCGTCAATGGTAATGGTTCAGATTTAGAACCGGCCACAAAAAGCGAGGGCAAGGGAAGAGGAACGAAAATGTTCTATGGTTTTTCTCTAGACTACAAAGTTTCGTGCAGTTGCGGAGCAACATTCGAGGGAACGTTGTCGGATTTTGAACAAGCTAGTGCAATGAATGAACTCGCGTAACAGAGGGCCGTGGGGTAAACCCACGGTAACGGACTACTGTCCGTTATGAGGATAAAAACATGAAACCAAGGAGAGGAAAACAGTATGGGAGCACTAAGGAAAGTCATTCCATTTTCCAAACTGCGGCATTCCGGCTCGGTTACCTTTACCGGGATATCAAAGCGCAGCTTAACGCCCTCGGAGCAGAGACAGGCGGAGCGATCACTCCGCCCGACGCTGCCCATTGGGTGGGAACGCTTCTTCTCGCCGAGACGCGCGGGGAGTTATTGGACGGTACCCAACATTTGCCCCAGATGCGGGGAGCAACCGACCAAGGGAATGAAATCGCCCCTGGCACGACGACGATTCATGTTCGTTCACATGATGACAAACCATTGAAACGTCGTCTGTCCAAGTCGGCACGGAACCGGATTGCCCAGGCCCAGCGATTGCGATGGGCGAAAACCAAAAGAAAATCAAAAGTTGCCATCGGGGCGAAAAGTTACTGGGACAAAATGTCTCCGGAAGAACGTTCGGCCGAGATGCAACGTCGCGTCAAAGTCCGGAATGCCAACAAAAAGAAGGCGGCATAAACCAGAGGGCACCGGGGAAACCCGGTGTAACGGATATCTTCCGTTATCAAGGAGAGGAATTTGGAAAACCAACAATACGAAAAGCCATCCCCGGAAACCGTGGCGAAACTCGAGCAGTTAATTGAGTACATCGAGAAAGAACCACTTCGGTTCAACATGGGTTTGTGGGGAGTAACGGCCAAAGAAGGCGATGTTTTGAAAAAAAGAGTGTCTCAAATATTATCAGAATTTTCGCCGACGGCCGATGATGTTCCCCCCTGTAATACGGTGGGATGCCTGGCGGGAAATATTCTGGTAATGACGGGACAGGTTAAACCGATTAAAGATGAAGAAACAGACGTATCTTATTTTATCTTTCACACGGATACCCCCGACCGCGCCGCGGAATGGCTTGGCATAGATAAGAGTGCCGCGGCACGCTTGTTTCTTTTAAGGGGTTATCGCAACTACGGCCGAGGTCACTGGCCAGAAACTTTTGAAAGAAGACTTCGGGATGCCACCCCGGGGACTACCGAGTATGTCAATATTACCAAAGAACGTATCCGGCACTTTGAACAAACCGGAGAATAACAGAGGGCCACGGGTAAACCCGTGGTAATGTACACCAGACCGTAATCGGTGTACTATGATTTTGCTGTTGTTCCTCTCCGAACAGACACGGGGTTGTTCCCGTGTCATACAGCAAACCCCGGCCCAGGAAACTGGGCCGGGCATATTTTTCAAAAACAGTAGGTTGCGGTGGGTGCTCTTTAAGGCTTGTCCGCCTGGCAGCCGGCGCAGGCAAAGAGGATACAAGACCCGGCATGTTCAGCGGTGAGGACTTCCTCATGGACTCTGAGAGCACCCTCCGGAACCTAAATGTTCCAGGAGGGGAACCATGGAGATGAGGTCAGTAAATACTGACCACCCCAAGGCTCCGGTTTCAGGATCGGCCGTGTACGTGGTAGTGGAGGAGGGTGATCATAAGGTCACCCTGTTCCACCCCTGGACACTCACCGAACTCACCATCCCGAGGGAAGAGTATACCAAGGGCATGGGGTCGATGATGTGGCCGGAAAATGAAACCGGGGCCGTATTTTCTGTAAAAAAAGTTGTACAAACGATCGACGACAAAGTAAAATTCTTTACCGTATCGAAGCGTGGGTTTCCGGTGAGAACCGTGATCCGGGTACTCGCGGCTTTGAAGGGTGAGACGGTGGCAAATGTTGAGAAAAGTATCTCGATTCAGGAGGCCACCGCGAAGGCCAGTTCTTCAAGCAAGACGGTCCGGCAATATGAACTTGCAAAAAAGGTCAAACTTGCCGATTACAAGGGCCGGCAGCATGAAATACTGGGTGTGTTAAGCCGGGGGCCGGCGACGGTCACGGCGATCGCGGATGCGATCAAGTACGTTCCAAAGATGAAGGTGGACCAGGACCCCATCAAGCAAAAGGAACGGGAAATACTCTGGGTCTTGAAGCAAGTCTTCATGAAACAGGGTCTGGTACGTATCAAAGAATAACATTGGGTAACCCCCAAAGGAGAGAACAACAATGGTCGAAGCAACTGAAGAAGTAGTCAATACCGAGCCGGCCCCCAAGAAAGCCAAGAAAAAGTCGGCCGCCAAGAAGGGCAAGGCAAAGACCGCCAAGAAGGCAAAGGGCAAGGGCGGGTCATCTGCGCCTCGTGGCCGTAAACTGTACAGCCTCGTGGCCGGCGTGAAGCTGGACGACTATGATCCTAAGACGCACCCCGGCGCCGTGGTCCACGCCCTGCGAAAGTTGGGCGAGGGTACTCGGAACGATGTGATTGTCGAGGTTGAGAAACAGGGAAAGATCGAAACCGGCATGGAACTGGCGGACGCAGTGGGTTTTGTCCTCTGGGACCTTTCGATCGGGAAACACGCCGGTGTTATCAAGACCAAGGCGGCACCCAAGAAGTCAGACAGTAAGAAGGCCGCCTAAGTCGCCCCTCAGAAGTCAGGAGAATAAATACCCAGGTCCATTTTTTAGACCTGGGTATTTTTTTGCCCAAAATATCAGTGTCAATGTCAGTATCAGTATCAGTATCAGTAGCAGTTTAGCAACATCTGATACTCATAAATAACCACCCCCTCCCCGATTTTTACGTTTGAAAAAAATTTATTTTCTCAGTTGCTTACTTTTTTTCGTTTCCGGAGTATTATATCCCGACCTAAGAAGTTCGCTAAAATAGAGGTGAAAAACACAAATGAAAACAACTCCGCCGAAATTCGCTTGGAATCGGGGAAAGACGGACAAGAGCAAAGGTTTTGTTCGGGTCAGTCCGTTTTACGAAGATGACGTGGCGGACTATTTCTGGTTCGCCGGTTGGGACGGACGTACGTTTGAAGAAGCACAACAAACTCTGGTTGACAAGGAGCACGCGAGTGAAAAAATCTAGACAACAAAAAATTGAAGAGTACGGTATTGCGATGCACGCCCTGCAAAGTGGCATCGCATTTTCTCTGGCTAAAAAAAATCCCACGGTTCCGGATATAAATCAAAATCCTTATCTCCGGGAACTAAAGCATCAACGGGTGGGGATCGACGGGACAAAATCTGATCATAGCGCCCTGGTAAAATTACTGATCGAAAGGGGAATCATCACCGACGAAGAGTACATTGATGCCATGTTAGAAGGTGTGATCGCCGAGGTTCATCGGTATGAAAAGGCGCTCAGCCAAGAGTATGGCGTGAAGGTAACCCTCCTATGAATACAAATCTCGACGCTCTCATTATCAATTCATACGCCGGCAGCCTGGTGCTCGGAGCGCAATCTACCGGACTAGAAATTCGTGGGTCTTATGAAGACTGCGGGTTTGGTCTTCCGATCCAGAAATTGAACTTTCCGAAGTTGAAATTTGTGGAAAGAACCCCCTGGCCAAAAGACAATTTGTCTTCTACCATTGTTATTGCCCACCCTCCCTGCGCGGCCTTTTCCAATCAAAACAATTCAGTCTCCCGCAAGGGTATTAATACGGACGCCTTTAAGTGTCATCGGGAGGTGATGGACTATTCGATGAGCAACCGGTGTGCGGCCCTGGCCATCGAGTCGGTCCCCGGTGCGTTAAAGGCCCAGGCGGAGTATGCCAAGTATGCCCGGAAGTACAACTACACCCACTACTTCATACATTTAAATTCGGCCAGTTTCGGGGTCTCGCAATGGCGTCCCAGAGTTTGGATGATATTCCTGCGCGACCTACCACGGTTGGTGGTAAATCCTCCGTGGGAGTGGAAGACCGTGGGAGATATTCTACAAACCCCCGAAGAATATGAGGCCGCCGTCGGGGCCGGGATCGAACCAAATGTCATGATGAAGAAGTTACTGGATTATTTCGGCAAGAAATTCAAGACCGCCGAGTTTAACTTCGAAGAGTTTTTGAAATTTGAAAATATCGGATCGTTCGTACCGGCCGTGGCGGAGTTCCTGAATATTGAAAAGACCCGCGAGGCCGTTAACAAGGCCTGCGGTACCTCGGGATTGTTCGGGGTTCGGTTGCCGCGGAAGATGGACCTACGGTGGTTTTCTCCGGTGATCCTGGACGATAGTTTTTTCTTTGCCAATGGTCGCCCCCTGACGATGATCGAGTACCAAAGAATCATGGGATTCCCCGATGATTTTAAATGGCCAGAAAATCTCAAACGAAAATTCACCATGTATCTTTCCAAGGGCGTGGCACCGCCGGTCGCGGCCTGGATCGCAAAGACTTTGGTCATGAATTGTGAGAAGACCATCTCGTTATCTCCCGCCCGTACCCAGGTCGGTGCGCCCGGTGAAATTCTGGATATCCGGCCGAATACCGATCAGGCCAAGGAGGCCGTCAACCGGAGTCGCAACAAGACATTACCATTCGTCGGAAAGTTTAAGAGGGCCGCGGTATGAAGTTTCGAGATTATGTCGACCAGGATACATTAAGAAAGTACCTGGATGAAAAAATTGTGACGGTTCGTTTTCATCCCCGTGCGCCCCTGGCAATATACAATTATGGCCGACGTGCACAGTTCGAAAACATCTGGGACAATGTCACTGTCCGATGCCGTGGGTTGATCGTGGATCAAAAAATGGGCGACGTGATCGCCCGCCCATTTGAGAAATTTTTCAATTTAGGTCATCAAGGAAGACCAGAGACGAATTTTGAAAACTTGCCGTCGGAGGAACCAGAGGTTACTGAAAAAATGGATGGTAGCCTGGGAATTTACTATCGGTACGGTGATCTGTCGGGAATTGCCTCACGGGGTTCTTTTGACTCTGAACAGGCCCTGTGGGCAACTCAATGGTATAAAATTCATTTGATAGATTCTCAATGGCCGGAAACTTTTACACCTCTATTTAAAATTGTCTACCCCGGCAATCGCATCGTTGTTAAATACGACTGGGAAGGACTCATATTACTTGGCATGGTTGAAAAAGAATCGGGTCGGGAATTATACCACCGGCATCTGGTTGGTTACGGCCAGAAAAATAACTGTCGAGTGGTTCCATTGTTCAATAAGTCTATTGCCGACTGCCGGACTGAGGAACAAAATAACGCCGAGGGTTACGTCGCAACTTGGAACCATGGACTGCCCCGACCTCCCCTAAAAATAAAAATCAAATTTATTGAGTACCGTCGTCTTCATCGGTTAATGACCGGCAGATCTCCCAAGGAAATATGGAGGATGCTGAAAGACGGGGAAGTCTTCGATGCCGATGTACCGGAGCACTATGCCGAGTGGTTACGGGGCTGGAGAGAATTACTTTTGGGTGAGTATTACCGACTGGAGACAAAAGCAAAAAATATCTACGACACTTGCGACTTGGAAAAAGATGGTCAGAACAAAGATTCCCGTCGAAAACTGGCGGAATACTTTAACCGGGTTGAGCATCGTGAGGTCAACGGAGTTCTTTTCAAAATGTTGGACGGCGAATCCTACCAGGAAATTATCTGGAAACTTATCAAACCTCTCACAAAGAGTTATGATCCTTTTCGAGTCGCCGGCTTGATTTTCTTCGGGTCGACTTTTTTCGCCTCGGCGGTTAGCGAATAGATGTTGAGGTTTTCGGCGGCAAAATGCAGCGGCGGGGCAAGCATTAAATTTGGGAATTATATAGTTAACTCCCTTGCGGGAGAGAAAGTAGGTCACGTGAAAGAAAATAAATTCATCGCAGAATCGGGATGGCCGCAAGTGCATGGTCAGATTTCAACCGTCAGTTTTCAAATCCAATCTGGGCCGATCAAGGAGTTTGGCGAGAACGGATGCCAGATCGACGATGTGATCGAGTGGGCGAAAGAGAAGATCGAAGGTTTCAACAAGGCTTTCCCCTGCCGAGAGAACTCTGTAATCATCACCAAACTCGACGAGGCGCTTCTGTGGTCGCTGAAACGCAAGATGGATCGAGAGAAACGCAGCGTCGAGGGAACCAATAAGGCATGAATCACAAAGACCTAGCTGAGCGTGCTTCCCGGATGGCTATGCCGTCATCCGGGGATGACGCCGCTGACCAGAAGGCGCTTTTGGATGCCGCATTGCATCAGGCACGGATGGAAGAGAACATCTGCCCAAACGGTTGCGGCCCGATGATTTGGGACGATCCAAACAATCGGCATTGTCCCGCGTGCAACTTTCACGGCTGGTGCAATGTGCCCTATTCCGGTGCAAAGCAAGCCTGAGAAACGACTTAGGGAGTTATGTATATAGTTCCCTTAAATTTACCGACGAGATGTTCGAGGCCCACGTAAATACCCTGGCACCGGAGAAGAGAAACGGGCACCCCGGTCCCATAAGGATATTCCGGGGGATACCGGGTGCCGAAAAATTATGAAAAAATTTTTATTTACATCAAGGTGATTTTTAGGATAGGATTCTCGCCGCGCGGTAGAAAACGCGAAGCGTACGATAATCAATATTTGGGTTCTGGCGAGTGGTTCTGCTCGCGAAGAGCCAAGAAGGAGAAAAACGATGCTAGTTGAATTCACCGATGGGGACGGGATTAGCGTATTGATCAATTCGGAGCATATTAGTGCGGTGCGCGAGGGTCGAGCAGGACAAAACGTGTCTATCTGGATAGGTACCGACATTAGAATCAACGTGAGGCAATCGTTTGAAGAAACGAAGAAGCGTCTGGGCCTTGCGATCACGCCGCGAGCAGAAACGTTGGCGATTCGGTGATTGAGCGAGACATCCACCAGGAGAATGAATGCAATTCATCGGAGATGTTCATGCGACGACAAAAGGCAACATGGAGAAGTACCTCGCTCTACTCGGTGAAGAACCGAGCATACAAGTCGGCGACCTCAACATCGGTTTTGCCGGCGTTCATCTCCCTAATTTGCCCCGGCGGCATCGATTCATTCACGGGAACCATGACAATCCGGAAAAATGCCGGGGGCATAAAAATTACCTGGGAAGTTATGGATACTTTCCAGATCTTGCTTTATTCTACGCCGGGGGCGCCTTCTCGATTGACTATATGTCGAGGGTACCGGGGCGTAGTTGGTGGCCGGACGAGCAACTGAGCATGCAACAGTGGGAAGATGCCGCGGCTCTGTACGTACGGTCGAAACCGAAGCAGGTGGTGACGCATGATTGCCCTCTCCCCGTTGCGCACCTCCTGCTTCGAGAGATGTCAAACTTTTACGACCCGGACCGGACACCGGATGCCACCAAAGAGGCATTGGAGGCCTTGTTCAATTTTCATCGTCCCGAAATCTGGGTATTTGGTCACTATCATGTTTCACGAGACTTTGAATACGAGGGCACCCGCTTTATTTGTCTCGCGGAACTAGAATCAAAGATTTTGTAGGAGGTGAGAAAAAGGAAAATAGATGGATCAACTCAACTCCCGGGGTCATACTCGGGCCTGTACATGTTGCTTCGAGTGTCGTAGTGAAAACCGCCGGTGGGCGTTAAGCCTTCCGGCGGCCTTGATGTTAAATCCGGCGCTCAAAACCAATCGCTCTATTTTAATCAAGCGAAATCGTCTAATATATGACGGTTTGAGAGGAAAAGAAAATGGCAGACGCAAAAAATGAATTGATTCTGGCGCAGAATCAATATGCGTTCATTCAGGACGAGACCAAGGGAAGTGTGAAGGTCCACGTGGGGCCGCTTACCGTCACTCCGTCTGGCAATGACCGCCCGGTAGTCTATGATAACGAGACCCGTCGTTTTATTCAGGCAACTTCTTTGAAAGAGGCCGTACAACAGAACACCACCGTCGATGAGGGTTCTTATGTAATTTTGGAGAACCCCGCCGACAAGGGCAACAATCCGCCGGCCGGCGCCTCTTCACTGCCGACTGATTTACAGATTGGCCGTAAGATCAATATTCCTGGTCCGGCGACCTTCGCCCTTTGGCCGGGGCAAAGTGCCCAGGTCCTAGAGGGACATCAGCTTCGTTCCAATGAATACCTGGTGGCCCGCGTCTACGGCGTCGAAGAGGCCAAGAAAAATTGGCCGACGGTCGGTACTCGCCTTCCCGAGTTGCCAGATAATTTGGCCACCGGACAATTGCTTGTGATTCAGGGAACAGACGTCAACTTTTTCATTCCTCCCACGGGAGTAGAGGTACTCCCCGATCCGGTGACCAAGACACAGTACATTCGTTCTGCGGTGACCCTGGAACGATTGGAATACGTGATTCTTCTTTCAGAAGATGGCAACAAGCGTTATGAAATCGGACCCAAGGTGGTCTTCCCACTGGCCACGGAAAAATTTGTTACCAAGTCTGACGACGGACGGGCCGGTATCAAACAGAAGGCCATCGAGTTGACTGACCAGATGGGTATTTATGTTAAGGTTATTGCCGACTATGAGGATACCACCAACTTCCTTGGTCCCAATAACACTCCGTTGGGCCGGCGGGAATCAAGTGCCGAGGCGGCACCCGTCGAGGGTCGGCGACCTCCAAAATCAGAGAACAAGTATTCTTACAAAGTTGGTGATGAATTGTTCATCACCGGCAAGCAACAACGCATCTATTACCCTCGGTCGGAACACGCCCTGATTGAGTATGATGGCGAAGATGCCCAGGGAAATAAGTTCAAACGGCAGCGGTATTATGCCGTGGCCATTCCCGAGGGTGAGGCCCGTTATGTTCTGGACAAGATCACGGGTAAGATTGACAAGGTATCGGGACCGCAGGTGTTCCTTCCCGATCCTCGTTATCAGACCATTGTGCGTCGTATTCTGAGTGACAAGGAAGTTTCTTTATGGTATCCGGGCAACTCTACCGCCGTGGCCTTCAACCAGGCCCTACGGGCAACTTCCCAGGACGCCACGATGGACTTTGTCCAGGATATGACTCATAATACAATGGACCTGGAACGATCGATGAACCGTATGACCAAAGGTTCTCCGATCATGGCCAGTAACAGTTATTCCGGGGGTACCGGAGTAGTGTTGGCCGGGGCCGCGGGGGAGACTCTGCGGCGATCCGGAAAATACACCCCGCCTCCGTCGTTGACCCTGAACACGAAATACGACGGGGTACCCGTCGTTGAACCCTGGACGGGTTATGCCGTCCAGGTGGTACGCCGCAATGGAAGTCGGCAGGTTATCAAGGGGCCGGCCTCGATTCTTCTGGGATATGACGAGACTCTGGAACGGGTGACGTTGTCCACCGGAAAACCCAAGACCACGGACAAGCCGATGGAAACGGTTTATCTGCGGGTAGACCATAACAAGGTTTCCGATTTTGTTACAGTCGAGACTCGGGATATGGTCAACGTAGAAATCTATGTTTCCTACCGGGTCAATTTTGAGGGCGACGCCAACAAGTGGTTCTCTGTTGAAAACTACGTGAAGTTCCTGTGTGACCATCTTCGTAGCCTTTTGCGGGCGAAGGTAAAGCACCTGACAATCAAGCAGTTCATTGATTCCTCGTCGGCCATCATCCGGGACACAGTGCTGGGCGAGCCGAAGGACGGCAAGCGGGCGGGAAAGGTATTTGACGAGAACGGGATGCGCATCTATGACGTCGAAGTCCTTCGGGTAATGATCAAAGATGATACCATCTCCGGCCTCATGGTCAAGACCCAACGCGACACCGTACAACAAACTTTGAATCTTTCCGCCAAGGAAAGTGAAAAGTTGTTGACGGAGAAACTCACCGAACTGGAGATGGCCCTGGCAGATTTGAATAAAGCCTCAAGTCTGCATACGATTGAAGTGGAGAAGACCATCGCCCAGGCCAACGCCGACTTGTCCATGCAAAAAGAGGAGTCGGTACGCGAACGAAGTATCAGGGCCAAGAAACATGATGTGACGATCGCCGAGATTTCTCATCAGGTGGCCTCGGAGAATCTGGCCGTCGACGAGGCCCGGGCGGAGCACGAACAAAAGGTACTGGAGGGAGAAACGGCCGAGTATGTAAAACGACTGGCCGCGATTTCTCCGGAACTGGCAAAGGCCATTGTTCTCATTGGAAACAATGACCTTGCCGAAAAACTGGCCGAGGCGGTCGCGCCCCTGGCCGTGGTGGAACAACAGGGGATCGGTCCGATTTTGGGCCGTATCTTTCATGGAACACCGGTAGAAAAGATTCTCAACCAGATCGAAGACAAATAACCCAAACAAGGGACCGGAGAAATCCGGTCCCCATCTTAATTCAAGGAGAGACACATGCAAGATGTCATGGAAGTACCGGCGGGAAAACATATTATCCATACTTTGGATAATACCGGAGATACCCGGTCGATATGGGACTCTGGAAGTGCAGATGAAACGGCCGCGGCCCGGAGGATGTTTGAAGACCTCAAGGGAAAACGGTACATTGGTTATAAGGCCGAGGGAAAAGACGGCCGCAAGGGAGAAGTATTGCAGAAATTTGATCCCGAGGCCGAACGCATTATCATGGTGCCACCCCAGGTGGGAGGTTAGCATGGCGATGACCTATGCGGTTTGTTATCCGGACCCATTTTGGGTACAGTGCAACTATGCAACCGGTGCCACTGGAAACTCGGTAACTTGGGATGCCTGGAATTATTTTTATTCCGGAGCAAGTACGGTCGCAACCGGCGCAACCGGGAACGTTATTTATCAGTGGCAAGTATGGAATAACGCCTACCAAGAAACAACCAAACAACAACGGGCGCGAATTACGGCAGAACGAGAGGCCGAACGAGTTCGACTGGCCGAGGCCGCGGAACATGACAAGAAGGCCCAGGCCCGAGCGGAAGAACTTTTGTTTTTGTTCCTGACCCCGGAACAACAGAAGATGTACAAAGAAAAGGGTTACTTTGACACGGAGGTGAACGATAAACAATACCGTCTGTACAAGGGTCGGGCCGGTAACGTACGGAAGATCGAGAACGGCAAAGAGGTAGACAAACTTTGCGCCCATCCCGTGCCGTCTCTTCCCGATGCCGACAATGTCCTTGCCCAGTTTCTGGCGCTTCATACCGACGAGGCGGCCTTTAATCAACTGGCCAACCACACCAGATTAAACTAACAAAGGCCCCGGCGGAGCAATCCGCCGGGCTATTTTAGGGCCAAATAAAAATCAATATTAAATCAAGGAGAAACAACATTGAGTCAAGCTCTGGCAATGAAGCGTATTAAAGAAACCCGCGGGGCCGAGTGGCCTCCGCGTCTTTTTGAAACAAAGGTCGAGGCGATGTTGCGTAAGAAACTCGGCGTCGATTATTCCGTCAACAATATATCGCACTACCTTGACGTGACTCCGGTCACGATGCGAAAGATTCTAAAAGGTTGTACCATCTCCCTGGAAAATGCAATGAAACTGGCCGAGTTGTTGGGTAAGGATATTAAGGAAATATGGAAACTAAAAAAATAGTCTGGACTCACTCGATTTGTCGGAAATGTTATTTTGATTTGTACCCCGGTAAAGTTCCGGTTCTGACAAATGCCGAACCCGAGGTATGTTGTTTTTGCGCCGACCGGCATCAAAGTGGTATCTATACTCGGATGAATCCGGAAGACTCACGCCTTGTTTGCCGGGGGTTGCATTAAATAATGATCACAATTGACCCATCTCGTTTTAACTTGAAACCGTTTAAGCACCAGTTGGTTGGAACCTCGGCCCTGGTGCGACACCCCTATTTTGCCTTATTCGACGAGATGGGCGTTGGTAAAACGAAACAGACCATCGACGCCGCCTGCGTACTTTTTGATAACTCTGAGATTGACACCGTGGTCATCGCCTGTCCTGCCCAGGTGAAAACCGTGTGGCTTGATCCCGATCTGGGAGAAATCCAGAAACATGCCTGGGTAGAGTCGGTTGTTCATCACTTTCACGGAAAGACTCGGGACCTGAGATTCGGCCGGGGACTCATTTGGATTGTGGTCTCTTACGAATTGATTCGACAGGACCCGCCCCTGAACATACTTGTCAAATTATTGCGTGGACGGGAAACGATGTTGGTCATGGACGAATCTATTTTTTTGAAGAGTCCCAAGGCCAGTCAGACTAAACAAACATATGAATTGTCTCTTCATTGCAAGCGGCGTTATCTTTTGAATGGCACCCCCATCGGAAATAACCTTCTCGATTTGTACTGCCAGTTTAAGATGTTGAGTCCCGAGATTCTGCAATGTAAGTCCTACTTTCATTTTCGGGCACGATATGCCATCATGGGAGGGTTCAAGAACAAGCAGATCGTGGGATTCAAAAACGCGGAGGAGGTCAATCGGCTCACGGCGCCCTATGTTCTACGGCGGCTTAAAGAAGACTGTTTGGACCTTCCGCCCAAGACTTATTCCCACATGACCGTTGCCCTGACGCCGGAGAACTGGAAAAAGTACAAATCCATGCGGGATGACATGGTGGTGTGGCTCGGGTCGGATGCGTGTATGGTCCGGCACGCCCCGGTGAAGGCCCTACGCCTTGGGCAGATTACCTCCGGGTTCCTCGGAGGCATCACCGAAATGTCGCAGGAGGAATGGGCACTCTATGGCATTATGGACGGCGACCCCATCATGCAAGAGACGGGCGAAACCAGAACGGAGGAAATCGGACGTGAAAAGTTGGATGGAACTATGGATTGGCTCGAAAGACGATTCGACGAAAACGGTGCTTTCCGCACAATTATCTGGTGCCGATTTAGACCGGAACTTGATCGAATATATGACGAAATACGCGGGTGCAAAAATATCATGCGAACTGGTGTACACCTTCACAGCATCCGAGGACAACAATCAAAGAGAGAAAGAACTGACGCAGTTCGCGAGGGTATGGCAGGAACTGGACCCGCGATTATTCTCGGACAGCCACACGCGGGTGGTCTGGGACTCAATCTCACCACCCTTCCAAATGTCATGTATATTTCGAGTGACTATTCACTCCTCGCTCGCCTCCAGTCCGAAGATCGCGTCCATCGTCCGGGACAAACTCAAAATGTTGGGTACACTGACGTAATTGCCACCGGGCCAGATGGACAGAAGACCATCGACCACGCCGTGATTAAGGCCCTTCGCAACAAAGAAAATCTTGCCGACTGGACCACGGATCGTTGGCGGTCGGCCCTATTGGAGGAATAATGAAAATTGGAACCAAAAGCATTCTCTATGGTGCCCACTGTTTTTTCATTCACCCCTGGTTTGTGGCCCGGGCCTGGTATAAACTCTATGGGTTTCCGTGGGACCCACGGTTATGGGCCTGTTTCTTTTTTCATGATCTTGGTTACATTGGAAAACCTAATATGGACGGGCCGGAGGGCGAGCAACACCCCTACCTCGGTGCCCAGATCGTGAGCGCGTTATTCGATGGGTGGGACCCGGAAAAACCCCCGCACTATAAACCATGGTATAATTTCTGTCTCTATCACTCTCGATTCCTGGCCAAACAACATTTACAAAATACCTCGACACTCTGTGTCGCCGACAAATATTCGTTTTGTATCACGCCTCGTTGGCTTTATCTTTTTCTGGTAAACTTGACCGGCGAGATACACGAATATATGAAATTGGCCAGGGCCTCATTTGAACTGAACTGTTACAGTGACGACGTTAAAGAATGGCATCACAATGTTTGTATTTATCTTGAGGCCTGGGTCCGGGAACACAAAGACGGCCGGCCGGATACCTGGACCCAAACCGAGGGAAATCACACCGAAGGTTGTACCTGTTCCCGTTGTGGTCGTTCCCCGGCCGAGGCGGCCGTAAATTTTGCAGCAAAATCCATGGAGGAAAGCAATGCAATCAGAGAAAAAAGTGTTCATAGTGACGAACGAGTTCATTGATCCTAAGATCAATTTCAAGTTCGCCGTTCGCGCCCACATCATGGCAGAAAATGAAACCTTGGCCAAAACTATACTTCAAGAGTGGGGATTGGACCAAAAGTGGAAAATTGGAACGGGATCAATACAAATTCTTAGTGACCGGGTGATGTCATGAAACAAAAAGAGGCGGTAAATCATCCGGCCCATTATGGTGGAGATACCACCTACGAAGTCATCAAAGTACTTGATGCCTGGGACTTGGGATTTTGCCTGGGTAACACCGTTAAGTATATTGCCCGGGCCGGCAAAAAAGGAAGTAGGTTGGAAGACCTTAAAAAGGCCGCCTGGTATCTTGGTCATGAAATCGAGAAGGAGGAACGACATGTTCGATTGGGAAATACTGACCGACAAAATGCGGGACGTGTGGTTCGCCTGGCGCGATCGAAAACTGAGTGATCTTGAAAAAGTGAGACGGGCGCGGACGGCCGTACGACAAGTGGTAGAAGACATGCAGGACGAACCGGCCGATGCCTTTGTTCATGCGGCCCTGTCGGCTTGTGAGGCCCTGGACCCGATCCTTGGCGAACTAGAAGCAAAAGAGGCAGAAAAGGAGAGGAATGAAAATAATTCAACCCTACGCTAAAATCATGGTACTGACCCCGGAGCCACTCCGGCACATCGAGTGGTGTGCCCGGATCAGTCATCGATCGGAGGATGCTTCGCCTAACACCGAACGGTTTATTAAAACGGTGGTCATGGACCATGGCGATTGGTCAGTGGTAGAACACGTCACCGCCTCGGTGGATGCCGTGATGGACCGGGGTATAACCCACGAATGGGTACGGCATCGACTCGCCTCCTATACCCAGGAGAGTACCAGGTTTGTCAATTATGAGAAGAAGATGCCGCCGGCCTTTATCTACCCCATACCGGGAGTTGATTGCGAATATTGCCGGACGGGAGATGAACCCACCGTATCCGGAATACACCATCGTCCGGGTTTTCCTCTCTGTCAATACAATCGGGACTGGTTATGGATAATTCAAAACTGTGAAAATATGTATTGCGCGTTACTCAAAAAAGGTTGGCGTCCGCAGGAGGCCCGGAGCGTGTTTCCCAATGCCCTGGCCTCGCGTATCGTGACCACGGCAAATTTGCGCAGTTGGCGGCATTTCTTTTTGATGCGTACTTCCAAAGAGGCCCATCCGCAAATGCGGCAGATCACGATTCCGTTATTGAAAGAATTTCAACAAAGGATTCCACTCTTGTATGACGATATCGTACCCGAGTCCCGGCAGATCGACAATTTGAAGTTGGGGAGGTGACCAGTGATAATTGCCAGAAACGCCACGAAAGGATCGGGCGATCTTCGTACCTATATTTTTCACGTTAATTTTCAATGCTTGGCAGATGATGTCGATCAGGCCCTCGACTGTTTCCAAGAAAATTCACATTTGTTTTATAAGCCAAATGAAAAGAAGGACGCAAAACCGGCCGCCCGTACTTGTCCATTATTGTCGGTAGAGATTATTACATCCCCAAATGAAAGGGTGGCACCGTGGCAAAATCAAAAATAGACAAGAAAAACATGGTACGGTACAGCAACGAACCTACCTATCAGGAAAAGGTAGATCGGGCGAAATCAGACCTGCGGGACGAGGGCCTGGCCGACAAGGTAAAGTTGGCCCTGCGCTTTGACGAACTCAGAAAAGAGGAGGATAAACTCAACGATGATCTGGCGGTAAATGCGGTTATGCAAGAGGCCATTACCCAGATGGTAGTGGACATTCTCGATGATGAGGGTATCACTAAGTTTACCCTGCCGGACGGCCGGACCTTTTACCAGGAACAGGCCGTATATGTATCGGTACAAGACCGAGAAAGTTTCTATAACTGGCTGAAAACAAATGGACTTAACGACGTTTTTACCGTAAATTACCAGACCGCGGCCTCGATCGTTAAAGAACGACTCGAAACCGGTCAGGAAGTTCCGCCGGGCGCCGCGGCCTTCCTGAAAACAAAGTTGAAGCGCAGAAAAGCAAAAGAGAGTCAAGGAGAGTAAACAATGGCGAAAGCAACACAAGAAGATAAGGCCCTGGAACAGGTAACCGGAAAATTGGCCGTTCCAGATTACATCACGGGTCGTGAGGGGACCGAGCAAATTGAGCGCCAGGATGTTACCTATCCGCGGCTTGGTTTGTGCCAGTCTCTTACCCCACAAAAGAAGAAATCGGATGCCAACCACATCCCCAACCTCACCGATGGGCAGTTCTTTAACACGATCACCGGAGAAATCTACGGAGAGTCTGTCTTGGTGGTTCCTATTCTTTTTTCCAAGCAGCGCATCAAGTTTCATCCCATGAGCGAGGGGGGTGGGATCGAGTGCCAATCATTCAATGGAAAAGATGGGGGGTTCCTTTCTCCCAAATGCGAAGAGTTGGACGGAACGACGGTCTGTGAACATGCCAAATTCTCGGATAACCACCGGCCCACCTGTGACAAATTGCACAATCGGCCCGCGGCGATCGTAAAACCAATTGACCGTCCGGCCTCCGGGGGTATCTTCTTTTGCGAGGTGGCCGATATTCCGATCATCATCTCGCTCAAATCTACCGGTCTGAAAGTGTCGAAACAATGGAATTCCCTGGTAAAGTTAAACCCGAATACCCCCATGTTTGCCCGGGTTTATGAATTGATTTCCACCGAGGTTACCAAGGGACAACAGAGCTGGTTCGCACCGACGATCAAGCCGCGGGGATTTGTGCCGCCCGATCTTTTCCGGCAACTGAAGACGGCCTACGACTCACTAAAGGATGTCAACATCACGGCCGATATGACCGGTATGGAAACCGAAGAGGCACCGGATGAGACGGGTGCCGGCTTCTAACGAGAGGATCGCGTGGCAAAACTGTTTGCAGAATTATTTGCGGGCAGCGAATACTCCCACGGGGTCCAAACCATTCGGGAAGGCGGGAACGTCGATCATCACACGGCCGACGGTCCCGCCACCCCGGAGGATTACCGGGCACACCTCGCCGGGGTGCGAGGTTTAGGATTGGTACCGATTTTGAAAGATGGTACCTGTCGATTCGCGGCCATTGATATAGACGTGGATACGATAAACCACGGACAACTCTTAACCAAAGTTATTCAACATAAGATGCCGTTGACGGTTTGCCGGTCGAAGTCCGGCGGGGCACATCTATATCTTTTTTCTGAGCAAGGTTTCAAGCCATCTAAAATTATCCCCGTATTAAAACGTTGGGCCGGTATCCTGGGTTATCCCAAGTCGGAGGTTTTTCCCAAACAGATTCAGGTTAATAAGAGCGGGCAGGGCAACTGGATCAATTTACCGTACTTTAATGGAGACAACACCAATCGGTATGCCATTGGTCCCGAGGGGGCCATGACACTGGAAGAGTTTTTGAACTCGGTGGTGTACTGGGACGGAAATGACCAGGTAGTTTCTGAACAAGAACTGGTAATCATTGGACAGGCCCCGAAGATCACGCCGGCCTCGGGTCCGGTGATGCCGCCATGTCTTCAGTATCTTGCGGAACATGGGTTGCCCGAGGGAAAGCGCAACGATGGTATGTTCAATTTTGGAGTTTTCTTGCGCAAGGCCCACCCCAAAGTTTGGGAAGAGAAGTTTTTAGAATTCAATGAAAAGTTTTGTCAACCGCCCCTCCCGCGAGAAGAAATGGTCCGGTTATTGAAGTCCGTCGGAGGCACCAAGTACCAATATCGTTGTGAACAAGAACCGATCTTATCACATTGTGACCGTCCGGTTTGTCATACGTTGCCATTCGGTTATACCCACATGCCATGGAAAGAAAGTGGAAGTCTGGGAGATTTCTTGATATCTCACCTCAGAAAAATTGATACCGATCCTCCCCAATTTATGGTGGAGATTAACGGCGGGGAGATGACCCTGACTAATGAGGAATTTTACAATTTCGACCGTCTTATGCAACGCGTCGAAGACATCATGAATATCTGTATTCCACCCATGAAATCTGATCGTTGGCGGGCCATGCGGCATGAGTTGCATCTTAAACAAGAGGTGATCGCGGCCCCGGATGACGCCAGTGAAGAGGGTTCCATCATGAACAGTGTTATGGATTTCTTGACTCGGTTCAAGAATTCTCAACGTGGTGAGGAGGCCATACTCATGGGCACGCCGGTAGAGCTGGAGAAGTATATTTGCTTTAAGGCCGTGGACCTGCAAAACTTTCTTAAACATCATCGTCGACAGTTTATTGATAGTAACGTGCTTTATACCATGCTTTACAAGCAAGGTGCCCAGTTCAAAGAAACGAAGATCAAAGGTCGGACGGTAAAAGTATGGATGTATCCCATTGACAAATTGGATATCCAAACAGAAGATTATACCGCCCCCGAGTTCAACGCCATACGCGAGGAAATGTGAAACCTCTGACTAAAAAAGAATTATTTATGTGCTCACTGACTGCTTGTTACGTCATGGGACAATTTTATGATGATGTTTTGACGTTCACTTTGTCGGCGGTGTTGTTGGCCGTGGCGCTTGCACTATTGGTTTTTATTTTAAAGAATCCAAACTCTAACTTTTGGGGGTAAACATGTCGATTTTCTTTTACAGCGACCCGCATTTCTTCCACGAGAAGATCATCGGGTTTTGCAATCGACCTTGGAAGACGGCCGAAGAAATGAACTCAGGCCTTGTTACTTTGTGGAACGAAACCGTCCGGCCCATAGATGACGTTTATGTCCTAGGAGACATGTTTTTTGATTCAACTCCCGAGACACGTCGTGATGTGATGAGCCTTTTGAATGGCCGCGTTCATTTAGTCCGGGGAAACCACGATCATTCCGAACGAATCAAAGACCTTCCTTTTGAGTGGGTAAAAGATTACCACGAATTGAAATGGAACCATCACAAAATCTGCCTTTCTCATTATCCGCATATTTCATGGGACGGAGATCGCCGGGGATCGTGGCTTTTGCATGGTCACTGCCACGGATCAAAATTGATCTATCCCATGAGCCAACGGACTTGTGACGTCGGGATGGACGCCGTGATCGGGTCTTTCCCCAAAACGTATAAACCTCGGCCAATTGAAATGATCGAGATGTATATGAAAGATCGGCCGGTGAGAACCGAAGGAGGATTCTGATGCTTGAACACATGCGGACATTTCTCGGATATTGTGGACAATGCGGGAATCCCGGCCTGGTGGGTGAGTTCAAGTTAAAGGGCTGGGAACACGTTTTTTGTATATGCCAAATATGCCTTACCAAAATTCAAGGAAACATCCAGGCAAAGGCCAAGGGAATCGACGATGTCTCAGGTACTTAAACTTTACGGTCCCCCCGGCACGGGTAAAACACGTACTCTGTTGGAATTATTTGAAAAGGAGTTAGTTCATACTCCCGCGGACCGGATCGCCTTTTTGACCTTCACTCGGTCGGCAAAATTTGAGGCCCTCGGCCGGAGCGGTAAGATCCAGGAAGAGTTGCCATACCTGCGAACTATCCATTCCATTTGTTACCGACAAATGAGTTTTGCCCAGGGGCAAATGGTCCAGACCCGTGATGTAAAAGAATTTGGCCGATCCATCGGTATCAAGATCAATCATTTACCTATCGACCCCTGGGCCGCGGAAGAATGGGAGATACCCGAGTACCAACCGATGGCAACCCAGGCCGACATGTTATTGCAGTTGAACCATCGGGGCCGGCACCGCCGTATCGGCCTAAAAGAATCTCTGCAAGATGTCAATATCAATATCGACCACTACTTTGCCAAGTGGTTTACCGATTCTTACCGAAGGTGGAAAGATTCCGAGGCCATGTATGACTATACCGATATTCTCACCACCTTTCTGGCCGTGGGAAAACCCCTGCCCATCGACGTGATGTTCGTCGACGAGGCCCAGGATTTATCAGTATTGCAGTGGGATGTGATTCACCGACTTGGTTCCGAGGCCGCCCGATGGTACCTCGCCGGGGACGATGACCAGGCCATCTTTCAGTGGGCCGGCGCCTCGCCCGAAAGATTCATCAAAGAGAGATATGATGAACAACAATTTTTAGACATTACTTATCGTCTGCCACGCCGCGTTTTTACCCAGGCGCAACAGGTGATCCAGAAAGTACGGGCACGGGTCAAAAAGCCGTTACGGCCCCGTGACGAAGAAGGCCAGGTAAGAGAAATTCACGCCATAGATACGATTGAGAAAAAGGAATTTATTGACACTTCCACTTTTGTGCTCTTTCGCAATCATTATCGCGGCATGTTGTTAGCCCAGGAAATGGAAGCCGCCGGTATACCTTTTGATGGGCCTCATTCTATCTTGGCGCGCCCGGAGGTGCGTAATGTATTGACGGCATGGCATAAAACAACTACGAATGCCTTGTGGTCTCCGGCCGAGGCCCGCGCCGTATCGGCCCTGGTCGGAGTAGATAACCTGAAACCCGAGGCAAAAAATTTGAAAGAAAAATTGATCCGGCCGGATGCCGTATTACAGAAGATGCCCGAGGGAAAAGAATGGCCCCGGTTATTGGCAAAAGTATTGAAGGCCGATGGGATTAACTATACCCTGGGAATCGTGGCGGCGCATGGTTGGGATGCCCTCTTACATCCCCGCACCCGGCTTATGTCAATACATCAGTCAAAGGGAGGTCAGGCAGACCGGGTTATTCTGGATGTTTGCATGTTACGGAAAAGTTTTGAATCCTTGGTACGAGACGAGGATTCCGAGCATCGTGTTTGGTACGTGGGTATAACGCGGGCCAAAGAAGAATTATTGACTTTGATGCCAAATGATCAATTGGTATACGAACTATGACCAAAGAAATTAAAACAGACTTTGCTATGTTGGCGCATATGCGATCATCGAAAAGGGGTAAGTACCAGGGGAATGCCCCGGGTGAGCAGGGTCCAAAACTGCCCAGCGTTGCGAATCCACGCGGAAAAGGTGGTTACCAAGGTAAACTTAGTTTTCGTTGTAAAAAAGAAAATCCCCCGCACATACATAAAATGTGTACAAAATTAGACTGTCCTTGTATATGTCATACACAGGAGGATAAGTAAATGCCACCAGTATTGATTATTGAGGGTCCGGACGGCGCCGGAAAAACGACTTTGTGTAACTATCTTGTTAAAAAGGGATTCAGATATTTTCATGAGGGACCACCGCCGGCCGAGGGTGACATGATCGAGTACTACGCCGCAAAGTTATGGAAGGCCATGCATAGCCGATCGCCGGTGGTCTTTGACCGGTTTCATCTGGGGGAAATGATCTATGGTCCCATCGCCCGGAATAATGATCGGGTTGGTTATTACGGCATGCGTATGTTCCGGCGGGTATTCCGGTCGCAGGCGGTGAGGTGTGTGATCGCCGCTCCGCCGTGGGAGATATGTTATCAGAACTGGAAAAAGAAATTTGAGGCCGGGGACGATTATCTGCGCAGTGCGAGTAAGTTCAAAGATTGTTACCATCGGTTTATGGGACTATCGGCCTACCACCATACCTTCGACTACACTCAGATATCTATTGAAAATTGGTATCTGAATTATTTCAAGTCGGGAGATATGAACAAAGAAACGTTTCCGGCCTGGGCCATCGGATGTCCCTCGGCCCGATTTCTGATAATTGGTGAACGAACCAATGGGACCGAGACAGATTTTCCTTTCTTCAATTCCAAAAATTCGTCGCGATTCTTGAACGAGGCCCTGTGGGAGGCGGGCTATCACGAAGATGAGTTGATGTTTACCAACACATTTTCGCGCAAGGGAAATGCGCGGGATATTCGGCAGGTCTCAGATCGTCTGAGAGGAGTGACCGTGGCCCTGGCCTTCGGAGAAAGTGCCCAGGAGGCCTGCCGGAAGGCCGACATACCTTTTGTATCCTTGATGCGCCCGGCCTGTTTCTTCCGGTTTCATCAAAAGCGCCGGTCAGAATTTGTCAACAAACTTAGAGAGGTGAGGGAATTCAAATGGAAATAAATGCGCCGAGCATCGATCAATTGTACCCCCTACTGTTACACGAGATTTTGACCCGCGGCAAAATGGTAGAGATTGGCCGAGTCAAAATGATGACCAAGGAACTCATCGGAGTTCGTCTGGGTATCTCCGACGTGCGCCGGAATGTGATGAATATTCCAATGAGAAAATTGAACTACCGCTTTATGTTGGCAGAATGGCTATGGATCGTCGCGGGCCGGGAAGACGTGGGTACCGTGGCCCTGTACAATTCGCAAATTTGCAAGTACTCGGATGACGGCCGGGTGTTCGCCGGGGCCTACGGGCCACGCTTGCACAAACAATGGGACTACGTTCTGCATCAATTAGAACACGACGAATCCTCACGTCAGGCCGTGGCAACGATATGGACCCCGATGCCAAGTCGATCCAAAGATATTCCATGCACAATTTCATGTCAGTTTTTGATTCGGGACAAATACCTACATGGAATTTTTAATATGCGTTCCAGCGACGCCTGGTTGGGAATTCCCCACGACGTGTTCAATTTTTGCCAGATTATTAATGGCCTGGCGGGGCAGTTAAAAATAGAACCCGGAAGCCTGGTTTTGAATCTCGGTTCTTCCCACCTGTACCAAAATAACTGGGAAGAGGCGGCCGCTTGTGCGTTGGCGCCGGCCGGGGAAATGGTCATTAGTCCGCGGTTACCCGATCTGGGATATCGTGACTACGCCCAATTTACTTTACACAATATTGCCAATTTGCCAAAATCCTGGCAAGCATACGCCGATGCCTTGCACTCCGGAAGCAGCGACAAGTGTCTTGCAATCTTGAAGGAGAGAAAATGAACATAGATCAATACTGGACTCGGCACCTTCGATTGGTGGCCGAACGGGCCACGTGTGTCCGGCGAAAGACCGGGGCCATTATCACCGATCTTCGAGGGGCCATCCTATCTTCTGGATATAATGGAATTGGCTCGGGTGTACCGCATTGTGGAACAGAAGGAAGCCCCTGCACCGGGGAACGAACCCCCGGAGATTCTGGCAATGAAAACACGGCCTGTTGGGCAACGCACGCAGAACAAAATGCGATTCTTACGTGTCATCGCCTAGACTTAGCCTGGACGATGTACTGCACAAATTTTCCATGTTTCAATTGTGCAAAGTCTATAGTCAACACGCCGATTAAAAGAATCGTGGCTTTGGAAGATTACCCCGGAGATCGCCGGGGTTTGGTTCTTTTATCTTTTCCAAAGCATTCAATGACTCCGGACAACGTCCGGCAATTGAGAATTGGAAACACCCTGTGGGTTAGAGAGAACGGTGGAATTCTTACCAATGCTTTTCACGATCCATTAAAAGATGCCACGGAAGTAATTGATAGTGCTTGTTTTTATTTGTATCCTTGCAAAGACTCGATTCTATGAAGTTACCCACGGTAAGGCCGGGAAACATGTTTGCTCGGTTTGCGGAAAGATCGGACGGCGTGAAATGGACCGCCCCGTCTCTCCCCGACCTGAGCAAGTATAAGTGGTTGTGGGCCGATTCCGAGGCCACCAGTAAGAATCCCTTCACGGCCCGCCCCGTGGGTTACAGTTTTTACACGGAGGATGGAAACAAATGGTATCTTCCCTTTGGTCACGCCGGGGGAGGGAACCTCGATGAACGCCTGGTAAAACGCTGGTTTGAACGCGAAATCCGAGACAAGGATATATCCTGGTTAAATGCCAAGTATGATACCCACGTCACTCATAACTGGGGTATTGATCTGGAGGCCCTCGGTAACCGGTGCCATGACGTATCTTACCAGGCGGCATTATTGGATGAATACCGGCGCAAGTTCAATTTAGAGATTTTGTGTAATGACGTCCTGGGCATCGTGGGAAAGGATCAGGAACTCGGGAAAAATGACAAGTCCCAAATTGCCGATATGCCGGCCGCGATGGTCGGGCCATACGCCGAGATAGATGCCCAACGGGTCTATCAACTCGATATGGCAATGCGGTATGGAATCGAAAGCAAACTGAAAAATTCAATCAAGTCAGATGACCTGGATAAAGTACTTGACTTGGAAGATTCCATCATTTTTGCCGTGGTCACAATGGAACGGAACGGCGCGCTCATCGACCGGCCTAAGTTGGAGCGTTGGGTCCGGGAGGCCGAGGCCGCCTACCATAAATTGATTATGGAACTGTACCGACGGGTCGGATTCCGGGTCAATCCCGATGCTTCCACCGACATGTCAAGAATGTTTCGTTATTTGGGAATAGACCCGCCCCGGACCGACAAGGGCCAGGATAGTTTTGAGGGAGACTATCTGGCCAAACTTCCGAATCCCGAGATTCAAATTGCGGTCAAGGCACGTCGTATCGCCTCATTATTGTCTAAGTATTTGAAGAAGTATCTCAAGGCCCTGGATGACAAAAATATTCTTCGGTATAGTCTGCACCAACTCCGGGCGAATAATGATGACAAGGGCACGGTCAGTGGCCGCTTTTCTTCCGCCAGTCCGGGCGAGGGTATCCCCGGCGCCAATATCCAACAGATCATGCGGACTAAGGATCAGATTCGAGACGTGGGACCCGACTGGTTAATCCGGGAACTATTTATTCCCTCCCCCGGAAAAGTTTGGCTCTGCGCCGACGCGGCACAGATTGAATTTCGCTTATTTGCCCACTACGCCAATTCCCCAAAGCTAAATAAGGCATACGGGGATAATCCGCGGGTCGATTTTCATGATATGGTTCGGGACCTGATTCGTCTCGTGATTCCGGACTTCGACCGGCAACCGGCCAAGACCATCAATTTTTCCAAGGTGTACGGGGCCGGACGGGTGAAGATCGCCCTGCAACTGGGCATTTTGCAAAGCATCTCGGATAAGTTCGTCGATGCTTACGAAAGCGAGTTTCCCGAGGCGGGAAGGCTACTTCGGCAGGCCACAAAACTGGCGGAGAACCGAGGATGGGTAAAGACCTTTATGGGACGGCGGGCGAAATTCACGAAGCCATCCAGTCAGGACCCCAAGATCAGATTGATGGAGGAGATTGCCTATAAGCCGCACTCGGCACTCAACCGTATCCTCCAGGGTACCGCGGCCGACGTAATGAAAAAGAAAATTTTTATCGTTCACCGCGAGCGAAAGGTGTTAAATTATACGGAGCGTTTCGTAGTTCACGATGAGTTTGATGGTGATCAGGACCCTGATCCAGTGAATCTGAAAAATATGGACGAGTTGCTGAACACCCAGGACTTCAATTTCAGAATTCCAATTCTCTGGGAAGCAAAGACCGGGGCGAATTGGAAGGAGGCAAAGTGAGAGGAAAAGATAAACTAGCGATTGTTGTACATTGCGAATTAGATGTCAATGAAGAACTGGCGATGAAATGGTGGGATGAAATTGAAGAATTGCAACGGGATAATCGTCAAATTTTTGATAAAACGATTGTAGATGGTCAACTTCGCTTTCGAATTCTTTGGGGCAACATGAATGCTGTGTGTATGAACGACGTTAGAACGATGCTTTCCAGATTTACTGGATGGACCCATGACGACGATCGTATCAAATTAAAAACATCTGCATCTCTCAAAGAGTTGGGCGAAACAACGCCTCATTATGGCACCTCTACAAGAGGAAGGAAAAGAAACGTACCAATACCAATAAGGCGACCGGCGGCGGCTGCCTTATAAAAGAGGTTAAATATGAATAAGCAATGGGGTGCATTTCCTGGTGCATTTGGATCAAATGACAAAATTTTTACTGGTGGCGAGTTGGCCAAGGCCGTCGACAAGGACGACATTGACCTCGAAAAGATGTGCGAGGCGATGGAGATTCTCAACAACCGCGCGAAGACCATGAATAAGGCGCAGTTGGATCGGCTGAATTACAAGTTTGGCCTTGCCGTCAACAGGTTCAAAAAATGTATTCAAAAATATCTTAGGAAGGAGAATAAATGAGCGACAAAGAAAAGCCACGGCGCATGCTGTTGGCTAATCCATCACAAGGTCGTGCAGAACGAGCATCTTTTTGCCCCGTCTGTCTCGGCATTATTTTGAAGAAGATGGAGTACGTGGGTCCGGGATTTAACGGTAAAAATGCCTGGTTGCATCCGGATTGCGCACGAAGTCTCTATCAAAACTCGCGGCCGGTACCCGGCCGCCCCGACTGGGTTTACGTGGATTACTTTGAACTTCAAGACCCCACGGTAAAGCACCGTTTCTACGCAGAGGGAAAATGAATGAGGCCAAGATCACGGCCGACTTGGTAACATATCTTACCCCGTTAAACCGGGGTGAGATTACCAAGTTATCGGACCAGTCAACCATCGGCATACCAGATATGGCAGTCGTCGGAGGCCATACTACCATGTGGGTGGAGGTTAAGTATGAGAAGTACCTCAAACCACATCCCTTTAACTTGCGAAAACTCTTGGGTTGGCCGGGGCCGCAATTCCGTTTTGTGGCAAAGTCCGACTACCATGGTTCGGGGTCATTCTACATCATCTTTTTCCACCAGACTCGGTTAAGGCGATGGAACACGATGATCTTTACCGGGGTTCAGGCGGCGAACTGGTGTAATGCCGACGAGAACATTTATCTCGACCGTACCAGTTCTTTTCCCATCTACGAGGGCAAGGCCTTTCATATTTTGTGGGAGGAAATCCAAAAAAGGAGAAAGACATGCATCAATCCTATGAAGACCTTTTGAAAGAATTTCAGGATAAGTACAATCAATTTCGGCGATCTGACCGCGGGCCGATTCCCATCACGGTGGTACTGTTACGTCTTCGGTTGATTACCGAAGAATTGGGAGAGTTGGCCGCGGCGACCCTCGCCGATGACCGCCTTGAAATCGCGGATGCGATGGGGGACCTGGGGTATGTTATCATGGGAACGCTGATCGCCTACGGAATGAACCGGGGAACGGCAAATGTTTTTGAGATGTTTCCCGCGGGCCATCTCATACATATTTTGTCTGCACAACTCGGGACTCTTTCATGTGTCGTGCATGAGGCGATCATGAGTACCAATCCGGAGGACCCAGAATCTTTGGATCGAGTAGAAATCTGTCTTCGAACGATGTTTAATGCCCTGGTAACCGGGGCGATCGCCTGGTCGATCCCATTCGACGCGGTGTTCCGCGAGATTCATCGCTCGAACATGACCAAGGCCGTTCCTACCATATCGAATGTTCCGGGAATGAAGTATGGCCAGAAGGTGGGAGTCGGCGGCAAGGGTCCTAATTACCAACCGCCGCGGTTGGCGGAAATCTTGGGGGAGTCACTTTAAAAGAAAAGGAGAATAAGCAAATGGACGATATGCAGCGTTTGTACGATGACCATTACAGCAAACAACTAATGGACATCATGCACAAAATGGAAGACTTTGATGCTACCTTTTTAGGGGAATTATATACATGAGTCGCTAACCCTTTCAGAACAAAGCGACTAAAGTTCTTGACAAAATGCAGCGAGTTATCTACTATAGATGGAGTTAAGGAGAACACAAAATGCAAACCTTCACAGTCATCTATCGCACAGGCGGAACGGAAAACTTCAAGTGGAATCGCGTAGGCGAGCGGTATCCTAATCGCGCCTCCGCGAAGGAATCCGCTGATGGTTTGGAGCGGATGGGCTATCCGTCTTTGGTTCACGATACGAAGCTCCTTGACGCTATTGGACTCCCAGAGTCCTTCGACGCTAGTGACAACGTGAACTGGCAGGAGTGGGCATGACGTTCGTCGAAGCTAATGACTTCCCTCCGCTCAGGCCCTGCACCCATGATGAGCTTAAATGGGGGCGGAAAAAGGAATATATCGGAGGCCGAGAGATAACCGTATGTGGTCGCTGCCGCGAAGAAATCACACCCACTTACCGTAAGGGTTATCAGTTTGTCTTCACGGAGCTTGAGACAGACGTGGTTGAAAGTGTTCTTGAAACTGCTTTGAATGGGTGGGAAGGCGATCCACGGCGACAAGTTGCTGCACAGCGCGTACTCGGCAAACTTACGAGGAGAGCCTAGCCCATGACCCCACGGAATGCAGGATTCGGCCCTGATTACCCATTTCGGAACGAGGAAAAGCCGGAACGCTTTAGTGATCCCATAAGCGACCACGCCGACTTGTTGGACGCGGTTCAACTGCTCAAGCGTTGGGTTCACAAGCATCCTGCCACCGATCTAGGGCTAAAGACGCTGGATTGGCTCAAGCGTAAACAGTTACAAGGGAGTATATTGCGATGAGCAAAAGCACAATCAGTACCTTCCAACTCTTCGAGATGTTCCCGACACCTGAGTCGGCACGGATTTATCTGGAATCGCGGCTCTGGCCTGACGGCGCATTCTGTCCTGATATGTCGGTCTTGACGGTCTGTTCTTTCGCCACGAAGCCATCAATCACACGGCTGGCATCTACTCCGAGAACGGAGTCAGCACGAACAGTATCGAATCCGTCTGGGCTGTGCTCAAGCGTGGAGTCTATGGCGTTTACCATCAAGTTTCCAAGAAGCATCTGCATCGCTATGTGGATGAGTTCACGTTTCGCCTCAACGTCGGCAACGTGAGCCGTCACACTT
>Ga0075029_100000061_pt1 | contig 45839 bp, 58 predicted proteins | sample LitLauG_LLR_2013_FD_71391 | JGI IMG/M metagenome (GOLD analysis project Ga0075029, IMG submission 71391) | Freshwater sediment microbial communities from North America - Little Laurel Run_MetaG_LLR_2013 | ecosystem: Environmental > Aquatic > Freshwater > Creek > Sediment | place: USA... | reverse complement strand
TGCTGAACTCCATGGGCCAAAAGCCCTTCAGCGCGCCCTCGCCCAAGGGCTGGCCGGAAGACGCGGCCGTGTGGTGCGCGCCCGACGCGGTGGTGAAACGGATGACTTGGAGCGAGGGTTTCGCGGCCACGGCGATTGGCGATCGCGATCCAACGATACTCGCCAATGAAGCTTTGGGCGCGCGGCTCACGCCAAAGGTGCGCCTCGCGATCGCGCGAGCCGAGACCCGGGCCGAAGGCCTCTCGATCCTGCTCATGAGCCCGGAGTTCCAGCGCCGATGACCCGCTATCTGCTTTCCCGCCGACAGGCGCTCGCCGGAGCCGCCGGCCTTGGCGTGACCGTCGAAATGCTCGGATCTTCGGCTTGGGCTGCCGGCGATCGCGACCTCGCCCGCCGCAAGCTGGTGGTGATCGTCGCCCGCGGCGGACTGGATGGCCTCTCTCTCACGCCCCCGGTCGGCGATGCGAATTATGCAGCCTTGCGCGGCGCGATCGCCTTGCCAGGTTTCGGTGAGCCGGGCGGCGCGCTCAAACTCGACGGGACATTTGGTCTGCACCCCGCCATGGTCGCCACCTACGCCCTGGCCCTGAAGGGACAGGTCCGCATCGCACCGGCGATAGCGACGCCGGACCGCGAGCGGTCGCACTTCGAGGCGCAGGATGTGCTCGAAAGCGGCGCGCCGGTCGTCTACGGCGCATCGTCAGGCTGGCTCAATCGCGCCCTTGAGGCCATGGCCCCCGGCCGGTCGATAAGGGCCATTTCGATCGGCCCAACGGCGCCGCTGATCCTGCGCGGCAAGATCGAGGCGGCATCATGGTCGCCTGGCGGCCGCCCACAAATCGACACCCGGCTACCCGGGATCCTGCAGGACCTCTACGCTGACGATCCCCTGCTCGGTCCTGCTCTGGCCAGCGGCATGGCGACGCAGGACATGGCCAAGGTCGCTAATCAGGATGTCTCTGCCGGACCGGTGATGGCCGAAACGATGACGTCCGGGGCCATGGACCGCCAGGTCGAGGCTGGCGGAGCCGCCTTGGCGCCCGCGCTACGCCAGGGTCTGCCTCAGGCCCGAAAGCTTGGCGCCACTCTGGCGGCCTTCATGACCCAGCCGGACGGAAAACAGGTCGCAGCGGTCTCAATGGACAATTTCGACACTCACGCGAACCAGGGAGCCGCGCAGGGCCAGCTGGCGACGCGACTGGCCTACGTGGACGCCTTCATCGACGGATTCGCCACCGAGCTTGGCCCGGCCTGGTCCGATACGGTAGTCGTCATGGCCACCGAGTTCGGCCGCACCGCGCACGTCAACGGCACTCGGGGGACCGACCACGGCACGGCCTCGACCGCGCTGGTTCTCGGCGGGGCGATCAGGCGTGGCGGCATCATCGGCGACTGGCCAACCCTGCGCGCAAACGCCCTCTACGAAAACCGCGACACCGCTCCGACCCTCGACATGCGCGGCCTGTTCAAGGGCGTGCTGCACGATCATTTGGGCGTCGACCGAGGCATGCTGGACTCCCTGGTTTTCCCCGATAGCGCGATGATCGCGCCGCTGACGAATTTGATCGCCTAGATCGCAATGGCTTTGGAATGGGTCGATCCGAACTCGTGAACGCGCTCGAGATCTCATAGTTAGTTCGGGATGGGCTGATCCGGCACGTCGTTTGAATCCGCGATATCACTCGCGACGCCCGCGGCCATCGCCAGCGCTCGATCCAGACGACAGCCGGGGCCAAGGTGGCAAAGCTCAGGCGGCAAGCCACGATGATCGCCGTTATCCGGATCGGGCCGCGGCGTGGCGATACGCGTCTCGACCGGGATCTCGCCCCTCCAACCGTTCCAGCCCACGTCGATGTCCAAGGCGGCCGACGGCCCGCCGGAGCGGGTTTTCACCGAAGCCTCCTCGATCTCCATCGTGACGAAAGCCGTCTGTTTGAGTTCGGCGAGGGTGGCGGGGCGCAAGCTCGCTACGTGGCCTGGGTAAAGGCGCTGAATCATGGCGTCGAGGGCCACGCGCTTTGCCGCGTTGTCCTTGATCAAACGGGCGCGACCAAATGCCATGACCGAGCGATAGTTGGCCGAGTGGTGGAACCCCGACCGGTCGAAGACCAGGCCGTCCAGGTGGCTGACCGTGAGGCAAACCGGCGCGTCGTGGCAGGATCGCAGCATGCGGCTGGCGGCTGACCCGTGCCAATAGAGAGTTCTTCCGTCCCGCCAGAATACGGTCGGCGTTACAAAGGGCTGGCCGTCGATCACGTAGCCAATATGGGCCAGCATGGCGGTGTCCAGCACAGCGAAAACGGCGGCTTCGTCGTGGAAAACACGTTTCGTGCGACGGCGCGCCTTGGTTCGTGCGGTTGGGCGAAATGTGGTCGTCGGGTCCACGTCACGCGGTCTCCGTCAAAGCGTTCTGCGCGAACGCGGCCAAGCGGGCGTCAAGCCCGGCCCGCACGGTCGGCCACTCGTCGGCCAGGATCGAATAGACCGCGGTGTCGCGGACGCGGCCGGTCCAGGTGATCATGTCTTGCCGCATCAGGCCGTCGAGCCGCGCGCCAAGCTTTTCGACCGCGGCTCGGGACCGCGCGTTGATCGCGTCGACTCGGAAAACGACGCGACGCGCGCCCGATGCGAAGGCGCGAGTCAGCATCAGCCGCTTTGCCGCCGGATTGGTCGCCCTGCCCCGGCGGTCAGGCCGATAGTAGGTGCCGCCGATTTCGACCACCGAGTGCAAACGGTCGATGTTAAGATAGCAACTGATACCGACACAGACACCGCCAACCACAACCGCGTGAGCTATGGCCCGGCCGGCGGCGACGTCACGGACATAACGATCCCAGCTGACATCGAACTGATCACCGACCCAAGAGATCGGATAGAGCGATGTCCATATCTCGGTGTCTGCCGCGCAGGCCGCTCGCAGATCCTCGCGATGGCGGTCGGCGAGAAGCTCCAAGGTGACAAAACCGTCGCGGAGGACGGCGGGTTCCAGGTTCATGTTGACGTCCCAGGTCAGTTTGCACGACCCGCGAATGGGCCTTGTGTGGATTGTTGAAAAGGTCCAATTCTCGCCAATGGACCAGACCACTCCAGCATGAACTGGGCGGAAATCTATCCCTGGCGGCGACCGGACGCCGAAGCAGTGGTGAGCCGCCACCTCTACGAACAGGTGCGTGGCGCGATCCATGCCGGCGCCCTGGGCCCTGGTCAGCGATTGCCGTCCTCCCGCGAGTTCGCCAACTGGATGGGTGTCGCCCGCGCATCGGTCGTTGCGGCATATGAGCTGTTGCTGGCCGAAGGCTATGCGGTCGGCCGCCCGGGCGCGGGCACTTTCGTGGCCGCCGACCTGTCGGAGATCGTCGACGAGATCGCAGGCACGGCGTTCGCAGCCGACGACGCCGAACCGCCGGCCCGGGCGATTTCCCTCGAGACCATGGCATGGCCAGCCGACTCCGTTCAGCCGCGACCGTTCACCCCCGGCCGGACGATGATGGACGCCCGCGCCGTCGACACCTGGCTGCGCGCGTCACGGCGCGCCTTACGAACATTGGACCCCGTGCATTTCGCCTACACCGATCCTCGCGGCGACATCGCCCTGCGCGAACAGATCCGCGACTACCTACGGGCCGCGCGAGGGGTCGTCTGCGAATCTGACCAGGTGATCGTCACCTGCGGCACACAACACGGGCTGGACATGGCGGCGCGGGTGCTGATCAGCCCCGGCGATCCGGTCTGGGTCGAAGACCCGGGCTACCTCCCCACCTATCACACCCTCTCCGCGATCGGCGCGCGCCTCAGTCCCACTCCAGTGGATACGGCCGGTTTGATCGTGAGCGATGGCGTGGCCAGGGCTTCCGGCGCGCGGATGGCGATCGTGACGCCGTCACACCAATATCCTTTGGGGGTGACCATGGGCATGGGTCGCCGCCTCGAACTGCTGGCTTGGGCGCGCGAAGCGAGAGCATGGGTCGTGGAAGACGACTACGCTTCGGAATTTCGCTACACTGGTCCGCCGCTGACGTCCCTCCAAGGTTTGGACGGCGGTGAGCGAGTGATCTATCTGGGCACCTTCAACAAGAGCCTGTTTCCCGGTTTGCGCATGGGATTTCTCGTCGCGCCGCGCGCGCTGGCGGCCGCGTTTTCAGCCGCCCGGCAGTTGGTTGATCGGCAACCCTCGACCATCACTCAGGCGATCGTCCTGGACTTCATGCGAAGCGGCGAGTTCGCCTCCCACATTCGGAGACGGCGGGTCGCCTATCGCGCGCAACGGGACGCGCTGACCGCCGCCTTGCGCGACCGCTTGCCGGATTATCTAGAGGTGACGCCCCCTGATCAGGGAATGCACCTCATCGCTTTTTTGAAGACAAACCGTTGCGACCTCGAGATCGAGCGCGCGGCCAACGCGCACGGCGTCGTAGCCCGCGCGATCAGCCGGTTTTTTCACGACGCACCGGTGCGCCGGGGCCTCCAGCTGGGGTTCTCGGGCTATCCGCCGCGGGCCATGGCGCCGGCGGTGGACCGTCTGGCGCACGCGTTCGCGGCTGCAACCCGCGCGTGATCGCCCACCAGATTGGAGCGCGCTGAGCTAGCGAGAAATCGACTCGATGAACTGGTCCAGCACGGCCTCCCCTTCGCGGACAGCCATATTCTCATCCAATCCCAGAGTGGCGTAGTGGCCGTCGATGTAGAGACGTGCGATGCCGTAAGCCAAGGCGCGGCCGGCGATGGCGTATCGCTCGGCGATTCCACGCCGGACCAGGCCCAATCGCAAAGCGGCCTTCATCTCATCCGCCATCGCCCCGACCGCCTGTTCATGCCGCTCGCGTAAGGATGGGCCGGCATAGTCGACCACGGCGCGGCTGGCGAAGGTCTGAAAATAGATGGGATTGCGGATGCCCCAGGTGAAATAGGCCACCGCCATTGCTCGATACCGACGAAGAGGGTTCTCGCGGGCGGCGGCGACCAGGGCGGCCTCAAGCTGCGCTGCAAGAGCATCCATGCCCTGTTCGGCCACCGCCGCCAGCAGGGCCACCCGGGTGGGAAAGTGACGGAACGGCGCTCCAGGCGAAACACCCGCGGCTTTCGCAACATCCCGCACCGAGACTTCGTCCAGGCCGCGTTCCTCGGCGAGTTTGAGCGTCCAGACGACGAGTTGCCGACGCAGGTCGCCGTGGTGATAGCCGCGGGCAGCCGTGGCGTCGGCTTCGTCCGGCGTTGGCTTGTCGTCGTCGACCATGACGCGGCACTCTAGGCTTCAAACCTGAAAATTTGATCAATGATTACATGGCGCCCGCAGACCCTGTCCACGTCCAATACACCCCGTATCGCATTGAATAAAAGCCTATTATTCCTTCCCAAGGTTTACAACGCCGCAGCCAAAGCCGACAATTCCCAAGCGCAGGCCGGAGCCGCAACGCCCATGTCGACAAGCGAACATTCCCCCTCCATCCAGCCGCTCGCCGGGCTCATCGTGCTCGACCTGACTCTCGCCCGTGCCGGACCGACCTGCACGCGTCACCTCGCCGATTGGGGCGCAGACGTGATCATGGTGCAGACGCCGGGGACGAGCGCCGAGGTGCTCGCCCACCGCGACGGGTCCGACTATCAGAATCTGCATCGCGGCAAGCGCGCCATCAGCCTCGACCTGAAATCGCCGCGCGGACACGAGGCCTTTCTGCGCCTCGCGGCCAAGGCCGACGTGGTCGTGGAAAACATGCGCCCCAAGGTGAAACACCGCCTGGGTATCGCTTATGACGACCTCAAGAGGATCAACCCGCGTCTCGTCTATGGCAGCATCAGCGGGTTTGGCCAGGACGGCCCTTATGGCGACCGCGCCGGCGTCGATCAGATTGCTCAGGGCATGGGCGGGCTGATGTCGATCACAGGCGAACCCGGCGGCGGCCCAATGCGGGCGGGGATCGCCGTCAACGACGTGGCCGCGGGCACTCTGCTCGCCCTGGCGATCATGATGACCCTCTTCAAGCGCGAGCGGACCGGCGAAGGCGCCTTCGTGCATACCTCCTTGCTGGAGACCCAGCTCTTCCTGCTGGATTTCCAGGCTTCGCGATGGCTGATGTCGGGCGACGTCGCGGGCCAGACCGGCAACAACCACCCGACGATCGCCCCCTCCAGCGCCTATCCAACCGCAGATGGCTACATCAACATCGCAGCGGCGTTTCCGGCGCACTGGAAGGTGATGTGCGAGGCGATGGGTCGACTGGACTGGCTGGACAACCCCGACTGGCGGTCGAACGGCAAACGCGTCGCCAATCGCGACGCCCTGAACGCCGCCATCGCCGAGGAGACCCGTAAGCGGCCCAGCGCCCATTGGGTCGACCTGCTGGAAGGCGCCGGAATTCCCTGCGGGCCGGTCTACGCCGTCGACGAGGCCTTTGCGGACCCCCAGGTCAAGCACCTGGGCGTGGCCGCGCCGGTCGAACACCCACGACTTGGTTCTACTCACATGGTCGCCTCGCCGATCCACATCAGCGGCGCCGACAAGACCCTGCGTGGCGCCGCGCCGATCGGCCCGGATCACACCGACGAGGTGTTGGCAGACGTTGGATACAGTGCAGCGCAGATAGCGGAGATGCGGTCGGCAGGCGCGATCTAGGGCCGCCGGGTTACTCGCCGCGAAATGCCGGCTTGCGCTTTTCCATGAACGCCGCGCGGCCCTCGGCGTAGTCGGCGCTCTGAAAGCAGGCGTCGACGGCGGCGGTGACAGAGGCGATGTCGCGGCGATCGGCGTCTTTGAGGGCTTCGCGCACGGCGATCTTTGCGGCCTGGACCGTCAGCGGGGCGTTTTGGCCGATCTGATCGGCATAGCCTCGCACCGTCGCCTCAAGCGCGTCGACGGTCGTCACCTTGTTGACCAGGCCGATGTTCGCGGCCTCGGCGGCGTCGAAATGCCGCGCAGTAAAGAGGATTTCCTTGGCGAAGGATGGGCCGACGAGGTCTGTGAGGGTCTTTACCCCGTCGTAGGCGTAGCCCAGGCCAAGCCGCGCGGCGGGAATGCCAAAGCGGCTGTCATCTGAGCAAACGCGCATGTCACAGGTCAGCGCCACCGCCATGCCGCCGCCGATGCAGAATCCGCGGATCATGGCGATCGAGGGCTTGGAGAGGCTGGCCATGGCGCGCGTCGCCTCGGCCATCTGGCCGCTGTAGACGGCGTTCGCCGCGCGATTGTCGCGATGTTCGCCGAATTGCGAAATGTCGGCGCCGGAGATGAAAGCCTTGTCGCCGGAGCCCTTGTAGACGATCACGCGGACCTCCGGGTCCGCCTCGAACGCCGTCAGCACGCGGGGAATACCTGCCCACATGTCCAGCGAGATCGCGTTGCGCCGCTCCGGATGGTTGAAGATCATCCAGCCGATCGCGCCATCCTTCTCGCCAAGCAGGCGATGGGTGCCGGTCTCGATCATCCCCGGCCGCTGGTCGGGATCTGGTTGAAGGGCACATCCTTATCGACGCGGATGTCGGCGGGAAGACCTAGGACCCGCTCGGCGATGATGTTGCGCAGGATCTCGTCCGTGCCGCCCTCGACCCGCGTCGCGGGTGAGCGCATCAGCATGGCCTGGAAACGGCCCGCGGCCATGGCGACGGCGGGATCGGAAATGATCCCGGCTTGTCCCATCAGGTCCTCGGCGAAAATCGCGATCTCCTGCATCGACGGACCCGCGACCAGTTTGCCGATGGAGTTTTCCGGTCCCGGCGTTTCACCGCGCGAGAGGGCCGAGAGCGCGCGAAAGCCGGTATACTTGAGTCCGGTCTGGCGCACGGCCCAGGTGGCCAGCTTCGAGCGCACCGCGGGATCGTCGACCGCCAGGCCGTTCTCCGTCTCGATGCGGCAGCAGAGGTCGAAAAGCTCTGGGAAGCCCGTCGACATTCCCGAGCCGATCGAAAGCCGCTCGTTCATCAAGGTCGTCAGCGAAACCTTCCAGCCGTCGCCGACGGCGCCCAGGCGCTGAGCGTCGGGGATGCGCACGTCGGTAAAATAGACTTCGTTGAAGCCAGACTGACCATTCGCCTGCTTGATCGGCCGGACCTCGATCCCGGGGCTCTTCATGCTGAGGAAGAACATGGTCATGCCCTTATGCTTGGGCACGGTCGGATCGGTACGGGTGATCAGGATCGCCATGTCGGAATAGTGGGCGCCGCTGGTCCAGATCTTCTGACCGTTGATGATCCAATCGCCCGAACCGTCCTTGGCGGGCTCGGCCCGGGTTCGCAGGCCCGCAAGATCGGAGCCTCCAGCGGGTTCGGAGAACAGCTGGCACCAGATCTCCTCGCCAGCCGCTAAAGGCGGCAGGTAGCGGCGTTTCTGCTCTTCGTTGGCGTAGGCCATCACGGTGGGGCCGCACATACCGTGGCCGATGATGAAGGTGCCGCCCAGCGCGCCGAACACGCCTTCTTCCTGGCCCCAGATCACCCGCTCGATCGGCGTGGCGCCGCGGCCGCCATATTCCTTGGGCCAATGCAGACAGGCCCAGCCGGCGTCGGCCTTCTTCTTTTGCCAGGCCTTGGCGGCGGCCATGGTGTCGATGCCCTTGAGATCCAGGCTGCCGAAGCCCGAAGTTTCGAGATCGGATTTCAGATGCATCGGCGCGTTGGCGTCGATCCAGGCGCGGACCTCGGCGCGGAAAGCGGCTTCCTGAGGTGTGTCGTCAAAATTCATGGTCGTTTCCTGGAGTAGAGGAAATAGGAAAATTCACGGCGAAGGTGCAAGGGAGGCGAGGGAATATCCACTTTCGCCCCGCTCCGTCCCTAGCGCCTGGCTGGATCATTCGACGTCCCGCTACGCGGCCGCGTTTCGGGCGCGCATGCGGGCGATGAGTTTGTTTTCCCATGTGGATTGGCTACCAAGGTTGACCGCCAGCAGGTTGGAGCGGCGATAGAACAGGTGGCAATCGAAGGCCCAGGTGAATCCCATGCCGCCGTGCACCTGGATGTTGTTCTTGGCGCAGTGCTGAAACGCCTGGGTGGCGCTGACCCGGGACGTCGCCGCCGCTTCGGGCAGCTCGGACGCGCCGGTCGATAAGGCCCAGGCGCCGTAATAGGCGTTGGATCGGGCCAGCGTGGCGGAGACGTACATATCGGCCAGCATGTGCTTGATCGCTTGGAATGAACCGATCGGGCGGCCAAAGGCCATGCGGTCGAGGGCATAGTCGCGGGCCATTTCCAGGGCGCGGTCGGCGCCGCCCACCTGTTCGAAGGCGGTGAGGATCGCGGATCGGTCCAGGATATGCTCCAGGATCGACCACCCCTCCCCGGCCGCGCCGAGCGGTTCGGCGACCGCGCCATCAAAATCCAGACGAACATGCTTGCGCGAGGGGTCGATCGTTTGCAGGGTCGTGCGCGTGACGCCCTTGCCGTTGAGATCGACGAGACAAAGAGACACGCCACGCGCGTCCGGGCCGCCACCTGAACGCACCGACACGATCGCGAAGTCCGCGACGCCGCCGTCCGCCACGGCGGTCTTGGTTCCGGTGATCTTGCCGTCTGCAAAAGTTACCTGAATCGTCTTTGGCGTCACCGGGCCGGCGCGCTCAGCGTGCGCCAGGGTTCCGATGGCCTTGCCAGTCGCCAGTTTCGGCAGCCAGGCCGCCTTCTGAGCCTCGGAACCGGCCAGGAGAACGAACTCCGTCGCCAGGAAGACCGATGAAGAAAATGGCACCGGCGCGATCGCGCGGCCCAGTTCCTCGGCGATGACGCAGAGCTCCAGATACCCAAGACCCAATCCGCCATGAGCCTCGGGGATCACGACGCCAAGGAACCCCATGTCCGCCAGACCGGCCCATAGCGCCTTGTCATAGGGCTCGTCGCTCTCCAGCACCGCGCGCACTGCGGCTGTCGAACATTTGTCCGCCAGGAATCGACGCGCCTCGGCGCCCAACTGCTTCTGCTCGTCGGAAAATTCGAAATTCACCCGCGTTCTCCCTACGCTTTTCGACAGATCCGCCGACCCGCCGCGACTGGGCGCACCGATATCGCGGTTCCCCTGGGGTAGGCAAACGGCGACGCAGCGTCACCGCAAAAGGGGCTTGCGCAGCGCTTGGAAGCTGTTGCAAATGCAAATCATCATGCCAATCTCATGTATATCTGAAATGTTAGAACGCGTCTTGTCAAACGCTCGGCTGATGTCCGCCACGGCCATGGCGGCCGTCATCGGCTTTGGCGCCCAAACCGGCCAGGCGGAGACCGCCGCGGCGAAGGGCGCCACGGTCAGCGAAGTGGTCATCACCGCCGACAAGGTGGGACTGCTCGAACGCCGACCCAACCATACCGTCTTCGGACTCGACAAAGCCCTTGTCGACACCCCTCGCGCCGCAAGCGCCGTTTCGGCGATCACGATCGAACGTTATGGCGTGCAGACCCTGAATGACCTCGTCGCCGTCGCGCCGGGGACTTTCACGGCAAGTTTCTATGGCGTGGCCGGCTCGCTCAACATTCGCGGCACCTATGCCGAGAACTATTTTGAAGGGTTCAAGCTCATCGAGAACCTGGGCACCTATGCGACGCCAGTGGGCGACGCGGCCCAGGTCGACATCGTCCGCGGCCCTCCTTCGCCGATCTACGGACCTGGTCGGGTCGGCGGGCTGGTGAACTTCACACCGAAGTCGGCTTTGATCGACGGCGCCTACCTTTCGCACGCCATGGGTGCGATCGAGGGCACGATTGGGGCTGACCAGAAAAAGAACCTCACCGTGCAGGGCGGCGCGCCGGTGTCTTTGGGCGTGGTTCAGGGGGGGCTCTATGCCTACGGGGAAATCGACGATTCCCATAGTTACTACCGCGGGATATATCCCAAACATCAGATGGGCGAGATCTCTGCCCGCTTCGATCTGCCGGACCATTGGCGGGTGTCACTGGACGCCGAGGTCTATCACTCGACCGGCGATGTACAGACTGCCGGCTGGAACCGCCTCACCCAATCCCTGATCGACAACCAGACCTATATCGCCGGCCGCAACACGGCCCTCACACCCAGCCCTGGAGCGGGCTATCTAACGCCCAATCAGATCGCGCCAGGCGGCTATGGCTCGTTCGCCTATGGCGGTCTTTTCCAGGCCTACTTCGGCTTCCCGCCTCCTGCCGACCCCCGGTTCATTCTGAACCAAGGGGCGGGGACAACTACGCTCAGCCGGCGGAGCGTCGACCTGAGCCCTTATGACTTCTCCAAGACCTTCACGCCGACCATCTATCTTGCGCTGCAACGCGACAGCTTGCCGCTGGACGGTGTGGCGAAGCTGGAGCTGTTCTACACCGGCCTCGATAACGAGCGCTTCGTCAGCTATGGTTTTCCCGCCTGGCTGCGGGCCAACGTGCTCGAGACGCGGCTCTCCTACAACGCCCGAGCCACCGCCTTCGATGGTCTGGTCCATATTCAGTCGATCGCGGGTCTCTCGGATCGCAACTCGCAAGCCCGCGACATGCAGAGCTACAACAGCGGCGTCATCGCGCTGGATCGCCGCGACATTTCGCAAGGCGCCTCACCGGGCGACACAGTCTGCGATCCGTTCGTCGCCGGCGTCACCACCGACATCGTTCCGCCGAACTGTCTTGGGTGGGAAACCGACATCCACAGCCGGATCAACGACTTCGGCGTGTTCGACACCACCGATATCGACATCGGCAAGCGCCTCGACCTAGTGGTCGGCGGCCGCGTTGACACCTATGACGTGAAGAGCACGAATTCCGGAATCCTGCCGTACGAGGCCGCTGGACCAGTATCGGCGTCCAAGACCCTCGGCAGCTATAGCCTCAGCGCCAGCTACAAGATCGGTTGGGGCCTGATGCCGTACGCTACCTATGCCGAAAATTCCGCGCTGGAGTATGGCCAGGCCGGGGATCTCTCCACGAGCCTCATCAAGAACGGCGGCTGGATCCGCAACTCCGATCTCCGCGAAGCCGGCGTGAAGTTCCAATTCCTTGGCGGCGCGCTTGTCGGTTCGCTCGACTACTACCGGCAGAGCCGGCCAATCATCGTCGGCTTCACGCCCACGGTGGTTAACACCGTCAGCAAGGGCGAGGAGCTGGAAATACGCTACGTCGCTACGCGCAACCTCAGCCTGACGTTCGCCGGCAATCTGCAGCACACCGAGGTGATCGGACCCGACACCAGTCTGCAGTACATTCCCGCCGCAACCGCGTGCGGCGCGACACTGGCCTGCCTGGAGAATTCGTTCGGCGGCGCGTACCTGACATACAATTTCTCCAGCTTGCCGGGCCGGTCGGGCAACTACGCCTTGGGACCGATTCCCCATAGCGTGGACAGTCTCTATCTGAACTATGTCAGCGACGACTATGCCTGGGGTCGCATAGGTATGACGATCGGGTCGACATACACCTCCAAGACATCGGGAAACGTACAGGGCGCCGTGGTGTACCCCTCATATTTTATCGAGAATCTTTCGTTGTTCTACCAGCGCGGCAAGACCGAGGTTGATTTCAATATCGATAACCTGGCCGACACACTCTATTTCATTCCCGACGCGGACAGCTATGTAAACGTCGGCGCCCTGCCCGGCGTCGGCAGGCAATGGCGCCTGACCCTGAAGCAAAAGTTCTAGGCGAACATGCCCGCCCTCGCCGCGACGGCCGCGCCCCGGGCGGAGACGCCGACCGTTCCGCGCTGGCGGGCGATCGCCTTGCTGATCCTGTTCAGCCTAGTGAATTTTCAGGTCAACGCCTCGACGTTCAACGCCCTGGGCGTCGTGCTGCCGGACATGGTGCGCGACCTGCGCTGGAATTGGACCGAAGCGGGCTTCGGCTACACGGTCCTGGGCGCCACGGTGGGCCTATCTTCCCTGGCGCCTGCCTGGGTCATCCGGCGCTTTGGCGTTCGCGCCAGTGTGGTCGCCGGCGTGGCGACCATGGCGGCGGGGTTCCTTTGCCTGGCGTGCGTGCATGGCATTTGGCTGTTTTTCCTGGGCACGGCCCTCTGTGGCCTCGGGTTCCAGCTGATCGCCTTGATCACCGGGGTGCATGTCATCGCGGCGCTTTTTCACCGGCGCGGATTGCCGCTTGGCTTCTATTTCACAATCGGCGCCTTGGGCGGCATCGTCGGACCCTGGTCAGTCTGGGCCGTGAACCAGATCTGGCCTGACGGCTGGCGGCTGTTTTGGCTGCTGCAGATGGGGGTTATTGTGCTGCTTGGCGCGGCTTGCGCGGCGCTGTGCGGAGGCCGCGAATGGTTGAATCGAGCCGGCGCGGACGATGACGCCGGTTCGAGTATCTCGCTTGGCGAGCTTGGGCGGGTGAACCGTGACTGGACCGTCGCAGACGCAACGCGCACCCCTCAGTTCTACATTCTGCTCGCCGCCTATTTTGCCCAGCTATTGATAGGCGGCAGCGTGGCGGGCCTTTCGGTCGGCCACCTGACCCAGCGCGGCGTAACCGCCACCGCGGCCCTGGCGATGCTGAGTATCGAAGCGATGACGCAGACCGCCGCCCGCACTGCCGCAACGGCGTTGGGCGATCGGCTGGACCCAAAATTGATGCTGATCGGGGCCCTGGCGGCCGCGGGCGTCGGAGTGGCCGCCCTCAGCGTCGCAAGCGACTATCCGGTCATGCTGGTCTACGCCATCGCCAGCGGCATCGGGTTCGGTCTGGCCGGACTGGCTGTCACCCTGCTGCTGCTCAACTATTTCGGTCGCCAGCACAATCTGGAGATCTTCGCACGCATCTGCCTGGCCGGCGCTCCCGCCGCGTTCGGATCCACGATTGGCGGTCGGCTTCGCGACGCCACGGGCGCCTTCGGGCCTGCGTTCCAACTCTACGCGGTTCTGACGGGCGTGATCCTGATCGCAGTGATCTTCATGCGGGCGCCAAGCCCTAGCGAAGGTGTTCCTGAAAGAACCTAACCACGTCGCGGTTGAAGGCCGCGTGAAATGCCGCCCGATCGAAGCCCGGTTCCGAGCGGCAAATGGCCGGGGCAATGTGCGCCAGACGGTCGTCGCATGGGGCGAGGAAATCAAAGTGATCGGCATGTTCCACCAGGTGCATTTCTGGCGGCGCCGGTAGGTTGGCGCGCACGGCTTCGGCATAGTCGGGATTTGGCAGGATATGATCATCCAGATCCCGCCAGAGTTGTATCGGCTCGCGCACCCCTTTCAAGCCGTCAGAACCAAAGGTGAAGCCCAGCGCTGGCGCCGCCACGACCGCGGCCCTGATCCGAGCATCATGTGTCCACACCGCCGCCGACAAGGAGCCCATGCGCGCGCCTTCGGGTGATTTCCTGACGAGCCCGCAATCGAAGTAGTCCGGGTGGGCCTGACAGTGAGGGGCGACACGACCCATATCCGGCGTTCCGCCCGCGGCGACGAGGACTGTGAACCCGCCGGACGAGAAGCCAAAGGCGCCGATGCGGTCCGCGTCGACCCGCGCGCGGTCGGACCATTCCTTCAACATGAAGTCGATCAGACGTTTCAGGTGTCGCGGGCGATCCGCCATCCGCACCGACCGGCTCTGATCGTCATAGGTATCCCCCGTGTGGCTCACGGCCGCGACAATGAAGCCGGCCTGGGCAAGCGCCAATGCGGTGTCGTAGTGCCCCCCGTACCAGCCACCGTTGCCGTGCGACATCACCACCAATGGCGCGCGAATGCCGTCGGCGACCGCGCCATTTACCGCGACGACCTGCGTAAAGGTTCCCAGTGGCGCTGGCGCCGGAGTGGCGGCGGTCGGATACCAGATGCCGACCGTCAGCGGCGCGTCAGTCCCATTGGGCACGGAAACCTCGCGAAAACCCACGGCGCCGGCGAATGCTGACGGCGCCAACATGCACAGGGCCAACGACACTAGGGTGACCAGGCGTTTCATGACGGACTCCAATGTTGTCTACGCTCACATTGCGCCGGCATGTCAGCTGTGTCAACACGGGAGTATGGAAAAGCAAACCTACCACCATGGCGCCCTGCGAAGCGCCCTGCTCGAAGCGGCCAGAGAGGCTATTGATCACGCCGGATCTGAAGCGGTGTCCCTGCGCGGCCTCGCCGAACAACTCGGCGTGTCGCGCGCGGCGCCCTACCGGCATTTCGCTGATCGAGAGGCCCTCCTGGCCACGGTCGCGGCGGGAGGTTTCGAGACGCACTGCGCGGCCTATATCGCGCTGTTGGACGAAGTCATCGACGGCCGCGAACGCCTGCGACGCACCACCCGATTCTATCTCGACTTCGCCACCGCGCACCCCGGCCTGCATCGCTTGATGTTCGAGAGCGATTTCCTGGCCCGCGACATGCCGCCGGCCGTGCTGATCCCTCCCGCCAACCGCGCCTATCAATTGCTGACCGACATCGTCCGCCGGGCCTTCCCGCGCGAACCCGAGGACCTGACCCTGGCGCGGACCATCACGACGATGTCCACGACGATCGGCTTTCTTACCCTGCGAGGGGCCGGTCGCTTCAAACCCTTCATGCGCGGCGGCCTTTCCGACGCGCAGATCGAAGCCGCCGTCATCGCCGCGGTCGCAGACCGCGCTTGAGATCAACCGACCGCGCGTAACACCGAAACCTTGCCGAGCGCCGCAGCGTCGCGCGGGTCGACGCTCATTTGCGCGCCTGGTCCGCCGAACCGGTAGACGCGGCCGCTGGCCGGACCGGTGACGGTGAGCGCCGTCCGCCCAACATAAACGAACACGGCGTGACGCGTGGGAGTGTTAAGGCGCGGGCCGGCATGGAGGGGTCTGGATCTGCCGCAGCACATATCAGGTCTCGCTCTCTTCAAAAAAAGGCGGTGGGTCGACAAACGTATCTGGGAACGCCGCGCGCTCTATCAGGATCGCCAAAGCCGACAGAGCCGGCCACCCCAGCAGCTCGAACCGCCAATTTCGAAGACCATCGCCACCTAACAGGAAGGCGGTGGGCAGGGCTGGCCACACGCTGACGCACAGGAAGCAATCAAACAGGCCGATGCGCGCCATGGCGGCGGCGGCGCGTAGCCGCGCGATAAGGCGCCACGGCCCATCCTCGGAATGGAGAAGATGGGCCAGACGCCAGACCGCCAGCGCCGCGACGAGGAAGGTGAACGCATCCATGAGGTTTCGGCCTGGCGGCCCCAAGCGCCGCCAGGCCGATTGCCCCCCGTCTAGCTGGAGAATTTGAGATTGATCGTCTGGAAGTCGCCTTCCACCAACTCCGGCCAGTTGTAACCGTTGGTGACCCGCTTGCCGTAGTAGAGCCGGAACTCGTAACAGCAGTCGGGAGGTTGGACGCCACCGAGGGAGTTCCCCGGAAAGACCATCGTCTCACTTCCCCCAACCCAGCTCTGCTGAGCGTAGTCGGGATTCGTTGCACTAACGACAAGTGGGTTGCTGACATAGCCCCGCGCGCCAGGCGGTGAAACCACGGCGGCCGAACCGTGGCCATACTGCGCCTGCAACTCGTAAGCGTAGACATAGCCATTAGTGTCCCGAGCCGTCACCGAGATCTCCACGAAGCCGTTCGGGCCGACATCATAGGCCGGGCACTCACCAGTGCCGGTCTGGACGGCGGGGACGCCCGGCGCGACCCAGGCGGTGATGCCATTCACCGATTGGCTGGTGAACGGCGTCGAATCGATCGTCAGCGTCAGAGGCGCGTCGGGTGAGACCGCCACTGGGTTAAAGGCGCCGTCAAAGCCGACAAGGGTAAGGTCAACCGCACCGAACGGTATGCCGCCCAGCAGTGTCTTGTCGGACGCCGTCAAGACCAGGCCCTGGTAGCCCCAATACACCTGCCCGCCCGGGGGTATGGGCGGGAACGCCGGCAGCCCCCCTGGCGCCGGCAGGGACTGCCGCGCCGCCGGTGTGGCGTAGAGATTGACGTAGCCGTTGGCCGAGAACGGACCCATCTGAACCTGGTACGGCGTAGTGACCTTGGCGGTCGGATCATAGATCCACACCGGCAACCACAATGCCGAGCCAATTGGCGCGCCGGTTCCAGGCGCGGGCTGAACGCCTCCATGCGTTTTCGGCGCATTCCAGGTTGAACCGTTGACCTGATAGTAGTCAAACGCTCCCGGCGCGACGGCCGCGTAGAGATCGAGTGACTGACCCTGAAATGCGACATCGGTCCAGTCCACTACGGCCGCACCGTCCTGAGCTAACCCTCCGCTGTCGATCGACGTCGTCAGGATGTCGCCAACGCTGGTCCACACATAACCGGACTCCGGTAGCGGCCCGCCGGGGCAATAGCTGAGCGTCGCGGCGTTGCCCGTCAGCGTCACCGTCTGGCCACTGTCGAAGCACCACCGGGTGCCCAACGACGGGTCCTCGGCCAGAATGGTGGTCCCGCCCTGGGTGACGCCGAAGATGATATTCGGCTGGTCGCAGCACCACCACCACCACGGGAATAAAGCGCGCAACGCGGGGTTGGCGAACTTGCGGGCGATCAAGGCGGTTCGTTCGGGGTCCCGCGTCAGCACGCCGCTTCGAGCCGCGGCAGGGAAACCTCGACCACGGATGAGATCGGCTCCGGAGGGCCGGAACAAGGCTGTCGTATCGCGTCCCTTGGCGGCGCGGGTCTCCAGAGTCTCAATGACATGCAGGATGTCGATCTCCCACCACCAGGGCCAGCACAGCCACCAGCGCGGCTCGCACGGCCAGCATGGGAAGAAGAGATCCCACCAGGGGAAGCACAACGTGAACGTTCCGTCCGGGCCGGTCGTCACACTGGCGCGGGCGTATTCGGAATAGCCGCCCGAACCCCAGCTTACGGTATAGACTGTGACGTCGGCCGCCGGCGCCGGGCAACCGTTGGGGCCGACAACCGTACCGCTGACACACCATTCTCGCCAGAAGATGTCCCAGCCCGCGATGATTTCCTGGCTGACGTTGAGCGCTGGCGCGGCCACCGGGTGTTCACCACGCAGGGCCTCGCGGGCGATCGCAAGGCGCGGCGCATTCGCCACCTTGGCCGGTTGGGCGGCGGCGGTGCTCGGCAGGACGGCAATCTGCAGCGCGTAGGGGCTTTCGGCGTGCGCATCGGCGTGCGGCAGGTTCAGGCGATAGGCGCCGCCAGCCTGAACCGGCGCGCTGGCCAGAATTCGGTCGCCGCGCAAGGCGACGACGGTGAGGCGTGCGGCGTCGGCTTCGCTAACACCGGCGACCTTGCCCACGACGGGTATCGGCTTGTTGGACATTTGAGATGTGTTCCCTTGGCGACATGGTGACAGAGCCGCCGCGATCGCCGGAGCCTCGGCGCGCAACGCGACGCTCGCCCCGTCGACCTCGACGTTGCTTCAGGGATACGCACGCCCAACAGGATTGAAAGGGGATATATTTGATTTAATATTGTTTTCACGGAAAACTCACGTAACAATTGCGCAATATTAATGATCACGATGTCTTGAGAATTCAAACCGCCGACCAGTCGCATTTCAGCGCCCACGCCAAAATCCTGCGTGAGGTTGGGCGGGTGAAAACCGCCACCTCTGGCCCTAGGTTAAATCCGGCGATAGGTCTGGGCAAAGACACCATCGTACGAACCGGGGAGACGCTGACATGACGGCTCGGGATATCGCGGGCGTCGACGCCCAGTTCGTCGGCCGCCCATCCGCCACGGCTCCGCGCATCCAAGCTGGAGGCCACCCGTGCCAAGGCATCTATTGGACGCCGGCGGGACAACGGCCGAAAATCGCGCTCATCGCCACCCACTACAACGTGGACTTCTCCGAGCACTATATCGCTCCCTATTTCGCCCGGCGCGGATTCGGCTTTCTGGGGTGGAACACGCGCTTTCGGGGGGCCGAAGACCTGTTCCTGCTCGAACACGCATTGATCGACATCGAAGTGGGCATGCGTTGGCTGCGCGAGGAGGCCGGGGTCGAACGGATTGTGATCCTCGGCAACTCCGGCGGTGGCTCGCTGATGGGCGCCTTCCAGGCCGAGGCCATCTCGCCGACCCTCGCCGGCGCAATGCAAGGCCGGGGCCGAGAGGTCCTTCAATCCCTACCCAAGGCCGATCTCTACATCTCTCTCAACGCCCACCAGGGCCGCCCCGAGGTTCTCACCGACTGGATGGACGCCTCGGTGGTCGACGAGACCGATCCGGCGCCTACAGACCCCGAACTCGATCCTTTCAGCGAGGGCAACGCGCCACCCTATTCGGCGGATTTCATCACCCGATATCGCGCCGCCCAGCGCGCGCGAAATCAGCGCATTACCGACTGGGCCAAGGCCGAGCTGGCGCGACTGAACGCGGCGGGCATTCCGGATCGGATCTTCCCGCTCTTCCGCTGCTGGGGCGATCTGCGTTGCATGGATCCAACGATCGATCCCTCGGACCGGGCGCCGCGGCTTTGCTATCGCGGAGATCCCGCCATCGCCAACCGCACGCCGAGCATCGGCCGGGCGAATACCTTACGCACCTGGCTATCGATGTGGAGCCTGGAAACCTCCAATTGTCAGGGCGAACCGCATCTGCGCAAGTTCGACACCCCGGCGCTGGTTATCCAGTCCTTGGCGGACACCGGCGTCTTCCCAAGCGACGCGCGAAAGATTTTCGACTTCATCGGTTCGATCGACAAGCACCTGGAGATGGTGCCCGGCGCGCACTACTTCGAGGACTCCGAGGCCAATCGCGAAGGCGTGGTGCACCTGATGGTCGACTGGATTCGGGCGCGGTCGTGAGGGGGAAGCCATGACGGCGGCGGACTGCGACCGCGCGATCGAGATATTCATCGACGCCGACGCCTGCCCGGTGAAGGACGAAGTCTACAAGGTCGCGCAGCGGTACGGACTGAAGACCTATGTCGTGGCTAACGCCTTCATATTGGTCCCAAAGCACCCACGCATCGAGCGCGTCGTGGTCGATGCGGGACCCGACATCGCCGACGACTGGATCGCCGAGCACGCCCGCCCCGGCGATGTGGTCATCACCAACGATATCCCCCTGGCCGAACGGGCGCTCGCCGCCGGCGCCGCCGCCATCGCCCCCAATGGCCGAGTGTTCACGCCAGATTCGATCGGCTCAGCCATCGCGCAGCGCGCGATCATGGAACAGATCCGTTCCACCGGCGGGATCGCCGGGGGCCCCGCGCCCTTCGGCAAGGCCGACCGATCGCGCTTCCTTCAGGCGTTGGACGAAACGATCACGCGCGAGAGGCGGCGGGCTCGGCGGGCGGGCGCGCAGACCTAGGCCCACGGAGGTCTCCCGCCGCGCGGCGCCGTAGGGTTGCGCCAACACAGGCAACCCCCGCGATTAGAAGGCTCCACGCTCGCGGCTCTGGAACTGCGGGGATTGCTTGCTCACCCGCCACCGGGGTCGCGTCGTAAGCGACCGATCCGTCCGAGAACTGATATCGGCTTATGATCTCGTAGTTCACGATATCGAGCGCCGGCTTGGCATACCAGGAAATCAGCAGATGGTTCTTGGCGTCATATTCCGAGGGCCCAACCGACGTAAATTCGGCATTCGTCAGGGTGGGCGAGTCAAATGTGAACGACCACCCAGACGGCGTCGCGCCATAGGCGGCCTCTACCCGTGCGAGGTCGCTGTCGCTGCCGATCGCGAATTCATTGGCGGCAAAGTCCCACAGGCCGGTGGTGTCCGCCGCAGGGTTGGTGAACAAGGCGTCGGGCACGAACACGACGGTATCGGTTACGGTCGGGTCGCCACCCACGGCATGGTCGACCTCTTTGTTATCGACAATGTTCAGGTCGACCTTCGCCACCCCGACATTGCCGCTTGCGCCGATTTTTACCCCTTGTTCGGCGGTTTTTTCCTTACTGTTGGTCGACCAAAGATAGTCGGAATAGGTAACTTCGGCCCCGCTCTTGTCCAGCTTGGCGAAATAATAATAGGTGTCCGTCATACCGAGGCTTAAATTCGAATCCGAAACGTAGCCCTTCTCTGTCTTATAACTCGGCACCGATGAGGCCTGAACACCATCAAATTGAGTCCCGTTTGAAGAGTTAAAACTCAGGTAATACCAATAATATTTTAATCGGAAGCTGTTTTCCGTTGGGTCAAATCCCTTCGTTGCCTGCATTCTCAAAGATTTTGTCGTCAGGACGAACGCGCCTGTCGTCAGAGCCTTAGGTGCGCCATCCGCGCCAATGGTCAGCCACCTCAACGTCGGGTCGACGGTCACCGCGCTGGCGAGCGTTGGGACGGCCAACCCGAGGAAGACGGCAAAAATTCGAACGGTGGCGTGAATTTTCATGACCACAGCCTCCACGGACCCCGAAATCAGGACCGGGCGTCCGTTTCCAATGAGAATCCGGAGCAAAACTGTAATTCGTCCAGCCTACAGCGCTCATGTGACGAATTCTTGCTTGCCGACGCGGGCCGCTGTCTAAATCTTAACGATTAATGGTGCGCTCGGTCGCGATTCGCACTCCCCGCCAAGTCGGCAAAAGGATCGCCCCGTCCGTCCGTCGCGTCGAACCCAAATCGGGTGAAACCCGCGGCCAACTCAGGACTAATCGGCGCAACGACGTCTATGAATCCGCCGGAGGGATGGGGGATCACCAGCCGACGGGCGTGAAGCTGCAGTTTCAGACCCCCGGAAGCGACGCGGGAGCGGTCGGTATTATACTTCGGATCGCCGAGGATCGGATGGCCAAGCGCGAGCATATGCGCGCGCAGCTGATGGGTTCGCCCAGTCCGCGGCCGCAGGGCGAGCCAGGCCGCCGCTGGCGCCGCCGCGGATAGGGTAACATATTCGCTAACCGCTGGTTTGGCCTGGGGATTGCCGGGCTCAGCGGGGATCATCCGCTCGCGGTCATCGACACCGACCTTGGCCAGGGGCAGATCGATCATTCCCGAGTGAGTTTCCGGAACGCCTTCCACAACCGCCCAATAGGTTTTTTCTGCGCGGCGGCTAGCGAAAGCGGCGGCGAGCCGGGCCGCCGCGTCGGGATTGCGGCCAAGAACGAGCACGCCGGACGTGTCGCGATCCAAGCGGTGAGTGAGCCGCGGGCGCGTTGTCCCCTCCCCCCAGGCGCTCAGCAACCGATCGATGTGCCGCGAGGTTTTCGTACCGCCCTGCACGGCCAGACCCGCCGGCTTGTTCAGGACCAGAACCTCGTCGTCCTCCCACAACACCAGGCCACGCGCGAAGGCGGCGTCGCTTGAAGAGATCGGCTCACGATCCGCGGCTGGCGCAGGGTCCGGCAGTGGCGGGACACGCACCTGCGAACCCGCGGCGAGGCGGGCGTCGGCCTTCACCCGACCGCCATCCACGCGCAGCTGGCCGGTTCGAGCAAGCTTGTGAATCTGGGTTTGGCCCAGTGTCGGCCAGCGCCGTCGGAGCCATCGGTCCAGACGGATCCCGTCTTCGGCGCTCCCGACGGTGATCAGCTTGACCTCGCCCATCAGGCGAAAAGGCGCCTCGAAAGCGCCAGACCGGCGAAGAGAGCGCTGATCGACAACGTCACCGAGGCGAGGATGTAGCCGAGCGCCATCAGGTAGTCGCGGCGCTGGATCATCAGGGACGCATCCAGCGAGAACGACGAGAATGTCGTGAAACCGCCCAGCACGCCCACAGCCAGGAGCAAACGCCAGCGATCCTGGTCCGCGCCGCCGCGATGGGCCAGATAGCCCACAAGCAATCCCATCAACATGCCGCCGACGATGTTGACGGTAAATGTGCCCGCCCACGGCGTGCCTGGCCCCAACGTCTTGAGCGCCGCGACGCCGGTGTAATACCGCGCAACAGACCCCAGCGCCCCGCCCATGGCGACCAGAAGAACCCTATCCATCCCGCCTTATCACCCTAACCGGCGCGAAACGTCCATAACGCTCGCCCCGCCCACCACGTCAAGTTGCGGCGCTAGCCTCGGATCTAGGCTTCAGGACGGACCAGGCCCGGCAGGCCGTCGATCGAGAGCGCGTTACTGGCATAGCGCTTTTCCTCCCAAGCGCCGTCCTCGGCGGTGTCGACCCAGCGTTTGAGCTGATCGCGTTCGGATTTGAACTCATAGAATGGGATCGACCAGCCGCAGCTGTCGGCAATGCGGGTCAGGCGGACGATAACGACCGCCCGCGCACGGCTGAAGCCTTTGAACCGCCCAAACCATTTCGCGAACGCAGGCTCGCCGAAGCTGATCGTCTCGCCGCGCCCATAGAGACGCAGGATGCGTGCGGCTCCCTCGAAGGCGCAGAACATCAAGGTAATGCGGCCATTCTCACGCAAATGGGCCATGGTCTCTATGCCCGAGCCACCCAGATCGAGATAGGCGACCGTCAGCGGATCGATAATCAAAAAACTGTCGTAACCCTTGGGCGAGAGATTTACCGAACCTTCCGCCGATAGCGGCGCCGTGGCGACGAAGAACATCTTCTGGCGCTTGATGAAATCGATCAATTTATCGTCGAGACGGTCGAATGTCGCGGCCATGAGCGAGGTCCCGTGTTTGCGCGCCTGAAGCTAGCGCGATGCGACATGAAGCGAAAGTCCGGCCAACCGGCCGCCCCTACGGCGCTTGCTTTGCGGCCAGCCCGAGCTGACCCAGAAGCCGCGCCATGTCCTCGCTGAGTGGCGCTTCCACACGCCGTTCGCCCCCACCCGGATGAGGGAAACTGAGGGCGCTCGAATGCAGCATCAGCCGGGGGATGGCGACGCCGGCGATGACCAGCGCGCCGCCGTAGCGGGGGTCTCCGGCGATCGGCCTGCCGAGGCTGGCCATATGAACCCGCAACTGGTGCATGCGCCCGGTTCGCGGAGACAGCTCGACAAGGGCCGCGTCAGCCGTTGCGGCGACCGTGCGATAGCGGGTGAAGGCGGTCTGCGCGTCCGGATGGTCCGCCTCGCAGACGCGAACATAGGCTTCGCGGCCCTGGTCGACTCGGCGCAACGCGGTTTCGATTGTGCCGTCGGGGGGATTGAGTTCGCCGGGGGCGACGATGGCGAGGTAGGTCTTGCGCACCTTGCGCCCCATCATCGCCTTGCCCAGAAACGCCGCCGCCGGCTGGCTGCGGGCGGTGAGAATGACGCCTGAGGTGTCGCGATCCAAACGATGCACAAGCCTGGGCCGTACGCCGCTCGGTTTGGCGAAGGCGGCCAGGAGATCGTCCAGCGTCGCGGCCTGGATGCGCCCCCCCTGGCTCGAAAGGCCGGCGGGCTTATTCAGGGCGAGGACATCGGCGTCGCAATGGATGACCAGGCTTTTGACGAAGGCGAGATCGGCGTCGGAGAGCGTGAGACGCGGCGGCTTCTGTTTAGGCATCGCCGCCCTGAGTCTTGGCTCGGAGGCTCACCCAGCGATCAAGGCGTTCCTTGACCCGCGCCTCCGCCCCGTGGCCTCGGGGTTGGTAGAAGGTTTGCCGATCCATCCCCTCGGGGAAGTAATTCTGACCGGAGAAGCCTTCGGGCGTGTCGGGATCATACCGATAGCCCTTGCCGTAGCCCAGGTCCTTCATCAGCCGCGTGGGGGCGTTGCGAATGTGGGCGGGGGGCATCAGGGACCCGGTGTCCTTGGCCGCGCGGGAGGCCGCGCCGAAGGCGGTGTAGACCGCGTTCGATTTCGGCGCGCAGGCCATGTGCACACAAGCCTGGGCCAGCGCCAATTCCCCCTCGGGACTGCCCAGGAAATCATAGGCGTCCTTGGCCGCGGTGGCGACGAGTAGCGATAGCGGGTCGGCCGCGCCGATGTCCTCGCTAGCCATGCGCACCAGGCGCCTGGCGACGAACAGCGGATCCTCTCCGCCGGCCAGCATACGCGCCAGCCAGTAGAGCGCCGCGTCGGGATCGGAGCCGCGCACCGACTTATGCAGGGCCGAGATCAGATTGTAGTGCTCTTCCCGGTCCTTGTCGTAGGCCGGGCTGCGCCTTTGCAGCACCTGGGCCATGCCGGCCACGTCGAGGGGCTGGCCGACACCGATGTTGAACAAAGTCTCGGCCAGCGAGAGCAGATAGCGCCCATCGCCGTCGGCCATGCCGATGATCGCCTCGCGGGCTTCCGGTACGACCGGCAACGCCCTCGCCTCGGCGGCTTCGGCCTTGGCCAGCAGGGTACTAAGGGCGGCGTGATCGAGCCGGCGCAGCACATAGACCTGACAGCGCGAGAGCAAGGCGCCGTTGAGCTCGAAGGAGGGGTTCTCCGTCGTGGCTCCCACCAGGGTGACGACGCCGCTTTCGACAAAAGGCAGGAAGCTATCCTGCTGAGCACGATTGAAACGATGGATCTCATCGACGAACAACAGCACCGCCTTGCCTGCGGCGCGATGCATCTTGGCCTGATCGAACGCCTTCTTCAGGTCGGCGACACCTGAGAACACCGCCGACAGCTGCTGGAAGTCATAGCCAGCCTCGGCCGCGAGCAACCGGGCGATCGTCGTCTTGCCGGTGCCGGGTGGCCCCCAAAGGATCATCGACGACAGGCGCCGGGCCCGAGCCATGCGGCCGATCGGCCCGCCTTCGCCCAGCAGATGATCCTGGCCGACGACTTCCTCAAGGCTTGCCGGCCGCAGGCGCTCGGGCAGCGGCGTTGGCGGCTCGGGCGTCAGGCCCGCGGCGGCGAAAAGATCGGTCATGCGCCCAAGGTATCAGAGTTGGGGCGATCGGCCAGCATGGGGGCGCCGCGCAGGTTCTAGACGGCACGGCCACTTTACCGAATAGCGCTCGGCCTGCGACCCCGTCAGGCCAAGGTCGAAATATCCGGCCACTCATAGGGAACCTCGCTGAACCCTGGGCCCCAGCCGCGGGTTTGGCGAGCCTGGCCGGATCGCCCACCAAGGTGGGCGTAGAAACGCTCGGCCCGGGTGTTGCCAGAGAGGACCCAGAGACGCAGGGACGTGGCGCCGCGGTCCGCCAGGACGCGGGCCATGCCGGACAACAGCCGCCGGCCGACGCCGTGCCGTTGGGCCTTGCGCAGGAGGTACAAGGTCGAGACCTCGGCGGAGGCTCCAGACACCGCGCCGCCGCAATAGCCGACGAGGCCGCGGGGGCCTTCTGCCGCCAGCACTAGCTCCACGCCAGAGAAGATCAGGCGTTGGAAGCGGTGTGCGTGGATTTCGACGCTCATGGCGGACAGATAGGCCTGGGGCAGCAGACCGGGGTAGGTTTCGCGCCAACTGCTCACATGCACCCGCGCCAGGGCCTCGGCGTCCCCAGGACCGGCGGGCACGATCACGAAGTCGGCGAGGCGTTGCATGGCCCCGAGGATGCGCCCGGAAAGCCTGTTCTTGCAACCCGTGGGGACGTTATCCCGCGAAACGTGCGGTGATGATCTGACCGCCGCGCTGGATCACCAGACTCCAGCCCAAGGAGTCGCGCGCAGTCGCCTCGACCAAATCGGCGGTTGTCGCGATCTTGTGGCCATTGACCTCGCGAATGAGATCGCCGGGTTGCACGCCGATGTTGTGGGCAAAGCCCGCGCCAACGTCGACGACCATCACGCCGCGGGACGCGAACGGATCGCCGCCGTACTGCTGGGCGCTGGCCGGAGACAGATTGATCACCGTGGCGCCGCTCAGCGGGCTGCGTCCGGCGATGACACGCTTGTCAGCGGGGGGCGAGTCCGGAGGCGTTTCAATGGTCACCCGCAGGGTGCGCGCCTGGCCATTGCGCCATATGCGCACCGACACGTCCTCGCCCGGACGGCGGGCGCCGATGTGATAGGTGAGACCGGCGGGGTCATCGATCTGGTCGTCGCCGACGGCGGTGATCACGTCGCCTCGCACGATTCCGGCGCGGTCAGCCGCGCCGCCGGTCCAGATGTCGGTGACGACCACGCCGCGGGGGCTGGCCAGGCCGAAGCTCTTGGCCATTTCGTCCGTCAGGGCTTGGCCCTTGGCGCCGATCCACGGGCGGGTGACGGTATGATCGCCCTTGAACGCCGCGTCGACAACCTGACGTGCGATTGAGGCGGGAATCGCGAAGCCAACGCCGGCCGATGCGCCGGAGCTGGAGACGATCGCGGTGTTCACGCCGATCAGGTCGCCGTTCATGTCCACCAGAGGTCCGCCGGAGTTGCCCGGATTGATGGCCGCGTCCGTCTGCAGGAAATAGCTGTAGTCGTTTGTCGTGACGTCGGACCGGGCAACCGCCGAGACGATACCGTTGGTCACCGTCTGGCCCACCCCGAAGGGGTTGCCGATGGCCAGGACGAGGTCGCCGACCTGGGGCGCGCTCGCATTGTTGATCGCGATCGTGGGTAGCCGCTCACCTTTGGTGTCGATCTTCAGCACCGCCAGATCGGCGTGGGAGTCATCGAGGAGCACGGTGGCCGGCCATTCGCGGCGGTCGGCGGTGACCACCTGAATTTCCTGGGCGCCGGCAATGTTGTGGTGGTTGGTGAGCACCACGCCGTCGGCGCGGACGATTGACCCCGAACCTAGGGATTGCTCGACGCGGTCACGCGCCATCCCCCCAGAGAACAGGGTCCAAAATGGATCCAGTTGCTGGCGCACGAGGCGGCGGGAATAGACGTTAACCACCGCCGGCGCGGCGTGGCGCACGATCGGTGCGAAGGAATAATGCAGACTCGCGGCGTCGGGTGGGATCCTGCCGGTGTCGCCGCCCCCGCCAGGCTGGCCCGCAATCGCCCAGCTACAGGCAAGACTTGCCGCCACGCCGACGAGGGCGCCGGCGCCCGTGACTCGACCGATCCGCCAAACCATATCGACCCCTAGGAATTCCTAGCTTCCATTACCGTCGGCGGCGCCTTGGCCGCGACAAGGGCCAGGACGAAGGCGACCGCCAATAATCCGGAAGATATCAGGATCGGCAGGCCCGGCAAATGCAGCGTGGCGTTGTTGCGGATCGCCCATGAGAAGGTGAAGCCGAACAGCGATGGGCCGACAATCGAGGCTATCCCTTGAACGCTCTGCGAGACCCCTTGCAACTGGCCCTGGTTCTGCGGACCGACGCGCCGCGTCATCAGGCCCTGGAGGCCAGGATTGATAAAACCCGTCATGGCGAAGACCGGGATCGCGGCGAAGTAGGCGACCGCCGATGTGGCGAAGGCATAGACCAGGAACCCGAGACATCCGGCCCCGACCCCTAGCAAAAGCGCGCCGCGTTCGCCGATTCTCTTTACCACCGGGCCCACCAGCCCTACCTGAACCAGCACCTGGCTAATCCCTGTGGCTGCGAAGACGCCGCCGAGTGTGGTCGGTGTCCAGCCATAGCGATACCCCATGTAGAGCACGAACACGGTCGGCAGCACCGTGTGACTGAGCTGAAAGAGAAAGCCGATCGAAACGAGGGCGCCAAGCCGTGCGTGCAGGCGCAGAAACTGAATCGATCCGAGCGGATTGGCCCGCGCCCAGTTGACCTTTGAGGTTCGCCGCTCCACCGGCAGAGACTCTGGCAGGACGAAAAACCCGTACAAGCCATTGATCAGACACAACGCCGCGGCCAGCATGAACGGCAACCGCAGGCTTATGCCGCCGAGTAGGCCGCCGATCGCCGGGCCGATAATGAACCCGAATCCAAAGGCAGACCCGATCAGTCCAAAGTTTCGGGCGCGGTTCTCGGGCGCCGTGATGTCGGCCACATAGGCGTTGGCGGTGGAAAAGCTGGCGGCCGTCATGCCGTTGAGCACGCGGCCAACGAAGAGCCAGGCGATCGTCGGCGCGAAGGCCATGAACAGGAAATCAATGCAAAGACCGAAGATCGAGATCAGCATCACCGGGCGGCGGCCAAAGCGGTCGGAGAGGATGCCCAGGACTGGACCGCTGATGAATTGCATCGCCCCCCAAACAGTCGAGAACAGCACCGTCCATTCTGAAGCCACCGCGGTGTCGCCGCCGGAGAATTGTTTGATAAGATTGGGCAGGATCGGGATCATGATCCCGAACGAGATTGCATTGATCAGCGCCGTGCCGAAAATGAACGCGAATGCCGCCCCGCGAACGGGTTTGGCCGCCTCAAGAGTCGATTGGCTCACGTCCGTCTCCCCTCCAGATCGGCGTCCGAGATGAACGCTTCCAGCGCCGCCAGCAAGTCGCGCCAATAGTCGCCGTGACGGCGCAGGAACAGATTGTCAGAGATGCCATGACGGGCGACGTGCTCTGTGGGCACGCTATCCCAGCCGCGGTGTTCGACACGGACGCGGGTCTCCGCGCCCACGGGCTCGAAGCTGACCTCCACCTCGGTATCCTGATCCGCCGCGAACACCGCCTGACGCCAGCCGAAGACCAGGCGGTTGGGCGGATCCCACAGCCGCACCCGACCAATCTCGAAGACGCGACCGTTAGGCAGGGTTTCAATCAGCCTGCCATTTTGGCCCGTTTCGAACGAAAGGACGCCTGGAGAGCGGGGCGTGAACCTGAAGAGCGGGGTATAGAGCCACCATTTACCGATCTCGGCGGTGAACGCCGCGAAGGCGCGCTCCGGGGTCGCCTTGACCCGCAGGGCGACGATGAGGCGCGAGGTCATGGCTCTTGCTGCAATTCAACATGAGCCTTGAACGCCGCCAGCTGATCTGCCCACGCGGCCTCCGCGGCGTTCAGCCAGGCGGCGAGTTCGGCCATAGGCTCACCGCGCAGACTGTAGATTCTGACTCGGGCGTCGTAGGCCGGGTGCCGTTCCTCGACCAGGCCGCCTTCCCTCAACGCCTTGAGGTGACGACTGGCCGCGGGCGCGGCAAGATCCAATGCGCGGGCCACGTCTCCCGCAGATCGGGGCGTGGCGCGCAGCAGATCGACGATGGCGCGCCGATGCGGATCAGCCAGGGCCGCCAGGGTGCGATCGAGGCGTCGAGCGGTTGCAGTCGTCGTCACGACCACCCGGTGATCTTCGTGCCCGAGCTGGCCTCGGCCTCTTCCCGCGTCACAGCCTTGACCGTCTGGCCGACCGTCCAGATATGGCCTTCGATGTCACGGCAGCGATAGACGCGGTCGCCATAGAACTGCGTTTCCGGCTCGGCGAATACGTCCGCGCCGGCCGCCTTGGCGCGAAGACAATGGGCGTCGATGTCAGTCTCAATTTGGATGTGGATCGATTGGGTGTTCTTGCCGCCCAGCGAGGCGGGACTCTTGTGATGTTCGTCCCACTCGCGACCGACCATGATCACCCCGTCGCCAAGGTGAAGCTCCGAATGAGCAATTTCCCCGTCAGCCTCCTCGACAAGCATGACCGTCTCAAAGCCGAACGCTTTTTCAAGCCAGGCGATCGCCGCGCGAGGGTCGCGGTAGGTAAGACCGGTGCTCAAAGTCGCGCGGGAAACGGGCATGGGATTTATTTCTCCAAAATAAATATGTTTTCATAATATCGAAAATATATTGGGTCAAGATGGCTCGCAATGAGCGATGCGCCGCGCCTGCGGGATCGTCGCAGCGTTCCGCCCCCCACTGACGCACGGCGCTACCCACACGCTGCCGCATCGACCCGCGCAGCAGGTTTCCGGCCTGTCTTGGCGAAGTTAAAAGACTCGCGATTCAGGATCTTCAATAGATCCTGTCGGAAAACTCGGGAACGGGACCGCCCGACCCTCGGCGCTCGGCCTGACTATTTCCGAAAGCGAAAAAGTCCCCAAGCAAAACCCGGAAGTCCTCACCCCAGCATCGGCGCCAAGTCCGGATCCGCCTTCTTCGCCGCCCTCTGGTAAGCCGGCCTTTGCCCGATACGCGCCAGATAGCCGCGAATGTTGGGAAAAGGCGCCAGATCCCGAGGGGCGAAGACCCGCATCGTGGTGAGCGGGAAGAGCATGATGATATCGGCGGCGGTGAACTCGGACCCCGCGAAATAGGCCGCCTCGCCCAGGCGTTTCTCGGCCATGGCGTAGGCACGGTCGCCACGGGCTTTCAGCGGAGCGACGGCCTCCTGATCGGAAAGGCCAAGCATCCCGAGGACGAGATCGGTCATCCCCGCGGGCATGAACGAGCCGTTGGCGAAGTGGAACCAGTAGAGATAGTCGGCGTAGTTGGGGTGATCGGGCTTCAGAGCCAACCGGCCCTGACCGTATTTGGCGATGATGTAATCAATGATCGCGGCGGATTCGCCCAATACCAGGTCGCCGTCGGTGATGACAGGCGCGGTCTCGCACGGGTGGAGCGCCTTATAGCTGGCCGGTGCGAGGCGGGTGACCGGGTCGCGGTCATAGGTCTTCAGTTCGTATGGAATCTCCAGCTCCTCGCAGAGCCAGACAATCCGGTCGGACTGGGAGATACCGAGATGATGAACCGTAAGCATATGCGCGACCCCTGGGTTGGAGGCCGCACTTAGCCCGCGCGGACGCGCGGGTTCAACCTATTCGGCGGTGGCGTTCTGGACCGGGCCGGAATCCTTGCCCTTGGCCGAGATGTCGCGATCGACGAATTCGATTACCGCCATCGGCGCGTTGTCGCCGTGGCGAAACCCTGCCTTAAGCACGCGGATGTAACCGCCGTTGCGGCCTTGGTAGCGTGGGCCGATGGTGGCGAAGAGTTTGCCCACCTGGTCGACGTCGCGAACCTTGGAGATGGCCATGCGACGGGCATGCAAGTCGCCCTTCTTGGCCAGGGTGACCAGCTTTTCGACGAAAGGGCGCAATTCCTTGGCCTTGGGCAGAGTCGTGACGATCTGCTCGTGCTTGATCAGACTGGCCGACATGTTGGCGAACATGGCGGTGCGGTGCGCCGTCGTGCGTCCCAGTTTGCGATGCGCGTAACCGTGGCGCATGATTAACTCTCCTCAAGCGTGCGGGCCGTCTCGCGACGGGCCATATAGCAAAAACGATCAGATCTGGTCTTCGAACTTCTTGGCCAGGTCTTCGATATTTTCCGGCGGCCAGTTGGGCACGTCCATGCCCAGGTGCAGGCCCATGTTTGTCAGCACCTCCTTGATTTCATTCAAGGACTTGCGACCGAAGTTCGGCGTGCGGAGCATCTCCGATTCCGTCTTCTGGATCAGGTCGCCTATGTAGACGATGTTGTCGTTCTTCAGGCAGTTGGCCGAACGTACCGACAGCTCCAACTCGTCGACCTTCTTCAGCAGCGCCGGATTGAACGGCAAATCCGGCTTGGAATCGCCATCCAGCTTCTTCTGCGGCTCATCAAAGGTGATGAACACCTGCAGCTGATCCTGAAGAATGCGCGCGGCGTAGGCGACGGCGTCGACCGGCGATACGGCGCCGTTGGTTTCGACTTCCATCACCAGCTTGTCGTAGTCCAGGCTCTGACCCTGGCGGGTCGGTTCGACACGATACGCGACGCGCTTGACCGGGCTGTAAAGAGCATCGACGGCCAGCAGGCCAATCGGCGCGTCCTCGGGACGATTACGCTCAGACGGGACATAACCCTTGCCGTTCTGGACGGTGAACTCGATGCGAACCGAGGCGCCCTGGTCGAGGGTCAGCAGCACATGCTTGGGATTCAGAATCTCGATGTCGGACGGCGTCTCAATCTGCCCGGCGGTCACCGGGCCGGGGCCCGTGGCGCGCAGGGTCATGCGCTTGGGGCCTTCGGCATGCATCCGCAGCGCCAGTTGCTTGATGTTGAGGACGATATCCACCACGTCCTCGCGCACGCCCTCCATCGAGGAGAACTCGTGCACCACGCCATCGATCTGGATGGCGGTCACGGCGGCGCCTTGCAGCGACGACAGCAGCACCCGCCGCAGAGCGTTGCCCAGCGTCACCCCAAAGCCACGCTCGAGCGGTTCGGCGATCAGGCGCGCCTTGCGCGCGCTATCGGCGCCTGACTCGATCAGAGGCTTCTCGGGGCGGATGAGCTCGTTCCAGTTTCTTTCAATCACGGATAGCTTTTCCTCAAACGCGATGTCCGCAGCCCGGCGACGGGCTGGTCGATGTAGGAATGGGTGGCCTAGGCCTCAGACGCGACGGCGCTTGGGCGGGCGGCACCCATTGTGCGGCATGGGCGTCACGTCGCGAATGGTCGTGATCGTCATCCCCGCAGCCTGGAGCGCGCGCAACGCCGATTCCCGCCCGGAACCCGGGCCCGAGACGTTGACTTCCAAGGTGCGGACGCCGTGTTCGGCGGCCTTCTTGCCGGCATCCTCGGCCGCCATCTGGGCGGCGAAGGGCGTCGATTTCCGCGACCCCTTGAACCCCATCGCTCCGGCGCTGGACCAGGAAATGGCGTTCCCCTGGGCGTCGGTGATGGTGATCATGGTGTTGTTGAAGGAGGCGTTCACATGCGCCACCCCGGACGTAATATTCTTTCGCTCGCGACGTTTGACGCGCGCCGGTTCCTTGGCCATCTGGCGCCCCTTATTTCTTCTTGCCGGCGATCGGCTTGGCTGGCCCCTTGCGGGTGCGAGCATTGGTATGCGTACGCTGACCGCGGACCGGCAGGCCCTTGCGGTGGCGCAGGCCGCGGTAGCAGGCGAGATCCATCAGACGCTTGATGTTGACCGAAGTCTCGCGGCGAAGGTCGCCCTCCACCTGATAGTCACGATCGATCACCTCGCGAATCTGAATGACCTCCTGATCGGTCAGCTGATTCACCCTGCGGCTATCGGCCAGGCCAACACGGTCAACGATCTCGCGCGCCTTGGCCGATCCGATGCCGTGGATGTACTGAAGCGCGATGACGACGCGCTTGTTGGTGGGAATATTTACGCCTGCGATACGAGCCACGCAGCTGTTCTCCTTGGCATCATGATCAAGCGCGAAAAGGCGCGACCGGCATCGCCACCTATGTTGTAGGGACGAACGCTCATGTCACGCTTCTTTCGCGGAAGGGCTTGTTATAGGATACGAGGACGCCGCGTCAATGGCGCTCCGTGACAAAACAGTCAAAACTTAACGGCTTACCCACCGTGACTGTCGAGGGCCGCGTCGATGGCGCTGGCGACGGCCTCCACGTTGGCCATGCCGTCAACCCGGACGAGTTTGCCCTGAGCTTCGTAATAGGGCAGCAATGGCGCGGTGTCGCGATTGTAGGCCACCAGGCGCTGTTCGAAACTGACGGGATTATCGTCCGGTCGGCCGGACTCAGCGAAGCGGCCGGCGACTCGAGCCTTGAGGGCGACCTCGTCCACATCCAGACGCACGACCAGATCGATCTTGCGGCCCCGACCGGCCAACATGTCGTCAAGGGCGCGCGCCTGGCCCAGGGTGCGTGGAAAGCCGTCGAAGATCGCGCCGCCGGCGGCCTCGGCCTCCGGCAAGCGGGCCTCGATCAGATTGACCACGATTTCGTCGGTCACAAGCTCCCCGCGACTCATGATGCCCTCGACCCTGCGGCCGAGGTCTGAGCCCGAGGCGATCGCCGCCCGGAGCATGTCGCCCGTAGAGAGCTGGATCATGCGCCGGTTGTCGACTAATCGCTTGGCCTGCGTCCCCTTCCCCGCCGCTGGCGGGCCGAAAAGGATCAGATTCATATCACCCTCGCTAATGGTGAACTTCGTTAGCGTCGGACGCCGCGAAGTTTCGATTTCTTGATCAGCCCCTCATATTGGTGGGCCAGCAGATGTGACTGGATTTGGGCGACCGTGTCCATGGTTACCGACACGACGATGAGGATCGAGGTGCCGCCAAAGGCGTAGGAGCCGCTGGGCCCAGCCAGAAACTCCGGCAACAGGCATACCAAGGTGATGTAGGCCGCGCCAATCAAAGTCAGACGGGTCAACACATAGTCGATATATTCGGCTGTCCGCCTTCCCGGGCGAATACCGGGCAGATTGCCGCCGTACTTGCGGAGGTTCTCGGCCGTATCGTTCGGATCCATCTGCACCGAGGTGTAGAAGAAACAGAAAAAGACAATCAACGCGCCGTAGAGCAGCATGAAAAGCGGCTTGCCGTGGGTCAGCTGGCCCACCACGAGCGGCAACCACTGCAGCCAGTCCGGCAATTTCGCCGTGGCGAGAAAGCCCATGGCGGTCGCCGGCAACAGCAGCAGCGACGAGGCGAAGATCGGCGGGATCACCCCCGAAACGTTGAGCTTGAGGGGCAGGAACGAATTCTCGCCGCCGGTCATGCGGTTGCCGACCTGGCGTTTCGGGTAGACGACGAGAAGGCGCCGCTGCGCGCGCTCCATGAAAACGATGAACAGGATCACGGCGACGGAAAGGCCGGCGTAGGCAAAGACCATGAAACTCTTTGTCGGGTCGATCTGGGCCTCTTGAAGAATGTCCCAGGCGCTGGGAATCAACCGCGCAACGATGCCCGCGAAAATCAGCATGGATATGCCGTTGCCGATGCCGCGGCTGGTCATCTGCTCGCCTAGCCACATCAGGAACATGGTGCCGCCCACCAAGGTGACCATGGTGGTGAGGATGAAGACGATCCCCGGATGATCGACCACCCCGGGGCTGTTCGACAGGCTGACGCCGATGCCGAACGCCTGCAGCAGCGCCAGGAGCACCGTCAGGTAGCGGGTATATTGGTTGAGCTGCTTGCGTCCGGCTTCACCGCCTTCCTTGCGCAGCTTTTCCCAGGGCGGATAGGTCGTGCCAAGCAGCTGAACGATGATCGACGCCGAAATGTAGGGCATGACGTTCAGGGAAAAGATCGCCATGCGCGAAACCGCGCCGCCCGAGAACATGTTGAACATGCCCAGGATGCCTTTTTCCTGGCCTTCAAACAGGTGCTTGAACACCTCGGCGTTCACGCCGGGAATCGGCACGAAGGCGCCGACCCGATAGACCACCAGCGCGAGCAGGGTGAACCAGATTCGTTTGTGAAGCTCGGTCGCCTTCTGGAAGGCGCCGAAGTTCATGTTCGCGGCAAGCTGTTCGGCGGCCGAAGCCATGGACTACCTCAAACCTTCAAAGACGCGTCACGTGGGCTAGATAGGGCGCAAGACGCGCCGACGCGAGGGGCAAACGCCATCCTCCGCGGATTTCGTTTCAGCCCTGCGCGGCCTCTTCGACGACCTTCTTTGTCAAGGTCAGGGTGCCACCGGCTTTCTCCACCGCGGCCTTGGCCGGACCGGAAGCGTCATAGGCGACGATGTTGAGCTTGGTCGTCAGCTCGCCTTTGCCCAAAAGCTTCACGCCATCCTTGACGCGGCGTAGCACGCCTGCGGCCACCAGAGCGGCGCCGTCCACGGGCTTGGCGGGATCCAGCTTGCCGGCGGCGACAGCCTGCTCAAGGCGCCAGAAATTCACTTCGGCCAGGTCCTTGGCGAAAATGTTGTTAAAGCCGCGCTTGGGCATGCGCATGTGCAAGGGCATCTGGCCGCCCTCGAACCCGCCAATGGCGACGCCGCTGCGGGACTTCTGCCCCTTAACGCCGCGGCCGCCGGTCTTGCCCTTGCCCGAACCTGGGCCACGGCCCACGCGCATACGGCCCTTGGTCGACCCCTCGCGGGGGGAAAGCTCATTGAGCTTTGTCATATTCGCCTCTCCTTAAAGAGTTCATGCGCCGGGATTGAGCCCGACTCGGCTGATGTTGAAATGGACCGCGACGCGGTCCGCGACCCTGCCCTAGCCGATCACCTCGACCATATGGGCGACCTTGGCGATCATCCCGCGCACGGCCGGCGTGTCGTCGAGCACCGAGGTGCGGCCGATGCGGTTCAGGCCCAGGCCGACCAGCGTGGCGCGCTGATCGCTCTTGCGACGGATGGGGCTGGCGGTTTGTCTAACGGTGACCTTGGTCATCGGTGATCCTTTAAGCTTCCACGGCCGCTTCGACGGCGGCGTCGCCGCTGACATCGACACGGCGCTCAATAATGTCGCCGACCTTCTTGCCGCGCTTGGACGCGATCTGACGCGGCGAGGCCTGAACCTTGAGCGCCTCGAACGTCGCACGCACCATGTTGTAGGGGTTGGACGAGCCAACGGATTTCGCCACGACATCCTGAACCCCTAAGGTTTCGAGGACGGCGCGCATGGGTCCGCCGGCGATCACGCCCGTACCGGGAGGCGCCGCGCGCATCATGATCTTGCCCGCGCCCCAACGGCCCTGGCCGTCATGGTGCAGCGTGCGCGACTCCCGCAAGGGGACGCGGATCATCGATTTCTTGGCTTCCTCGGTCGCCTTACGGATCGCTTCGGGCACTTCACGCGCCTTGCCGTGACCGTAGCCGACGCGGCCCTTCTGATCCCCTACCACCATCAAGGCCGCGAAGGAGAAACGCCGACCGCCCTTAACGGTGGCGGCCACGCGATTGATGTGGACCAGTTTTTCGACGATTTCGCTGTCGACGCGTTCCTCGGGGGACTTCCGGTCTCGCCGGTCCCGCCGATCTCCGCCGCCGCCACGTTGTTGTTCACCACGAGCCATTCGATATTCCTTAGAAATTCAGGCCGGCTTCGCGGGCCGCTTCGGCGAGCGCTTTGACCCGCCCATGAAAGATGTAACCGCCGCGATCGAAGACCACGTCCTTAAGACCCTTTTCCAGGGCCCGCTGCGCCACCAGAGCGCCGACTTTCGCCGCCGTTTCGGTGTCAGAACCCTTGGCGCCCTTGCCCCCTTCCAGAGACGAGGCCGCGGCCAGGGTCACGCCGCTCTGATCGTCGATGATCTGGGCGTAGATGTTCTTGGACGAGCGGAAGACCGAAAGGCGCGGACGCCCCTTGGATACCGCCCGCAGACGACGGCGAACGCGCTCGGCGCGCTTCTTGGTGATGTCACGAGGTGAAAGCGCCATGACTTACTTCTTCTTGCCTTCCTTACGACGGACGACTTCGCCCGCGTAACGCACGCCCTTGCCCTTATAGGGCTCCGGCGGCCGGATCTTACGGATCTTGGCGGCGACTTCGCCGACCAGCTGCTTGTCGATGCCGGAGATCTTGATTTCCACGGGCCGAGGCACCGCGAAGGTGATGCCGGCCGGCGGCGCCACGTCGACTTCGTGCGAGAACCCGAGTTGCATCCCCAGCGCCGATCCCTTCATCGCCGCGCGATAGCCGACGCCGACCAATTCCAGGGTCTGCTCATAGCCCTGGGTCACACCCTGAACCATGTTGGCGACCAGGGTGCGCGACAAGCCCCACATCGAACGGGCGCGGGCCGAATCGTCACGCGGCGCGAAGGAGATCTCGCCGCTCTCGTGCTTGATCAGCACGTCGTCGATGACGGTCCAGGCAAGCTGGCCCTTGGGCCCTTTGACCGACACGGTTTGACCGTCGATCGTAACGGTGACGCCGGTCGGCACGGGGATGGGTTTTTTTCCGATGCGCGACATATCAGTAGACCTGACAGAGAACTTCGCCGCCAACATTGGCGTCGCGAGCGGCGGTATCCGACATCACGCCCTTGGGCGTGGAGAGAATCGAAATGCCAAGGCCGTTCTTCACCGGCTTGAGATCGGCGATCGAAGAGTAAACCCGACGGCCCGGCTTGGACACACGGCTGATCTCGGCGATCACCGGCTCGCCGTCGAAGTACTTCAATTCGACTTCGAACTGCGGAAAGGCGCCGGGTTGCTGCACGACGGTGAAGCCGCGGATGTAGCCTTCCGCGTGAAGCACTTCGAGCACGCGTTCGCGCATCCGCGAGGCGGGGGTGAGCACCTTGGACCGCTTGCGCATTGCGGCGTTTCGGATGCGGGCGATCATATCGCCGATGGGATCATTGACCATGTCTGTCCCTCCTCACCAGCTCGACTTCACGAGGCCGGGGATCTGGCCCGCCGAGCCGAGTTCGCGCAGCGCGATCCGGCTCATCTTCATCTTTCGATAGAAGGCGCGCGGACGGCCGGTGATCTCGCAGCGGTTGCGGATGCGGTTAGCCGCGGAATTGCGCGGCAGCTTGGCGAGCTTCAAACGCGCGTCGAATCGCTCTTCGAGCGACAGAGCTTCGTTTTCGGCGGTATCCTTCAACGCTTTACGCTTGGCGGCGAACTGTTTGACCAGCTTGCGAACCTTTTCGTTCCTGTTGACGGCGCTTTTCTTGGCCATTTCGGTACTCTCCCCCGTCCCTAAGCGGTGAACGGGAATTGGAATTCCTTGAGGAGCGCGCGCGCTTCCTCGTCGGTCTTCGCGGTGGTGCAAACGATGATGTCCATGCCCCAGATCTGGTCGATTTCGTCGTAGTTGATCTCAGGGAACACCAGTTGTTCCTTCAGCCCCATGGCGTAGTTGCCACGGCCATCGAAACTGGTCGGCTTCAGGCCGCGAAAGTCGCGAACCCGGGGCAAGGCGATCGTGATCAGCCGGTCCAGGAATTCGTACATGCGATCCTTACGCAGGGTAACCTTGGCGCCGATCACCATATTCTCGCGCAGCTTGAACCCGGCGATCGAATTGCGGGCCTTGGTCGGCGTCGGCTTCTGCCCGGTGATCGCCGCAAGATCCTTCATGGCCGCGGCGGGCTTCTTGGAATCGGCCACGGCTTCGCCGATGCCCATGTTCACGACGATCTTGTCGAGCTTGGGGATCTGCATTTCATTGGTGTAGCCGAACTGTTCCTTCATCGCCTTGCGGATGCGCTGGCGATAGTCGGACTTCAGTCGCGGTTCATAAGCGGCGTCAGCCATTGATCACCTCACCGGTGGTCTTGGCCACCCGAACTTTCTTGTCACCCTCGATGCGGAATCCGACGCGGGTCGGCTTACCGTTGGCGTCGGCGATCGCCACGTTCGACACGTGGACGCTGGCCTCGACGGTCTTGATCCCGCCGTTGGGGTCGGTCTGCGAAGGCTTGGTATGCTTGCGCACGAGATTCAGACCCGACACGACGACCCGGCTGTCCTTGGGAAACACCTGGGTGACCTGGCCGGCGCGGCCCTTGTCCTTGCCGGCGAGCAGGACAACCCGGTCGCCCTTCTTGATCTTAGCCGCCATCACAACACCTCCGGCGCGAGCGAGATGATCTTCATGTGCCCCTTGGCGCGCAGTTCGCGCGGAACCGGGCCAAAGATGCGCGTGCCGATTGGCTCGGACTGCTTGTTCACGATCACCGCGGCGCTCTTGTCGAAGCGAATGACCGAACCGTCACGGCGTTTGATGTTGGCGGCGGTGCGAACGACGATCGCTTGCAGCACATCGCCCTTCTTCACCCGGCCGCGCGGGATCGCTTCCTTGACGGACACCACGATCTTGTCCCCGACGCTGGCGTAGCGACGACCGGCGCCGCCCAGCACCTTGATGCACATCACCCGGCGGGCGCCGGAGTTGTCGGCGACGTCGAGATTGGTCTGAGTCTGAATCATCGCTCGGTCTTCTCAATCATGCGCCAGCCTGGACGTCCGCCTTCGGCAGAACTTCCCAGGTCTTGGTCTTGGATTTGGGGGCGCACTCGATGATACGAGCGGTATCGCCAGCCTTGTAGGCGTTGGTTTCGTCGTGCGCATGGTAACGCTTCGAGCGGCGGACGGTTTTCTTCAGCAGCGGGTGCAGGAAGGTGCGCTCGACCTTCACCACAACGGTCTTGTCGCCTTTGTCGGAGACAACCATCCCCTCGAGAATTCGCTTGGGCATCTTGGCTTACTTTCCTTCGGACCGGGCTACTGAGCCGCGGCCTTGACGCGCAGGACGGTCTTGATGCGCGCGATATCGCGCCGCACAACCTCAACGCGGTGGGTCTTTTCGAGTTGGCCGGTGGCGGCCTGGAAGCGCAGGTTGAACTGCTCTTTCTTAAGCGACAGCAGCTGGTCGGTCAGTTCATCCTGCGTAAGGCGACGTACGTCATCGATCTTCATTGCACCGCCTCCGCCTCGACGCCCAGACGCGTCACGATACGCGTCTTCACGGGCAGTTTCGCCGCGCCCAGACGCAGCGCCTCGCGGGCGACCTCGTCAGCCACGCCATCGATCTCGAACATGATCCGCCCGGGCGCGACACGCGCCGCCCAGTATTCGATCGCACCCTTGCCCTTGCCCATGCGGACTTCGGCCGGTTTGTCGCTGACCGGCACATCCGGGAAGATGCGGATCCACACCCGGCCCTGACGCTTCATCTGGCGCGTAATCGCCCGGCGGGCCGCCTCGATCTGGCGCGCAGTGATCCGTTCCGGTTCGACCGACTTCAGACCGTGCGAGCCGAAGTTGAGCGCGAAGCCACCCTTGGCGACGCCATGGATGCGCCCCTTGAACTGCTTGCGGTACTTGGTTTTCTTGGGTGAGAGCATCGTCTTGTCGCCTTATGCCGCCTGGCCGTCGCGACGGTCGCGACGGGGTCCGCGATCAGGACGATCGCCTCGCCCTTCGCGCATGCCGCCCTCGCCGGCCGGACCGGATTCACTGGCCAGTCGCTTGTCGAGCGCCATCGGATCGTGTTCGAGAACCTCACCCTTGAAGATCCAGGTCTTCACGCCGATGATCCCGTAGGTCGTCTTGGCTTCCGAAAAGCCGTAGTCGATGTCGGCGCGCAGGGTGTGCCGCGGAACACGACCCTCGTGATAGGATTCAGCGCGCGCGATTTCCGCGCCGCCAAGGCGACCGGCAACCTCGACCCGCACGCCCTTGGCGCCCAGACGCATCGCCGATTGCATCGAACGCTTCATGGCGCGCCGGAATGCGATCCGGCGCTCCAGCTGTTGGGCGATGTTCTCGGCGACCAGCTGTGCGTCGGTTTCCGGCTTACGGACCTCGACGATGTTGAGGTGCACTTCGCCCTCGGTCATTGCCGACATATCGCTGCGCAGTTTCTCGATATCCGCGCCCTTCTTGCCGATGATGACGCCAGGGCGGGCGGCGTAGATGGTGACGCGGCACTTCTTGTGCGGACGTTCGATGATGATGCGAGAAACGCCGGCCTGATTGAGCCGCTGCTTCAGGGCTTTGCGCAGGCGAATATCGCCGTGCAGCAAACGGGAATATTCCTCTCCGCTGGCGAACCAGCGGCTGTCCCACGTGCGGTTGATGCCAAGACGCAGACCGATTGGATTGACTTTTTGACCCATCAGACGGCCTCGCCCAGCTCGCGGACCACGATGGTGATCTCGGAAAACGGTTTTTCGATACGTGAGGAGCGGCCCCGCGCACGGGACGCGAAACGCTTCATCACCAGATTCTTGCCAATGAACGCCTCGGCGACGATCAGGTTGTCGATATCGAGGTTGTGGTTGTTTTCAGCATTAGAGATCGCCGAGTACAAAGCCTTGCGCACATCGATGGCGATGCGGCGGGGGCTGAACTGAAGTTCGTTCAACGCCTTTTGCACCTTCAGGCCGCGAATGGATTGCGCCACGAGATTGAGCTTGCGCGCGCTGGTCCGCAGCGTACGCGCCTTGGCCATGCATTCGGCGGCCGGCAGTCGGCGAGGTTTGGCTTGCTTGCCCATCTTACTTTCTCTTCGCCTTCTTGTCGGCCGCGTGGCCCGGGAAGTATCGGGTGGGGGCGAACTCACCGAGCTTCATGCCGACCATGTCTTCGCTGATCAGCACCGGCACGTGCTTCTGCCCATTGTGCACACCGAAGGTCAGGCCAACGAATTGCGGCATGATCGTCGAGCGGCGCGACCAGGTCTTGATCACATCCTTGCGGCCCGAACCTTGCGCCGTCTCTGCCTTGGTAAGCAGATAACCGTCGACAAACGGGCCTTTCCAAACCGAACGGGTCATGGACTAGCGAGCCTTCTTCAGGTGGCGCGAACGAATAATCAGTCGGTCCGTGCTCTTGTTGACGCGGGTCTTGCGGCCCTTGGTCGGCTTGCCCCACGGGGTGACCGGATGGCGACCGCCCGAGGTCTTGCCTTCACCGCCGCCATGCGGGTGATCGACGGGGTTCATGGCCACGCCGCGAACGTGCGGGCGCCGACCCTTGTGACGAACGCGACCGGCCTTGCCGAGCACTTCGTTCATGTGATCCTGGTTCGACACCGCGCCGACCGTCGCCATGCAGGTGTCCTGCACCATCCGCAGTTCGCCGGAGTTCAGGCGGATCTGCGCATAGCCGGCGTCACGACCGACCAGCTGAGCATAGGCGCCTGCCGACCGGGCGACCTGACCGCCTTTGAGAGGCTTCAACTCGATGTTGTGAATGATGGTGCCGATCGGCAAGGCGCGCAGCGGCGAGGCGTTACCCGGCTTCACGTCGACTCGTTCGCCGGCGATGACCTCATCGCCAGCCTTCAGCCGCTGCGGCGCGAGGATATAGGCCAGCTCGCCATCGGCGTATTTGATCAGGGCGATAAACGCGGTGCGGTTGGGGTCGTATTCCAGGCGCTCGACCGTGCCGACGACGTCCCACTTGCGACGCTTGAAATCGACGACTCGATAGAGCCGCTTGGCGCCGCCGCCACGAAAACGCACGGCGATCCGGCCGCCGCCGCCACGTCCGCCGGACTTGGTCAGGCCTTCGACCAGACTCTTCTCGGGCCGACCTTTGTGCAGCTCGGAACGATCGACCAGCACGAGACCGCGACGCGAAGGCGAGGTCGGATTGAAATGTTTCAGAGCCATGGTCTAGAGCCCCGTCGTGATGTCGATGGATTGTCCCTCTTGGAGAGTGACAATCGCTTTCTTGATGTCCGAACGGCGTCCCGGACGGCCGCGGAAGCGCTTGGTCTTGCCCTTCTGGATCAGGGTGTTGACCTTGGTGACCTTGACCTTGAAGAGCTCTTCTACGGCCGTCGCGATGTCCTCCTTGGTGGAGTCCATCGCGACCTTGAAGACCACCTTGTTCTGCTCGGAGAGCATGGTGGCTTTTTCCGTGATCAACGGCGCGACGATGACGTCATAGTGACGCGCGGTGGCGACCATCAGGCGGCCTCCTTCTCGGAAAAGCGGGCCTCGATCGCGTCGACAGCGGCACGGGTCAGGACCAGGGTGTCACGACGCAGGACGTCGTAGACGTTGAGACCGGCGTTGGGCAGGACATCGATGTTCGGAATGTTGCGCGCCGCGAGCTTGAAGTTGGCGTCGACCGCCGGACCGGCGATCACGAGCGCGTTCTTCAGCCCCAGTTTCTCGAACTTGCCGCGCAAGGTCGCCGTTTTGGGATCCGTGGCCGTGGCGTCCTCAAGCACGATCAACGTACCGGCCTTAGCCTTGGACGAGAGAGCATGCCTAAGCGCCAAGGCGCGGAGCTTTTTGGGCAGGTCAAATGCGTGGCTGCGCACCACAGGCCCGTGGGCCTTGGCGCCGCCGACGAACTGCGCCGCGCGCCGTGAGCCATGGCGGGCGCCACCGGTGCCCTTTTGCTTGTACATCTTCTTGCCGGTGCGCGAGACTTCGTTGCGCACCTGAATCTTGTGCGTGCCGGCGCGGCGCTTGGCCAGTTGCCAGGTCACGCAACGCTGCAGGATGTCGCCACGAATATCCTCGATGCCGAAGATATCGTCGCGCAGGTCGACGGCCTGTCCGGCCTCGCCATCAAGAGTGACCGCTGCGATTTTCATTGTGCGTCATCCCCGCTCGAGGCTTCGCTTGACTCCGACGGCGCTTCCGCCGCGGCCGCGACGGGCGCGGCCAGCGACTTGATGGCGCCGGGCCGCGGAACATCCGCGGGCGGCGCCTGCTTGATCGCGTCGCGAATGCGCACGAACGTACCTTCGGATCCTGGTACAGCGCCCTTGATCAGGATCAGACCACGCTCAACATCGACGCGGAACACAGTGAGGTTCAGCGTGGTGATGCGGTCCTGCCCCATATGGCCGGCCATCTTCTTGTTCTTGAACACCTTGCCTGGGTCTTGGCGCTGGCCCGTCGAGCCGTGCGCCCGGTGAGAGACCGATACGCCGTGCGTGGCCCGCATGCCGCCAAAATTCCAACGCTTCATGGCGCCGGCGAAGCCCTTGCCAACGGTGACGCCCGCGACGTCGACCTTCTGGCCCGGCAGGAAGTGATCGGCGGTGAACTCCGCGCCGACCTCGATCAGATTGTCCTCGGACACCCGGAATTCCGCGACACAGCGCTTGGGTTCAACCAGCGCCTTGGCGAAATGGCCCCGTTCGGCCTTGCTGGTGTTCTTTGCCTTCTTGGCCCCCACGCCCAACTGCAAGGCGACGTAGCCGTCCTTTTCCTTGGTCCGCTGGGCCGTGACCTGGCAGCCATCCAGGCTCAACACGGTTACAGGCACGTGTGTTCCCGCCTCGTCGAAGAGACGCGTCATGCCGAGCTTCTTGGCGATAATGCCGGTGCGCATTGGCTTCGCCCCCTTACAGCTTGATCTCGACGTCCACGCCGGCGGACAGGTCGAGCTTCATCAGCGCGTCCACGGTCTGCGGGGTGGGATCGACGATATCGAGCACGCGCTTGTGCGTGCGAATCTCAAACTGCTCGCGCGACTTCTTGTCGATGTGCGGCGAGCGGTTGACGGTGAAGCGCTCAATGAGCGTGGGGAGCGGGATCGGCCCCCTGACGGTCGCGCCCGTCCTCTTGGCTGTGTTGACGATCTCGCGGGTGGAATGGTCCAGCACCCGGTGATCGAAAGCCTTGAGGCGAATGCGGATGTTTTGACGATCCATATCGCTCGTATTTCCCTTCAGGCGTTAGAGCCCGCGTGCGCCAAACCATGTCAAAGACCAACTCGGCGAACCCGACGGGTTCGACACACGCATAGCCCGCAAAAACGAATGGCCCGCGCGGTAAGCCGCGTGGGCCTAGCCGGTCCGGCTCCTATATCAGGCGTCCGTCCGGTGTCGTCTCGCGAACCGCGTCTGCCCCAACCTTTGAAAGGCAGGGACACAGCCAGCTCGACTTAGGAGGCGCGCTTCTAGACTCACCTCTCGGGCGCGTCAAGGGTCGGAAAGCCTTTGCCGCGGCGCCACGAAACCGCCGTTGTTGGGCGGCACTCGGGTGCAGCGGGCGTCATTTGGTCGTAGGAGCGCACCGATGACGGACGCCGGCAAACCCCCTGAACCCAAAAGACCCGGACCGGGGGGGGTGGACCAACCCGCGCCCAGCAAACGCGTGGCCGCAAACCGACGCGCGGCGCGCCTGGCGGCGGCGCGGAAGCGCCGACAGCAGGCCGACACCCGCCGCAAGGCCGTTTCCGCCGCCGCGACCCTGGTGTTCCACAGTCTCATACTGTGGTCGATGCTGACCGACATCACGCCGGACTACGACATCCCCGAACCCGAAGCACCGCCGATGGATGTGCGCATCATTCCCGAGCCGGTTCAGCCGATGCCGCCGATCATCTATCATGCGCCACCGGCGCCCGAGCGGACGCCTCCCCCGGAAAAGCCCCTTCCAATTC
>Ga0075029_100000059_pt1 | contig 46062 bp, 30 predicted proteins | sample LitLauG_LLR_2013_FD_71391 | JGI IMG/M metagenome (GOLD analysis project Ga0075029, IMG submission 71391) | Freshwater sediment microbial communities from North America - Little Laurel Run_MetaG_LLR_2013 | ecosystem: Environmental > Aquatic > Freshwater > Creek > Sediment | place: USA... | reverse complement strand
AGGTCGTGAGAGATATAGAGAATCGCCATCCCCAATTCCCGGTTCAACTTCGCAAAGAGGGAAAGAATTTCTGACTGCGTGATCACGTCGAGCGCGCTGGTGGCTTCATCGGCGATGAGCAGCGCTGGGCGATGCAGCACGGCCATGGCGATGAGCACTCGCTGGGCCTGTCCCACGCTCATCTGCGACGGCAGCTTGCGCAGAAATTCGTCGTCCGCGGGCAGGGAAACCGACAGCAGGGCAGCGCGAATTTTCTCGACCGCCGGCTGCCGGGTTCCAGAGGTGTGGGCCCGCCACGCCTCCGTCAACTGAGTCTGAATCCGCAACGCAGGGTTGAGCGATGTGAGCGGGCTTTGCAACACCAGCGCCATGGCCCGCCCGCGCAAGGATCTTAGGTTGGCCTCGCTCAAGCCGATCAATTCCTGTCCCTGCAAGCGAATGCTGCCGCGGACGTTGCACCGGCGGTCAAGCAATCCCAGCAGCGCCATTGCCAGCGTGCTCTTACCGGAACCGCTCTGGCCCACCAGTCCCATCACTTCGCCCGGCAAAACGTCGAGCGCAACATCCCGCAGAACGTCCGGCCTGGACGCATAACCCGCGCTGAATCTCACACGCAGCAGCGGGACGCCGTTTCGGGTTGGGTCGCTCATCGGTTCGGGCACCATTACTTCTGCACCGTCCAGAATTCGATGTTCCAGTAGGTCTGCGGATTGACCGCCACCGGGTCGGCCCCGCGGACGCGCGTAGACACTGCCGACAGCGCGTTCTTGGTAATCAGATAAAGAAACGGGTTCTGCTGCAAAACAATCTCCTGCACTCGGTCAAAGCTCTTTTTTCGCTTCGCATTGTCCGGGTTGGAAGCCTGTGCGTGCATGAGTTCATCGATTTCACCTTCCCATGCGGTCTCGGGAGTTTTCTGCTGCGGGTTCCACTGGTGATTTTCCGCCGAACTCAACCATACGTTCATCTGACCATCAGGATCGAGATCGGTGTTGGTCAGGCCGAGCAGCGCCGCGTCGTAATCAAAAGTCTGCGTGATGCGCTCGATCAGGGCAGGGAAGTCGAGCGTGGCCACGCTCACTTTGATTCCGATCCTCTGTAGGTCCTGCTGCATGAGCACAATCATGCGCTCACGAGAACGGCTGCCGGAGTTGGTGATGATGGAAAACTCTACAGCGCGGCCCTGAGCGTCGCGGAGCACGCCGTGGTCCATGTAAAATCCAGCGCTGGAAAGGAGTTTCAGGGCGGCATCAGGATTGTAGGGCGTGGCCGACAGCTTGCTGTTGAACCAGAAACGATTCGCGGGAGAAATTGCGCCGATGGCCGGCCGCGCGTGGCCCCGGAACACGATGCGGCACAAGTCTTCGCGGTTGATGGCTTCAGAGATCGCCATCCGGAAGGTGGTCGAGCGAAACCAGGCTTTCTTGTAATCGGCGATCGGAGCCTTCGCAACCTCGTTGAACCACATCTGCTCGCTATCGAGCGAAGGGCCCGCGTCATGAACAACTCCGGGTGAAGCTGATGCAAGTTTCTCGTAGTATTCGCTGTCCAGTGAGTTAATCAGATCGAGTTCGCCACGCTGGAAGCGAAGCAGTTCCACGTCGCGATTCGACTGGATGTCCAGAACAATCCCGTCCAAATAGGGCAGCGAGTGCCCCTGGGCGTCGTGCTTCCAGTAATTCGGATTGCGCACCATGTGCAGCGACGCGCCAGCTTTGTAGTCCGCGACCATGAAGGGGCCAAGAACCGCCATCTCTTTCTTGGGCGAGTGCGCCGACATCAGTGCCACCTGGTCGAGCAACCGATCAAGACCGATCACGGGTGCGGGAAAGGTGATGGAAATCTCCGCCGGAGAAATGATTTTGGTCACAACCTGGCCCGGGCCCGAGCGAAACGCATCGCCGGTGGGAGAGTGTAGCTCCGGGTCCATCAACCTCTGAACGGTGAACGCCACATCTTCGGCGGAGAACGGAGTTCCATCCGAGAAGCGCACATTGCGACGCAGCTTCAGCGTGATCTGGCGAGCATCTTTCGATAACTTCCACGAGTCGGCCAGTTCTCCTTCCACGGTCTGGGACTTCCGGTTTACGCGGACCAGCACCCCGCCGGTGAGGTAGCGCACCGCCAGAGACGCGTCGTCGTCCACTTTTAGCGGGTTGAACGTCTTGGGCTCCGAGCGAAGGCAAAAATGTATCTCGTTACCACTCTGTGCGGTAATGGGCAGCGTTGCCAACAGAAGCGCGAGAGTCAGCGCGCTTACGCGAATCCTGCTCATGCAACCACCTGTTCTCGATCGGACAAGATCAACTGAAAGGATGTGACCACGGCCACCAGCACAATCAGCGGCACGAACTTCCACGGCTCTTCACGAAACGACACGAGCCCCTCCAACTCGCGGAGCAAACTTCCCCACGACGGCATTGGCTCCGGCACGCCCAATCCAAGAATGCTCAGATTGGCCTCACTCAGAATGAATACGGGAATCGAAATCCAGAACTGCGCGGCCAGCACCGGGCGCAGATTGGGGACCACGTGTACCCAGAAAAGGCGTGATGCCGGTAGCCCGGCGGCGCGCGCCTGACGCAGGAAGTCGGACGATCGCAGCGTCTTCGCCGAGGCGCACAGCACTCTGGCGGCGCTGGTCCAGCCCAGAAGGCCGAGCACCAGAAAAGTCAGCGCGACCGAAGTCAGCGGAGAGGCATCGAGCGGCAACATCGCGCGCACGGTGATCAGAAGGAACAACCAGGGCAGGGAAAGAAAAAGATCGTTGATGCCAACCGCGGCCTTCTCCCAAAAACCGCCCATGTACCCGGCCAGTCCGCCGACCAGCACCGCGAGGAGCGTGGAGAGCAGGGCGGCCGCGGGCGCAAGCAGAAGAGAAATGCGTGTCCCGTAAATCAGGCGCGCAAAGCGATCACGCCCCAGATCGTCGGTGCCGAGCCAATGCTCGTGTGATGGCGGTGCGGCAAACGAGTCCCGGCTCTGCATCGCATAACCGGCGGGAGCAAGCCACGGCGCGGCTGCGGATGCAATCACTACCACTGCCAGGCAGACCCACGCGGCGTTACGCAGTAGCTTCATGCGGCGGCTTCCCGCCCTGCCGCAAGGTCGGCCAGCGAATTCGCTGTGACCGTGACCAGCGCGACCATAGTTGTGAGATGCACGATCAAAGGCAGATCGCGCGACAGCGCCGCCTGCCACGCCAACTGCCCGATGCCGGCGATTCCACAGAGGGCTTCGACCGGAATCGCGGCACCGACCGCCAGGCTGACAGAAATTCCGGCCAGCGCCAGCAGTTGCGGGCCCACCACCGGAATGACATGAAAGAGAAAGATGCGGCTTGCCGAGAGTCCCTTCGCTCGCGCGGTAATGATGTGCGGACGCGCGTAAGCCGACTGTAGAAGGTTCCAGCTGTAGCGATGCACCCTGGGAAGCACGACCAAACCGATCGCCAGGCTGCCGGCGAGGTTCCAGATCACCGAAAGCAGCGCCAGCACGGCCGCCGGCAGGCTAAGCAGCGCTCCGCTCACCGCGATGCCGGCGACATCGCCCACCCGCCTGCGGGTTGCCGCTGCGAAGAGCACCAGTGCTATCGCCGCCGACCATCCCATCAGCAGGCCAAGACACACCACGCGGGCCGTCACGGGTGCCCGGTCCCGAATGAGTTGCGCCACCGGTTGCCCAAGCGATTGAGAAGTTCCGAGGTCGCCGTGAAGCAGGTTTCGTGCCCAGTGAAGATAAAACTGGAGTGCGCTCTGATCGCCGTGCCGCGCCTGCAGAATCGCCTGCCGGCTCGCCGAACTAAGGCGCGCGTCCAGCAGTTCCTCGTCCACATTATGGCCTGGAGCCAACCGCACCATCGTCGCGGCAAGGAAGCCTCCCAGCACGAGCACTACGAGAAGGGACACTGCGTGATGGAAGACTTTTCGCGTCATGAGTCACGGCCTCAGCCCGCCGATGCGCCCTGGGTTTTTTCGTCGCGTAGCGCAGCCTCGGCATGGTGCGCGTGCTTCATGGAGTACATTCTGCGGTCCGCCTCGGCCAGTAGTTTTTCAACGTCGAAGCCGTCGACCGGACAGAACGCGGTGCCCACGCTTAGAGAAATAGTGTTCCGGCCGCAGATCTCGCGGCCGCACTCCACGGCGATCTGATTCAGCCGGCTGCACTTTTCAATGGCTCCTTCCGGCGTGAGTCCCGGCGAAGTCACCACGAATTCGTCACCCCCCATGCGCGCGACGTAGTCGTAACCGCGACAAGCTTCCTTTAGGCGTGCGCTGAACTCGCGCAGCAGGCGGTCGCCTTCCAGATGGCCGAACGAGTCGTTCACACTTTTGAAGTTGTCGAGGTCGCATACCATCACGGCCAGCGGACTCGAAGTGCGGCGGCAGCGCGCCGCTTCCTGCGCCAGATGCACAAACAGCGAACGCGCATTCGGCAGGCCGGTGAGAAAATCGGTCGTCGCTGAACTCTCGGCCTGCTGGTAGCGCAGCGCGTTCTCAACCGACATGCCCACTTTCGAGCCGACCGCCAGCAGAATTCGCAGATGGTCCGTGGTGAAGGCATCGGCCCCGGCGCTATACATCGCGAGCACGCCCACTACGCCATTGATGCCTTCCAGCGGCACTGCCAGCGCCGATTCCAGCGGCGAGTCTTTATCGAGTCCGGTGGCGTAGCCGGCTTCTACCTTGGGATTGCCGTTCAGAATCGGCTTGCAGTTTTCCGCGACCCAACCGCACAGGCCCTCGCCCATGCGGATCTTCAGGGAAGACAGCACGCGAAAATTGTCGCCGCTCACTAATTCCGGCAGCAGCCAGTCATTGCGGCGGACAAAGATTGCGATCGAGTCATAAGGAATCAGCCGCCGCAGCCGCATCGAAAGCACTGAAAGCGTTTCGCTCAGGCTGAGAGAGTTGCCCAGATCCTGGCTGAGTTCAAACATCATTTGGGCTTCCTGCCGAGCCGAGGCGATGGACGTGAGGAAGTCCACTTCCGTGTCGGCGCTCGGCCGCTCCGCGGCAAATCCGGATGCGGGTTCGGTGCCGCGCTCAATCTTGACGTCGTGCGAAAGTTTATGCTCGTTACTGCGCGATTCAACCGCGTGAGCGATCGTCTCCCATTGTTTGGCATTCAGGCGCAGGGTCTCGACCACTTTCGGGTCGAACCACGTCCCCGCCTTTTCCTGCACCGCCGCCATGGCCTTTTCCAGCGGCAACGCAGGCCGATACTGACGGTCGGAGGCAAGCGCGTCCAGGCAATCAATGACCGCCAGAATGCGCGCTCCAATGGGGATTTCTTCACCCTTCAATCCATCTGGATAGCCGCTGCCATCCCACCGCTCGTGGTGGGAACGCACGATCGGCGCCACCGGATAGGGGAACGCGACGCGCTCCAGAATTTCCGCGCCCACTAGAGGATGTACTTTCATCTTTTCAAATTCTTCCGGGGTCAGCCGTCCCGGCTTGTTAATGATGTGTTCGGGAACCGCCAGCTTGCCGATGTCATGCAATAGCGCCGCCGCCCGCACTGCTTCCATCACTTCATCCGGAAGTTGCATCGCCTTCGCCATTTCCACCGCATAAGTCCGCACTCGTTGCAGGTGCCGGTGCGTGGTGTGGTCCTTGGCTTCGATCGCCAGCGCCAGCGCTTCGATCGTGCGCATGTTCAGCGCCGCGATTTCTTCCACATGCCGCTTCTCGATCTCCACACGCTCTTTTTCCGCCTGCAGCCGTCCTAGGTACTGGCGATAGGAGCGGTACACCCAGTAGATGACCGGCAGAATCAGCAGCGAGGTCTGCCAGCCCGAGAGTTGATTGACGATGCCGATCAGCCCGACCACCGCCGCGCCGACCAGGTAGTAGGGGAACGACCAGAAATAACAATTTGCCCAGATGCTGCGCGCCGTTTTCTTTTCGGTGAGGGCGATGACGAACGAAATCGGCAGCGTGTTGGCCAGAAAGAAAACCAGCGCCGCAACCGCCAGTAGAATCGGCTTGTATTTGCTGAACGAAGGTTCCAGCGCGTGGTAGGTCAGGTAGCAAAGGCCGGTGGCAACCGCCATCATGCTGAAAACATTGAAGATTATTTTCACCGGGTCGATGCGGTCGCGCGCCTGCCAAAGGCTCTGCACCAGCGTTGCAGTGCATCCGATCACCAGCGTTTCCGGAAGGCTCAACTCCATTACGCCGAGCAGGATGAAAAGGAAGTTGACCGACATCGTGCCGTCAATGCCCGGCAGTTGCACTTTCATTCCGGATGCGATGATCGCTACCACCAGATAACTCAGGAAGCGCGGCCAATCCACGTGCGGCCAATGGCGCAGAGTGCCGACCAAAAGCCACACTCCGATCAGCGCCGTGACTCCAATGAAGATTCGCGTCCGCAATGACATACGTAGGTCGCTCGGCCGCTGGACTACACACTCCACCGGCAGCAGTTCCTGCCCCATCCTATTGGTCGCGGACGCGGTCTCGAAGATTACCGACGTAATCGCCGGACACGGACGGACGGTTCCACCGCCAGCCTCCGTTGTGCCGCAATTCAGCCGAAAAGATGATTACCATGGTCACTGCCAGAGGAAACGATCGTGTGCAAGAATCTCTTTCGGATTCTCGTCCGCGATGGCGACTTCTCAGCTCAACTCGAGCTCTCCGGCCGGAGTGTCGGAGAGCGCCGGCGACCAAGTAGAAGTCTTTTCTCTGGATCTGAGTGGTCGGCTGACCGGCACAAGCCAGGGGCTGATTGTCCTGCTCGGACTCCAGAATGGCATCGCACCCGGGGCGACCCTGGCTACAGTCCTGCGACCGAACGGACCGGAAACGGTCGAAAGCCTTCAGCGCATGCTGATTGCTACATGCGTGGAAAAGGGCCACGCATCAGTCAGAGTCGCCGTTCCCGGAGCAGGCTCACGGCAAGCGCAAATCCACCTATCACTGTTGAGCGACAGCAGCGGCAACCCCGCTTGCATCGTCGCGTCGTGCCGGGATGCGCTGGAGTCCGAAACCGCGCTACCGCGCGTGGGAGTGCGGGTCGCGCAGCCCGAGTCATCTTCCCGCGCAACCCAGGTCCGCCACGTCGACGGGCAGGATTTCATCATCGCTAGCCCCATCATGCACAAGTTCATGGGTCTGGTGGAACGAGTGGCCGGCCACACTGAGACGGTGCTGATCACTGGAGAGACCGGCGTTGGCAAGGAACTCATCGCGCGCACCATTCATCATTCCTCGCATCGCCGGGCAAAGCCCTGGATCGACGTCAACTGCGCAGCCCTGCCCGATAATCTTGTGGAGAGCGAGCTTTTCGGTTACGAGAAAGGCGCATTCAGCGGCGCTGACAGCGCCAAGGCCGGCATGTTCGAACTTGCCGATAAAGGAACGCTGTTCCTCGATGAAATCGGCGAACTCCCGCTGCACACGCAAGTCAAGCTGCTGCGCGTTCTGGATGGCCAACCGTTTTACCGGCTGGGCGGAAGCCGCAAAATTCATGTGGACGTTCGAGTGGTCGCCGCCACCAACCAGGACCTCGAAGCCGCTGTGGAGGCCGGCAAATTCCGCCGCGACCTCTATCACCGCCTCAGCCAGTTCCATTTACGCGTTCCCCCGCTGCGCGAGCGCCCGGAAGACATTGCCGCGCTTGCCGAAAGCGCTCTCAGCGGAAAGATGCCTCCTCGCACCCTTGCCCCGGCTGCGCTTTCCGTGTTGCACTCCCACGCTTGGCCCGGCAACATTCGCGAACTGCGCAACATCATCACCAAGGCATGCATGGAGTCGCCGGGTGCTGAGATTAGTCGGGAGCAGATCCAACGCCAGTTGCCCGCCGAGGCTGCCCAGGCTCCTAACACCCGCAGTGGGATGATCGCTGCCACTTGCGACCTCGGCAGCATGGAAGAACAAGCGATTCGCAGCGCTCTCGAACAAACCGCCGGACACCGCACTCGCGCCGCGGAAAAGCTCGGCATCTCACGACGCACGCTGACTCGCAAGATTAAAGAATATGGGCTGACTGATGCGCCCACGGAAGGCGCGACCCTCGGCTTCATCAGCACGGAGCAGCAGAAATTCTTCCGCTCTCGCGTCGACATTCCTGTCGCGGTTCGAAACGCCCGCGGCGAGCAAGCCACTGCGCGTGCCACCAATCTCAGCACCGGCGGCATGGGCCTCGACGGCCTTCCCGCGAATATGAAAGTGACGGGTGAGATCGAGGTGAGTTTTCCGCTGCCAGATTCCGACATCACAATGAAAGCAGACGCGCGTGTCGTTTGGGTGGAAGGCGCAAGGGTTGGAATCCACTTCACGCGCATGGTGCCCGCCATGTTTGAGCACCTGCAGCAGTGGACGAAAAAAAAGATGAAGGAAGAGGGCTGGGAACTGCCCGGCTGACGCGTCGAAGCAGTCCTTTAGTTCACCATTCCTGCACTGCGGTCGCGGATCGTTTCCAGCAGCTTGGTCGCAGCGTCCCCGGGATTTTGCGCCGCGAAGTCCTCGTCCAGCACAACCAGCGACACCGCCGGATCAATCTCCTCGATCACCTGCTTCGCCGGTGCCCCATACACGCCCTGCATGTTCGAGCCCAGCACCACAAGTTTCGCCTTGGTCGCCTTCAGCAATATCTGCGCGTCCCGCATGTGGCCGGTGGTGACCGCGCGATAGCCCGCGCGGCACAACACTTCGCCCAGCAGCGCGCGCACGTCCGCCGAATCGTAGACGCAAAGAATATGCAGTTGCTTCTCCGCGTTTCCGTCCTGCGCGTAACGTGGTCCCAGATAGGCCGCCACGATGGCGTCGGCTTCAGACTCGAAGGTCTCGAACAATGCCATCAGGTTGGTCATCTCGAGCGTCTTCTTCACATGCGGCTGCAGTGCGCACAGCTTCAACGTGCCGTGGTTCACCTTCGCGGTCGACACCAGACGCACCAGCGCTCCCAGTCCGCTGCTGTCCACAAAGTCCACCTTCTCAAGATTCAGGACCACGTCGTGGTGCTGGATGAAGATCTTTTCCAAGTGCAATTGCAGGGAGCGCACTTCCGCGCCGCTCACGATGCGGCCGCTGCACTGCACCACGGCGACGTCCCCCACGGGGCGTGTGTCCAGACGCAACGGCATGCTTCCTCCTTGGGCGACCCTGGACGCAGCCAGAGTGCCGATTGCCAGAAGTCCCATACTATAGAGCGAACAAGGGACTTTTGCAGCAAGTTAAGGACTGGGTAGGAGTGCAGTTTGGCTTTTACACGGCTTGGTCATCCTGAGCGTAGCCGTTGTTCAGGCGTGGGCGAGGGATCCTCCGCTGAGCGAGCCCAATGCGTGACCCAAACTGCGCCACCATCAGAAATCGGTTGGTCCCCCGATCCGCATGCTGCATGCAATAATTGAGCAGTTCCAGTGGCCCTGTAGCTCAGCTGGATAGAGCAGCGGTTTCCTAAACCGGAGGTCGGCCGTTCGAATCGGCCCAGGGCCACCACGCTACACACAAGAACCTCACCTTCGTCTTCATGCGCATGCGCTGCGTCGAATTGGCGGACTCACTCGCTCGTCATCAATCCAGCTCAGGCTGATGAATTAATCGCCCATAACGGCCCAATACCATTCGCCTCCATACAACATGCTCAAACTAAAGGGCTTCTCTGCGGCGCCGTGCCTTGACGAATCTTTACAGATGCGAGAGTCTGTCAAGCAGGCTTGAGGGGACCACGTGAGCTCTGAGATCGCTGCGTTGATGGCTGCCAGTGACGGGGGCGACCGAAGTGCCTCGGAGGCACTGTTCAGCCAGCTTTACGCCGAACTGCGATCGATGGCAAAACGCGAATTGGCGCGTCACGGCGGGAACATCAGTTTGGGCGCCTCCACTTTGTTGCATCAGGCTTACCTCGATATGGCGGGCAGGAGCAACGTTTCGTTCGTGGATCAAGGGCGTTTCATGGCCTACGCCTGCCGGGTCATGCGGGGACTGATCATTGATCACGCTCGCAACCGTCAGGCGCAAAAACGCGGAGGCCGGTTCGAAATCACAGCTTTTACCACTGAGATGGCCGGATCCGCGGTGGACCACGGAGAGCTGGAGCAAATCAGCGAAGCTCTCGACAGCCTCGCCAATGTCGAGCCCGCGCTCGCCGAAATCGTGGACTTAAAGTTTTTTTGCGGTTTCTCGTTCGCCGAGATCGGCGTGATCCAGGGCTTGTCAGAACGCACGGTGCAAAGAAAATGGGCCAAGGCGCGAATTTATCTCCACCGCAAACTCCGCAAGGAGCTGCCTCAGTAGCTTCCAATGCACGATGCAGAACACCGACCAATGGCGCCTACTAAGTCCCTATCTGGACAAGGCATTGACCTTGTCGGAATCCGAACGGGCTGATTGGCTGGAATCGCTGGCGAAGCAAGATCCGGGATTGGCCAAACAACTCGGTGACCTGCTGCAAGCGCAGAAAGCGGCGGACCGGGAGGAGTTCCTGCTGCAGGGGCCGATGGACGGCGCGCCTTCGCCCGGACTGGCCGGCCAAACCATCGGGGCTTACCGGCTGGTGTCGCCCATCGGCCAGGGTGGAATGGGGACTGTCTGGCTCGCCGAACGCAGCGATGGAAGGTTTCAGCGGCGCGCGGCGGTGAAGTTCCTGAGCCACGCGCTCATCGGACAGCGCGGCGAAGAGCGGTTCCGGCAAGAGGGCGCAATCCTTGCCAGTCTCACTCATGCAAATATTGCCGCGCTCTGGGACGCCGGAGTTTCCACCACCAACCAGCCCTACCTGGTCCTTGAATTTGTCGAAGGCCAGCCCCTCGACCGTTATTGCGATGAACATAAACTGGGGATTCGTGCGCGCATTGAGCTATTTCTCAAGGTTTTGGGCGCAGTCGCTCACGCACACGCAAACCTGATCGTTCACCGCGATCTGAAGCCATCGAATGTTTTTGTGAACTCCGAAGGCGAGGTGAAGCTGCTCGACTTTGGGATCGCAAAGCTTCTGGATGAACGTCCCGATTATGCGTCGCTGACCCAGGATGCCGGCTCGCCCCTGACGCCCGCCTATGCCGCGCCAGAGCAATTGATCGGACAGCCCATCACCACCGCCACCGATGTCTATGCGCTCGGCGTGCTTCTGTACGAGATTTTGACGGGACAACATCCGGCGGGGGCCAATCGCACTCCGGCAGACCTGATCAAGGCCATCGTGGATACCGACCCCCTAAGCCCATCCAAGGTCCTCACCTCGACCAGCCAGGAAGAGCGGTCGCTGGCGGCAGCCAATCGCGGGGTTGACGCCGACAAGCTGCGGAAACAATTGAGCGGTGATCTCGACGTCATTCTCGCCAAGGCCCTGAAGAAGGACCCCAAAGAGCGATATGTTTCGGTTGGCGCCTTGGCCGCCGATCTTCGGAATTACCTGGATGAGGAGCCGATCAGCGCCCATCGCGATTCCTTTGCCTACCGCACCAACAAATTTGTCAAACGCAACTTGGTGCCGGTTTCGATTTTCTCCGTCGCCCTGGTTGCCGTGATCGCGAGCCTGTCGATCGGCCTGTTCGTCGCCAACCGGGAACGCAAGGCTGCCGAGCAGCGGTTCGCACAGGTCCGCCAGTTGGCCAACAAGTTCATTGACCTGGACAACGAGATCCGCGGTTTGCCGGGTGCGACCGGGGTCCGCAAGGAAATGACTGCCGACGCCCAACAATATCTTGCTTCGCTCGGCAGTGTGGGCCACGTTAACGATGACCTCGCTCTGGAGATCGCCAATTCCTACGTGAGGGTGGCACATGTGCAGGGCGATCCTACGTCCGCAAACCTGGGAATGTTTCCGGAAGCCGAAGCCAATCTGAACAACGCGGACAAGTTTGTTGACTCAATACTTTCCCACGACCCAACCAATCGCCATGCCCTGATTGTTTCGGCAATGATTGAGCATGACCGTATGGTCCTTGCGGACGCGCAGGGACGGGACGACGACTCGATTCAGCACGCGAATCGGGCGGCTGCCCAACTGGACCGCTTCATGACGCTCTATAAGATTGAAGCCGGTGAGGCCTGGGGAGTGGTTTATTTCTACGGAAACATCGCGGAGATATACCAGAACAGACGGCGCTTTCCGAAGTCGATCTTGTACGCGAAGCGAGCGCTGGAAATCGCCCAGCCCTTCCCCAGGGTGCTTGCGACTCAGGGCACGACTTATGTGCTGCTGGCCAGCGATTTGTGGATCTCGGGAGATCTCGAGGGAGCGCTCCAGGGTGTGGATGCGGCCATTCTCATCGTGCAGCAAAAGGCGGCGAATGGCCATCTCTCGCTGCAGATGAATCTTGCCAACGCTCTCAGCATCAAGGGCATGATTCTTGGGAGACGGGACGCAGAACCCAGTCTGGGTCGTGAGCAGGAAGCGCTCGCGGTGTTACAAAAGGCGTTAGACATTGCCGAAGAGTTTGCGAAAAAGGATCTCAATGATCATCTCAGCCGACACCACGAGGCCCTGTTCTCCTTGGAGATGGGCAACATTCTTCGCCATGGGGATCCGCGCAAAGCTCTGAAGATCTATAACAACGCCCTGGCTCGCCTTTCGGAGATCACGAGCAACGACAGCACCCGTCTGAATGAAGCGGAGTTGCTGGCTGCTTCTTCTTACCCATTGCGCCACCTCGGACAAGGCGCAGAAGCGAAGCGCCGGATTGACCGTGCATTCGACCTTCTGACCCAAGCGCATATTTTACCCGCCACAAAGATCGAGCCGATGAGCGCTGCCGACCACGCCATGCGGGCCTTGGGCGACCACTATGCCGAGACCAGCGACAACGCGAAGGCTGCGGAAATGTATCGGCAATTGTTGGATAAACTGGCAGCCTGGCAACCGGACCCGCAGAACGTCATCGGCGACGCAGTTTGCTTTTCCCGCACCTGGAGCGCTCTCGCCACGATCTACCGGCGATCCGGGAAGATCAGCGAAGCACAGCAGTACGAAACCTTAAGAGCCGACCTGTGGAACAACTGGCAAGGCAAATTGCCGAACGCTCAATTCCTGCTCCGGCAATCGCTTTCGCAAGCCACGGATCGCAAATAAGCCCCGCGCGCGAGCCGACTTGTAGGCAATTTTCTGCAACTAAGTTCGTAGCGCGCGCCGGTTTCTACCCACTCTGCGCGGCCGTCTCGCGGTTCAACTGTGACTGCCGGACAACCTCCAAAATAATCTTTCTTTCGGTGTCGCGATTAGCCCTCCATTTTCGATTGTTCCTAATAGAGGGCAAGTCGCAGATCGTAAATGCCCTGCCGTTCCGCTCTTTGCCTTCCTGATCTGAAAGCTCGGCCCCCTTTTTCCGGGCGCGGTTTCGGTTCGGGGACGCTGGCAGCCGTCAGTTGTTCCGAACTCAATCGTTCACGCTCAATCGGAGATTCTATGAACCGCCAGAGGCTCTTCAGTGGTGTCGCAAGTCTAGGCCTTGCCCTCGTTGCAATGCCGATCATGAGCGCGGGTCAGCAAGCGGGTAGCCAGCAACAGAACGCCAGCGACGGCGTGACTCTTGCATCGGCCGAGAGTCGGGTCCCGCTGGCGATCAGCTACGCGGGCGTCTTGAAAGACAGCACAGGGAAGACAGTCACGTCCATCACAGGCGTCACCTTCCTCCTCTACAAGGACCAACAGGGGGGAGCGCCGCTCTGGCTGGACACCCAAAATGTGACTCCCGACAAGTCCGGCCGCTACGCGGTGCAACTGGGCGCATCGGGCGGTGAGGCCCTGCCCACAAACCTCTTCCAGACCGGCGAAGCGCGCTGGCTGGCGGTCCAGATTGCCGGCGAAGCCGAGCAGCCGCGCGTGTTGTTGGTGGCGGTTCCGTATGCCATGAAAGCAGCGGATGCACAAACATTGAATGGCTTGCCGGCTTCGGCCTTCGTGCTGGCTGCCCCGCCGACGAACGGCGGAGCTTCTTCGTCGATTGCAGCAAGCGCAACTTCGACGTCGAGCACGCCGCCCCCGCCGGCGTCGGCGGTGACCACCAACGGGGGAACCGCCAACACGCTGCCCTTGTTCTCCACGGCGACCGACATCGAAAACTCCGCCATCTCGCAGACCGGGTCGGGCACGACGGCCAGGATTGGCATCGGCACGACCACGCCAATGGCCACACTCGACGTGAAGGGCGGTGCGACGGTTCGTGGCGTTCTGAGTCTTCCTGCGACGGGAGCCGCCACCGCCACCGCTGGGAAAACTTCCCAGCCAGAGAGCTTCATCGCTTCGGTCTTCAATGGTTCAACGGGGACCGTCACTAATCAGACGTTCCAATGGAAGGCCGAACCCGCGAACAACAACACGGCCAATCCGTCTGCAGTGCTGAGCCTCTTGTATGGCAGCGGGACGACCACTCCGGCCGATACCGGGCTGCGCATCGGCCCCAATGGCATCATCGGGTTCGCTCCAGGCCAGACCTTCCCGGGTGGCAGCGGCACGGTCACTAGTGTGGGCTTCTCCGCCCCCAGTTCGGACTTCACAGTCACGGGCTCGCCGATCACATCCGCCGGCACGCTCGGCCTGAACTGGACGGTGGCGCCAAGCAATGCCAACACCGCCAACGCCATCGTAAAGCGGGATGCATTCGGAGGTTTCAGTTCCGGTTCGATTTTCGCAGTCGCAGCCACTGGAAGCGGCAACGTGGGCATATCCGGATACAGCGATTCGAACTACGGAGTGGCGGGGCAGTCGGGGAATGGTCCAGGAGTCTACGGCACGAGCACGCTTACTAACGGGGTCGGGATATTCGGCTGGGCCCAGCACTCCGGCGATGGAATTTACGGAACCAGCGCTTCGGGACTGGGCGTTTACGGCAGTGTGAAGCAGGGGCAAGGCGTGATGGGCGAAAGCTTCGGAACCACCACTCTGAATGGCTTCGGCCCGGACGGCGTCGTGGGACTAGCCCACAATATCGCCGGTTACGGAGTCTATGCCCAGAACTACGATCCGAACGGAATAGGGCTGTATGCGCAGGGTGGCCGAAACGGGCTGTATGCGCAAGGTTCGGCAGCGGCCATCGTGGGATACAGCGACAGCGGTTGGGGGCTCTCAGGCAGCAGCAACAGCGGCGTCGGAGTCCTAGGCAGCAGCAGCAGCGGCCCCGCCTTTCAGGCAGATGGCGACGCCCAACAGAACCGCACAGGCGGCGGCTGGGCGAAGGCGATGATGCATGTTAATGGCAGCCAAGCCCCGTACACGATCACGCGTTGCTACAACTCGAGCCTTTCGGGGTCGGCGGCGAGCGCGCCTCCATGTGGCTTTGTGCTCCATGAAGTAGGCGTGGCGGGGAATTGGATTATCGATATCGGGTTCAGGGTGGATGACCGTTTCTATTCGGTGGCAGTAGGCTACTATCCCCTCCCCAACAGCTGCAATTGCACACCAATAGCGATCGCTGAGCCTGGAACCGATATAGGTTACGGCAACACGACCATTCTTGTCAGTTACGGAGATGGGGGAACGACTAACTTGAACGGAGACTTTGACTTGATCGTCTTTTGATGGACTACGCGTACTACGACAGGCACACCAAAAACTGAGAGGAGGACGGCATGAGAGCATTACCGAGAGCGCTAACTACCCTGTGTGGCATCGCAATCCTTGCATCGCTGATTCATGCGCAAGAGACAGCTCCCGCTCCGCACCCGGTCGTCCCGCGCTTGGTGAACTTCTCCGGCAAAGCTGCCGACGAGCAGGGCAAGGTCCTGAGCGGAGTGGTCGGGGCCACCTTTGCCATCTACAAGGCACAGACTGGCGGATCGCCGCTGTGGCTGGAGATGCAGAATGTTACGGCCGCGAAGGGCAACTACACGGCGCAGCTTGGCGCTACGAAGCCCGAAGGTCTTCCGCTCGATGTCTTCGCCTCGGGCGATGCGCGCTGGTTGGGCGTGTCGGTCAACGGAGGGGCGGAGCAGCCGCGTGTCCTGCTGATGAGCGTGCCCTACGCGCTGAAGGCCGCCGATGCGCAAACGCTAGGCGGACTGCCGGCGTCCGCCTTTGTGCTGGCCCCACTTCCCGCAAGCGGCGTGGCCGCGTCAAACAACGGGGCGGTCGCAAGTCCCCTGTCTTCGCCTCCGCCTCCGGCGACGTCCAACGTGACCACCTCGGGCGGCACGGTCAATGCCATTCCGCTGTTTACGACGGCGAGCAACGTGCAGAACTCGATCCTGACGCAGACCGGCACGACAGCAGTGAACGTGGCTGGCAAGTTGAACCTGCCCGCCGTGGGTGCGGCGACTGCAACGGCGGGCAAGAACTCGCGGCCGGAGAGTTTCGTGACGTCAGTCTTCAACAGCAAAACCGGTACGGCCGTTCCCCAAAGTTTTCAGTTGCAAGCCGAACCGGCCAGCAACAACACAGCAGGGGCGACGGGCACGCTGAATCTCCTCTTCGGGCAAGGCACGGCTGCTCCGGCCGAAACCGGGTTGAAGATCGCCGGTAACGGACGGATCACATTTGCCACGGGCCAGACGTTTCCGGGCACTGGGAGCGGCACCGTGCAGAGTGTGGGTATCACTGCTCCCGCCAGTGATTTCACGGTGACAGGCTCGCCCATCACCGCCAGCGGCACCCTGGCCCTGGCTTGGACGGTACCTCCGGATTCAAACAACACACCCGGTGCCATTGCCAAGCGGGATTCATCCGGCCGAATCAGTGTCGGTTCTATCTCCGCCTCAAATTCGACGGGCTCGGTGTATCCGGTTTACGCCGTTGACACCTCCAACAACAACACCAATATGGCCGCCATTTACGGAACGAGCAACGAGGGCGTAGGAGTCTACGGGCAAGGTGCTTCCTTTGGTTTGAGAGGTTCGAGCCCGAGCTACGGAGTGTGGGGAGTGGGCACGAACCAAGCCGGAGTCTACGCCACTAGCACATACGGCGACGGAGTCCTTGCAAGCGGCGGCCTCACCGGAGTGGAAGCCAATGGAACTTCCTACGGCGTGTATGCCACCAGTGCGAGTGTCGGTGTATACAGCTACGGAGCGGTCGGTGTCTCGGGAGCCAGCAGCAGCACGAGTGGCATTGCAGTTTCAGGGGTTAATGACAGCGGGGGCATTGGGGTTTACGGCGAAGCCACCAATGGAGGCTACGCTGCCGATTTTTCCGGCAGTGCGGTCGTCTTCGGCGATCTCGCGGTCCACGGGAACCTTTCCAAGAGCGGGGGATCGTTCAAGATTGACCACCCTCTCGATCCGGCCAACAAATACCTCTACCACTCCTTCGTCGAATCGCCCGACATGATGAATATCTACAACGGAAATACCACGCTGGATGCTGAGGGCGAGGCGGTTGTTCAGTTGCCGGACTGGTTCGAAGCCCTCAACCGCGAATTCCGCTACACGCTGACAGCAATTGGCGCTCCCGGGCCGAACCTCTACATCGCTGACAAGGTCAACCACCACCAGTTCCGTATTGCGGGTGGCCATCCTGGCATGGAGGTTTCCTGGCAGGTCACCGGGATTCGCCAGGATGCGTGGGCCAATGCCCACCGGATACCGGTTGAAGTGGAAAAGCCGCAGGAGGAGCGAGGTACGTACTTGAATCCGGAACTTTACGGGGCCCGTCCCGAACAAAGCCTGAACGCAAAATTAAACGGACGCGCCCATCAGCAGGCCCAACGGACGTTGAAGCAAGCTCCCTCCGTGCCCTTGGATCGGGGCGGGCCTGTCGTTCCGCATCTGGAGCCAAATCGATAGGAGGGTGTGATGAAACTCATTCAACAGACTCTGCGGATGTTCAGTGCAATCGTCGTTCTCCTCTCGATCGGAGCTGCGCAGCAGGAGTCTCGTTCTGCGGAAAACATGGTGCCGCGGGTGGTGAGCTTCTCCGGGCACGCCAGTGATGCGAACGGCAAGGCGATCTCCGGTGTGGCTGGCGTGACGTTCGCAATTTATCGCGAGCAGCAAGGCGGAGCGCCCCTGTGGCTGGAGACGCAGAGCGTGAATGCCGACACCAAAGGCAACTTCACGGCGCAGCTTGGCGCTACGAAGCCGGAAGGTTTGCCGCTGGATGCCTTCGCCTCGGGGGAAGCGCGCTGGTTGGGCGTGTCGGTCAACGGCGGGGCGGAGCAACCGCGTGTCCTGCTGATGAGCGTGCCCTACGCGCTGAAGGCCGCCGATGCCCAAACGCTAGGCGGACTGCCGGCGTCGGCGTTCGTGCTGGCGGCGCCGATTGCGTCGTCCGTACCCGTCGCGGTCAACCAAAAAGGGACGAAGCCGGAAGCATCGGCTCCGCCCCCGGCTTCATCCAACGTCACCACGACCGGCGGGACAGTGAATGCGATTCCTCTGTTTACCACCGCGACCAACGTGCAGAACTCGATCCTGACGCAGACCGGCACGACAGCAGTAAACGTGGCCGGCAAGTTGAACCTACCTTCCACCGGCGCGGCGACGGCGACGGCGGGCAAGAACTCGCGGCCGGAGAGTTTCGTGACGTCAGTCTTCAACAGCACAACCGGTACGGCCGTTCCCCAGAGTTTTCAGTTGCAGGCTGAACCGGCAAACAACAACACCAACACAGCCTCGGGCACGCTGAACCTGCTCTACGCCTCCGGCACCAATACTCCAGCTGAGACGGGATTGAAGATTGCCGGCAACGGGCAGATCACCTTTGCGGCAGGGCAGAAGTTTCCCGGCACCGGTGCTGGCACGATAACTGGTGTGACTACAGCGGCGGGAAGTGGCCTTGTTGGCGGAGGGGCCAGCGGAACTCTGAAAATGTCGCTGCTCACGGCATGTACCACCAATCAGATATTGAAGTGGAACGGCACCGCATGGGCCTGCGCAGCGGACGCAAATAGCGGCGGCACTGTGCAAAGCGTGGCTCTCACCGCCCCGGTGTCAGACTTTACCGTGACGGGTTCCCCGATTACCGGCAGCGGGACGCTGGCGCTGAACTGGACGGTACCACCGGACTTCTACCGTACACCCAACTCACTTGTGAAGCGCGACAATCAAGGCGGCTTCCAGGCGACCTGGATTTATGTTACGTCTGCTCTCGGCTTTCCGGTCGAAGGAGACGATACAAGGGCCGACGCTCTGGGTGCGGGAGTGTATGGGAAGAGCGGCAACGGCTCAGGAGTTTACGGACAAGGCGTCAACGGCCCCGGCGTGACCGGATACAGCGGAGCTACGTACGGAGTTTACGGCACTTCGCAAAGCACTGGCGTCTATGGGATTGGCGCGATTGGAGTGGATGCCGAATCAAGCGCAAATGGCGGAGAGGGCTTGAATGCTTACAACTCAGGATCAGGCGACGGCATCCTCGCCGGTGTGGGTAATTCTGCCGGTTATGCCGCGTGGTTCAACGGTAACGTGGAGGTCGCCGGAACGCTGAGCAAGTCAGGTGGTTCGTTCAAGATCGACCACCCTCTTGATCCCGCCAACAAATACCTCTCCCATTCGTTCGTCGAATCGCCCGACATGAAAAATATTTACGACGGCGTCGCCACGCTCGATGCCAGTGGCGAGGCGGTGATCCGCATGCCGGAGTGGTTTGGCGCGCTGAACCGCGACTTCCGATACCAGCTCACGGCCATCGGCGCACCCGGCCCGAATCTGTATATCGCCGACAAGCTGCACGACAACACGTTCCGCATCGCCGGCGGACAGCCCGGTATGGAAGTTTCCTGGCAGATCACCGGCATCCGTCAGGACGCCTGGGCCAACGCTCATCGCATCCCTGTCGAAGAGGACAAGCCGGAGGCCGAACGCGGCTACTACCGCAATCCGGAACTATTCGGCGCCCCGGAAGAGAAAGCCGTCGTGTGGGCCCGCCATCCCCAGACCTACAAGCATTTGAAGGAGCAAGCAGTGAAAGCGAATGCCGCCGCAGCATTGAAACCCTGACCCCTCAAGAGAAAGACAAACGACTTCCGCTCGGAGAAAGCACAATGAAACGCAAAGCAGTGAGCGTAGTGATGACGATGATCCTGCTGGCCGCCGGCACACTGGCCGGGCAGACGATCACCTTGTCCAAAAAGACCGGCTCGCCCACCGCGGCACTCACGGTTTCGGGCACGGGCTTCGCCGCCAAGGCAGCCATCGACATTTACTTTGACACCACCGATGAGGTCCTGGTGATTGCCAGTTCCACCGGAGCCTTCACGGCCGCGCCAGTCACGGTCCCGGCCACGGCCCTGCCCGGCAGCCACTGGATTAGCGCTGTGCAACGCTCCACTGGAACAGGAGTGCAGGTTGCGTTTTCCGTAAATACGAACTGGAGTGAGGGCGGCTTCGGCCCGCGGCGCCGAAGTTCCAACACATACGAAAACGTTCTCTCTCCCGCAACAGTGGGCAATCTCGACCGGGTCTGGAATTTTCCACTCAACAACTATGCGGGCGACGCTGCCGTAGTAAATGGCGTGGCGTATTTCGGTTCCGACGACACCAATGTTTACGCAGTCAATACAACGACTGGGGCGAAACTCTGGAGCTTTAAGACCGGCGGCAGCGTGGAAGACACTCCCAATGTAGCCAATGGGATCGTTTATGTGGGCTCCGGGGACGGCAATTTCTATGCCTTGAATGCAACCACAGGGGCTAAGGTGTGGAGCTTTACTCCACCTCCCCCAGCAGCAGCTATCCAGACTTCTGCGATTGTGGTGAATGGGCTGGTGATGTTTGGCTCCGTGAACCATACTTTTTACGCGCTGAATGCCACGACCGGAGCATTGGTATGGAGCTTCCCGACCGGCGGCGTGATCATTGACTCTCCAGCTGCAGCGGGCGGAGTGGTTTACTTCGGTTCGGATGACAACAATTTCTATGCCCTTAATGCCGCCACGGGGGCCAAACTATGGAGCGTTACAACTGGAGGAGCTATCCAGTACAGCCCGGTCATCGGCAATGGAGTGGTTTATTTCGGTTCCGGGGACGGCAATTTCTACGCGCTCAATTCCACGACCGGGGCCACGTTATGGACCTATGCAGGGTCAAATGTCTATGTCTCCGCGTTTGCCAATAACACGGTCTTCATTGGCTCAAACAGCAATCTAATTGCACTGAACCCGTCGAACGGCGCCACCATCTGGAATGACGCGTTTACTTCTGCCGCAGTGCAATCGCTTTCAGTGGCCAACGGGGTGGTATATACCGCCAATTTCGACACCGTCTACGCCCTGAACGCCAGCAATGGCCAACAACTGTGGACCTACACGGTAGGGGGATTCGACTCTTCTTCACCTGCCATTGCAAACGGGCAAGTGTTCATCAGCTCCTTCAACACCGGAGTCTATGCGTTCGCCTTGCCGACGGCGGCTGCGGCAAAACCGCCGAAACCGCCCGCGATCCGTGATCTGCGTCCCGACTTGAGTCTGAAGCCGTGGTGCCCTACTTGCGACGTAAGCGGAATGGGGCGCTCTTATGTCCCCGGCGACGCGATGACAGGAAAGATGATTTGACACGACTATTTCAACTCACGAGGTGAACGATGAAGCGCATTTCTCTGCTGTTTCTTTTGGCCGTCACCATGGCCCGGCCGTTGCTGGCCCAGTACCAGGTTGGGACATGCAACGGATTCGCAGGTTTCGCAACGATTTCCGCGGCAGTCAGTTCTCCCACAGTGCCCGCAAACTCCACCATCAACATTTGCCCCGGAACTTATCCGGAGCAGGTGATCATCACCAAGCCGCTGTCGCTGGTCGGGATCCAGTCCGGAAACCGTCGAGACATCACGATTCTGGGTCAACCAACATACTCAACCATCCTGAACTACCAGGGCACCCTGAGCGAACCGGTGGTTCTGGTAGAGGCCTCGCCGGTCAACTTCGCGAACATTAATGTCAGCTTTTTTGCTCAGCCGGCTCAATTGAGCGGCGCGCCGGTAGGAATCTTTTATGCCAGCGGCGCCTCGGGGACGGTGGTCCACAGCAACGTCTGGGTCTACACCGGCAGCAACCTTTTTCCCCAGACCGCTGGAATCTGGATCGAAAACGCAGACATCGATTTGGATACGGTGATGGTCTCGAACAATACAATTGACACCGACTCCATCGGGATCTGGGCGGCCAGCGTGCAACAGCCCGGCTTCGCTCCGGTGCTCGCCGTTACGCTCAACGCGAACCAGTTCTACCACCAGGCAACCTGGGGCATCGGCATTGACCAGGCGACCGCAACCATCCAGTCGAACGTGATGGACAGCACCGGAGGCGGGGTTTACCAAAGCTCCGTCGCGATTGACCTCAACACCAGCGCTTATGCTCTGGTGACCGCAAACAAGATCATTAACTTCGATTACGGTGTGGCAATCACGCAATCGAAACCTACCATCACCAACAACACCTTTTGGACGACGACTTACGGAATTGAGTTTAATTGCTACGCGGCCACCGTCACCGGCAATACGTTCTATGGTCAACGTGGCGGCACAACGGCTTTGTCAAATCCGCCCCTCGCTTTCTCCGGGGCAAACACCTACTACAACATTGGGAGCATTTCACAAACCACCTGCCCGTAGGCAGACAGGGAGAACATCATGAAGAAAAGCATAAGCGCATTCCTCTTTGCCGTGGCTTTGAGCCAGGTTCCGGCTGCCGCCCAGACCTTCTATGTTGGCTCCTGCCACGCAGGCAGCTTCGCGAGTATTGACGCTGCCATCAGTTCCTCCTCTGTTCCGTCGGGCGCCACAATCGACGTTTGCCCTGGGAACTACAACGAGCAGGTCATTATCTCCAAGCCGCTGACGCTGCAGGGGATCACGAGCAACAACTCTGACGCGGCCGTGATCGGCGATGCCGAGGCCTATGTTACGGCCCCTCTGATTAAGGGAGGAAACATCCGGCCTACCGTCTGGGTCACCGCAGGCCCCGTCAACATCTCCAACCTGACCATCTTGGAAAGCCCTGCGTCCCCGGCTTGCGCCAACTCCTCCACTGCCGGTATTTACTACGCCAGTGGTGCCTACGGTACCGTCAACCATGCCGATATCAGCTTGAGCCCGGCGGTCGGCGGGAACCCCTGCACACTGCCGGTTGTTGGCTTGTGGGCCGAAAACTCCAGCTCCACGGTGGATACCGTCACGATCAAAAACAGCACGATCGAGGCCAGCGACATGGAAATCTATGCCCTGGGTGGGCAGCCGGCTGGGTCTGCGCCGGTCATGTCCATCAACATTACGGGCAATCTGATCAGCATCGCCAACAACGGCCTGGGATACTATGGCGTGTATCTGGACCAGGCAACCGGATCGATTTCCGGCAACTTTATTTCCGGTGGATTCAATCGGTACGGCGCCCAATACGCAATCGTCAGCAACAACCCCGCCGGCGCGCCCCCAACTTTGCGGAATAACACCGTCAATGCAGAAACCGGTCTTCTGTTAGGAGGGAGCGGGGCAACCGTGCAGAGCAACCGGGTTCGGGCAACGACCGGCGTCAATCTGAATTGCTTGACTGCGACGGTGAGCCAAAACTCCTTTTTCCCCAACCTCAGCGTGAGCGTCAGCATTCGGGACGCATTCTTCAAGGCCCCGGCTGCACTCTCCACCCCCGGCTCGTTTTTCGGAGTCTATGGCCGGTACCACAATTGTCCTTAGGCGTGAACCGCGGTGAAATGGTCGGATCGGGGGAGGGAGTTCATTGACGCAGTGAGAACTGTTGGCGAGCGTTAAGCCCTTCATGTTCCTCGGGCAGAACGCTTACATGGGCGGGAGGCCGATCTTGCGCACTAGTTCTGCGTAACGCGGATCGGAGCGCAGCGAATCCATGGTGAAGTCGGTGCGGATGGCGATGATGTTGATGTCGTGTTCCTGGTAGGCGGTGTTGAGCCACTGGAAGGCATGTTCCTTGTCGCCCAAATCGGCGTAGGACCCTGCGATCTGGTAGGGAGAGACGTAGCTGCCCGATCCTTTCCGATGCGTGAGCGAGACTTCAAGGCTCTTGCGCAACGCGCCCGGCCATCCCCCCGCGCGGAAGCCGGCGTCCGCCGCGGCGACCCACTCACTGTAATCCTTGTCGCCCTCTAGCTCGGAACCCGTCTTCCACTCCTGGATGGCCTCGGGATACTTGTGCGCTCCCCAATAGGCTTGCGCAAGCTCGCTGTGGGCCCGTCCGAAGTTTGGATTGTCGGCAATCACTTTCTTGAAGAGTTCGATAGCCTTGTCGTACTGCCGGACAAAAATGTAAGGGTAAGCCTGCTGGGCCGCAATAATCGGAGAGAGGGGGTCGAGTTGATGCGCCCGGTTGGCGTCGTCAATCGCATCCTGCGACCGGCCGCCAAGGTAGGCCAGGCCCTCGGAAAGCCACTGATAGGCCGTGGCATCGCTGGGGTCGAGCGCAATGGCCTTCTTGAACTCCGCTTCGCCCCCGGCAAAGTCCCAACTGTACTGCATCAACTGCCCGCCAATCACGGCATGCGGGTGGGCGAGCGAAGGATCAAGCTCCAGCGCCTTCCGGGCCGCCGCGATGGCCTTGAGCGCGCACTCGCCGGGATCCCCGCCATAGCTGGCTAACGTGTTATACCCATCCCCAATGGCTGAATAGGTCAGCGCATAACTCGGATCTTTCTCAAGTGCCTGATTGAAGAGGGAAATTGACGTTTTGATGTCCGCATTCGTTCGCTTGTTCCAGTAGAAGCGGCCTTTCACGTAGAGCTGATAGGCCTCGGGATTCTGCGTGCCCTGCTTGGTGACCTGCTGCTTTTCGGCGCCAGTCATCGTGGTTCGCAGCTTGCCGGCAATGTCGCCTGCAATCTGCTCCTGCAACGAAATCACGTCAGCGGCCTTGCGTTCGTATTGTCCGCCCCAGATTTCAGTGTTGTCTTTCACGTTGGTTAGCTCTGCGCTCACCTGCACGGCGTCTCCACGTTGCACCACGCGGCCGGTGAGCAGGGCATCGACCGTCAGGTCTTTGCCGATCTGCTGCGCGTCGATGTCTTTGCCTTTGTAGCGGAACACCGAGTTTCTCGATTTCACCTTCAACTCCGGCACGTGGGCAAGGCTGGCCATGAGCGATTCGGTGAGGCCGTCGGTAAGCAGGTCTGTATCGGCATTACCGCCCGCATCGGCGAATGGAATCACCGCGATGGATTCGATCTGCGATGTGCTGGACCTGCCGCGCCAGTACCAGATTCCAGCCACGGCGAGGGCGACGATCACGACCGCGAACGCCGCAACCCCATACTTGTGGGCAGGCGGCACTTGAATGCCTGCCCCGGATGACGCAGCCGCCGGGGCATTCGCGCTGATTGCCGATGGCGGCTGAATGCTTGACGGACCCGAAGCCGGTGCAGCTAAACTCGATCCTGATGAAGCAGCAGGCGAAGCGCTGACCGCCGAACTCCTCCCTGAATCAATCTCGCGCTTCAGTCGCTTCAAATCGGCGCGCATCTCCGACGCCACCTGATAGCGCAGGTCGCGGTCTTTCTCCAGCGCCTTGTTGATGATGCGCTCAAGCTCCGCAGGCAAGTCCGGATTGACCCGCACCAGCGGCGTAGGCGCGCGGTTCAGGATCGAATCAAAGATTACCGCCGAGGTGTTGCCGACAAACGGCTGCCGTCCCGTCGCCATCTCATAAAGGACCGTGCCGAAGGAAAACAGATCGGTGCGCACGTCGAGGTCTTCTCCGCGCGCCTGCTCCGGCGACATATAGGCCACCGTGCCCACTGTGCTGCCGGGGTTGGTGAGGTTCGCCGGGCTGGCCGCCGTTCCCTGCGTGGCTCCGTCGGGTTCCACCTCCGCCTGCGGCCGTCCAGTCACCTTGGCGAGACCAAAATCCAGGACCTTCGCCTGGCCTCGTTTGGTGAGAAACAAATTCGCTGGCTTCAGGTCGCGATGCACAATTCCCGCGCTGTGCGCCACATCCAGCGCGTCGGCAATCTGCGCGCCGACTTCCAGCAGTTGCTCCAAAGAAATCGGCTTGCCCTCGATCCGGTATTTCAGCGTGGTGCCTTCCAGATATTCCATCACGATGTAGTGCCGTTCCTGTTGGTTATCGGAACGGTCTTCGCCAATGTCGTAGATGGTGCAAATATTGGGATGGTTGAGGGCAGACGCGGCCTGCGCCTCGCGCCGGAAGCGCTCCAGGGTCTGCGGATCGCCGGCGACATCGTCAGGCAGGAACTTGAGCGCGACAAAACGGTGAAGCCGCGTGTCTTCGGCCTTGTAGACCACACCCATCCCGCCGCCACCAAGCTTTTCAACGATGCGATAGTGGGAAATGGTTTGGCCGATCATGCGCAGCCCGCGTGGCGGGTCGCTTCATCTTACGGAGTGGCTACCTGCCCGTCAACGAACGGGAGGAGCGCTAGTGAACCGTGTGCTCGCCCTTGCGCACCCCTGGCGAACTCGTCGAGCCTTCGAACTTCGGCGCACCCAGTTTCGTGATCCACAGTCCCGAGTGAATATCATTGAAGTACATCAGCCCGTTCAGCAGTGGGCTGTCGCAGGCCACGGAACAAGGCTGCCCGCCCCACGTAAACGGAAGGTTCGGGCGGAACCCCTTGCTGTCGCCCGTCCAGAAGCGCGCGATCTCCCGCCCCTGCCGATACAAATCGCCCCGCAACTCGCCGGAGATGTCGAGCACGCGCGCTCCACCGCTGTAATAGCCCTCATACAGCATGTCGTTCGCCGCCCAGAAATTGTGCGATCCGCCTTCCGGCACTTCATACTGCGCTACTTCCTTCGGATGCTTGATATCGGAAATATCCATCACGTGGCAGATGGCCCGCACCGGAATGCGGTCCTTGTCCTCGAGCTCGAAGATTCCCGGGAACACTTCATCGCCCACAAACAAATAATTCTTGTAGCGGAACACACTGTGCGTGCCCGCCAGCCAGCCGTCCCCGTAAAGTTCGTAATGGTTGAACTTATATTGGCTCACCAGCTTCGGATTCTCCGGACTCCCGCCGGCCATGCCGTTTCCCACATCCAGAATGATCAGTCCATCTCTCCAGTAGGCGAGATAGGCGAGCCCGTCTTTCACCTGCAGGTCGTGCAGATAGCGCCCGCTGGTCATCGATCCCATGCCGGTGTTGATCGTCACCGCCGTCGCATTCTCCACCTGCCACCGCGCCACTTCTTTGGGATGTTTGGCATCCTGAAAATCGATGACGCGCATGGATCCCGTCGCATCGTCGGTCAAATAGACGTAGTGCCCGTTCACATAAGCGCTGTGTACGCCCCCGCTCACGGTTGCGGTGTATTCGGAAAGCACTTTCAGGTGCGACGCGTCCGAGGTATCCAGAAACACGATGCCGTTCTTGCGGTTCGACGCGCCTTCGCGCGTGAACACCCCGATTTTTTCATCCGGCGTGGTGCTCACGTCGTTGATCAGCCGCGCATCCACTTTCAGACTGTCCAGCTGTTTTGGGTTGGCCGGGTCGGAGATGTCGTAGACAAAAAGTTTGTCCGCAATCGACGCCATATAGGCATGGTGCCCGATGATCCACTCTTCCGACATCTGCATGTCGGGGAAGGGCACGTGGGCCACCACATCCATTTCGCGCTCCACGTTGCGCGGACGCACCACCACCGACGCCGCTGCGCTGTGCTGCCCGCTGCTTGCCACCACCACATAAGTACCCGCCTTTTCCGCAACGAATCCTCCATCCGGATAAACCGTCGCGCCCTCCCCGCTGATTGACCAGCGGACCGGCGGCTCTTTCCCCTGCGCCCCGCCCGCGCCGGCAGCCGTCGCCGTGAAATGGACCACGTCGCCGGTGCGCGCCTCCGTAGTCGCCGGCTGCACCGTAAGCTTGCGCACCGAGTCGGCCACCACCTGTACCGCGACGCTGCCGCTGGCGCCATCGGCTGCCGCTTTGATCGTAGCTTTGCCCGGCGCGATCCCAGTCACCAGGCCCGCAGCGTCCACGCTGGCGACTGAAGGCTTGTCCGACGTCCACGCGATCGCCACGTCCGATCGCGAATCGCCCCCGGCCGACCTTGCCGTGGCCGAAAGCTTCTCCGCGCCTCCTACCACCACGGCGTGCGCCGGCGGTTCAACCACAATGCTCGTCACTTTCGGATTGCCCACATTCACCGTCGCATAGCCGGCCTTGCCCAGAATGACCGTGCCCACGGTCACCACGCCCGGGGCGTGAAACGTCACCTCGCCCGCGTCATTCGCGCCCGCCAGATCAAACGGCGCGGCGAACCAGAACTTCGGCTTCTCATCGATCACCTTGCCGTCAGCGTCCTTCGCCACCGCCGCGAATTTCACTTTCTCTCCCACATGCGCGTCCAGTGTTGCCGGAGTCACCTCCACGCTGGCAGGAGCCACCGACGTGGTCGGTGCCTCCTGCTTGGCCGCCGCAGCATCCTGCGACCACGCCGCCGGGCCCGCAACTGCAACCGCCATCGCGACCACCATCAAGCTGCGTTTAAACATGTGTCCTCCTAAATCGAAAATCGGATGTGTTCATCGAAACCATGGCTGAAAGCCAATCCACTCACTGCCTGCTCGGCTCCGTCTTCCAGAAATCCAGTCCCGCTGCCTGCGTAGGCACGTCCAGCACGGCGACCGTCTTCATGCTGCCCAGGTCAATCACTTCGACGGTGCCGGGCTCCGATCCGACGCCTTCCACCGAAATGAACGCGTAGTGATCATCGGGCGTCACTACCGCTCCATGTACGACCTTGCGCTTTGTCGGAATCCTGGCCAGTTCTTTCCCGCTCACGGGATCGAAGATCGAAACCGACTGGCCGCGTTTGTTGGTCGCGATCAGCCTTCCATCCTTCGTCATGGCCAGGTTGTAAACGCCGTTGCCGGCAGGGAAGCGCTTCGCCATCGTCCACGTGTCGGTTTTTATTGCCACAATGTCGCTGGTCTGGTTGCAGGCCACATACACCATCGATCCGTCATTCGACGGCTGCGCCCACGTCGGAGTGCAACTCAGATTCTTGTGGTCCATCATGCCGTGCGCGTCGGGCGCTCCGCTCATCCCCATTTCCTTGCCTCGCCCGACCATGAAGTAGCGCGACACCGCGAACTTGCGCGTATCGATCTCCACCAGCATGTCGTCCATCATGCAGGCCGAATAATGTTTCGTACCGTCGTGCGTGATCCGCGAACCGTGCGGCATGGTGCAGGTCGTGATGCGCCGCACCTCGATCATCTGGTCGGTCGCGACCACCGAAATCGAAGAAGGCACCATGTCGCCGTGAAAATTCGCGTTGGCCACGTAAACGAAGCTGCCGTCGGGAGTGATGTCGGTCGTCGCGGGAAACAGGCCGAGCCCCGTGTACTTGATCAGCTTGTTGGTGCCGGCCTCGTACTTCCAGATCGAGCCGTCGGGCCGGCCGTGCCCTTCGGCCACGTAGAAATATTTCTTGTCGGGAGAAATCGCAATGCCGTGCGGCCCGTTGATATCGGTCGGCATCAGGCCTGTGCGCGTCTCGCTCTCGATCTTCGCGCCGCCTGGCCCGAAACGAACTAGCACGATCTTGTCCGCCGATTCGCAGACTACGTAAACCAGGTAATCCTGTTTTGGCGGATCAGGCTTGATATCTTGCTGCGTGGAAGGGCCGGGCGCGGCTGTCCGTGCGGATAGGCCAACGGCAAGCGCGAACAGTGCGAGCAGGCGCATGGACGCCGAAGTATATCAAACCCATGCAATGGTAGCGTGCGCGCCGGCACGTGCAAGGAGAGCCCTCCTGAATCGTTCTACAGATACGATCCTAAGCGCAAAGGTAGACTGTAGGCCATGAAAACAACAATTCCGCTTCTTGTCATAGGCGTACTTGTCACGGGATGGTTCCACGGCGGTGCTCATGTCCCGCCATCTGACACGCTGAACGAAGCGCGCAGCAAGGCTGGCGTGATCCATGGCACGATCGACGTAGTTGTTTCTACTAGAGAAGGCTTCGCACTGGCGACCGACAGCCGGATTTCCAATACGGTCGGTAATGAGACGACCCATGTGGATGACTATGAAAAGCTGTTTTCGATCGGCGACCATGCTGCCTGTGTCATCGCGGGGATGGTAGGGTCCGAGATCGGCGCTCATGGCTTCGAAGTTAGGGACGCAATTGGAAGCCAAATGCGACTGCTTGACCAGATTGCGAAGCGGCGGGGCGAGCCGATGACCGCTTTCGAGATCGCGTCAGGTTTTGAATTCGAACTTGCACGCGTCGTTGGCCTCGTGGAGGCGAGAACGATTTCTACGCCTGGCACCGTAGCTCAAGTGAGCATCGTAACGTTCAATCCGGATGGCAGGTCCGAGTGGGTTAGCATTCAACTGCCAGTCGAGGCGAGGGCTAGCGATCCCGGACGTGTGGAACTCACGGTTGGTAAGCCGTTCTACTATTGGCACCCTCCATACGCAGGGCGTCGGTTTGACATTGATTTGCTTGGCCAGCCAGCGGTCGCTGAAGCAATTTTGGCCATGACGCGCCCTTCTTCCGAGAAGCACACTCAAACGCCGATAATGCGGCGATACTACCTATTGAAGCGTGAAGGCAGACTAGATCAATTTACGCTGCGCGAAGGGACGTTATTGGCCAAAGAGTTGGTAAAGGCGACGATTGACCTTGCTCCCATCTCGGCGGGCGTGGGCGGCCCGGTTGACGTCGCGACTGTTACAAAGAGCGGTGTCCATTGGGTCGCGCGAAAGGACCATGCGGCAGCGCTTCCAAACGAGCACATTCGAGTACAAGACTCCCAAATTTCGCGGCAGGGTTTGGATGGTTTTGAGTGCGTCCGTTGTGACTTTACAGATGCACAGCTGTTTTATGAAGGACTCGACGATGTCCAGATCATCGATGGCAAATTCGGCGGCGATTGTAGACTAGCGCTCTCGCCTTTCGCAGCAAGCAGAAGGCCAGAAACCGTAGCGCGGTTAAGCGTGCTTGTGCAAGGAAAATGCCGCATCACCACACAAATGACGAACTATCCGTGACACTTCGCCGTCGCCCTACACCACAAAATACTTCGCCGCCGGATGATGCACCACAATCGCCGACGTGCTCTGCTCCGGTTCCAGGAGAAATCCCGAAGTCAGCCGCACGCCCACATTCTCTTCCGGCTTGAGCAGCGCGAACAGCTTGGTCTGATCTTCCAGGTTCGGGCACGCCGGATATCCGAACGAATACCGCGATCCGCGATACTTCTGATGAAACAGGTCGCGGATTTCAGGCGCGTCTTCGCCTGCGATTCCTAATTCTTCCCGCATCAGCCTGTGATGAAACTCCGCCAGCGCTTCCGCCGTTTCCACGCTCAACCCGTGCAGGTAAAGATATTTCGTGTACTCGCCGCCTTCGAACAAGCGCTGGGTTTCAATCGAAGCTTTTTCCCCGATCGTGACCAAAGACAGCCCCAGCACGTCCATTTTTCCAGAAGCGAGCGGCGCAAAAAAGTCCGAGATGCAAAGCCGGCGCCCCTCGCGTTGCCGAGGAAAAGTAAACCGAAGGAATTCTCGTGTGGGGACAGCTGCCCCCGGCTGTCCGGCCGAGCCCAAGCTCGGCTCGAAGGGTTCATACACGACAACATCATTCCCATCACCCTGCGCCGGGAAATACCCGTACACCACCCGCGGCTCAAACCATCCGGAAGCAAGCACTTCCTCCTCCAGTTGCTTCTTTATCGGACGATACTTCTCCTCCACCAAACGCAGGTAATCCGACTGCGACGCCGTCTTCAACTGCCACTGGTTCTTGAACAGCGCCGTCTCGTTGATGTAGCGAAACGACTCGCGCAGATCGTAATCTTTCTTGACCCTCACACCCCAGAACGGCGGGGTGGGAATCGGCGCATCGCCCACCACCGCGCTGCGTTCAGAAAACACCGGCCCGGTTTCTTCGTCCACCGCAGTCGCGCGCGCATACTGCTTGGCCGTTCGTCCCTCTTGCAGTCGCGTCTCGCGCGCCCCATTGGTCGAAGCCAGGTCTTCCATCACATGCAGACCCGCGAACGCGTCCTCGGCATAAAACACCGCATTCGAATATTCCCGCCGCAGGTCGTCTTCCACATATTTCCGCGTCAGCGCCGCGCCGCCGCAGATCACCGGAAACTCCAGCTTCTGCCGTTCCAGGTCCTGAATGACATACTTCATCTCAAGCGTGGATTTCACCAGCAACCCGCTCAGCCCGATCGCGTCCGCTTTTCGCTCCGTCGCCGCCTTGATGATCGCGTCGCCCGACTGCTTGATGCCGAGATTGACCACGGTGTATCCATTGTTTGACAGGATGATGTCGACCAGGTTCTTGCCGATGTCATGCACGTCGCCCTTTACCGTGGCCAGCACAATCGTCCCTTTGCCCGCGCCCGAATCTTTCTTCTCCATCTTCGGCTCGAGGTAAGCAACCGCCGACTTCATCACCCCCGCCGAATCGAGCACCGACGGCAACTGCATCTTCCGCGCGCCAAACAGGTCGCCGACCGTCTTCATTCCGTCGAGCAACACTGTGTTGATCAAGTCAAGCGGCGTATATTCGACTAGCGCTTGATCCAGCAGCTGATCCAGCGACTTCTTCGCCGCGCCCTCGCCCACCGACTTTTCGCCATTAATAATCGCGAACTTCAGCTTGTCTTCGATCGAAAGCGTGTCCACGTGCGCCGTCGTCGTGGCCGCCGGTTTGCCTTTCATGCCGGCAAAGTGCGCCATGTAAACCTGCAACGGGTCACCCGCCGAGTTGTCGCGATAAATCAGCTTCCGGGCCAGTTCCGCTTCTTCGTGCGGAATTTTGTAGAGCGGATAAATCTTCGTGTAATTGACGATCGCCATGTCGAGGCCATGATTCACCGCCTCGTGCATGAACACGGAATTCAGCACCCGCCGCGGATATGCGTCCAGCCCGAACGAAATATTGCTGACGCCGAGGATCGTTTTGACCTCAGGCAGCTCTTTCTTGATGCGTTCCACCGCCTTCAGCGTCTCGATTCCGGCGCTGCGATACTCTTCCTGCCCGGTCGAAATCGGCAGCGTCAGCGCGTCGAAGATCAGATCAGTCGGATGCAGCCCATATTTATCAACCGCCAAATCCGCGATGCGATGCGCGATGGCAACTTTCTTTTCCGTAGTCAGCGCCATGCCATCTTCGTCAATGGTCAGCGCAATCACGGCCGCGCCATATCTCCGCGCCATCGGAAGCACCTTCGAGGTCCGCTTCTCGCCGTCTTCTAAATTGATCGAATTAATAATGGCGCGCCCCGGAATCCGCTTCAGCGCTTCCTCAATCACGTCGGCCTCGGTCGAATCCACCAGAATCGGCGCCGGTACGCGCGTTGCAATCTTTTCCAGAATCGTGCTGATGTAACCTTTCTCGTCCTCGCCGACAATGGCGCAGCACAAATCCAGCATGTGCGAGCCATCGTTCACCAGTTTCTTGGCGAGAGTCAGAATGTCGTCATATTTCTTGCCGCGCACCAGGTTGCGGAAGTGCTCCACGCGCGTGGTGGTGTTCATCTCTTCCGCCACGATCAGCGGCTTGGGATCGAGGTCAAGAGGGACTGCTGTATATGCACTGGAAGCCATGCCGGCGCGCTTCACCTCGCGCTTTGCCGGTTCAATGTTGCTGACCGCGTCCACCACGGCTTTCAGATGTTCCGGCGTCGTACCACAACAGCCGCCAACGATGCGCACGCCATAATCGACAACAAAATGCCGGTGATATTCCGCGAGGTCCTTCGGTGAAAGCTTGTAAACCGCATGCCCGCCCTCGTTTTGAGGCAGTCCCGCATTCGGCAGCACCGAGACTTCCTGCGTCGCATTCAACGCCAGGTAGCGCACCGCGTCATTCATTTCCTTCGGTCCGGTCGCACAGTTCAGACCGACAATGTCAATCTCGAGCGGAGCCAACGCCGCCAGTGCTGCTCCGATCTCAGTTCCCAGCAGCATCGCGCCGGTTTCCTGCAACGTCACCTGCACCGTCACCGGAATCCGTTTGCCCGATTTCCGCAGCGCGTCCAGCACTCCGGCCGCCGCCACTTTCGCCTGCAGCAGGTCCTGACAGGTCTCAATCAGCAGCACGTCCACTCCGCCCTCGATTAGTGCGCTGGCTTGTTCTTCGAACGCGGCCGCCATTTCGTCGAAGCCGACGTGCCCGAGCGATGGCAATTTGGTCGTCGGGCCCATCGACCCGGCCACAAACCGAGGATGATCGTTCGTGGAAAACTGCTGCGCCACTTCGCGCGCCAGTTGCGCAGCTTTCACGTTGATTTCGCGCGTGCGGTCGGCCAGATCGAATTCCGCCAGCACCAGTCGCGATCCGCCGAACGTGTCGGTCTCCACGACATCGCAGCCCACGGCAAGAAAATCTGCATGGATGTCGCGAATAATATCGGGCCGGCTCAGCACCAGCACTTCGCTGCAGTTTTCCTTGCCCCAGAAATCGTCGAGCGTAGGATTGCGCTTCTGCAGATTGGTGCCCATGGCGCCGTCATAGACAACCACGCGCTCTTTCACGGTCTCCAGGAAATTAGCCATGCTAGTTCTCAGATCTTTTTGGTAAATCCTTCGTTCTATCCCTGTTCATCAGCGCGAATCCGTGGCGTGAGAAGTTGCACTATGCACAAACGCCGGTCCTTCGCGGGACCGGCGTCGCTCACTGCCAAACTTCTTTGAACTTAGCTGCCTGCAACGTATTCGGACGGCTTTCCCGCGTCTACGTCCGATTGATTGAAGATGACGTTGGCTCCCATATGGGCCGGCATGGGCGACAGCATGTCTTCTTTGCGCATCACCAGGTTGCTGGCGTTGAACTGTGCCAGTTCGAATCCGTGGCCGTGGGTGATCGCGTCGGTCGGGCACGCTTCCACGCAATATCCGCAGAAGATGCAGCGGTTGTAGTCGATGTTGTAGACCTCGGCGTAACGCTCGGCGCCGCTCACCCTCTTCGCGGCGCTGTTCTCCGCGGCTTCAATGTAAATGCAGTTCGCCGGACACGCCGCCGCGCACAGAAAGCAGGCCACGCATTTTTCCAGGCCATTTTCATCGCGCTGCAACACGTGCGCCCCGCGAAAGCGCGGCTGAAACTGCGCGCCCTTCAGCGGGCCTTCGCCGTCAGGATAATTTTCCACCGTGGTCGGCTCGAACATCTCCATGAAGGTGATGCTCATGCCTTTGGCAATCGCGGCAATATTCTGCAGGACCGGCATAGGCCTCTAGTATACCGAAACCGGCTTCACTTCTTGTAGACCACGCCGCCCTTCATCACGAATGCGACGTTTGCGCAAACGCCCACATCCTGCAGCGGGTCGCCCGGCACTGCGATAATGTCAGCCAGGTATCCCGTTTCGAGTGCCCCGATCTGGCCCTCCCAGCCCAACAGCTTCGCCCCGTTGAGCAGATCAGCTTGCAACGCCGCCAGCGGCGACATGCCATATTTCACTATCAGCACCAGTTCGCGCGCCTGTGTCCCATGAGGAAACGGGCCCACGTCGGAGCCAACTGCCATTGGCACTCCCGCTGCGAGCTGCTTCTTGAACTCCTGCGCATGTAAATCGAGCATCTCGCGTTCCCGCGCCGCCTGCGCCTGGGTCGCGGCATGCTCGGCGAAATATTCGAAGATGGTGAACGTCGGCACGGCAAAAAGTTGTTTCTCGCGCATCAGCCGCATGGTTTCGTCGCTGAGCTGATTGGCGTGATCAATCGAAGCTACGCCGGCCTGCGCCGCATAAAGCGTGCCCGGCTCTCCGGTGGCATGGACCGCGACTCTACGCCCCAGCCGTGCTGCTTCATGCACCGCAGCCTCAAGCTCAGGTTCTGAATACTGATAAACGGTGTGGAACTTTCCATCCTGTACCGAATCGGTGCCGGTTTCGTAGATCTTGATGAAGTCCGCGCCTTCTTTGAACTGCCGCCGCATCACCGCGACCAACTCGGTGGCGTTATTCGCAAAATCCGCATTGGGCAAAACGTGCTGCTCGGGGTTGTAGCCGATGGCGTCTTCGTGTCCGCCCAGAATATTGATCGCGTTGCCACTGATGCGCAGCCGCGGCCCGGGAATCAGGCCTTCATCAATCGCGTTTCGCACTGCGCTATCAGCCGATCCCGCACCTTCGGTCCCCATATCGCGTTCGGCGGTAAAGCCGGCCATCAGGTCGTCGCGCGCGGCTAGAGTGGCAACGATGGTGCGTTGCGGCACCGATTCCTGCACTGTCTGCAAGTCTTCCGCGCCCGGATGCAGGAACAAATGCACATGCGCGTCAATCAGGCCGGGCATCAGCGTGCGATCGCCCAGGTCGATGACTTCGGCGCCCGCCGGATGTTTCACCGCCGAGCCCACTTCCGCAATGCGATCGCCCTGCACCAGAATTTCGCCCGGTTTTACGATGCGTCCGTTCTTGATGTCGAGCAGCCGGGCGGCATGCAGCACGATTGCGGGTTGGGCCGGCGTCTGCGCCAGGGAAGGTGTGGCCAGGCACGAGCACAGCATTAAAAGAAGCGATCGAGAATAGTTCATAAGCTTTTCAGCACAGGATGGTACCACCGGGTCGCGACGGATTCCGACTATTGCGAGCGAGCTGACGAGTCGGGCTGAACCGGGACCAGCCGCAGCTTGCGATTGATCTTCGGCCAGTACTGCCGCAGCATGTTTCCGCCGAATTTCCACGCCAGGTCCGAACCATAGCGGACAAATGTGTCGCCTGCGCTCCGGCTGCCCTCAGGGTAGTAAGTGTTGGCCAGCGCCTCGCTCGCCAGCGGGCCCAGCAGTCCGGCCAGGTTGACCGTGCGGTTGCCGGAGTCGCTGCGCGTCACGAATACCCTGACTCCGCTGTACTTCACCGCCTGCTTGAGCGAGAGGTCCCTCTTTACATAAAACCGCGGGTCCTCGTGCATCACCGATGCGATCAGGAAAGTCCCAAACATATTGTCGGAGGCGTTGCGGGCCAGTTCCGCGCCAAAACGTTTGCCGAATCCAGCGCCGCCCTGTCCATATCCGGCGGGCCTGTCGATGGCCTGGCCGAAGCCGGCACTGATCAGCGACGTGCCGAAGGTGGCAAGCGACACGCTGCTGTTGCCGGCCAGCTTGAATTTCTCCCAAGCTGTGAGCGGCCCGTTGCTGGTGGCGATGTCGGGGAACACCACGGATTTTCGCTGCAATAGCAGCACAAAGCCCACGCTGCTCTTCAAGGGATTCGTTCCCTGCGGCGCACCTTGCGATTGCGGCAGGGAAGAAGGCGCAGCGGGCGGAGTGCCCGACTGGCTTTCCTGTGCCAGGCCGATGGCATCTGCCACACAAGGCATCGCCATGGCGAGGAACAGGATTCGGATCAAGGACCAGCGCTTGTCTTGGATCACCGTTAAGAAGGTACGCTTCGCAGCCTCGACAAAGCAATCGCGAGGCTTTCGCGGCGATCTCTTCGGCCGGGCTGCAAGCTATAATTGCGCCGCATGTCAGTTGCTTGCCAGGTTCCTCGGACGGGGCGTCCGGGGCTTCATGTGGGTTGCTCGCCGGCCCAGGAAGTGGAGTGGCAACGAGTGTGGTGAGACGGGACGGGATTTAAAATGCTTTTTTTGGAGGTGCGCTACGTGAGAACGAACAAGCCAATGGTGCGAGCGGCGGTGCTAGCCATGATTTTCGCGGCAGTTGCAGCGAGCGGCGTCCATGCCCAGGACACGCAACCGCCCGCATCGATTCCTGACACTGCGGCTGCGCCAGCGCCCGCGGTGACGGCGGGAACGCAGAAGTCGTTCAATCTGGAAATCAGCGGACAGCAGCAGTGGGTCGATACCAAGATCGACCTGCGCGAGGGAGAGAAATTACAGTTCACTGCCGAAGGCACCATCGATTATCCCAAGAACCATTTTGGCCCGGCAGGAATACCGCGCAGCATTGCGGATGTGATCCACCAATACCCGGTGCCTGATGGCGGGCATGGCGAACTGGTCGGACGCCTGGGAGCCGGCGACGTGTCTCCGGGATTTGAAGTTGGAGCCAGCAGCACCTACATCGCTCCGGTTGCGGGCAGATTGTTCCTTGGGATCAACCAGAGTGTGAAAGATGCAGGCATGGCGCAGGGATCGTTCCAGGTGCGCATTGAAATTGTGGATGCCGGCTTGACCACGGCCGAAGCCGCGATGGCGGGCGGCCCGGCGGAGACGCCCATGCCCTTTATCACCAAAAAGCTGCTCGACCAGATTCCGAGGCGTATCAGCGACAAAGAAAAAAATCCCGGCGATATGGTCAATGTTCTGCTGATCGGTTCCGAGGACGAAGTGGTGAAAACCTTTACCGCCGCCGACTGGGTGCATGTGGATGCTTCGGTCGAGAGCACGATTCTGGCTGGGCTGAAAGACACCTTTGCGAAAAAAGACTATCTGACCATGCCGATGAGCACGCTGTATCTATTCGACCGGCCGCAGGATTATGGCTTTGCGCACGCCGAGCCGGTGCGCGTGGTGATGTCGCGCAATCACTTGCGAGTGTGGAAGTCGCCTTACCAGGTCAACGGACGGCAGCTATGGTGCGTGGCCGCGACCCATGACATCGGCTTTGAGCGCGACCAGCGCAACAACGGCCTGACCCACAAGATCGATCCCGCGATCGACGGCGAAAGGGAATACGTGAACGAGACGCTCTCGAGCACCGGGCTGGTGGTGGCGCGAAGCCATGTGACGCCCGCGAATCCCCTGATCACGGCGAAGACGGCGACTGGCGGCGAGTTTCACTCCGACGGACGAATTCTGGTGCTGGTGCTGAAGGAGACAAAGGCGGATTGATGGAATCGGACAGTCGGCATATAGTGTGGGTCGTTGGCGAGGAAAGTTGAGGAGGCGATCCAATGACATCGATGTTGGCAGCGCTGCTGCAGGATGAGCGCATTAATCCGTTTGCCATCTTTTTCGGCGGCGTGGCCATGCTGTTCTGGCTGGCCGTCGGCGTGGTTATTATCATCGGCGGATGGCAAGTTTTTGAAAAGGCCGGCCACCCGGGATGGGCCATCCTGATTCCGCTCTACAACGCTTACATCCTGTTGAAGGTTGCGGGCAGGCCGGGTTGGTGGCTGCTGCTCTACCTTATCCCGCTCGTCAATGTCGTAATCGCCATTATCGTGTCGATCGATGTGGCGAAAGCATTCGGGCAGAGCGGAGCGTTCGGTTTCTTTCTGCTTTTCCTGTTCTTTGGAATTGGCTATCTGATCCTCGGGTTTGGGAATTACCAGTACCACGGCAGACCGATGGCTGCGTAGTGGGCCGGGAGACCGTCGAGCTGCGCTCGACCGGACAGGCGGAGCGGCTGCCCCCACGCGAGCAAAGCCCTCGGGTGCATGGGCTTACAGCCGCCAGGGTCAAAAACATTGGCTTTTTTCTTGTCAAGGCCTCTGGCTTTAAGTGTTGGCTGCAAGTTGCTGACGTCGAAGGAAATATAAATTCGCTGAAATTGGCACACTGCCCCCTGCGGCTTGATATTCTGAATATAGAGGGAAAATCAGCGGCGCAGGCCCGAATCGGGCGCTGCGCCGTTTGCGTTTTGGGCCGCGGTATATAATCCTCGCCGTTCGCGAAGTGAAGAAAAATCTGGTGATGATCAGGAGAGATTCACATGAAGAAGAGAACGATTCTGTTGACCGTGGTGGCGCTGTTCGCCGCATCTGCCTTGAGTTTCGCATCCGATGATGCGTTGATTGGTACGTGGAAGCTGAACGAAGCCAAGTCGAAAATCGGCGCGGGCATGGGCAAAAACAGCACCGTGACCTATGCGGCTGTGGGCGACAGCATCAAAGTCACCATCGACGGCGTGGACGCGGCAGGCAAGCCCACGCACAGCGAGTGGACCGGCAAAATCGATGGCAAGGACTATCCCCTGACCGGAGATGCGGCATCGGACACGCGCTCCTACAAAGCGATGGGCGCGCGCACTTATGCGGTGACCCAGAAGAAGGGCGGCAAGACGACCCTGAGCGGGACCGTGACGGTTTCAGCAGACGGGAAGACCCGCACAGTCGAGATCAGCGGGATGGACTCGATGGGCATGAAGATGAGCATGACCGCGGTGTACGACAAGCAGTAGCTGGAGTTGCGAGAGAGCAACCTCGGGCCGCGATTTTCGCGGCCCGAGTTGTTTTAGGGGCGATGGTCCGCGCAGGTGGGAAGGGCCAGCGAGAGGGAGCTGTGGGCGAGCGTCAAACCGGACTCAAACCTGAGATTGATCGTCAACTCGGCAAGTCCGCGGCGCGGATGTTTGCCGCGAACGATCGCATGAACCAGATGCTGATCGAACATCTGGACCCTGCGGTGTGGCGGGCGAAACCGCCCGGCGCGACTGGAAAGGCGTCGACCCGAAGCGCGGTTGCGATCTTTACGCACATGCACAACATGCGGACGAAGTGGATCCGGCTGACAGCACCGCACCTGAAGGTCCCCACGCTGATCGGCCGCGCGAGTTGCACGCCGAAGCAGGCCGCCGCAGCACTGGCCGAGAGTGCCGCTCGCTGCGCCGAAATGCTGGATGAGGCGCTCGGCGGCGGAGGACCCATCCGGAATTTTCACCGCGATGGCTGGGCCAGGCCGTGGCCGGCGGGCGTGGAGATGCTCTGCTACATGATTGCCCACGAGGCGCACCATCGCGGGCAGGTGTGCATGCTGGCGCATCAACTGGGATTCCCGTTGCCGATGAAGGTGACAGCCGGGCTTTGGAATTGGGAGAGGATTTGGAAAGAGGGTGGGGCGAGTGTCGGCCTATAATGCCTGCGATGCTTTCCAATCGCTCCATGCCTCGCAGCATCGTGATTCCGGAGCTGGCGTATCCGGACATCGAGGCCGCCATTGATTGGCTCTGCAAGGCATTCGGATTTACCCTCCGCATCCGCATGGGCGGCCACCGCGCTCAACTGAATGTCGGCGATGGGGGCGCGGTTGTTTTGATTGAACAGGACCGGAATGTCTCACTACGAACTGCAGTCATGGTGAGGGTCGACGACGTCAACGCTCACTGCGACCGTGCCCGGCGAAGCGGCGGAAAGATTCTTCAAGAGCCGAAGGACTACCCATACGGCGAACGGCAATTTACCGTAGAGGACTTCGCCGGGCACCATTGGTCATTCTCGCAATCCATTGCCGACGTTGATCCGAGGGACTGGGGCGGAATGCCCGGGGAACTGTAGGGTCAGATCGGCTTGCACCCCTATCAGTGAGCTGGCCCGCGCTTTGTTGGAACTGCCCAGACGAAAATAAAAACAGAAGGATGGGCCACCCGTCCGTGAATATTTCCAGGGTTTCTCGGTTTACCTTGGTCAATGCAGAGTGCGAACTCTGCGGTGAAAACATGGACCGGCGCGACTTTCACCAAGCCGAGGGGTTCCAAATTTAGTGCAGAGTGCGGTCAACCGACGTATCTCGATAAAACCAGCCAGGGGAATGAGGGGAAAGATGAAGGCTCATCGGAGTGCAGTGTTTTGCGTGTGTCTCATCCTGGCAGGCCTGGGCCTGTCGAGCTTGCAGGCGCAGGAGAGCGCCGTTCCACCGGCCATACTGCATATTCAGCAAACGCGGACGACTTCCCAGGGTTCGCAAAATGGTTGGCCGACCTTTTTAGCTATGTACCAGGTGCTCAATGGCGCCAACTCTCCGGCCGAGTTGCTATCACTGAATGGAACCCTCTCGCTGAAAAACTACGATCCGACCTTCAGCGAAGTCCTGTTCCTGCTTGTCTATTGGCAGGGAACATGCCCCGTGCATGACATTAATTTGACCGATGCCGCGGGCATTATCTGGTCCGATATTGTGAAGAACCCTTCGCAGTCGGACTCCACCTTCCATGTGAATCTCGATTTCCCTCATCCCCTGCCGATGACCGGATGTGTGGGGCTTTACTTTGGCGGTGGGCCGCTGCTGGAGGGCAAGGCAATGATGTCGGCCGATCTGAACCTGACGTACAAACCGATTTCAACCGCAAACACCGTGGTCAACGTGGGGGGCGGCGAATATTGTTTCGGTCAGGTAGCGGGCTGCCAGAATGCCACGGCGATTGACGGAGAGGCCTTCGCTGTGCCGGTTCAAATGCAGACGGCTGGGCATCTGTTGGAGATCTACGGAAACATCAGCGACAGCACCTTTGACGGCACAAACAACTACGGGCCGATCCCGACAGGCACAGCGTGGGGCACCATCAACGACTTCTACCTGCTCCCTGGAGGATGCGGCATCTTCGAGAAGAACCTGAATAGCCAGGGGTTTCCGAATCCCGTGCCGCTGTCAACCCTGCATAGCTGGCTTCCCAAAGATGCGCTCCACCTCGCAAGCGTTCCTCAGGTGGATCGGATTCCGCCCGGAGCAACCGGCAAGGCCGCGCTTCAAAACAAGGTGGAGAGTATTTTCTCCGTTCCGGTGCCGGTAAATGCCGGAGATTGCATGCTCACGATCTTCGGGAGGACCGGCAACGGCGCGACCGATGATGAAACCCAGGTGATCGGCCTGATGGGGCCATAGCGAGTTGTTGTGCGGCCGCCCGCCCATAACCTCAATAAACGCCTGGGTTTACGAACTGCGCCTTCGAAAACACAGGCTTTTTTCTTGTCAAGCCCTCTGGCTTTAGCTTTTGTCCGTAATCCACTGATCCAGAAGGAAATATAAATCTGCCAATTTTGGCACACTACCCCCTCCAACTTGATATTCTGGATATATAGGGTAAAAACAGCGGCGCAGGCCCACCGGGCTCTGCGCCGTTCGTGTTTCCGGCAACCCCGGATCATCCGAGCAATGAGAAACGACGGGACATGCGTAGAGCAAAACGATCCACCCGCGGGCAAACCGCCACGCGGCAAGAACATGTCAACCACAGCGCAACGATAAAAGCAGCCCCCAGAAATCGACGCGCCATCGGCTCGGCAAAGTCAACCAACAAACAGCGCGGCGAACTGGCCGAGATGATGTTCATGGTGAAGGCAACGACCAAAGGTCTGGCCGTGGCCAAACCTTTCGGCGAGAGCTACCGTTACGACTTCATCGTTGACTCGGGCAAGCGCACTTGGCGCGTCCAGGTCAAATCCAGCACGGCTAGGCATTGGCGCGCTTACACTGTGAATTGTTATTGGAAAACCACCAGGAAGCACATGCCTTACCTGCCGTCAGAAGTGGATTTCCTCGCTGTGCTGATTCTCGGCACCGATATCTGGTATCTCATTCCGGTCCGCGCCCTCGGAGGCCGTCTTATGGTGCGCGTCTACCCATTCGGAGGCGATCCCCGCGGCAGCCGCCGCTTCGAAAAGTACCGCGACGCCTGGCACCAGCTTCAGACACGTTAGCGAGAGTGGAAGAGCGGCGCTTCAGCGCCGCGTCAGTCTGTCATCCTGAGGAAGCGGAGTCGCTCGCTACGCGAGCGACTCCCAACGAAGGTCTATCTCGTGCGTTGCGTCGGGCAGCATCGTGGCCCACCCAAGCCAAAGGAAAGCTTGGATGGGGCACCCTCAGTTGGAGTTGCGCAGAGAAAAGTCGGAGCTTGAAAGATCGGCCACCTGTCCCGGAAACTACCTGATCTGGTTGCGGTGTTTCTATAGATAATTGAAGGTGCCGGCGGCCGGGAGCAAACCGACTGAAGCCTCCATGTTGGACCCGCAACGCCTTAAGGTATGTATGTTTCTTCGCAAGGAACAGGGCGAGCTGATCGAGCGGTTGAAACGCCGCGGCCCGGAAATTGCAGACATGTACTACGGGGGGCTTTGTTCGTTCGCGGACGAAAAGAATCCGTTCCGGCTGCCGTTGGCTGCCCACGCGTTCCGAGAGGTCATGACGCACTGTGCTCGGTTGACTGGGGAATCGGTAGTATTCGGGGACGGCATGAAAAGCCGCATCAAGCCCGTCAGGGAGGCGTTCCAGGCATGGAAGCAAACTAGTGCTGCGGACTCCACCGCTACCATGGTCGGCATGTCCGACGACTTGCGGGACGCTCTGGAGGCGTTCTTTGATTGGGAGGAACAAAATCGCCCGAAGAAAAGGGAGGAAACCGCCTTGATGCTCACGCAATTGGCCGGACCCGCTCCGGCCCTGCCCTCAGACGTCGTCACCGGCGAGATCTCCACCTGGATGGATGTGCATGGATATTTCGATCTGGTGGCGCACAGCAAGCACAGGACAAAGCCTGAAGTGTTCCTCAATAAGCTCTTTCTTCTCGAGGACATCCTCTTACGGCGCCTACAACCAAGGCCGGTAACTGATCTGGATGAAATCGACGCGCTGCTCGCGGAGGCGGATGATGCCAAGTGAACTTCAAGTGGAGAGGGCAATGGCCCTGATTCAGAAGGGCGGTGGCAACTACGAGTATTTCTTTCAGCAGTTGTCGAATCCGAGCTGGATCGCCCCGCTGGCGAAGCGAGGCCGGTTCAACCATCCGCCTCCACTGGAGCGTATCTCCAAGACTGCATACCGTTTACCGGCTTGGCCGGAAGGCCAGTACCTACTGCGTATGGCAGCAGTGGCGCCTGCAGAGGTGACGGCGGCAATCGGTGCAGTCTGCTTTGAGAGTGACAATCCAGCTGTGCACGCTTTGCTCGTGGAGATTGCGGGCATCGTCCCGGCGCCTGGGGCCCGTCAGATCGCTGCGCGGGAGATTGCCTGGCTTGAAAAACAGCGAACTCTTCTCACCCTGTACCCGCGAAAAGCAGCTGCTCTCGTAATGCACCTCATCTCGGAAGGCGAGGTCGATACAGCGTTGCGATTCACCAAGACGATCTTGCAGGTTCGCGCTCTTGAGCCGCGGACATCGGGTAAGCCGATCGAGTTGGAGGACGGCACGTCATTCACATACCGCCCATCGCCGGAACCTGAAGGCAAAATGGACCCGATTTGGTCTCAGGGTTTTCGCAGTAATGTGATTCCAGCCTTAGCGCTCGCGGCAGGGCCTCAGCTAATTGCAGATCTCGCGGAGAACCTGAACGCAGCGGTGACGATTCATTGCGGCGCCCATATTGACGACAGCGATGATTATTCGACGATCTGGCGGAGCTACATTGACCAAGACTCGCACCACGGTACCCTCGATGAGACTGTTAGTGCAATGACAGACGCAATCAAGGTGCTCCTGGAGCATGATCCCGGATCGGAAGGGATGATCGTCAAGAGCCTTGCGCGTTACAAATGGCCAATTTTTGCGCGACTGAGTGCCTTTACGTTAAAGATCGCGCCACAGGTGGACAAAGAGGTGTTTGCAGATTTTGTGTCAGAGCCGTCGCGTCTCGCGAACCCATTAGCGAACCCCGAGTTCCGTGAGTTGTTGTCTGAGAAAGCGGCACATCTTCCGCCCGCGTCGCTGGAAAGCATGCTCGCGCGAATTGATCAAGGGCCTGACCTGAAGGCGTATGAATATCACCTAACTCACCGCGTCCGCCCTGAAGACGTCGATGCGGTGAAAGCCTCGATCATCGGACAGTGGAAGCTAGACTGGCTGCATCCTCTGTCGTCAGTCCTCGGCGATGACCGGAAGGCTCAACTGGAGCAGCTGCGAAAAAAGCTTCATCCTTCCGAACGACGTTTCCGGATGCGAGGCGCAGCGGTGCAGGCGCAGAGCCCGTCAGATCTCGACTCGTTCAAGGCGATGAGTGTTCCCGAGATTGTCAAATATCTCAAGGAGTGGGCCCCACCCAAGGCAAGCCTTCCGTTTGAGCGTCCTTCGCGATCTGGGCTTGGAAGGACTCTGTCTCAATGGGTTTCGGATAATCCACACCAGGCCACAGAAACGATCGATCAGTTCCTGACGACGGATTTGGATCCGACCTACATCACCTCTGCACTCGACGCGTTTTCGGCGCTGCTCAAGGACGGTCGCGAGTTCGATGTGTATGCCGTGGCAAAGGCTGCGCGCTGGGTTGCCGAGCGCACGGATGCCCTCGCTGTGCCCGAGGGCGGAGATAACTGGGATCAGGCGACGTGGAATTGGGCGCATATGTCAGCCGCTCGATTCATGACCGATCTCATGCTACAGACCGAGCGCTTGGAGTTAAGACGCGCTGAAGAGCTGTTTCAGACCGTGCGTGCTCTCTGTTTTGTCCCGCGCCCGACGGCTGATGACGAAGTTGAGTATAAGAAGGAAGCGAGCCGGTACGCGTCTTTTGCCCTGAACACGCCCAGGCCGGTAGGTGTCGAAGCCATGATGCGCTACGGGCGATGGATCAAATTGGCCACCCCAGAGAAGGATTTCAAACGGGAACTGCTGAACCCAGTCTTTGCCGTACTGGAACAGAAACTCAACGCCGCCAAAGAACCTTCGGCTGCTGTTCGG
>Ga0075029_100000058_pt1 | contig 46601 bp, 46 predicted proteins | sample LitLauG_LLR_2013_FD_71391 | JGI IMG/M metagenome (GOLD analysis project Ga0075029, IMG submission 71391) | Freshwater sediment microbial communities from North America - Little Laurel Run_MetaG_LLR_2013 | ecosystem: Environmental > Aquatic > Freshwater > Creek > Sediment | place: USA... | reverse complement strand
TCGCTGCCCCACAGGATTCGGTCCTCGCCGACCAGGTCGAGCATCGCGCCGATGCTGCGCTCTTCGGGTTCGGCGACGAAATAGCAGTTGCGGCGGATGTAGTCGGACGGGCGCATCGGCATCGGCGCAAGCTGACGGAATACGTCAGCCTTTTCGTCCAGCCGGTCCATCAGATAGGCGGCCCAACCGCAGCCGGCTTCGACGCTGACCATCTTCAAAGCTGGAAATCGTTCGAACAAGAGGTCGGTGACCATTGCGCCCAGGGCCGGGATTAACTGGCCAGTGGCGCCCATGGCGAAACTGAAAACGGTTCCGGGCCGGGTCTCGTGCCAGGTTCCAAAGGCCCCGCCGCCGCTGAAGCGCACGATCACATGGATGCAGCCCGGCGCGTCGGCCTCTTCGCAGAGGCGCCAGATGGGGTCGAAATGCGCTTCGCTGGGGCGGCGGCCATCGATGACCTCGGGCGGCACGAAGAGGCCGCGAAACCCTGACTTCAGGCAATGCTCCAGCTCCCGGGTCGCTTCGTCCAGGTCCCGCCAGTTGATCAGCGCGATCGGCACGACGCGACCGGGGGCGTCCTTGAAAAAGTCCGCCTGCCAGCGGTTGTAGGCGCGGCAGTAGGCGTTGGCGAGGTCCTGGTCGTCGGTGGGGAAGGGGAGAATGCCGATGGTCGGGAAGAGCACGCCTTTGTCGACGCCCCAGCTATCCAACAGTTTGGCGCGTTCACTCCCAAGATAGCTGGCCGGCTCGCAGCCGTCGGCATAGGTAAGCCCGCCGGTGAAGAGTTGGGTGCGGTCGCGATGCGCGCCGCCCAACCCTGCCAGCACACCCGACAACACTGATTGTTCGCCGATGATCAGATGCTCGACACCCTCGCGGCGCTCGATCCGAATGGCGCGATCGCGGTATCGCGGCTCCAGGTAAGTCTGCCAGAGATCAGCGGGCTCCATGACGTGGGAGTCGCAATCAACGACAATGGACATGCGGCGTTGCCTCCGATCGACGTCTCTATCGATCAACCATGGTCGCACGATGCGCTGGGGTCAACGGAAACCCATATCCGCGTCGGTGCGGTGAAAACGCCGCGGTCGTGCCTGCAAAGGCGAGAATAATGCGAAGAAAAACAAGATATTACGCTACAGAGGGTGTTCTCGGGCGGTTTGTGTGCGCGGAGCCGTTGGCGCGCCGACATCGTCGGAGACTCCCAGGTTCCCCGCCGCCGATCCTCAGCCCTTTTCGCACTTTTCCCGCTTCCGCGGCGACGCCGCCTTCGTTCGCCGCCTGGCGTGCGCGGCGCTGAAGGCTGTTTACCTGACCGCCATTAACGCTCATCATCCCCGGCAAAGACGCCACACCGGAGGAGACGCGCAATGCACGACCTGATCATTCGCAATGGGACCATTGTCGACGGCACGGGCGGCGCGCCGTTCACGGGCGATATCGCCGTCGACGGCGACCGCATCGTTCAGGTGGGCGCGGTTAAAGGTCCGGCCAGGCGTGAGATCGACGCGGCCGGCATGATCGTGACCCCGGGATGGGTCGACATCCATACGCACTACGACGGTCAGGCGACCTGGGATCCGATCATGGCGCCGTCCAGCTGGCATGGCGTGACCACGGCGATCATGGGCAATTGCGGTGTCGGCTTCGCGCCGGTCCGTCCGGACGCACACGGTTTCCTGATCGCCTTGATGGAGGGCGTCGAAGACATTCCCGGCGCGGCTCTGGCCGAAGGCATCGATTGGAAATGGGAGAGTTTCCCCGAATACCTCGACGCTCTCGAATCCAAGAAGCGGGTGCTCGACGTTGGCGTCCACGTGCCGCACGGGGCGGTGCGGGCCTATGTGCTGGGCGAGCGCTGCAACACGGACTACGCGCCGAACGCCGATGAGATCGCGCAAATGGCGGCGTTGGTGCGCGAAGGCGTGGCGGAGGGAGCGCTCGGCTTTTCCACCTCCCGCACCTTGCTGCACAAGGACAAGGCCGGGGTGCACGTGCCCGGCACCTTCGCCGGGTCGGACGAAATGCTCGCCCTGGGCCTTTCGATGAAAGGCCTCAGCCACGGCGTCTTCGAAATGGTCTCCGATCACCTCGGCGACGACGACGAATGGCGCTGGGTGAAGGACTTCGTGAAGGAGACCAATCTGCCGGTGACGCTGGTGGCGACGTCGGCCGGCGCCTACGAAGGCGACAAGATGTTCAATATCGCCGAGGAATCCCGGCGCGAGGGCATGGAAATCCGTCCGCAGATCGCCGGTCGACCCACCGGCGTCTTGCAAGGCTTGCAGTCGAATTTCCACGTTTTCATCGCCCACCCGACCTACATGCGCGAAGTCGCCCCGTTGCCCCTGGCCGGGAAGGTGGCGGCCATGCAGCGGCCCGAGATCCGCGCCGCCTTGCTCTCAGAGGAGAGCGGAATTCGCAACGCGATCCTTGGCCAGAACGTGAACGAGCTCCTGGCGCGGGTTTTTCCGCTGGGCGAATTCCCCGACTATGAACCCGATCGCGCCCAGAGCGTCGCGGGCCTCGCCGAGGCCGCCGGCGTTTCGCCCATGGAGATGATGTACGACCTCTTGATCCGGGATGGCGGCACGGAGCTCTTCTATCAGCCGCTCGGCGGCTACGTGACCTACAACTTCGACTTCTTCCGCAAGAACATGCAGCACCCCAATGTGCTGTTCGGCCTTTCGGACGGCGGCGCCCATTGCGGCGTCATCGCCGACGCGGGCATGCCCAGCTTTATCCTCAGCTACTGGGCGCGCGATCGCGTGAAAGGCGCGCAGTTCCCGCTGGAGTTCCTGGTCCGCAAGCTTAGCAGCGACACCGCGCGCGCCTACGGCCTTAAGGATCGTGGCGAGCTACGCCCCGGCCTGTTGGCGGACATCAATGTGATCGATTTCGAGCGACTGCGTCTGTTCCGTCCCGAAGCGGTTCACGACCTCCCAGCCGGTGGTAAGCGCCTGGTTCAGCGCGTCGAGGGCTACCGCTACACGATCAAATCGGGCGAGGTGACCTTCGAAGACGGCAAGCACACCGGCGCGCTTCCCGGCGGACTGGTGCGCGGCGGCCGCGAAGCGGTGATCCGGGCGGAGCCGCTAGCCGCCTAGCGGGACAGACGGCGCGGGCGCGGCCGCCTGCGCCATCGAGTCTAAGCGGCCTTCGGCAGGGTTTCCGCGACGAATTTGCCGCGCCAGGCGTCCAGCAGCGCCCGGTTGTCGTGGTTCCAAGGGTGAAAATCCGGCTTGTACCAGTCGGCGTAGTTCTTCCAGCTCTTGCGGAAAAGGCCGGGCTTACCGAACAGGAACCACAACACCCGCGCGTGGGCGAGAACGGGGTTCATGCCATCGGCGGCCAGCAGTTTCGCGGCGAAACGGGTCACGTTGCGCGTGAACATGATCGTCACCAGACGCATCACGCGATTGCGCACGGCCAGCCGCTGCTTCGCCGGCCAATCCTTGGTGGCTTCAAGGTAGACGTCGAAGGCCACCGCCTTGTGCTCGGTCTCCTCCATCGCATGCCATTCCCAGAGCCGGGCGATCTCCGGATCGGTGGACGAAAGCAGGGTGCGATCCGAAAGAAACCAGTCGGCCATCATGGCTGTGAAATGCTCCAGCGCGATGGTCACGCTGAGCATGGCGATAGGACCCTGGCCGCGGTTGAAATCGGTCCGCTTCTTGATTTCGGCCTCGATTGCTTCGACGGGATAATGCCCACGGTCGAGCAGCTTGTTGAGGCCGATGTGCTCACGGGTGTGAATGGCCTCCTGGGCGATGAAGGCGTTGGCCTCCTCCAGCAGTTGGCCCGACAGGAGATGCCGGTGGGCGCGCACCGCGTCGATGAACAGTTTCTCGCCCTCGGGGAAGGTGAGGGACAGCGCGTTGAACACTGCCGTTCCCACCGGATCGCCGCCGAGCCAGGCCTTGTTCGTGGTCTTGGCGAAGGTGAAATGCACGTTCCGCGGGATGACCGCGATCGGTGTCGGCATTGTCAAAACGTCACTTTCGGGGGCAGTCATGAGGCGGTTCTCCGTGGATGCCTTGGAATATGAGCATTACTGACAAAATTGTCAATATCTCGAGTGGCCGGCCCGTGCGTACGCGGCGCAACGCGGCCGACGCGCGCGAAAATATACTGGCGGCCGCCCAGGCTATGCTGATCGCGGAGGGACCACAGGTGTTGAAACTGGCCGAAGTCGCTCGCGCCGCCGGTGTGTCGAACGCCTCGGTTCTACATCACTTCGGCTCGATCGCGGGCGTTCAGACCACACTGATGGAGCGCATGGTCGCCAGTCTGGTCGACGACGTTCTGGCCATCACCCTCGATCCCGCCGACCCGGTCGTCAGCGCGGGACGCGGCATCGCGGCACTCTTCGCCGCCTTCGAAACCAAAGGGGCGGCGCGCCTGGCCGCCTGGCTGGAACTGACGGGCGAGTCGCGAAGGCTGACCATGGTGAGGCAAGCCGTGCGCGAGGTCATCGATCGAGATGTCATGGCCTATCCGGACGCGCCAGTCGGCCCGCTCGAGGACTTCATCCTTGTCAGCATCTCGACGGCCCTTGGGGTGGGCCTGTTCGGCGCGACCCTCAGCCAGCTTCTCGGCAAACCCCCCGAGCGCGCGCGCGACACCGCCCTGGCGATTCTCATCGATCAACTGCGTCACACTCTTGCGTCGTTTGACTTCCCAAGGGACAAGCCGCTCTAGTCACCATCGAAGCCGAGGTCGGATTGATCGCGGCGCGGGAAGGAAATTGCACATGACCGAAGCCTGGATCATCGACGCCTGCCGCACGCCGCGCGGCATCGGCAAATACGGCAAGGGCGCCCTGACGCACATTCACCCCCAGCGTCTGGGTTCGACCGTGCTCAAGGCCCTCGCCGAGCGCAACAACATCAACACCGCCGAAGTCGACGACGTGATCTGGGGCACCAGCTCGCAACGTGGACCGGCCAGCTGCGACCTTGGCCGGATGTCGGCGCTGGACGCCGGATACGATGTGCGCTCCAGCGGCGTGACGCTCGACCGCTTTTGCGGCTCAGGCATCACGTCAGTGAGCCTGGCTGCCTCGACGATCATGGCCGGCATGGCCGACATGGTCGTGGCCGGCGGCACCGAAATGATGTCGATGCCCAGCCGTCGCGACGCTTCCGACGGTCCGCCGCTGTTCGACACGGGCAATCTGCATCTGCGCGCCACCCATCCCCAGACCAATCAAGGGATCTGCGCCGACACCATCGCCACCATGGAAGGGATCACCCGCGAGGCGATCGACGCGCTGGCGCTCGAAAGCCAGCGCCGCGCCGCCGTGGCGATCGCCGAGGGACGCTTCAGCAAGAGCCTGATCACCGTGCACAACGATGACGGATCGGTGGCCCTGGATCACGAGGAGTTTCCCCGTCCGCAGACCACGGCCGAGGGTCTCGCCAGCTTGAAACCCTCGTTCGAGGCCCTGGCCGACGTGCCGCTCAATGAGGAAGGCCTCACCTTCCGCAGCCTGATCCTGCAGAAATATCCCGACGTGAAGATCAAGCACATTCACCACGCCGGGAATTCCTCGGGCGTGGTCGACGGCTCCGCGGCGATCCTGCTGGCGTCGCCCGACTATGCCAACGCGCATGGCATGAAGCCCCGCGCGCGCGTGATCGCCATGGCCAACCAGGGCGATTGCCCGACGCTGATGCTCAACGCCCCGGTCCCGGCGGCCAAGCGGGTGTTGGCCAAGGCGGGACTGACGATCGACGACATCGACCTCTTCGAGGTCAATGAGGCGTTCGCCGTGGTGACCGAGAAATTCATCCGCGATCTCAATATCGACCGCGAGAAGATCAATGTGAACGGCGGCGCGATGGCGCTCGGCCACCCCATCGGCGCCACCGGCTCCATGCTGATCGGCACGGTGCTGGACGAGCTTGAGCGTCGCGGTCTGCGCCGCGGTCTCGTGACGATGTGCGCCGGCGGCGGGATGGCTCCGGCCATCATCATCGAGCGCATGCAGTAGGAACCCGCTCAAGTCGCAGGTCATAGTCCCAACCCGCTCATCCCGGCGAAAGCCGGGATCCAGGTCGAGCTTGATAAGTCCGCCAATGAATCTGGGTCCGGGCCGTCGCCGGGACGAGCGGGTTTCAATATGGTGGATTGAAGGACTGCCACCCCAAACCTAACCCTTCGAAGAGGACGGCGATGGATCTCACCCTTACCGCGGAAGAGCTCGCATTTCAGGCCGAGGTCCGCGCCTTTCTCGACGAACAGTTGACGCCTGAACTGCGCAACGCCGGGTCGCTGACCACCAGCGCTTTCAGCGAGCCGGAATTCAACCTGCCCTGGCATCGCAAACTCTACGCCAAGGGCTGGGTCGCGCCGACCTGGCCCAAGGAATATGGCGGCACGGGTTGGAACGAGATGCAGCGGGCGATCTTTTCCGCCGAGCTCTCCCGGGCGCACGCGCCCAGCCTGTCGCCCATGGGCCTGCGCATGGTCGGCCCTTGCATCATGCGATACGGCACGCCGGAGCAGAAGGCCCACTATCTGCCGCGCATCCTCTCGGGCGAGGACTACTGGTGTCAGGGCTACAGCGAACCGGGCTCCGGCTCCGACCTCGCCTCACTCCAGTTGCGCGCCGAATCCGATGGCGACGAATATGTGCTCAACGGCTCGAAAATCTGGACCACCCACGCTCATCACGCCAGCCGCATATTCTGCCTGGTGCGCACCAACACCGCCGGCAAGCCGCAGCAGGGCATCACCTTCCTGCTGTTCAAGATGACCACGCCAGGCATTTCGGTCAAACCGATCATCACCCTGGCCGGCGACCACGAAGTCAACCAGGTCTTCTTCGACAACGTCCGAGTGCCCAAGTCCGGTCGGCTGGGCGAGGAGAACCAAGGCTGGACGGTGGCCAAATACCTGCTCGAATTCGAGCGGGGCGGGGGCTCGGCGCCTGGCCTGAAGGTCGCGCTCGGACGTATCCGCGGCATGGCGGCCGCCGAAGCCTCCGACGGCGGCGGAGCTTTGCTTGATGATGCGACTTTCCGCGCCAAGCTCGCCTCGGCCGAGATTCTCATCGAGGCGATCGAGATGAGCGAAATGCGCGTGCTCGCCGACCTCTCGGGCGGCAAGAACCCTGGGCCGGCCTCGTCCATGCTCAAGACCCAGGGCACCGAAGCGCTGCAAACCTTGGACGAGCTGACCATCGAGGTCGCCGGATTCTACGGCTGGGTCGATCAGCCGCGCGCGCGCCACCCGGGTGTCAACGCGCCAGTTATCGGCCCGTCGCATAGCCTCACGGCCATGCCGCGGTATCTCAACAACCGCGCCGCCTCGATCTATGGCGGCAGCAATCAGGTTCAGCGCAACATCATGGCCAAGCTGGTGCTCGGGCTTTGACCGCCGATCACCTCAGGCGTTCGTACGCGCCGAATTGACGGTTTGACCAACCGTCCGCCGAATCCGAGCGGCGGCGGTCATTTGCCCTTTGGCGCGACGAGCAGTCCCTTCATCGGAGGTGGGGCGACGGCTTTAGCGGTCGTCGACTTGGGCTTGCGCACTTCCTTGTTGGATTTCTTCTGACCCTTGGCCATCGTCACGACTCCTTGCGCGCCGCCGCCGTGAAAGAGCTCCACGACCGCGGTTGAACCATGGGCCTCGTTGCCAGGGGCTGGCAACATGCGTTCGTCGACGCCAGTATGTATATACAGCAATTGACGACCAGGTTGGGCGCGGATAGGTTTTCGGAACAGGGATCAGCCGAAACACCGCTCAATGCCCACAACCCGAATCTTCAAGTCCGGCAACAGCCAGGCGGTTCGCATCCCGGCGGAGATTGCCTACGCCGACACTACGGCCGATCTCACAATCACCCGTCTGGGCGATGTCATCACCATATTCCCCCGGCGCGACGGCTTGCGCGCGGCCGTTGATAGCTTGCGCGAGCTGCCCAAACCCTCGGAGATTGAGGTGAGGGATCCGATTGATTTGCCCGACCGAGGTGGCGACTGAGGCGTGGCGTTTCTCATCGACACGAACATCGCCATCCACGCGAGGGATGGCGCGGATTGGGCGCTTGATAGATTGGCCGAACACGAAGGGTCGATCGTTCTTTCCGCGTTCAGCTTGGCGGAGCTCCAGCGAGGCCTGTTCAAGGATCCCGAAAATACGGCGGTGCGGACGCAACGCCTTGAGATGTTGATGCGCGCCATACCCGTTCTGCCGTTCGACGCGGCGGCGGCGGAAACCTACGGACGGATCATCGCCCTGCTGGGTTGGGCGCGGGGACGCGACTATGACCGCATGATCGCCGCCCACGCCCTGAGCACGGCCTCGGTTCTCGTCACCCGCAATGTCGCCGATTTTCGCGATATCCCGGGATTGGCGATCGAAGCCTGGGGGTCGTGATCTAGCGCGGGGTCATCACTCCAGCGAGCCCGACCCTACCGATCCTTATGCGGCGCGATCAAATACTTCTCGCCGGTGGCGCGTCGGTTGTACGCGGCGAGCACGTCGAGATTGAGCGCCTCCTGCAACGAAATCACCTGGGTGTATTGGCTGGCGAAGGTGGTCTTGATCTCGGCGGCGACACGCTCGCGCAGCTTCTGCGCTTCCGCCGGTCCGATCTTCTCGAGAAACGGCATCAGCAGCCAGCCGCCCAAGCCCCAGGCGAATCCGAAGGAGCGATTGAGCTCGGTTGGACCGGTGTTGAGACCGCCATAGATGTAGAGCTGTTTGTGCGTCGTCGAGCCATAGCGGCTGTAGGTCGTGGCGGTCTGGCTGGCCGCGGCCTCCATCGCCGTCAGAATCTGACCGGCCAAGCGCCCACCGCCGATGGCGTCGAAGGCCAGCGTCGCGCCGGTGGCGACCAGAGCCTTGATTAGATCCTCCATGAAGCTCGGCTTGGAGGAATCGCACACCCATTCCGCGCCCAGATCGCGCAGGGTCTTTTCCTGCTCGGCGCTGCGGACGATGTTCACCAGCCCTATGCCTTCGACCTTGCACAGCTTGACCAGCATCTGGCCCAGGTTCGAGGCTGCGGCGGTGTGGACCAGCGCCGTATAGCCCTCCAGCCGCATGGTGCCGATCATTCCCAGGGTCGTCAGGGGATTGACGAAGCACGAGGCGCCTTCGGCGGGAGTCACGCCCGCCGGGAGGACCAGGCAATCGGCCGCGCGCACGGTGCGATACTGAGCGTACATGGCGCCGCCGAACACCGCGACGGTCTTGCCCATCAAGGCCTGGGCGGCGGGGGAGTCGCCGGCGGCGACGACCACGCCCGCGCCTTCATTGCCAACTGGCAGGGACTGATCGACCCGCCCGGCCATGGCGCGCGTGTAGGCGTCGGGCACCTTGGCCGTCACAACCGGATGCGTCGCCGTTCCTGAGGCCTTCGCGGTGCTGGCGTCGGCGGCGCCCAGCAACAGGCCCAGATCTGACGGATTGATCGGCGCGGCCTCGACGCGCACCACCACCTGATCCGGCTTGGGCGTCCCGATCGGTTCATCGACGAGTGAGATTTCCAATTCGCCGCTCGCCTTGATGATTGAGCGCAGCTGCAGCCCGGTGGTCTCGCCGTTCGACGCCATTTGAGTGTTTCCTTTTGGTTTTCACGGTGCGGCTTTGGACCGCCTTTGCCGGCTCTATGGCCCCCGCGGCGGCCGTAGGCAATCGCGCCGGCGGGGGGTGAGGCTTCGGCGTCTGTTTTGGCGGCGATTCCCGCCCAGAGGTTTTCCTTTGACAGCCTGGCACCCTGGGGTCGACACCCCGACGACAGACGCAAAGGAGACATCGGCCATGAGCTTCGCAACGCCCATCACCCTGAGCGGCCCGCTGCGTGAACCCCGGCAGATGCTCGCCGATCAGGAATATGGCGGCCACAGCTCGATCCACGACGACGCCATGGCCGAGAAGCTCGGGTTTCGCGCCGGCCCGATCGAGGGGCCAACGCACTTCAGCCTGTTTCCCCCGCTGATGGAGCGCATCTGGGGTAGGGCCTGGTTTGAACGCGGATGCCTGTCGGCCCACTATCAGAACATGGTGGTGGAAGGCGAAGCGACGCGGGCCTTCGTTGAGATTCCGACCGATGGCGCGACCGCCACCAAGGCCTGGGCCGAGAAGGCCGATGGCACGCCGGTGCTCGAAGCCTCGGCCAGTCTTGGGCCCGATCACGGCCAAACGCTGCTCGAAGCGCGCCTCGCCAAACTTCGCCCGCCCGAACGCCTGCTGATCCTCGCCGATTTGCGTGTCGGCATGCCAGGAGCGGTCGACGAGCGCGTGCGGATGGACGCCGACCAGCACATGGGCGCGCTCTACCCCTTCTCGCTCGCCCAGAAACTCGCCGTGATCACCGAGACCTCAGCCTGGTACAGCGACGCCGCCGCCTCGCCCTGGGGTCGGGCGATCATCCCGCTGGAGATGGTGAGCGTCCTGGCGGAATACTCCAGTCACCAGGCTCGGTTTCCCGTGAAGGGGCCCGCCGTCGGCCTCTTCGCCGACCAGGAAATCCGCATGATCGACGGTCCGCTGTTCGTCGGCGAAGACTATTTGATCCGGCGAGAGATCGCCGCCCTGTCGGAGAGCAAGCGCACGGAATCCTATTGGGTCCGCACGCGGATTTACGACGCGACGGGCGCCACGTTGAAAGCCGAAATGCTGCTCAACCACGCCACCCTGAAAGACTCCTACGCGGGATACGCCAAGGGCTAAGGATCCGGCCGGCCCGATACCCCGTTTTCCTTTGACTCGTATCAAGCCAGGGTTCAAACAACTGTTTAATTCACCTGCTATAGCCCACAGGGCGAAGCGGCTCATTTCAGGAAAGGAAGCCCAATGGCTGATGGAGCGTCGAAGACGAAAGCGACGGCATTCGGATTGAACCCCACCGACGATCTGCACGATCTGCGGATGAGCGAGAAGGCCATGCCTTTGCTCGAGCATGTGAAGGCCTTCATCAAGGAAACCGTCAACCCGATGTCGGAGGAGTTCCACAAGCTCGGCGAAGGCCGCGCGGACCGTTGGAGCTATGCCCCCGGCCAGCTGGAAGTGCTTGAGAAGGCCAAGGACAAGGCCAAGGCCGAAGGCCTGTGGAACTTCTTCCTGCCTGACGCGGAGACCGGCGAGGGCCTGAAGAACCTCGACTACGCCTACATCGCCACGGAACTGGGCAAGAATCCGATGGCGTCGGAAACGATGAACTGCTCGGCGCCCGACACCGGCAACATGGAAGTCCTGGAGCGCGTCGGCACGCCGGCGCAGAAGGAAAAGTGGCTCAAGCCGCTGCTGAACGGCGAGATCCGCTCCGCATACGCCATGACCGAGCCCGACCGCGCCTCTTCCGACGCGAAGAATGTCGGTATGAGCGCGCGCCTCGAAAACGGCGAGTGGGTGATCAACGGCCACAAGTTCTACATCTCCGGCGCCGGCGATCCGCGCTGCAAGATCATGATCACCATGGTCAAGACCAGCCCCGATGCGCCGCCGCACAAGCAGCAATCCCAGATCCTGGTGCCCATCGACACCCCCGGGGTGAAGATCCTGGAAGGCATGCAGGTGTTTGGCGAAGACGACGCGCCGCACGGCCACATGCACATCCACTTCGACAACGTGCGGGTGCCCGAGGAAAACGTCCTCCTTGGCGAAGGCCGCGGCTTCGAGATCTCTCAGGTCCGCCTGGGCCCGGGCCGTATCCACCACTGCATGCGCTCGATCGGTCAGGCCGAGCGGGCTTTGGACCTGATGGTCGCGCGCGGCCTTTCGCGTGAGGCCTTCGGCCGCAAGATCGCTCACCTGGGCGGCAATATCGAGATCATCTCCCGCGCGCGGATCGAGATCGAATCCATGCGCCTGATGGTGCTCAAGGCGGCCAAGGCCATGGACGTTCTGGGCAACCAGGAAGCGCGGATCTGGGTGCACATGGTCAAGGCACTGGTGCCCGAGCGGGTCTGCAACATCATCGATCAGGCGATCCAGATGCACGGCGCCACCGGCGTCTCGCAATGGACGCCGCTGTCGCGGATGTACGCCGGCCAGCGCACCCTGCGCATTGCCGATGGCCCCGATGAGGTCCACCACCTCGTCGTCGGCCGCAACGAATTGCGGCAGTACGAAACCGCGGCGGAAGACAGCCTTACCTCCGCCATGGTGTGGCGGAACTAGAGGTTCCGCGCCGCAAGCCTGAACAGGCCCGGCGGTCCCTCCGGCGCTACGCCCGCCTCCTCCGTCCTCCGCGGGACAGGGGAGGCGGGCGCCGCGCAGCCCGTGACGCTGTCCCCGTGTAACGGGGGCGGCGGCGATGGCGGCGAGGGGCCGCGGCCAAAATCCCGAAACAGATCAACTTCTCGGAATCTTCATGACCGCATCCGACATCGCGCACGGCTTTGCCTCCATTGAGGCGGTCACGGCAGGCCTTGCCAGCGCGGGCTACATCTCGACGCGCGCGATCTCGACGGCGGTCTACCTGGCTCAGGAGCTGCGCAAGCCGGTCCTCATCGAGGGGCCGGCGGGCGTTGGCAAGACGGAACTCGCGAAGTCGACGGCCAAATGCCTCGACTACCCGCTGATCCGGCTCCAGTGCTACGAAGGCCTCGACGAAGCCAAAGCCTTGTACGAGTGGAAGTACGGCAAGCAGCTGCTTTACACCCAGATCCTGAAGGAGAAGATCCACGACGTCATCGCCGACGCCCAGGGTCTGGACGAATCCTTCGCCAAGCTCGGCGAGTTCCAGGACCTGTTCTTCTCCAAGGAATTCCTCGAGCCGCGGCCGTTGCTGAGGGCGATGCAGCAGCCGGCGGGATCGGTGTTGCTGATCGATGAAATCGACAAGTCCGACGAGGAGTTCGAAGCCCTTCTGCTGGAAATCCTGTCGGACTACCAGGTTACGGTGCCCGAAATCGGCGTTTTCGAAGCCAACGTCGCGCCGCTGGTGATGCTGACCTCCAACGCCACGCGTGAACTCGGCGACGCCCTCAAGCGGCGGTGCCTGCACCTGCATATCGACTTCCCGGAATCCGCGCGCGAACAGCAGATCGTTCGCGCTCGGGTGCCCGACGTCTCCGACAAGCTGCTCGCCCAGCTCGTCACCTTCGTCCAGTCGATCCGGGATGAAACCCTGCGCAAGCCGCCATCGGTGAGCGAGACCATCGACTGGGCGCGCGCGCTGGTGTTGCTCCATGCCGAGGCGCTGGACCCCGACCTCGTGCGCGATACGCTCAACGTCATTCTCAAGCGCCGCGCCGATATCGAGATCGTCGCCGCCAAGACCGACGCCCTGACCCGGGATGCCTTGAAGGCGGCGGCGGCCTAGTGCGCTGTCCGGCAAAGTGGGAACGGATTTGACGATGAGACAGCGCTCAATATGTTTGAGCCTAAAGTACTTCATATCCGCTCGGGCGATGCCTGAGCGGAGTTTGCTCTAGCGGCCCATGGAACGGGTCATCACCAACTATATCCGCGCCTTGCGCATGGCGGGGGCGGATGTCTCGCCCGCCGAGGCGATCGAGGCGGCGCGGGCTTTGGCGGTGATTGGCTACGCCGAGCGCCCCATCGTGCGCGACGCCCTTGGCATCGTCCTGGCCAAGAACGAGGACGAGAAGGCGCTGCACGAGCGCCTGTTCGATCTTTATTTCGATCCCGGTCCTCCCACTGAGAGCGGTGAGACGGAGGAAACCACCAGCGACGAGGATCGCGAGTCTGGCGACGGGGCCGGGGAGGGGGATCCGGCTCAGGCCATGGAGGATCTCGCCAACTCGCCCGATGGCGAACGGATGGCGATGGCCATGACCGCCGCCGCCGCCGCCGCGGGCGTCGACAACATCCGCTTCGCCTCGCAGACGGCCTACTTCGCCCGCAGGATGCTGGAATCGATGGGGGTCAAGGCGCTCGAAGAGCGTCTCATGCAAGCCCTCGACGACCGCACCGCCGAGGGTCAGGCCCGCGCGGAAACCCTCATCGAAGCGCGCCGACGGCTGACCATGGAGGCGCGGACCTACGTCGACCGCCGCTTCGAGGTGTTCGGCAAGGCGGCCACCGAGAACTTCATGGACGAGGTCGTCGCCGGCCGCGCGATCGACAAACTGAGCCTGCGGGACATGGAGCGCATGAAGGCGATCGTCGCGCGGATGGCCCGTCGCCTCGCCGTTCGCCATTCCCGGCGGCGAAAGGTCCGCAACCGTGGTCGGCTGGATCTTCGCCGCACTCTGCGCGACAACGCCGGCGTCGACGGGGTTCCGTTCAAGCTCACCTGGAAGCGGCAAAAGCAGGACAAGCCCAAGATCGTCGCGATCTGCGACGTCTCCGGCTCGGTCGCCGCCTACGTGCGGTTCCTGCTGATGTTCCTGTTCGCCCTGAACGAGACCGTGGCCGACCTGGGAGCCTTCGCCTTCTCCGCGCGTCTGGCCGATGTCAGCGAACCTTTGCGCGCGCTCACGTTCGACGCGGCTTTCGACATCATCCTGCAGAAGCTATCGACCGGCGGCACCGACTATGGGCAGGCGCTGGTGGACCTGCGCGACAACCACTGGGATCTGATTGATCGGCGCACGACCGTGCTGATCCTGGGCGACGGCCGGTCCAACGACACCAATCCGCGCTTCGACCTTTTCGCCGAGATGGCCGATCGGGCCAAGCGCGTGGTCTGGCTGTGTCCCGAGCCGCCAGGTCGCTGGGGCTCGGGCGATAGCCGCATCCCCGACTACAAGACGCTGTGCACCACGCTCACCTATTGCGCGACCGCCACCGATCTCGAGCGCGCCCTCGACGAAATCCTGCTCGCCTACGATTGAGGCTCGGCCGCCGTTGGGCCCGCCATCTCTAACCGCGAAATTGCCGGTTCAGTTTGCGCATGCCGCCGATCCAGCGGTTGTAGTCGTTCGTCTTGCGCCGCATGTACTCCAGCACCTGCGGGTGAGGCAGGACGAGGAAGTCCTCGGCCTCGATCGCGCGGATGCAGCAGGCGGCGGCCTCCTCGGGTTCGATCATGCCGTCGACGCTGGCCACGCCATCGGGATTTCCCGCCGTCATCGCCGTACGCACGGCCTGAGGGCAGAGCACGGAAACCTTGATGCCCTCATCGCCGTGGGTGATCGCAAGCCACTCGGCCAGGGCCACCGCGGCGTGCTTGGTCACGGCGTAGGGCGCCGAACCGATCTGTGAGAGCAGGCCAGCCGCCGAGGCGGTGTTCAGCAGATAGCCGCCGCCGCGCGCCGCCATCCGCGGGACCAGATGCCGCGCCGCCCACACATGGGCCATGACATTGATGTCCCAAATCCTCTGCCAGTGCCGGTCCGGCGTCTCCGCGCCGCCGCCCACGCCGATGCCGGCGTTGGAGCAGAAGAGGTCGATCGGCCCATGGTCCTTCTCGACCGTGTCGATCAGGTGAATGATGTCGTCTTCCTTTGACACGTCGGTCTTGAACGAGACGCCGCCAACGTCGCGAGCCGTCTCGGCCGCCCCTTCGCCGTTCAAATCGGCGCAGACGACCAGTTTGGCGCCTTCGGCGTGCAAGGCCTTGGCTAGCGCCCGACCGATGCCGCTCGCCGCGCCGGTGACAACTACGATTCGATCCTTCACCTGCATGGCGTCGCCTTCCGTGATTTATCTGAGTATTCTGAACCCCACGTGGGGCTTAAGCCGTGTACCTAGCCCACCGTGTCGCCGTGACCAACCGGTATGTGATCCGAGAACGCCATGAACAACGTACAAACGGAACGCGCCGCGATAGCGGTCCAAAAAGGTCACTCTGACGTGGGTCGCTTTGCAATTGGTTTTCATTCGGATTTGCGACATCATGGCGTGGGAGAGGGGAACTGTGGACCGATGCGCGCCGAAACGCCCACGAAATCCTTTGATGGCCTTTGTATCGGCGACGCCGTCTTGATTGGCGCGCACGGCCGAATTGACCAGGGCGCGGCCGGCACGTTCAAGTCGGCGCTCATCACCGCCATGGAGTCCTCGGCGACCACTGTGATCGTCGACATGTCGGCGGTCGAGGACGTGAAGTCGGCGGGTTTCCGGTCCCTGGTCTTCGGCATGCGCGCCGCCAAGACCGCGGGCAAGACCTTAGCGCTGGCCTGTTTGAGCGACCATGTGAGCGAGGTGTTCGCGCTCAGCAAGATGCATTTGAACCTTCCCCACTATCCAACCGTGCGCGAAGCGGTCGCCGTCATGGCGCCAGGCAGTTTGGCCCAATTCGACGCATCCTAAGCGCGAGACGAACATGAAGGTCACCTTCTGGGGAACGCGAGGGTCCTTGCCGGCGCCGCTCAACGGCGCCGCCGTTCGCGCGAAGATCGTCAACGCCCTGGTGAAGGGCTCCGGCCGCGACCTCGATTCGCCCGAAAAGGCCGAGGCCTTCTGTGAACAGGAGCTGACGTTCGCCGAATCCAGCACCTATGGCGGCAACACCTCCTGCGTGCAGATCGATACCGGCGGGCCCGACTATCTGCTTTGCGACCTGGGTTCTGGCGCGCGGGAGTTTTCCCTCGCGGCCCTTGGCGCTCACGGGCCGGCGAAGCCCCAGACCTACCATGTCCTGGTCTCGCACGTGCATTGGGACCACATCATGGGGTTCCCATTCTTCGTGCCCGCCTTCATTCCGGGCAACCGCATCCGCCTTTACAGCTGTCACGCCAAGTTCGAGGAGGCCATCCGCGGTCAGAACCACGCGCCCTGCTTCCCGGTTGAATTCGAGCACCTGGCCGCCTCGATCGAATTCATCACCCTGGAGCCCGGCAAGGCCTACGACATCGCCGGCGCCAAGGTCACCGGTCTCTCCCAATTCCACGGTGGCGATTCCTTCGGCTACCGCATCGAGCAGGGCGGCCGCACGGTGATCTACGCCACCGACGCGGAGTACAAACCCGAGGATCACGATCGCGTCGACCGGACCACCGCGTTCTTCCATGACGCCGACATGGTGATCTTTGACGCCATGTATTCCCTGGCCGAGTCGATCTCGGTGAAGGAGGATTGGGGTCACTCGAGTAACATCATGGGGGTGGAGCTTTGCCACGCCTCGGCGGTGAAGAAGCTCGTTCTCTTTCACCACGAACCGGTCAACAACGACGAGCGTGTCGATGAAATCCTCGCCGAAACCCTAAGGTTCGAACAGATGACACGGGTTGGCGAAAAACTCGAAATCTGCGCCGCGCGCGACGGCCTGACGCTAGAGGTTTAGCCTCCGACCCGGTACGGTGTCGCCGCCGGCGGTCTTCAAAGCCGGGCCCTGGAGACGCCCAAATGTCCGAATTGATCCTGCACCATTATCCGGAATCCCTGTTTTCGGAGAAGGCGCGCGCGATGCTCAATGCTCGCGGCCTGGCGTGGCGTTCAGTGATCATTCCGATGATCATGCCCCGGCCCGACACAATCCCCCTCACTGGCGGCTATCGGCGTACGCCGGTCCTGCAGGTTGGCGCCGACATCTATTGCGACACCGCCGCCATCGCGGCCTATCTCGACGACAAGGGATCGGGACCGACGTTCTTCCCCGCTTCGAGCCGGCTTGCCGCGCAGACCCTGGCCCGTTGGATCGACACGGAACTGTTCTGGGCCTCGGTCACCTTACGCTTCCAGCCCCAGAACATGGGCTCGTTCTTCTCCAACACCGAGGTCGCCGCCGCGTTCGCACAGGATCGGGCCAACTTCAGCCAGGGCTCGACGATCCGTCAGCTGCCGCTCGCCGAAGCCGCGCCCCGCTACCATCGCTTCCTCGCCGAGTTCGAGGCGCAGATGGGCGATGGCCGCGCCTACCTTTTCGGCGCCGATTGGACCATCGCCGATTTCTCGGCCTACCATGTGGTCTGGTTCGTGCATGCGGGCGGCGGCCTGGCCGAGCTCCTGGCCGGCCACCCAAAGGTCAAGGCGTGGTTTACGCGCATGTTGGCCTTCGGCAAAACGCAGGGCGCGGCGATGACCGGACCCGAAGCCCTTGCCGTGGCCAAGGCGGCGGAGCCGGTTGTCGTCCCAGCGGGCGTCTGCGACATCGATGGGATCGCCGTCGGCGACATGGTCGACGTCGGACCGGTGGACTACGGCGTCATGCCCTCGCGAGGCGCTCTGGTGAACTGCGATCAAGACGCCATCACCATCCGGCGCCGGCACGACGCCACGGGCGATGTCCAGGTTCACTTCCCCCGTCACGGATTTGGCGTCACCAAGGTTTAATCTGCCCGCCTCGGGGTGATTTGGGAGCGGTGAGGGCCGCGCCTCAGCCTTCGCGCGGTCCAGACCTGATTCCCGCCGCGCCGCTCTTGCCCTGACGCCGGGTTACCGTGACTGTATTGCGTTTCGCGCGGCGAAGACCGCGCCCCATGGGAGCATTGCGCGTTGGATATATCACTGAAAGGCCGGGTCGCCCTGGTCACCGGCGGCGGTCGTGGCATCGGCAAGGCCATTTCCCTGGCCTTGGCGGAAGCGGGCGCCGATATCGCGGTCAATTTCCGCCGCGACTCCGCGGCGGCGGACGAAACGGTCGCCGAGATCAGGGCCATGGGCCGCAAGGCGGTCGCCTATGCCGCGTCGGTCGAGAACTGGGACGAGGATGAGGCCATGGTCGCCAACGTCCTGCGCGACTTTGGCGGCATTGACATACTGGTCAACAACGCTGGCATCGCCAGCCGCGGCAAGAGTGTCGCCGACACCGATCCGGCCGAAATGCAGCGCGTCGTCCGCACCCATGCCTTTGGCCCTCACTATCTCTGCAAGCTGGTGATACCGCAGATGCGCGCGCGAGGGCGTGGGGACATCATCATGATTTCCAGCGTCGCCACACTTCACTATGGGGCCAATGGCGCGCCCTACAACATGGGCAAGGCGGCCATGGAGGCTCTGGCCTACACCCTGGCCAAGGAAGAACGCGGTCACGGCATCCGCACCAACATTGTCGCGCCGAGCCTCACCGTCACCGAAATGGGCTCGCGCCTCAGCAGAGCGACGTCCGGCGTCTCGGATATCCACGAACTCGACGCCCGCTCGCCCTTCGGTCGGGTCAGCACGCCGGAAGACGTCGCCGCGGTGGTGACGTTCCTGGTCTCATCGGCCAATCCATACGTGAACGGACAGAAGGTCAGCGTGAACGGCGGCGGATGAACACTGTGTCATGAACGCGAATTAAGCTGACCTCGCGTTTCGCCGCGACTAGCTCTGGAGTGTCCAAATCCAGGCGGGGGAATGGCCATGAAAGGTCTGCTGAGTTCAGGTGCGTTTCTGGCGCCGCTTCTGGCGTCCGTGACCATGGCGCAGGCGGCTCCGACCGCGACCATCGAGCACGCCGTCGCGCGGGTGACCGTGGTGCTTGAGCCGCGAAGCGATATCGAGGCGTCGCTGGTCAAGGCCAACAAGCGATTCCCGATCTGGATCACGCGCACGCCGCAAGGTGTCGAGATCCACGGCGATCTCGATTTCGCCGCGCCCAACTGCCATGGTCCGTCGGGTCACCCCCACGTCTTTTTCTGGCTACGCGGGCCGGTCGGCTATGACGACATGCCTCGACTTGTGATCCGCGCGCCGCGTACGGCGACGGTGAAAGCCGGCGGCGCGGTGTTCGGCGCCGTCGGTCCCGGCGACAACTTCACGCTCGCCAATTCCGGGTGCGGCGACTGGACCGTGGCCGATCAGACGGGGACCCTGCGGATCAATCTCGCCGGCTCGGGCGATGTGCGCGCCGGGTCGGTCGGGGCGGCCGAGGTGCACGGCGCGGGATCCGCCGATGTGGCGCTCGGGGTCGTGCGCGACGGTTTGAGCGCCGCGCTTTCCGGGTCTGGCGACGTCTCGGCCAAGGCGGTGAGCGGCCCCCTGCACGTGCGGCTGACCGGCTCTGGAGATGTGCGAATACCCGAAGGCATGGTGTCCGATATGACCGTATCGATCGCCGGCTCCGGCGACGTGCGCTTCGGCGGCGTCGCGCGGTCCCTGGACGCCCGCATCGCCGGGTCGGGCGATGTCACCGTGGCGAGGGTCACCGGCGCGATCTCCAAGCATATTGCGGGGTCCGGAGATGTTCGGATCGGACGCTGACCGCGAAATCGGCCTGCTTGACCGGTAGATGATGTAACCTCGTCGGTCTCTGCGACGGATAGGACGGCATGAAACGTCCAGCCTCCCGATCCATTGTCCGCGGCATGTCCGTCGCCCTACTCAGCCTGAGCGCCGCCACCCTGGCTGTTTGGGCCGTCACGGCAAACGCCGGCTCGACCGGCGCCGATGCGGCGCACCCTACGGTGGTGGAGCTCTTCCAGAGCCAGGGGTGTTCGTCCTGCCCGCCGGCCAACGCCAATGTCATGGCGATCACCGATCGTCCCGATGTCCTCGCCCTGAGCTTCCAGGTCACCTACTGGGATCAGCTTGGCTGGAAGGACACCTTCGCCTCGCCGGCCTACACCAAACGTCAGTACGACTACGCTAACGGTCTGCGTCACGACGGTGTCTGGACGCCGCAGGTGGTGATCAACGGCCGGCGCGATGTGGTCGGCATCAAGCGCGGCGAACTCGATCAGGCGCTGGCCGCCGCCCAGCGGGGAACCGGCGGTCCGAGCGTCGTCGTGACGCCTGGGCATGTCAGCGTGACCGGTTCGCCGGCTCACCGCGCGGCCGAGGTCTGGCTCGCGCGTTACGACCCCAGGGTCATCCAGATCGCGATCGCCAGAGGGGAGAATGGCGGCCGGACACTGCCGCACAGGAACGTTGTGCGCGAACTCGTCCTGTTGGGCGTGTGGCGCGGGCCGAGCGGCGCCTTCAACCTTCCGCCCGCCAAGATCCCCGGCCTGCGCGAGGCGATCCTGGTTCAGGATGGCACGGGAGGTCCGATCCTGGCCGCCACCCGAGCCTGACCGCCTAACACCTTTTCGACCTACGGCCCCAGGCCGCCCCCCAATCTCGCTCGCGCGGGATCAACCCCGGGGCGCTTTCGCGCGCCTCACATCCAAGGAAACCACCATGTCACAAACTCTGAAAGCCTTCGCCATCGCGATGGGCGGCCTCCTCATCGCCGGTTCGGCCCTCGCCCAGAGCGATACGGGCGCAATGTCCGCCGGCGCGATGTCGACCGGCGCGATGTCGGACGGCGCGATGACCTCGGGCAATCACAAAGCCCCCGCGCACAAGATGGCCGCCCACAAGATGGCGATGCATCGCAAGATGGCGATGGCCCACAAGGCCCACGCCAAGTCGACGGGGGCGATGTCTTCCGGCGCCATGTCCGATGGAGCGATGGCGCCGACGGCGCATTGATCATCGCGGGCATTGCTGGAGTGAGGGACGCGTCCTAAGCCTGACGCTCCCTCTTTCCGCCGGGCCGGAGTGCGCGCGCTCATGCCGATCAATGCCCTCGACGCTGTTTTCGCCCAGGAAGGGACCGCTCTGGCCCTGCCCGGTGGAGCGGTGCTCATCGCCGCGGGTGAGACCACGCCGGCGCTTTACCGCGTGACGGCGGGCCGTCTGGCTGAAATCGAAGCCATGGCCGAGGGCGGCGGCAAGGTGCTGGGGATTCACCGCCCGGGCGACCTCATCGGCGGTGGTCAGCTGCTGGGCGGCGCGCGCCGCTTCGCGGCTGTCACCGCCCTGCGCGATTCCGAGCTGCAGGCCATCCCCGCCTCGCGGGCCCTTCAGTTGCTCAAGGAGGAGCCCGACTTCCTGGCCGCGGTCGCCCGGGCCGCGCTGGCGCCAATGGCCGCGCCCAGCGGGGCCGAACGCCGCAAGAGCGCGATCCTGGGCTTCGTCGCGGTCTGTGACACCGTCGCCATGCGCGACCTGGCCGAACGGCTGGCCATCGCCATGCGCGACCTGGGCGCCGACGTGGCGGTGATCGGGGCCGAGGCGCGCGACAAGGCGCCCGCCTGGCTCTCCGCCCTGGAGATCGAGAACGATTTCGTGATCATGGCCGCCGAACGGTCGGACCCCGAGTTCACCGCCTATTGCGGCCGTCAGATCGATCGTCTCGTCCTGGTTGGCGGCGCCGACACGCCCTTGCCCGAGCGCGCCGCGCCGTTTGCCGCCGCCGCCCTGCAGAAGCAGAGACTGATGGATTTCATCCTGGTGCAGCCGCCCGGTACTCGGCGGCCTAGGGAATCGGAACGATGGCTGGGCTCGGCGCCGGCCTCGCGCCTTTTCCAGGTGAGAGACGGCGACGCCGAGGATCTGGCCCGCCTGGCGCGGGTCTACACCGGCAACTCCGTCGGCTTGGCCCTCTCGGGGGGCGGAGCGCGGGCCTACGCTCACGTCGGCGCCGTCCGCGCCTTGCGCGAACTGGGCGTGCCGATCGATTTCCTGGGCGGCACCTCCATGGGCGCGGTGATCGCCGCTGGCGTGGCGATGGAGTGGGACGACGAGGAACTTGATCGGCGCATACGCAACGCCTTCGTCGAGTCCAGTCCGCTCTCCGACATCGCTTTTCCGCTGTTGGCCATGACACGCGGCGGCCTGGTCGATCACCGATTGAAGACGCACTTCGATGCGGCGCGGATCGGCGACCTGTGGCGGCCGTTCACCTGCATCTCCACCGATCTGACCGCCGGCGCCATGCGCGTCCACCGGCGCGGCTCGCTGCGTCACGCCCTGCGGGCCTCGCTGTCGCTGCCGGGCGTTCTGCCGCCGGTCATAGATCATGGCCATGTCCTGGTCGACGGCGCGATGGCCAACAACCTGCCCACCGGATTGGTGCGCGAACAGCATGACGGCGTGACGATCGGCGTCGACGCCGCGGCCGCGCACGGGCTTAAGCCGGACGACCTCCTCCTCAAGCCCTCCGGCCTGCGCTGGCTGACCTCGGGCGCCTGGCGCAAAGGTCCGCCGATCGTTTCGGTCCTGATCAGCTCGGCCACGATCCCGACTGTCGGGCGTCGGGCGCCCGACACCGATGACTCCTGCATCGTACTCTCGCCGGATCTCGGCATGGTCGGCCTGCAGGACTGGAAAGCCTATGACATGGCCGTCGAGGCCGGCTACCGGTCCGTCATGGAGGCGGCGGATCGGCTGGAGCCACTGAGGCGTTGAGCCGCAGAAAAGCGATCGAGCGCGACCGCGTGCGGAAGACTTGGCCCCGTGAGGCCTGCTAGACTGATATGGCGACTTCATCGGATCTGGACCATGACGACCGGCAGCGGTGTGAAAAGCGATCCTTGGCTCCTTTCGACGCCGAGCGGTGGCTCGGAGTATCAGGCTTGGCGTGACGAGGAGGCCGATCCTCCCGCCCTGGTGGTGCAGGTGGGCAAGACCCAGCTTCGCTATGCGCTGCGCGCCATCGACGATCTGCACGCCTGGCTGAAGGCGCGTGGCGACTGGACGCCGCTCGGCGGCGCGGACGAGCAGAAGCCCGCCGCCCCCGATACGGTCGAAGCCTGGGGTCGATCTCCAGACAATCCGGTCGGGGGCTGGTACGGCCTCAAGAAAGGGTTGCGCGGCCGGTTCGGCGTCTATGTGCCGCCGGTGCTTGAACGTCTCGGCCTTGCCGAGGTGGAGAAACTTCCGCGCAACAACCGGATGAGAGCGCTCTAGGCCGCCTTGGCCGATTTGGTCGCGGCCGCCATCTGCGCCTCGCGCATCCGCTCAAGTTCTTCCCACGACAGATAGTTTGTGAAGCCGTCGTTGTCGAAGAACAGCACGGCGCCGGTGCAGATGAAGAGGTACTCGGTCTCTTCCAGCGCCGTCGTCGCGCCGTGCAATACGCCGTTGGGCTCGTAGACATAGTCGCCACTGTTCAGGATTCCGTCGCGCACCTGAAGCTTGCCTTTAAGGATGTAGGTGTGCGAGGCCGCCAGGTGCTTGTGCGCGGGGGCGACATAGCCCTTGGCCCACTTCAGCAGCACCGCCCAGGTGCCGGTTTCCGAGCCGGTCCAGAGGATTTTCATCCAGGCCTGGCCTGGTGTGGTTTCCAGCCAGTCCATCTGGCTGGCCTTGTAGAGGGTGTCGCCAAGATTGGCGTTGAACGGGGTAATGTCCTGAGCGATAGCCATGATCTGATCTCCCTGTGGGTCCGCGCGGGGGCCGGACGGGCTCGCGATCGGCCCACCATGTCTCCCCTTGCAAACACTATGTCCCGCCCGAAAGGGTTGCGAAAGCCCCTTTGTCCTGGCGCTTCACATCGTCACGGCGTGGCTAGCCGGGCCGAAGGACCGGGTCCCGCGTGTGAGCAGGGCCATGAACGCCACCGCCGCAATTCCCGCGCCAGCTTCGCGCCACAGCATCCCCGTCGAGCCGAACTGGTCGTGCCACGCGCCGTCCGCCGCCACCATCATGGCCACGGGGATGTTGGAGACCGAGGCCAGAAGGTTGAACTTCGTCGCCGCCGCGCCATGGCCGATGGCGTCCAGGACCGCCGCTGAATAGCCGGCGTAGCAGGCCCCAAGCACGAAGGCGTAGGCGAGCGTAAAGATCACGAAGATCATCGGCGAGCGCGGCAGAACCGCCATCGTCGCCGCCACCGCCGACAGCGCCAGTCCAAACAGGCAATAGGCCAGACGCCGATCTATCCGGTCGCAGACGAAGCCTGCCGCAACCGCGCCGACCAGCGAGGCGAGGCCGCCGCCGACGCCGTTGACCGCGGCGACGGTGTCGGCGCCCACACGCCACTCCCTGGCTATGGCCGACCAGACGCCCGTGGCCCCGCCAGATCCCATCGGCAGGACCATCAAGGTCAGGACCAGCAGACCCGCCCGCGAGCGGCTGAGCGCCCAGACGTCCGCGATGACCTGGCCGAGCGCCCGACCGTAGTCGAGGTGACGCGCCGCGCGCTGGGGCTCGTCCACCGCCAGCAGGGCCGCGCAGCACGAAAAACATAGAATCGCCAGGACGCCGCCCGCCACCCAAGGCGTCGCCACGTGTTGCGTCAGGTAAAGGCCGACGCCGCCGCCAATCCCTGATCCGCCGAGATTGCCCGCCTGCGACCAGCCCGACACCGCGCCCTTGCGCTCGTGAACGACGCCATAGGCCATGAAGAGTTCGCTCGACATGCTCACCAAGGTCGAGGCGAGGCTTGAGACGATGACCAGGCCGGTGAGCAGGATCGCGTTGTTGAGCGTGTGCGGGGTGATGCTGAGCAACAGGATGGAAAGTCCGGTCAGCACCGCCCCGAGCGAAAACCAAGTCTTCGCGTTCAAGGTGGTGTCGATGATCGGCGCCCAGAATACTTTCCAGGTTTGCGGCCAGACGGAGTAGGCGATGATCGCCGCCACGGCCGCCGTGGGCATGCCGGCTTTTGACAGCATGAAGCCCAGTGTGACGCCCACATAGCCCGCCGCAACGCCGAAGGGCAGAAGCAGGACGAGGAACGCCGCCGCGGGCGTCGGTCTGCTGCCAGTCGGCATCGCGCGCCCCCTGCGTGTTTAGACGGACCCCGACGGCCGCCGCCTAACGCCACGGATTGGTTCCCCGACCTCCTGGTCTGGAGTTCGCAGTGTTGAGATGACAGGGTCCTGGAAGCCCTGTCAAATACCCCCGTGCGACAGGGCCCTGGGGGGCTGAGCGGGCCAGTGGTCGCCCGCGCGGAGCCGGCGATCACGGGAGACCTGGACCATGACGCAGACCCTCTCCGAACCCGACGCTTCGATGATGGCGCCGATTGGACGCCTGGCGCGTTTCATGGCCGGCGGCCCCGAGGATCTGGCGACCATCTACGCTTCGGCCGGAGTGATCATTCTCGACAATCATCCCCCCTTCGCCTTCGTCGGCGTGGATGCGGTCGAAACCTGGGCGCGACGGCTCTTCGAAAGCCATCCAGGCTATGTCGACCTGGTTCACCAATTCGGTCCCGCGCAGGATTTTCAGCACCTGGACGAGCGGGTCTATTTCTCCCTGCCGACAACCTGGACCTGGCGTCGCGCGAAACGCGCCTTTCACGAAACCGGCGGCTGGGCCTTTGTGCTCCGTATCGAGAACGACGCATGGCGCGTCGAAAGCCATGGTTGGGCCGTCACCAGCTATACGGTCCTGCCCCCGAACGTCGTCTGAACCCCCGATCAACAGGGGGCGCCGCGACGCCTCGCGCATTCCCTCGTTCAGAGCTTGTAGCTAAGCCGCAGCCACAGGGTCCGAGCGTTCAACCGATAGAAGGACTCGCTCCCGAACTCGCTGGAGGTGACGGGCGGGCGCTCGTCGGTCAGGTTTGTGCCCTCGATCGCCACGGAATAGCGGCCGAAGCCATAGCCGATGGTGGCGGCGAGGGTCGCATAGGCGCCGACCGGCGCGGTATTCTCCTCGTCCAGGTAGCGACGGTCGACATAGTTGACGACCAGCGTGCCATTGAGGCCCCGTGGCGGCGTGTAGAGGATGCCCGCCGACGCAAGGAAGCTGGGCGACAGCGGCAACTGGTTGCCGGCGACGTCCACCGTCGCGTTGGTGTCGGGATCGACGAACAGATACCGCGTGAAGTGGGCGTCGTGATAGGCGAAGTTTCCCGCCAGGGTCAGGTTCGGCCGCATCTGCCAGCGACCTTCCAGTTCGACCCCCCGCAGCCGCTCACCGGCCGCGTTGGCGAGTGCTCCGGAAGGGGTCGGCACGACCAGATTATGGAAATCCAGCTGAAAGGCCTCCGCCTGCAGGCTCAGCCGGCCATCGTCGAGCGCCGCCTTCAGGCCGGCCTCATAGCTCTGAGCGGTTTCAGGCAGCAGCACGTCGGGGGTGTAGTCCGGGCCGAAATCCAGGGCAGACGGTTTGAAGGCGTTGCGAAAATCCGCATAGGCGACCAACTCGTCCGGTCCCTGCCGCCAGGCCTGATAGCTGACGCCGACCGTCTCCGTCGGCCGCACATCGGTGCGGCTGGCCCTCTGGCTCACAAGGGAGGGTGGCGGCGTCGTATAGTCGCTCGATAATTTGCGCTCATAGGTTTCGTTCAGGCGCAGCCCCGCGGTGATGTCCCATCGCGCGCCGGGCTTGAAGTCGAGCTGCGCGTACTGGCCGGCGAAGACCCTTTCGTCGTCGACCGTGCCGATTTCGTTCACGGCGATTTGCGATGTGGGTGGCGGCAGGACCGATCCGTCCAGGGGCGCGTTGTAGCCGCCGTTTCCATTCAGGGTGGTCTGTTTGCCGAGGCCATAGAGCAGGTCCGCGCCGACGATCAGCGAGCTTTCGCCAAAATGATTGGTCAGGTGGCTGTCGACATAGTCGTCGTCGATGTGCCGCCGCTGGTTCTGGCTGTCGGCGTCGCCGCTCAGATCGGGATGCAGAAAGGCGCGGATGTCGGTGATGTCGGAGTGGGCGATCGAGACCAGGGTGTCCCACTGGCCGATCGGCGTAGCGCGACTGTAGCCAAGCGATGCATGGAATTCGTTCTGGTCGATCCTGGCGTCGGCGGGATTGAAGTTGGCGTTGATGGGCGTGAGGTCTGTCAGCGCCTGACCGACGCGGATCACCGGGCTGGGCGGGGTGTCGCGGACGATCGTCAAATCGGCGTCCAGGGTCCATTTGCCCTGGCGGGTGTCGAGCGCGCCGCGGTAGAGCAGCCGCCCTTCGGAGATGTTTTCGCGGCGATCCGCGTAGCCCAGACTCTCCCCATCGATGGCGAGGGATTGCTGATAGTCGTCCCATTTCGGAAGCGCCAGAGAGGCCGATCCCCGCGCCGAACCGTGCTCGCCATAGGCGATGTCGAGCTGATTGGCCGCCTGCCCGGCCGGATAGTGGATCGCCTGCACCACGCCCACGAACGAGGTGGCGCCGTAGAGCACCGGCGCGGCGCCCTTGAGCACCTCGATCCCCTGCACGTCGTTCATGTCCAGGGTCGTGATCATCGGATTGAACGCGCCGCCCCACGGCACGCCGTCCACCACCAGGAGAAAGGCGTCGAATTCGTGCAGCCCCCAGAACGAAGGCACGGCGCTGGAAGGACCGGCGTCGCCGCCCGCGGGCGCCTCCACGCCTGGAACCAGACTGAGCGCCGAGGCCATGTCCAGGGCGCCACGGGCGCTTAGCTCGCCGCCGGACACGACCGAGACGTCCGCCGGAACCCGATCGACCGCCTCCGGAATCCGCGTCGCGGTGACCACCAGGGTGTCGAGAACCGTCGCGGCGGCCTGTTCGCCGCCGACAGAGGGGTCCGGAACGGAATCGGCCGCATGGGTCGCCGGGCCAGCGCCGGCTCCAAGCAGCAGCAACGGAATGAACAGGAGCCTGCGGCGCCGCAGGGATGGCTTCAGTGACAGGGTCGATCCCTCGTCGCTCGGGGTTGGATCGCGCGATGGGCCGGCGCGGGACACAGCTCACATTGCCTGAGGCATGGTTCCGGCCAGACATCGCCTGTTCCATCTTAACATGGGGAGCGCTACCGTGGTCAAAAGCGACAGGCTGGCCCGAGCGTTAGGCCCGCGCCTCTTTTAGAATCGCACCCACGTGAACAGGCCAAACTCGTCGTACGTGCCCCTGCCGGTCGTCGCGCCCGTGGGGATGCCGATCACGCCGTCCGTGGTCGTCAGCGAGCCGTTGGTCACGGTCTCGCGCTTGTAGACCAGGGCGACGTCAACCGGTGCGATCACCTTGTAGGAGACGCCGACGTCGAAGAAGTTGTCATGTTCCGACGGCGCCGTGTCGGCCTTGGGTTTCAGCCAGTCGTAACGTCCAAAGAGGGCGATCTTGGGCGTGAAGTTGTAGGATCCAAACAGGGAATAACCATCGGTGACGTTGGTCTTTGACGCCGTCGCCTGGGTGACATCGCCCCAGTAGCGCGCCCACAGATATTCCGCGCCGAGGCGCAACTTGCTGTCGGTATAGGCGACCAGGCCATTGAACCGCTCGGCGGTGTTGTACGTGGTGACCCCCGCGACGGCCTTTCCGAGCTTGCCGTCATATCCGCCCACGGCCACGGTGAAGTGTTTGTACGTGGCGTTCACGCGACCTTCGACATCGACCGCATTCGTCCGGTTCGCCGTGCCGATCGACGGCTGCTTGAAGCCTTCGCCGTCGACCACCGAAACCTGGTAGCCGATCAGCTTGTCGAACAGCGAGCCATAGACGTGCACGCCCCAGTCGGTCGTCGTGCCGAACTTGGTGCGGTCGATGAACATGTTCTCGACGTAGCGATAACCGTTGATGCCTTCGACGAACGGCACCCATGGCAACTCCGCGGAGCCGATGCGCACATTGAAGGCGTCGGCGTAGTGCGCCTGCAGATAGGCCTTCTTGATGAAGAGCTGCGTGGATTTGATCCCGCTGGCCGTATTGGCGCCGCCCACCTCGTTGTTCGTCGGCGACGCCGCGCCGCTGGGGGACGCGGTGTTGGAATCGAACACGAAGTCGGTCGTGAAGTTGAACGAATAGGTGTCGTTGAACTTGTGATCGACGATGAAATACACCCGCTTGATGTCATAGTCCGTGCCGCTCTGGGCCGTCTTGCCCTTAGCGTTCTTGTTTTCGATGTTGCTGACGTCGGCGAACATGCTGGCGCCGATCTTGGTGTCGCTCCACCAGCCGGGCTTGGGAATCGCGGCCTTGGCGGCGGTCTGGACCTGGGCGGGAAGGGTCTCGATCTTGGCGGCGTCGGCGGCGACCTGGGTCTGCGTCGCCTGAGCCGCCGCTTGTGCGGCCTGGGCCTGACTTTGCGCGGCTTGAGCCGCCGCCTGCGTCTGCTGCTGCGCCTGTGTCTGGGCGTCCAGCCGGCCTTCCAAAGCCTGCACCTCCGCGCGCAGTTCGGACACTTCCTGTTTCAGGGCGGTCGCTTCACTGGCGGTGTGTCTGACCGCGTGGCGATGCTTTGTCGCCTTGGCCTGGGCGCCGTCGGCGGCGGTGATGGCAAGCGCGCCGGCGGCGACAAACGCCAGTTTATGTCGTGAGTTCACAATTCCCCTCCATGCGGTCGTTCGACCGCGATTTGAGTGTTATGCATAATAACTGCATATCGATCAACGTGGCGAATTCCGGCCGACGCGCGGTTCCCAGGCGTGCTGCAAGCGCCTCGCGAACTTCAGCGGTCGCCGCTCGACGCCGAGCCCCTGGCCGCGTATCCGATCGCGTGAAATCTCGCTAGGAAGGCCGGACAGCAACCCTACCGCCGGGACGCCCGCCATGGCCAACGACATTCACGCCGCGCCCTACCTTCGTCTGGGCGGCGCCGCGCGCGTGGGCGATGATCGGGTGCGGCTGCTCGAGGCGATCGAGCAGCATGGATCGATCACCGCCGCGGGGCACGCCGTCGGGCTCAGCTATCGCGGCATGTGGGACGCGGTGCAGACGCTGAACAATCTGTTTCACAAGCCGCTGGTTCGCGCCCAGGCCGGCGGCCGATCCGGTGGAACCGCCGCCTTGACCGAAGACGGCAAGGCGGCGTTACGCATGCTGCGCCATATCCAGGCCGAGATCGGCCTGGCCGTGGAGCGATTGGAGCGCACCTTCGACCATGAACCGGGAGCGACGCTCCCGCTGGATCCCTGGAGTCTCGTCATGCGCACCAGCGCCCGAAACGCCCTGCGCGGCGTCGTGACCGCGATCGCCGAAGGCGCCGTGAACAGCGAAGTGACCCTGGAGATCTCCGGCGGCGTGCGCCTGGTGGCCGTGGTCAGCAAGACCAGCGTCGCTTCTCTGGGGTTGACGATCGGATCCGACGCGGTGGCGCTGATCAAGTCGAGCTTCGTCATCCTCATGGCGGGGGAGGGGCCATTTCGAACCTCGGCCCGCAACGCTCTGCCCGGCAAGATCATCGCCATGGAGCCTGGAGCGGTGAACAGCGAGGTCGCGCTTGAGCTGGCGGACGGCAAGTCCCTGGTGGCGATCATCACCCATCAGAGCGCCCAGGCGCTCGATCTGAAACTCGGCGACACCGTCACGGCCCTGATCAAGGCCTCGCACGTCATTCTGGCGGTCGAGTGAATGCTCGATCTCGCGTAATCGCCGATTGACGCGGCGCCACGAGCGCACTCGCCCCCGCCACACCGCACCTGCCGGCGAAGGCCGGAATCCGGTCTTCACGCACGTCTGCGAACCTGGCGCGACAGACGCGAGCCCGCTCTGGGCCCCGGCCTTCGCCGGGGTGAGCGGGTGTGTTGGTGGGCAGCCGTGAATCAGCGTTTGCGGCGGTCGGACCAATCCCGCTCAGGGCGGCGAGAGCCGCGTCACGCGGATGTCCGCCACCATGCGGACCGAGCGGGCCGGGCGGCGGTCGCCTTCTATGACCAGCCGGAAGGGTCCTTCGTGCGCGTCCAGGGGAGCGCCGTGGGCCCGGTCGGCGATCACCATGGTTTCTCCGTGCACGGCCGGGTCGGTCTCGGCCAGGCTGAGCGCGACCCGATAGCCGTCCGTCGCCGTCATGATCACCACATCCGCCAGTTCGCGCCCGTGCAGCGCCTTGCCCGCTGGCGCGCCGATACTCTGCAAAAGCGTGGTGAGCGGCACACCCTCATAGCTAACCGCCTTGCCATCCTCGCCTGTCAGGGCGGCGCCGACGTGCGGCATGGCCGCGAGGTCCGTCACTGTCAGGGTCCGACTTTGATGGTCCGGACCTTCAAGCGTCAGGGTCTGCGCGGTCGCCCATGAGGCGCCGAGCAATGTCGTCGCGGCGAAGAGCGATATGAGCGTGCGCATGCGTCGTCCTTGGTCGCGGGATTCCAAATCAGCTGCGAGAATGAGCGGACTGGGCTTGGGTGTGGAGATCAATTCAGCACATCTTTCAGCGACGCTTGAGTACGATGAACCCGAACCGGCGAAAGACCGCCGCCTCCCCTGCGCTCTGAAGCGAGTCGAGGAAGTCCCGCGCGGCCGGGTTCGTCGACGCCGCGACCACCGCGGCGGGGTAGACGATCGGCGGGTGGCTGAAGTCCGGGAAGATGCCGATCATCCGTACATTGGGTTCCACCTTGGCGTCGGTGTCGTAGACCACGCCCAGCGGCGTGGCGCCTTGGGCCACGAACCGCAGCGCCGCGCGCACGTTTTCGGCCGGCGCGAGGTGGTCCTTGACGCTGTCCCAAACCCCCAGCGACGTAAGCGAGGCCTGGGCATAGCGTCCGGCGGGAACCTCCGGCCCGGCCACGGCCAGGCGTCCGCCCGCCAGGGCGGCGGCCAGCGGCATGCCGGGGCGGATGCGCAGGGTGATCTTTGAACTCGCCGGGGCGACAAGGGCCAGGTGGTTCGACAGGAGATCACGCCGCGACGGGCCGACGATCAGCTTGCGCTTGGCGAGTTCGTCCATCCAGTCGCTGTCGGCCGAAATGAACACATCGGCCGGCGCGCCCTGTTCGATCTGGTGGGCGATGGCCGACGACCCGGCGTAGGAAATGCGCAGCGGCACGCCGGTGCGGGCCGTATAGACCTTGCCGGCCGCGTCGAGCGATTCCTTCAGCGACGCCGCCGCGAAGACGGTAAGCGGCGCCTTGTCGGCGGCGAGGGCCGCCGACGCCGGCCACAGCAGTGTCCAAAGCGCGAGAATCCCCAGGGCGAACCGGCGGGGGTTGCGAGTCAGCGAGAGCGCCAAGGCGGATCTCCAGGTGTCAGGAAGATGCGTTATGCGCTCGTACTACATGACCATGGCGTTGCGTGATAGTCGGCAATAGCGAAGCGGTTGCCGTGGGCGCCTTGATCTTGATGTCCCTGGGGTCAGGCCCTGAGGCAGGCTGCAACGATGGTCTCGATCCCTGGCCAGCTCACGGCGAGCGCAAGGGTCGCCGTGGCGACAGCCATGGCGAGCAGCGTCGACCGCGCCGGGCGACGGCGGGTTCGGACCGTCTGCACGGCGACCCAGAGCCATCCGCCGGCGCCCGCCGCCGCGGCCAGGGCGGTCACCCAGACCTGCGCGCCGGCGAACCACGCGAGCGCGCCGCCGGAGATGGCGAGGATGGCGGCGGGGAGCGCGAAGGGGAGGACGCAGCAGACGCCGCAGGCGAGCGCGCCCAGGGCGGCGACCACCGCGGCGCCGCCGGCGATGCGGCTGCCGCGTTGCGGCAGGCTCTGGGACTTGGCGACGTCAAGAGTCATCACGCCGCTCCGCGGCAGCTGCAACCGGAGTTCACCAGAACCGGCGACATGAAGGACTCGAACGCCGTATCGGCGGCTTCGCGGGCCCGTTCAGGCGCCCGGATGACGACCCGGACGGCGCCAGGCTCGTCATGGATTTCGAAGTCCAGAAAGGCGCAGCATTCCCGCTCGCCGCGCACCATGAGGAGGACCTCGTCGCGGGCCTCCGCGGCGTAGGTCAACTCCAGTTGCAGGTCGTGGCGCCGCTGGTGGCGTAGGGCGCGACGGTTTAGGTCCGCGATCGCGGTGAGCCGCGCTTTTAGGTCTCCGGCGGCCAGGGTGCAGGCCACCGGGGCGGTATCAGACAGCGCATTGGACATGATGTCCTCCTTGATCGGCGCGTTCCCGGACCACCCGGTCAGCGCCACTGGCCTCAAGGTAGGTCTTCAAGTAACTTGAGGTTCAAGGGTGAGTTGGAAGGAATCTTCATGGCCCTCAAGATCGGCGCCCTGGGGGAGTTGACGGGCGCCAACGCGCCGACGATTCGCTACTACGAACAGATTGGCCTGCTGCCGCGCCCGGATCGTCGCGAGGGGGGGCAACGGACCTATGACGACCGGGATGTAAAGCGCCTCAGCTTCATTCGCCGGTGCCGCGAATTCGGCTTCCCGATCGAGCAGGTCCGCACGCTGGTCGCCCTGATGGGCGACCGCGAACGCTCCTGCACCGAGGCCCGGGACCTGGCTCGGGACCAGCTTGCCGCCGTGCGCGCCAAGATGGTGGAGTTGAGTGCCCTTGAGCGGAGCATCGCCGGCCTCGTCGAGAGTTGCGACGCGTCCTGCGCCGGCGGGCCGGGTCCGGACTGCGTGATCCTGGAAGACCTCTCCGAGCCGATGACCTATGCGGTTTCGCCTCGTCGGCGGTGCGACCGCACATGACGAAGACCGTCCTGGTCTATATGAGCGCGGCCATCGCGGAGATCGCGGGATGCTACAGCTTCTGGATGTGGGCGCGGGAGGGCAAGCCGATCTGGTGGCTGGGGCCGGGCCTGGTCTCGCTCGCCGCCTTCGCGGGGCTGCTGACCTGGGTGGAGACCCCGGCCGCTGGCCGCGCTTACGCGGCGTACGGCGGCGTCTACATTGTTGCGTCCCTGGCTTGGCTTTGGCGCGTTGAAGGCGTCCGGCCTGATCGCTGGGACACATTGGGCGCCGCGATCTGCCTGTTGGGCGGGGCGGTGATCCTCTTCGGGCCGAGGGCGGCGAGGTAGCCTCTCTCGGCCGCCCGAGGCACTTGAGTTTGGATCAGATGGCTCGCGGGCGGGAAAACCGACCAGCCTCAATGCGCGCCGAGGCGCACAGGCTCAGATCCCCGCGTACCACTCATAGCCGCGGTCTTCCCAATAGCCGCCCTTGCCGCCGTAGAAGCCGGAAAGAGACCCGGCCAGCTCGATCCGCTGGATATATTTCGCCTGTTTGTAGCCCAGTTGACGCTCGACGCGCAGCCGCAGGGGCGCGCCATGGCCGACGTCCAGCGGCTTGCCGTTCAGATTATAGGCGATCAGGGTCTGGGGGTGGTTCGCGTCGTCCAGGTCGATGCTCTCGTAATATTGCCCAGGCGCCTGCATGCCGCCTTTTTCCGGCTCGCCCTCCAGATTGTCGGCGCAATGGAAGACGGCGTACTTGGCGCCGGGCAACACGCCGGCGGCCTTCAGCAGCATGCCCAGGGGAACGCCGGTCCATTGGCCGATCGCGCTCCAGCCCTCGACGCAGTCGTGGCGGGTGATCTGGGTGCGCGAGGGCAGGGCGCGGATCTCCGCCACCGAAAGCGACAGCGGCTTGCTCACCAGGCCATCGATCGTCAGGCGCCAGCTGGCGAAGTCGGCGTTGACCGCGTCCTCATAGTCCTCGCCGCTGGGATAGAGCGTGCCGTTGGCCTTGAACTTCGGCGAGATGTCGCTGACCGCGTATTCGTGCGCCATCGAGCCGCCGGAGAGCAGGAATTTCTGGCTGGCCAGCGTCCACCCCTGGGCGTGGGCGAGCACATGCTGAAAGCTCGCGCTGCCGTTCAGCGCATTGGCCGACAACATCTTCGAGCAGCCGCTCAGGGCGAGGCCCGCGCCGCCGGCGCCGACCAGGAGTGCGTTTCTACGGGTGATCAGAGCCATGGTTCTGGTGTCCGTTCTAAGGAGTGATGTCGCTGGAGCCGCGTCGCCGGGATGAGCGAATTGGAGGTGGGGCGATCATGTGCATTCTGAATTGGGTTAGCCGCCGCCTTAATGGTGATCGGGGGGAACGACGTAGCGGCCGGTGATCATCGAGCGCACCTCGTTGATCGGGCCGGCCAGGACCACTTCCACCAGGTGGACGAAGATGAAGGCGACGATGCCGCTGGCGAAGATGAAATGCAGGGTGCGCGCCGACTGCCGACCGCCGAAAAAGTCCAGCAGCCACGGCACGAAGGCGTCGAAGCCGGGCGACATGGTCAATCCGGTCAGCACCATCAGCGCGACCAGGGTGATCAGGCCCAGATAGGCCAGCCGCTGCAGCACATTATAGCGCTTGGCCTCTTCGCCGGTGGGGTGCTTCAGCTTGATATGATCGATGACCGAGCGCGGAATCGATTTCAGATCGCCCAGGGTGGGAACCAGGTCGCGGCTGACATGGCGGCTCAGCAGGCTCCAGAGCAGATAGACAAGGCCGTTGAACACCAGAACCCAGGCGAAGAAGAAATGCCAATGGCGCGCGTCCGCGAGGTCCTGGAAACCCGGGATGGTCAACCACGACGGCCAGGCCTTCACCACCACGTGGCCGGTGTCGGTGGCGACGCCCAGAAAGCCCGTGGTGTCGAACTGGGCCGACCCGATGGTCGTGATCCCGCGCGGTCCGGCGCTGGTGTCCGCCGCGCCGATGGACAGCACCGGCTGGTCCAGGTTCGATCCCTTCTGGCCCCAATAGAGGTGCGGATGGGCGTTGAAGATGTTGAGACCGCTGCCGATCATCAGCACGATCACCAGGGCGTTGATCCAATGCGTCAGCCGCACCAGAAATGTGTGCCTGTAGATGACTTCTCGCGGGGCCTTGCGGGGCGTCGTCGGCGCGGCGGGCGGCGCCCGATCGGCGGTGATGCTCATCTGACCCTCGGTCCCCTGTTTGGCGCTGGCATACAATTCGTTTGGGCGAGACTAAGGTTACACCACAACCGGCCGGGATCACAATTTGCTGGCGCGTCCCGGCGACATTCGGCATCGGTGTAACCTTCCCGACCTAGCGAGCGAACTTCAGGTACGCGATTGATGGAGACAACCGAAGGCGAGCTGAAGGTGTTGATGATAGCGAGCCTTGACGGGGACGGTCGCGCCTATCGGGCTCTGCTCGGCGACCTGCGCCTGCGGCTTTCGGCCTACCTTGGCCGCCGCCTGCGGCGAGACCCCGACGACGTCGAAGACCTTGTCCAGGACTGCCTGATCGCCTTGCATACCCGACGTCACACCTATGATCGCAACCAGCCGTTCACGCCATGGTTCCACGCCATCGCCCGCTACAAACTGATCGACCACTACCGGCGGACGGGGCGACGGCAGTTCGTGCCGATCGACGATGTGCAAGGCGCCCTCACAATTCCCGATGGGTCGGCGGCATCGGACGCGCGTCGCGACGTCGAGGCGGCGCTCGCCACCCTGCCCGAACACACCCGCGCGCTGCTGCGCGACGTGAAAATCAATGAACTCTCCATGGCCGAAGCGGGGGAGCGCGCCGGCCTTTCGGAGGGCGCCGCCAAGGTCGCGGTCCATCGCGGACTGCGGGCGATGATGGGGCGCTTTGCCGAAGGGAGGCGCGGCGATGACTGACGACTTCCTCGACGCGCTGGCGGCCGACCTCACGCCAACGGCCCCCGGCGCGGCGACAACGCGGATCATCGCCGCATTGGCCGTGGGCGCGCTCGCGGCCTTCGTCGGCATGGCCGTGGGGCTGCAAATCCGGCCTGATCTCGTCGGAGCCCTGTCAACCGGCATGTTCTGGATGAAGCTGGCCTATACAGGCGCGATCGGCCTGATCGCCGCCGCCGCGGCCGAGCGGCTCGCTCGTCCGGGCTATGGCGCCGGCGCGCGCCTGGCCTGGCTCTTGGCGCCCGTGACCCTTCTCTTCGGCATGTCCTTATGGCGGCTCGCCCAGGCATTACCGGGAGAGGTCGCCCCGATGATCATGGGCAAGTCGCACCTCGTCTGTCCCTGGTACATCGCCGCGGTTTCGGCGCCCCTGTTCGCCGCGGCGATGTGGGCTGTCCGCGGACTGGCGCCGACCCGCCTGAGGCTGGCGGGGGGCGCCGCGGGTCTGGCCGCCGGCGGTCTGGCCGCGGCGATCTATTCCCTGCACTGCCCCGAGACAGGGGCGCCGTTCGTGGCGATCTGGTATTCGGCCGGCATGCTGATCCCGTGCATCCTGGGCGCCTTGCTTGGGCCGCGACTGCTCAGGTGGTGAGAGGCGTCTTTCCCGCTGGCGCAAGGGTTTCAACCCCAAGACTGCCGCTCTCCCCGGCGAAGGCCGGGGTCCAGATCGGGTCCGCGTTGTACTCGCCAGGCTTACCCCAAGGCCCAGACTCTGGGTCCCGACCTTCGTCGGGACGAGCGGGATGGACGGGTGAACGGGTTCGAGCTGTTTGAAGATGGCGCGTTCGGCCAAGACGTCCGCGCCAGGGGGAATATCCGCATGGCCGCCGCAACGGCGCGAAGTCTAAACCCAGCGCACCGCATAGATCGGCGGCAGGGTTGAACTGATCGTCGACCAGCTGTCGCCGCCGTCCTCGCTGAGCCAGAGATTTCCGGTGGTCGTGCCGACGGCGAGCCGATCTCCGGTCGGGTCCACGTCCAGTCCGTGACGATAGACCAGATCGTAACTCTCGGCGGTCGGCAGGCCCTGGTCGAGCCGCTCGAACGTCGTCCCGCCGTTCCGCGTGCGGGTGATCACGAACTTCCCGTCGGTCGGGTAGCGCTGCTGATCGCTGACCGCGGGGGCGAACCACGCGGTCTCGGGATCGCGCGGATGGGCGGCCACGGCGAAGCCGAAACTGGAGGGTTCGATCGCGATCTCTCGCCAGGTCTCGCCGCCATCGGTCGAACGAAAGACGCCGTTGTGATGCTGCACCCAGAGCACGTCGGGGCTGGCCGCGCACCGGGCGATCCGGTGAGGGTCCTGCGTCGCCGGGTTCTCGCGTTCCGAGGGGGGCAGGTAGTCGGCCCACATGCCGGTGGTGGAGACACGCCAGCTCTGACCGCCGTCATCGCTCAGCCACGCCCCCCCGCACGATACGCCGACCGCGACTTTACGCGGGTCGCGCGTGTCGAAACTGATCGAATGTAGGCCCGGGCTATCAAAGCCGCCGCCGAACCAGTCGGCGCGCAGCGGATCGTCCCATAGCGGCCGATTGAGCGACCAGGACTGACCGCGATCGAGGCTGGTGAAGAGGCCGCCGGGAATGGTCCCCGCCCACAGATCGCCGCCGCCGTGGGCGCTCGGCGCGCCCGCCTCCAGAATCCAGATCAGCGACAGGGCCGGCGGCGGGTCGCCCGCGACGCCGGCGTAGGTGGGGACGCCGACCTCCGTCCAGCTCGCGCCATCATCGTCCGACCGATGCAGCTTGGCGCCGAAATGGCCTAGGTCCAGCGCGGCATAGATGGCGCCGTCGCGCGGATCCAGCAGCGCGGCGGTGACGGGCTCGCCCAGGAAGTGGCGGCCCGCCAGTTGCGGTTGGCCGTCCTCGCAACGAAAGTCGAACAGGCCCTTGCGCGTCGCCACCAGCAATCGCTCGCTCATCCCTCTCTCCCTTCACCCGCCCGACAGGGCCTGCATCACATAGACGTCGCTGTCGGCGCCGAGAGCCTCGGTCAAAGCCGTCTGTCCGCGCTTCAGCGTGCCGTCGATGAAGACCGCCACGTGTTTTCGCACCCGGCCGTGTTCGTCGACGATGTAGGCGAGCAGCTTCGGATAATCCTCGTCAAGGCGCCGCAGCACCTCAAGCAGGGTGGCGCCCTCGCACTGGACCGTGGCCGCCGGGGCCACGTGCCGCAACCGATCCGTGAAGGTAATCCGCGCCATGACCTCTCCGCGGCGCCGCGAGACGGCGGATTGACAGCCTCGCCACCTTGCGCTCGCTTGGCAAGTCAAATTCTGGGGCGCGGCGGCCGCCCAAAATCTGGCGAGACCTGAAACCCATGAACCCTCGACACCATGACGGCGGCGCCGGCGACGCGGACTACGGCGTCATCGGCCGCGAATACGTCGCCTATCGGCGACCCGAGCCGCGCATCGCCGCGATGATCCTCGCCGCCCTGGGCCCGGCGCGGCGGGTCCTCAACGTCGGCGCTGGCGCAGGCTCCTACGAGCCGACCGACCGCGAGGTCGTCGCCGTGGAACCCTCCGCCGCCATGCGCGCCCAGCGCCCGGCCCATCTGACCGCGGCCATCGACGCGACCGCCGAGCGCCTGCCTTTCCCCGACGGCCATTTCGACGCCGCCATGACCACTTTCAGCATCCACCAATGGCCCGATCTCGAGGCGGGCCTGGCCGAGATGCGGCGGGTGACGACCGGCCCCGTGGTCGTCCTGACCTGCGATCCCGATCTCGTTCAGCGGTTCTGGCTCAACGACTACGCGCCGGGCGTGCTCGCCGCCGAGGCCCGCCGCTATCCGGCCCCCGACCGCGTCGCCTCAGCGCTCGGCGGCGGGGCCGAGATCACGCCCGTGCCGATCCCGTTGCACTGTCAGGACGGTTTCAACGAAGCCTACTACGGCCGCCCCGAGCGGCTGCTGGACGCCGGCGCGCGTCTCGCCTGCTCCGCCTGGAGCTTCGTCGACGACGCCACGGCCCGGGCCTGCGTCGACCACCTGGCCCGCGACCTCGTCTCGGGCGCCTGGGATGCCCGCCTCGGCCACCTCCGCGCCCAGCCGGAATTCGACGGCTCCCTGCGCCTGATCGTGTCCCGCCCATAGACAACAGGATAAGCCTCGCGCCTCCCACACACCTGCTCATCTGCGTCATCTGCGGACAGATAATTGCCCCACCACCCCGCTCATCCCGGCGGGGGTCGGGATCCAGACCCTGGGACTGTGGGAGAGCTTGGTCAGCCCATTGTGAACCCGTTCTGGGCCCCGGCCTTCGCCGGGGCGAGCGGGAGGATGAGGATAAAGGCACGCGCGTGCGCCCTTGGCGCCTTGAGGGTTCGTCCGCGGCCCGCCGTCCCAGCCCTGGACCCATCGCCCCCGACTGACTATCAGCATCCGATGACTACCCCTCCCAAAACCACCGACGTCGTCATCATCGGTGGCGGCCACAACGGCCTCGTCTGCGCCTTCTATCTCGCCCGCGCCGGGCTGAAGGTGACGGTGCTGGAGCGCCGCGGCGTCGTCGGCGGCGCGGCCGTCACCGAGGAGTTCCATCCCGGTTTCCGCAACTCCGTCGCCGCCTACACCGTCAGCCTGCTCAATCCCAAGGTCATCGCCGATATGAGCCTCGAGCGTCACGGCCTGCGGGTGGTGGAGCGCAAGGCGGCCAACTTCCTGCCGCTGCCCAACGGCGATCATCTCGTCACCGGCGAGGGCCGCACCGAGCGCGAGGTCGCCCGCTTTTCCACCCGCGACGCCGAGCGCCTGGACGCCTATGGCCGGCGCCTGGACGCCATCGCCGACGTGCTGCGCGACCTTATCCTCGTCACCCCGCCCAATGTCACGGCCGGCGGCTGGGGGCCGGCCCTGCCGGAGCTGATCAAGAGCGCGGGCCTCGGGCGCAAGCTCGCCGGCCTCGACATGACCGCCCGCCGCGATCTCCTGGCCCTCTTCTCGCAATCGGCCGGCGACTATCTCGACGGCTGGTTCGAGAGCGACCCGATCAAGGCGGTGTTCGGCTTCGACGGCGTGGTCGGCAACTACGCCAGCCCCTATACGCCCGGCTCGGCCTATGTGCTGCTGCACCACGTCTTTGGCGAAGTAAACGGCAAGAAGGGCGCCTGGGGCCACGCCATCGGCGGCATGGGCGCCATCACCCAGGCCATGGCGCGCGCCTGCGAGAGCCAGGGCGTGGAGATCCTCACCAACGCGCCGGTGCGCGAGGTGATCACCGCCAAGGGCCGCGCGGTCGGCGCGGTGATGGACGATGGCGCCTCGGTGCGCGCCCGGGTGGTGGTCTCCAACCTGCATCCCAAACTCACCTTCGAAACTCTGATGGCCGGCGCCGAGCTGCCGGCGGATTTCAAGGAGCGCATCGCCCGCTACCGCAGCGGCTCAGGCACCTTCCGCATGAACGTCGCCCTCTCCGAGCTGCCGCGTTTCACCTGCCTGCCGCAGCCGGGCGATCACATGACCGCCGGCATCATCATGGCGCCGTCGCTGGCCTATATGGACCGCGCCTTCATCGACGCGCGCCTGACCGGCTGGTCCAAGGCGCCGATCGTCGAGATGCTGATCCCCTCGACCCTGGACGACAGCCTCGCGCCGCCGGGCCAGCATGTGGCCAGCCTCTTCTGCCAGCACGTCGCTCCGACCCTGCCCGAGGGCCGCTCCTGGGACGACTGCCGCGAGGAGGTGGCCGACCTGATGATCGACACGGTCGACGCCCACGCCCCCGGCTTCAAGGCCTCCGTGCTGGGCCGCCAGATCAAATCGCCGCTGGACCTGGAACGCACCTTCGGCCTCATCGGCGGCGACATCTTCCACGGCAAGCTGGAGCTGGACCAGCTGTTCTCGGCACGCCCGGTGCTGGGCCACGGCTCGCATCGCGCGCCGATCGGCGGGCTCTATATGTGCGGGGCGGGGACGCATCCCGGCGGCGGGGTCACCGGCGCGCCGGGTCACAATGCGGCGCGGGAGGTTTTGAAGGACCTGCGGCGGTAGGCGTAGGCGGTGGGTATGTGCAGGCGGTCAACTTGACACGCGGTAAGGCTTGTTATGGCGTGTGATAATGTACAGGACGGCGTCTCCGCCAAGAGGTTGAACTGCAACGAAAAACCCCGCAACAAATTCGCTGCCGCGCGGGACTCAGTTTCCATGACCAATCACGACGCCGTTGTCGCCGATCTCCCGCTCGTCGTCACCCCGCCATATGGTTCATTTCAGGATCGGCCGCTGGTCTGGTGAATTTGAACCAATTCATGCCTCGCCCGACAAAATCCCACTGACGATCGTCCATTCTGCGGCGATATTGTTTGCCGTTGGAAAGCGCTCGACGAGGGACTTTACGCGAGCGCCTGCCCGGCGTGCGCCGGCAAGATCGGACATATTCCGTCTGGCGTGCGTCACGTCGCGCCAAGCGTGCGCGCATTCGTAGGCGAACTTGGTCGCCCATTCCGGATCGTGTTCGAACGGGGTCGCAATTGCCTCGAGCCGTTCAGCCTCCATCGTGGCTTGTGTAGCGCCTCGCCCTTTGGGAACCTGGGCCCAGGCAAAGCAGGCGTAGCGAGCGGCGACTGCGCTCGAAAGCTGAATATGTCCATCGCTCAAAAACGATCCGGCGATTTCGTTGACACGATTTGCCGCCCGCTGGGATTGCTCCGCGCCTTCTCCTCGCGGAATTTGATTGTAAGCGAATGCAACAGACCGCAACGCAAGGACTCGCAACCGTTGGATTGTCATGTCGGTTGAAAAAGTTACCCCGATGCGGTCCACCTCTTCGGCGGCTTCAACGGTACTGTCAGCCCGACATCCTCCGGGCAGTGTTGACAGTGCCTGCGCAACACGGCTCCAGGCGTCGGCTGTTATTATCGGCTCCGGAAAATCGTTTGAAACCCTTCTTGCGGAGCGCTGCATTTCTTTTGCAGCTTCAAGCGCTAAGTTTGCGTGCAGGACTTTCCGGTTGCCTGCCGAACATGTGGTGGATACAGACCACGCACAGGCTGAGAAATAGGAGGCTTCCATCGATGGCCCCAATTGGGCAATAGCTTCTATGCATTGTGACGCGGCGGCGTTCGCCGCGTCGTTCCGCTCCGTCCATGCGGAAATGTTATCAGCCAAGCAACACCACATGCTGGCTCGCGCTATATGGATAGAGTTATCTATAAACTCATCAAATCCATTATCATTTCTAAAACTGTTGAGTTTGTTCTCGAACGCGTTCGCAAAATCGGTCGCAATGTCCAAATTAGTGCCGCGTGGTATATTCCCGTAACACGTTGATAGCGCTGCAAGACACCGAAAATGCAATTGTTGAGCACGCGAAAGCGTCGTAAGGTTCGGTTGCGTTACGAGCTTCTCAAATCTTTTATACGCGCTATAGGCTTGATCTGCTCCGGCTCCATACGGTAGCTCTGAGAAGTATTTAACAACACACCCCCATGCACCCGCTGCACACAATGCAATCGCTTTGTTTGATGGATTTTCGTCATTCAGCTTAGCCAGTTGGTCGACATATGAGAGCGCGGATTCTGGATCGCTCTTATTTCTCAATTTTGCTTGAATAACACCCGCGAGTGCATAGGCTATCTGCTCTATAAATGAAATATCGGTGTTGTAAGGCGTGGCAAGTTCATTTACCCTTTCAAACGCTTCTACTGTAGACGCGACGGCAAGTGAAGCTTCAGAGTATGCACCCGCATTGTCGGCAACCCTCCCCCACGCCTTCGCAAGTTGCAAGGACAGCGCTCGGTCTTTTGCCGGCACCACAAAGGTCTTAAGGAGGGGCCGGATCGATTGGACCCCGGCCATCTTCGCATCGACGATGCGGTCAACTAACGTGAAGAACTGGTCACGCATCGCCTCGCTCGTGCGCCAGTCGATATCTTCCCGTGCGCAGGCCCGGGCCAAGGCCTCTCCGAGGCGTTCAAATCCGGTCGTCACCGGGAAGAACCTTTGCTAGAAAATCAATAATTACTGCCGCGGATACAGGTGCAATCATCTCCCGGCGCTCAACGTAGGTGGCCACCACCGTCCCTACTGCGTCTAGATCCAATCCAGGCGCGCTGATGACAGCACGTAAGGCGGCCTCCAATTCTAGGAGATATTGGGCGGGAAGATTGGCGATGGCCGCCTCAGCGTTGGAAACGGACAATCCAAAGCGAAGGGCGTTATCAATCATGAAGTTCACGTAGGCTCCCTCATCGGTGAAGGCGTCTATACTAGGCGTCGCCTGCAGTGCTGCGGTCAGAGGTGACTTGATTTTCTTGTTACGCTCATAGGCGGATCGCCGCCGCACAGCGCGCTGGACCCCAGAGCCGGCCCGCCAGGCTCTAGTCACAAATCCCTTCGCCAACACCTCCTGAGCGGCACCGCTGGCGTCAGGTTGTTCATTGACCCAATAATCCAGTACGGCGTCCGCCACTAGATCGGGTCGAATTGGCGGTGCGTGGACGATGGGTCGAGGCGATCCCTGATCTTCTGCTCGGAAATAGGCTGCAAGCTCACCGGCTTCTTGCGAGTGCGGAAAGGCGGCGCGAAAGGTGTCCCGATCCGCCCTGAAAGGGCGGTTTGGCTCCGAAACGGCTTCTATCCACCGCCCCCACTCAGGACCGTCGGCCAGGGTCGCGACGGCGAGCGCCCTGCGTTCTAACTCCGCTTGGCTGCGGCGGTCGGCACCTGGGGGACACAGCCCAGCGCGCTCGAGATTTCGAACCACCTGGTGTGCACGACGCGCGAGGATGTCTTCCCGACCGTGGATATCAGCGAGCGTGCGGCCGTCGGCAAGGTCATCAACGACTAGCTCGACAAGCAAGGGGTTGCCTTCAGTTATCTTGGCAAGGAGTTGAAAAGCGGTGTCCTTGCCAAGCTGATTCCATATTTTCTTCCTTTTGTTGTCTGGATAGATCGTTTCAATGGCGGCAACGAATGCGCGCAGCGTGGGGAGATGCTGTGCGAGCTCTCCGTTCTGGCGCACCGTCGGGGGCGGGAGGGCGAAATTGCCAAGACCCGAGTCCCTGATGTGCTCGCCCTCCCACCGAAGCTGGAGGTCCATCGGCAGCGTCTGGCCGACGAAGACTAGCCGCACCGGTTTACGAAAGCTGCCTGCGCGAGCGCCCAGGGCCCCGATCACCTTGGCAGCTAGACCCGCCTCCGCATCGTCCAGGACCAGTAAGGTGGGCTTGCGAGGCAACCAATCCTTCAAAAAGTCCTTCCGCCATGAAGTTACTTTGCCGACGTCCCAAGGATGGTCGAGATTTCGGCGCAGGAACGGAACCTCTTCATGAATCCAGGCCACACGGCGGATTAGAGCATGCCGCCGCGAGGATAGTTTAGCCGGACCGAAGGTGCGATCGAGTTGCAACGCGACTTCCGTTACAATCCGCGACTTTCCGGCGCCCGACTGGCCAGTCACCACCGTCCAGGCGAAAGGCACGTCTACGCCGTTGGGCGGCCAAATACGAAAGCGATCGTGGGCGCCAGATCGTGCAAAATCGGTCAGAGACGTGAACACCGCATCAACGTTGCCTTGCGGCCCTCGAAAGATGTCTGGCGCAAAGCGCTCAGGGTCAGTCACGCTTCTAAAAGGCTGGATTTTTCCAAATAGATCGGAGCGAAAACTGCTCCAAGCAGTCTTGGCTATGTGATTGGCAGTTTTATCCATGGTAAACAAAAATATCGCAAAATAGAATAGAAATATCATTATCGCGGGGTGTTTATCAATTACGTTCAACAGTAACGATGGATTTAATGTGGTTGAATCTGGCACGTTGATTGCGTGCCTGACGAAATTCTTAGCAGATTCTTCAGCAGAGATTCCTAGAGCTCGCAGGAATAGAACGGTGGCCATCGATAAAATGGTCGCGAGTCCGGCGGCGAGAAGCACAGAGGCGATCCTGGCCTTTCGGTTCGTCGCTTCAATATAGTTTGCCTCTTGGGCAGATTGCGTCGAGGTTAGGTCGCTCATTGTTGAACTCGCCCTGGCTACTGTGAGCCCGCAGCCTGCGGCAAGTTATCCGCTGCAGCCCCACCATGGGTTTGTAGCAGGAGCGCGCTAGGGTGGAAGTGGGCGCGCGCCACGGTGTTCTACATGAATCGCGCAAAATGGATTGAATTCGCGCCACCAAGGTCACCACACATAACGTCCGTCTCTGATTGCGACCCCGGTCGTCAACGATTGTTTCACACGCGGGAAGCATGATTATCGCGTGTTATGGTCAGGGGAATAGGATTTGTCAGACAGCACGTTGGTCTTTTCGGGGGTCTGGTGACAAGCCGCCCAGCGCCCGGGCGGCAATGGCCCTTGCCAAGTCGCAGGCCTACCAGGACGTCGCCGATGCCCCGTCGACCTTGAAGGCGTATGCGACCGACCTCGCCAACTACACCGCGTGGTGCGCGGCCAACCGCTTAGAGGCAATGCCGGCCTCGCCCGAGGTCGTTGGCGCCTACCTGGCAGCCGCTGATGAAGGCGACGCCGCGCCGACCTTGCGCCGCCGGGTCGCAGCAATCGCGCGGGCTTGCGGGGTCGCCGGTTATCCCTTGGACACCAAGCACCCGGCGATCCGCGAGACGCTGAAAGGCATCGCCCGCAAGCACGGCAGCCGCTCGCGCCGCGCCGCGGCGTTGACGATCACGGAAGTCCGTAGGCTCTGCCGCGCCTGCGGCGTGGACCTCGCCGGTGTTCGCGACCGGGCCCTCTTGCTTTTGGCCTTCGCCGGCGCGCTACGCCGATCCGAACTCGTCGCCCTGGACGTCGCGCATGTCAGCTGGACGGATGACGGCATGAAGATCCTCATCGAGCGGTCCAAGACCGATGAGCGCGGCGAAGGCGCCGAGCTGGTGATCACCCGCGGACGCGCCGAAGAGACCTGTCCGGTCTCGGCTCTCC
>Ga0075029_100000057_pt1 | contig 47194 bp, 49 predicted proteins | sample LitLauG_LLR_2013_FD_71391 | JGI IMG/M metagenome (GOLD analysis project Ga0075029, IMG submission 71391) | Freshwater sediment microbial communities from North America - Little Laurel Run_MetaG_LLR_2013 | ecosystem: Environmental > Aquatic > Freshwater > Creek > Sediment | place: USA... | reverse complement strand
CGGCGACCAGGGCGATGAGGACGATCGAGGTGGCGAGGCTGCCGTTCATCGTGTCCTGGCCGCCGTTCCAGAGTTCCGCGCCCTTGAAGCCGAAGTGGGCGAGGCTGCCGGTCGGATCGGGATTGAGGCCCACCGCGCCCGATTCCGTCCAGTTCCAGGCAATGTGGGCCGCTGCCGCCGCGTAGATATTGCCGGTCCGCAAAGCCAGCAGGCCGAACATCAGCCCACCCAGGAGCAGATTGACCACCGCCAGGACACCCTGCGCGCCGGCGATCACGTGCAATCCACCGAATACGAGCGAAGTGACGATGAGGCCGGCCAGGGGCCCCCAGGCGTCGCCAAGGCGCGGCTGCAGCCATCCGCGAAAGAACAGTTCCTCCGATAGCGACTGGATCGCCACGGTCAGAAAGCCCAGCACGAGCAACCCCGCGGGCGCGTTCACGACCGGCGGCGCGCCAATGGCGGGGGCGAATGTAATCGCGCCGGCGACGGCGGCGACGCCGACGGCGCTCAGAAAACCACCCGCGCCGATCGCCACGCCCAATGGCACGGCTGACGCTTTTGCGGGCCGCGCGCCCAGCGGGGACCGGCCCTCCCACCGCGTCGCCGCCAGGGCCGCGACGAGGAAGGCGACAAAAACGACAAGCTGCAGCGCGCAATAGATGAGACCATCGCGCCAGGCGTCCGGCGCGGTCTTGAACAGGTCTCCCAGCGCGGTTTGAATCGCCGGTCCGTAGGATTTGAAGAAGAACAGCACGCCGGCGGAAAACAGCATCGCGCCCGCCGCCGCGAGCCATCCGGGCGCGCGACGCGCGGCGCGGCTGGCGGCAACAATCCAGGGATTGGCCCCGTCAAGACTATACATCGCGCGCTCCCCCGCCTGGGCGGCCATAGGCGCCACACGCGTATTTACGTGACGACAGGGTGATCTGGATTAAGCGAGATGGCAACGGTCGGGCGTCACAAAAAGTTCGGACAGTCGGCCAGCCTGGTGCGAGAGGGCGCGAGGTTCAGCTTAGCCAGAGTGTCCGACCCCATTTTCAAATCATCGCCACCCGAACAACGCGGTCAGAACCATCAGAGTGCCGGCGACGCCGACGCCGTAGATGAGGGGCCGCACCATGGGCAGGCCGGCGAGGTAGACGATCGCGTGCGCCACGCGCGAATAGAAGAACAGCTGCGCCCCGAGGGCCGTGGCGCTGGTGTGGATGTTCGCCACGGCGGCCGCCAGCACCAGCGGCGCGAATATCGTCAATCCTTCGCGATGGTTGTCGACGACCCGCTTGGCGCGAGCCACCAGAGCGCTCGGCGGCGCCAGGTCATTGCGCGGTCCCGCCAGTACGCTCAGGCCATATTGACGCACGCCGACGCTCGCCTGGATAACCACCAGGACGATCAGCAGGGCGACCGAACAGGCCAGCATCGTCAGCTCGACTGTCATGGAACTGTTTCCTTTCCCACCTATCGATAGGCCCACACCTTTGCACCGCTGCAAACGGTGTCAAGTCCCTGACAAAATGAGTAAATTCGCGTCTCGATGCAACCGTTTCGCGCCGCTCGCGTTGACTCGTTGCCAGCCTCGCGCCATGGTCCCATCAGGGGTCCGCGTTCGGCTTAAGGGAAGTTGAACTGTCGCACCATCAGCGGGGAGATTGAAATGTCCACAGGTGATCACGTCGATCTGGAAGGGTTTATCGCCGGCGTCAGGCGCCGCAACCCGGGTCAGGATGAATTTGTTCAGGCCGTCCAGGAAGTGGCCGAGGACATCTTCGATTTTATCCAAGGCAAGGAAGAATATCACGAATATCAGATCTTGCGGCGCATCGCCGAACCGGATCGCGTGATCAGCTTCCGTGTCTGCTGGGAAGACGACAACGGCTCCATCCGCGTTCAACGCGGCTGGCGGGTTCAGAACAACAACTCGATCGGCCCGTACAAGGGCGGCATCCGCTTCCACCCCAGCGTCACCGAAAGCGTCCTGAAGTTTCTGGCGTTCGAACAGACCTTCAAGAACAGCCTCACCGGACTGCCGATGGGCGGCGGCAAGGGCGGCGCCAACTTCAACCCCAAGGGCAAATCGGATCACGAAGTGATGCGTTTTTGTCAGTCCTTCATGACCGAGCTCTATCGCCATGTCGGCGCTGATATCGACGTCCCCGCGGGCGACATTGGCGTGGGCGCGCGCGAAATCGGCTATATGTTCGGCCAATACAAGCGCATCACCAACCAGTTCACCGGCGTTCTTACCGGCAAGGGCCTGGAATACGGCGGCAGCCTGATCCGCACCGAAGCCACCGGCTACGGCGCGGTCTATTTCCTGAAGAACATGCTCGACAACATCGGTGACAGCGTCGATGGCAAGACCGCCGTGATCTCAGGGTCGGGCAACGTGGCCACCCACGCCGCCGAGAAGATCACCCAGCTGGGCGGCAAGGTTCTGACGCTGTCGGATTCCGATGGCTTCATCTACGATCCGGCCGGCATGACCCAGGACAAGATCAACTGGGTCAAGGATCTGAAGACCAAGCGTCGCGGACGGATCGAAGAGTACGTCAAGGAATTCAAGGGCTCGGAATTCCATGCCGGCAAGCGCCCATGGGGTGTCAAGTGCGACCTGGCGCTGCCCTGCGCCACCCAAAACGAACTGAACGGCGAAGACGCGGAGACGCTGGTCAAGAACGGCTGCATGGCCGTCTCGGAAGGCGCCAACATGCCCACCAATCTGGCGGGCGTGCATGTCTTCAAGAAGGCCAAGATCCTCTACGCTCCGGGCAAGGCGGCCAACGCCGGCGGCGTCGCCGTTTCGGGTCTGGAAATGAGCCAGAACTCGGCGCGCATCTCCTGGAAGGAAGAACAGCTCCAGGGCCTGCTGGTGGACATCATGGCCGGCATCCACTCAAGCTGCGTTGAGTACGGCGGCTCGGCTGGCACCAAGCACATCGACTATGTGCGCGGCGCCAACATCGCCGGGTTCAAGAAGGTGGCCGACGCCATGCTTGCCTACGGCGTGGTCTGAGTTGGCGCGGCGGACGGGGGCGTTCTCGCCCTCGTTCGCGCTGATCAGCGCTGGCTGAAATCTTACAGGGGACGGCTTCTGGCCGTCCCCTGTTTGTTTGAGGCCCTAAGCCGCGCTGGATTTTTCGTCGCGCACGAACAGAGCCTGAATTGCGTCCGGACCTCCGGCGTTGCGCAACTGGCCCCGCAAATCGGTCGAGCGCATCGCGCGGGCGATGCGCGCCAGCGCGCGCAGGTGATCGGATCCGCTTTCCGCCGGCGACAGGAGCGCGAAAACGAGGTCCACGGGCTTGTCGTCCACGGCCCCGAACTCGATCGCGGGCGAGACGCGGGCGAACACACCCCTCATGCGATCCAGACCCTGGAGCCGGGCGTGAGGGATCGCGACTCCGTAGCCCACGCCCGTGGGCCCCAGCGACTCGCGCGCCATCAAGGCCTCAAAGACGTTGTGCGCCTTTACGCCGTAGGCCCGGGCCGCGATCTCGGCGACGGTCGACAGCACCTGACGCTTCGTCGTCGCTGTCAGGCGCGGCGCGATCGCCGCCCCTGTGAGAAGGCTCCCGACCATCGAATCGGAAAAATCGGTGTTCGAAATCTGGAAAGCTCCAGTGCTAAACACTCAAGGCTGCGGAAAGCTCGTCGCGTCCGAATGCGCGGCGCACGGCGCCCCGCCCTTGGTGATTCCTATACGTTCACGCCGATCGATTGGTTCTCCGCGGATCGACCCAACCGATGTTGCCATCGGCGCGCCGATATACCACGGACAAGCCGCCGTGGGCGGCGTTGCGAAACACGATTGCTTGAGATTCGGTCAGATCCAGGTCCATCACCGCCATAGAAACAGTCATGGTCTTCAGGGGGGCCTCGGTCTCCGCGATGATCATCGCCGAGGGCGGATGGCCGGATTCGGCGCCGTCCCAATCATCCACATCGGCCTCCTCCTCCTGACCGCGGAGGACATATAGAGACGCGGTCTCGACGGCCTTGGCGGTCGCCGCGGTGGTGTGGTCCTTCAATCGTCGCTTGTAGCGGCGGATTCGGGTTTCAATCTTCGCCAACGCGCTGCTGAACGCCGCATGCGCGTCCCCTCCCAGGGCGTGGCTCTGCAGATGCTGGCCAGACGCCAGGGTCACCGCGCAGTCGGCCCGGAAGCCGTGACCTTCACGGCTGATCACCGCTTCGGCGTCCCCGCCACGCTCGAAATATCGCCCGATCGACGCCGTGAGATCGTCGGTGATTCGTTCGCGCAGGGCCGCGCCGACGTCGAGATGTTTGCCTGAGATTTGCACGCGCATGTCGGAACAACGCGCCTTGCTCAGCGACCTGTCAAGATCGAGTCCGCGCCGCGCATCCCCGTGATGTTACGGCGATTTCGAAAATGTGATCAGATCGTTAGGGGCTAGGTGTACCTGTCGCCAAGGTAGACGCGACGGACCTCGGGATCGGCCAGAATTTCGTCGGGCGAGCCTTCGAACAGCACCTCGCCCGCATGTATGATCGAGGCGCGGTCGATGATGTCGAGCGTCTCGCGCACATTGTGGTCGGTGATCAGAATGCCGATCCCACGTCGCCGCAAATAGCCGATCACCTCCCGAATGTCGGCGATGGCCAACGGGTCGATGCCGGCGAACGGTTCGTCGAGCAGCATGAACGAAGGCTCGCTGGCCAAGGCGCGGGCGATCTCGACGCGTCGCCGCTCGCCGCCCGAGAGGGCCACGGCGGGCGAAGCGCGCAAGTGATCGATGTGCAGCTCCTCGAGCAGCCCGCGGGTGATCTCCCTGACTTCGTCACGGGACCGCACCCGCATCTCGACCACGGCCATGATATTCTGCTCGACCGTCATGCCGCGGAATATCGATGTCTCCTGCGGCAGATATCCCAGACCCTGGCGCGCGCGCTGATACATTGGCTGGTTGGTGATATCCTCGCCGTCCAGCCAGATGACGCCATAGTCGGCGGCGATCAGGCCGGTGATCATATAGAAGCAGGTCGTCTTGCCCGCGCCATTTGGACCCAAAAGGCCGGCCACTTCGCCGCGCGCGAGGCGCAGGCTCACGCCCTTGACGACCTGACGCCCGCGGAACGATTTGCCGATCCGATCCACGACAAGGCCGCTGCCGGGCCCAGGTCTCGGTGAGGACGCGTCGCGCGCGCCAGGCGTCGTTGCGACAGCCACGTTCAACCCCGCGGCTCGTCGGTCGCGGTCTTCGGCTCCGGCGCGGAGGCGGACGACGCGACGGGCTGATCCTTCTTGTCGGGATAGAACACCGCGCGGACGCGGCCGGACTTGTTGGCGCCCGTCACATCGGATTCCATCACCGCCTCGTGGGTCGCCACCTTGATGGTCAATCGGTCGCCGCGGGCGACGTTCTGACCCTGGACGACGATGACGCCGCCCGTAAGGACGATCTCGTCGTTCGCCTGGGTGTAGACCGCATGGTCGCCACGCGCGTTCTGATCGGATGACGCATAGTAGACGTGACCGTCCGCGACGATCCTGTCGGTGCCCGCGCAGGCCGACTGACCGGCCGAAGGGGTCGCGGCCCCCGCCTTGGGATGCGAATAGATCGTCATCGTATCGGCGCGCATGCGCGACTGTTCCTGGACGGCCTCGGCCGATCCGCTGAATGTCACCACGCATTTCGATGTGCTGGCTTCGGCGCGATCGGCGGTGATGTCGATCGGGCCCTTGGAGTGGGTTCCCAACTGGGCGGACGCGGATTGCGCGAACGCCGCGGCCAAGACCAAGACGACCCCGCTCAGCCACTGCGTCCTGGTCGTTGATGAAGTCATCCGCTTGTAAATCCTTCGCATAGCGTGGTCGGCCAGGTCCGGGGCCGCATCGGCGAGCCGCGATAACTCAGGGCGAGTTTTTTGCATAGTTCTCGACCGAACCCCAGGGGATCGGCCGACAAACCGCGGCGCGGCGACGGATTTCACGCCGCGGCCCGGCGCCAGGTCATTGAGGAAGTCGCGCATGGACCCCGCCTTTGAGCACCACCTTGTCGCCTTTGTCGAAGATGTCAAAGCTGCGGGCCTGGAGGTCGCCGGCGGCGGTGCGGCTGGTCAGAGGCGTCGGGCTTGAGACCTGGCCGGTCTTGGTGTTCACCACCGCCTCATCCGTCGCAAAGCGCGACGCCTTGTCGTTGTCCGCCAGGATGTGTCCCTTGAGAAAGAGCATCCGGCTGTCTTCATGATAGACGCCCATGTCCGCCGAGACCTTGGATGGCGTCGGCCCGTTCGTGTTGAGGGTGACGGTGGGATAGCTCAGCAGAACGCGTTGGAATGAGCGTTCGTCGCGCGCCGCCTGTCGCGCGGACAGGGTGTAGGGCCTGCCCTGGCTGTCGCGGCCGAAAAAGTGAGGATTGATCATCTGGATCGGAGTCGCGGCGTCTCTCTGCTCTGCATCCTGCCGCTTTAGCGCGTGGGAAACGATGAAGGCGATCAGCGTGGCGACCGTCGCCGCCATGATGGCGGGCAGAATCCAGCGCAGCGCGCGGACAACGCGGCTGTGCATGCGGGGCTTGCCGTGCGGAAATTCACCGGTCGGCTCTAGCCGCGAGGCCATCAGAATCGGCGCGCGGCCCAGATCACTCATGCGCGAAAATGTCGACTTCGCTCCACCCGGCGACGTCCAGAGCCGCGCGCGAGGGCAGGAAGTCAAAACAGGCCTGCGCCAGGGCGGCGCGGCCTTCGCGCGCCAGCATGGCGTCCAGCCGCGCCTTGATCTGATGCAGATTGATCACATCCGAAGCGGCATAGGCCAACTGGTCCTGCGACAAGGTGTCGGCGCCCCAATCCGAGCTCTGCTGCGCCTTGGAGATGTCCACGCCCAACAGCTCGCGGGTCACGTCCTTCAAACCGTGCCGGTCGGTGTAGGTGCGAACGAGCTTGGAAGCGATCTTGGTGCAATAGACCGGCCAGGTGACCACGCCGAGGTGGAGCTGAAACATGGCGATGTCAAAACGCCCGAAATGAAAGATCTTAAGGATTTTGGGATTTGTCAGGATGGTCTTGAGATTAGGACAATCGTACTCGGGACGCCCCAGCTGAACCACGTGTGCATCGCCGTCGGGCCCGCGCAGCTGCACAACACAGAGGGGGTCACGGCCAAGCCTCAGCCCCATGGTTTCCGAGTCGACGGCCACCGAGGCCACGTTGGCGAGAACCCCGTCGGGGAGATCACCGTGATGCAATTGGAGAGCCAAGCTTTGCTCCGAGCGGGCGTCAAGTGCGTTGCGAGGGTCAGGCGCCGCGCGGTTAAGGTGTACGGGCCTTTGCCAGGGCGAGCAAGCTGACCGCCGCCAAGTCGCCTACCAGGGGTGGGTCTGACCGTTCCATTTCAGGAAACTGCCGGTGGTCGCCAGATCGAGGTCCGCGATAACCCGGCGGATACCGGCGGCGCTTTCCTGGACGGTGAGGTCGGCGTTCTGGCCGCCCATGTCGGTCTTGACCCAGCCGGGATGGATCATCGCGACGGCGATCCCCTCGCCCTTCAGATCGATCGCCAGAGTGCGCATCACCCGGTTCACGCCGGCCTTGGCGCTGGTGTAGGCATACGAGCCGCCCATGGGCCAGGTCGAGGCGCCCATTTGGCTTGTCACCGTCATCACCTTGGCGCCGCTGGCCGCTTTCAGATTGGGCAGGAACGCCTGCGTCACCCGAAATGGACCGATCGTCATGATGTTGAGAGCATTGGCCCAGGCGTCGAAGTCGATGGCGGCCAGGGTCTGCGTCTCGCCGCCCATGACGCCGGCGTTATTGATCAGGATGTCGATGGGCATTCCCGCCAACGCCTTCGCGCCGGCGGAGATCGAAGCGCCGTCGGCGACATCCATCGGCAACACGACGACCCGGCCATCCGCCGTCGCCGCGACGTCGTTAAGCGCCGCCGCGCCCGCGGGCGAGCGGCAAAACGCGAACACGCGGTCTCCCGAAGCGAGATACTGTCTGACCAGCTCAAGGCCGATGCCACGATTGGCGCCGGTAATCAGCACATTTGCCATCGTCATCCTCCGAGCGAGCGCGAAGCCGGATTTGTGACGCGTCTCGCGCGCGGCGCCAACAGCGTTGGTGCCCAGGAAAGGACTCGAACCTTCACGGCCGTTAAGCCACTGGCACCTGAAGCCAGCGCGTCTACCAATTCCGCCACCTGGGCGCGCCGAGCCAGCCCGGTCGCGAGAAGGGCGGACGCATAGGGCGCCGCCTCGCCATCGTCAATGCCAGGTTCGAACGGCGAGGCCGTGTCCGCCGTTGCGTCCGCCCACGGCCTCCTCTATCGCAACCGCGCATAGCAACGAGGTTTTCGCATGAAGGGGCTGGTCACAGTCTTTGGTGGGACCGGGTTCGTCGGAACCCACGCGGTGCGGGCGCTCGCCCGGCACGGCTTTCGCGTGCGTGTCGCCGCGCGGCGTCCCGAGGAGGGCTACCGGCTGCGCATGCTCGGGGACGTCGGCCAGGTCGAGGTCGTTCAGGCCAACATCCGCGATGCCGCCTCCGTCGCGCGGGCCCTGGAAGGGTCGGAGGCCTGCGTGAACGCCGTCGCGGTGCTGCACGAGAGTGGGGCGCAAACCTTTCAGGCGCTGCACGTCGAGGCCGTCGAGCGGCTGGTTCATGCGGCCAGGGACGCGGACGTCAGACGTTTCGTACAGATTTCGGCGATCGGCGCATCGGCGGATAGCCCGTCGGCCTACGCCCGCACCAAGGCGGCCGGCGAAGAAGCCGTTCGCGCGGTTCTGCCGGATGCGGTGATCCTGCGGCCGTCGGTGATTTTTGGACCTGAGGACGCTTTCTTCAACCGCTTCGCCACCATGGCGCTGCTCTCGCCCGCGCTGCCGCTGATCGGCGGCGGGCACACCCGCTTCCAGCCCGTATACGTCGGCGACGTGGCCGAGGCGGTTGCGCGCGTCGTGGATGACGCGGGCGCGGCCGGCAAGACCTACGAACTTGGGGGACCGAGCGTCTATTCGTTCAAAGACCTGATGCTGCTGCTCCTGAGAGAGATTCGGCGCGATCGCGCGTTGCTGCCGATTCCGTTCGGCGTCGCCAGCATACTCGGAGCGGTGGGCGATCTTCTGACGATATTGCCCTTCGCCCCGCCGATCACGTCGGATCAGGTGAAGCTGTTGCGCGCCGACAATGTTGTCGCCGACGGGGCTTTGGGGCTGGCCGACCTGGCAATCATGCCGCATGCGGTCGAAGCGGTGGTTCCCACCTATCTCTACCGGTACATCAAAGGCGCCCAATACGCCGACGAAATCGCCGCGGCGACAGCGCGCTAACCGGCGGGCCGCGCGGACGTCATCCGGCCGGCGCCACAAGTCTTGCCAGCGCCGCAAGGGCGACTTCGCTTGGCGCGGATATGAATACGACCTTGCGGCGCGACGTTTCCCCCGACGCGATCGAGATGCTTGACTTGGCCAGACGCAACGCCTTGGCAAGCAGCGCGATCACCGCGGCGTTCGCGGCCCCGTCAACCGGCGGGGCGGCGATTTTCAGGCGCAGGCTGACCAAGCCATCCCCCTCCACCGCCAGACCGGCGAAACCCTCGCGGCCAGCACGAGGCGTGACCCTGACGCGCAGCCGCACGCCATCGGGTGTGAGGTCGAACGGCGACACATTCGCCGGCGCGGCGGATTCAGACATCGGCGATCCATAGCGTTCTCGTCGCCCTGGGCAAACCGCGCGCTCACCGCCAACGGTTCGCCTAATTTGGCCCTTCATTCTGTGTTCAGCTAGCATCGGTTTGAATTGCCCGGCCCAAACCTCCGGGGAAACGAAATGGTTCACGAATTGACGCGCAATAGACTGAAAGCGCTCGCGGTCGGCCTCGGGCTGGCCATCTCGGTCACCACCGCATCCGCTGGCGCGCCGACGCCGGTCCGCCCGATCTCGGCGCAAGTCTATTCGGGGCGCTGGTACGAGATCGCCAGAACGCCCAATAGATCCCAGAGCGACTGCCACGCGGCCACCAGCGATTTCATCGCCGCCTCGACAAATGATTTTCAGGTTGTGGAAACCTGCCATCGCGGCGTCGCCTCGGGGCCAACAAAGGTTATCCGCGCCCGCGCGCGGATCCTTTCGGCCGGCGACAACACGCGGTTTCGCATAAGCTTCTTCGGTGGACTCATTCACCAGGACTACTGGGTGCTCGATCACGCCGATGACAACAGTTGGATCATCATGGGTACGCCCGGCGGCCACTACGTCTGGATCATGTCGCGCCGCCCGGCGATGGCATCCGGCTCACTTGCCGCCGCGACGGCCCACGTGGCCGCCCTGGGCTACGCGCCGTCGACGCTGATGTTCCCCGATCATCGGATCGGTTGATTTCGAAAGCCGGCGGCACAAGATGGCGACATGGAGCCCGTCGTCCTTGTCGCGAGTCGTCCCGAGGTCACCAGCGCCGTCACCCGCGGCGCCGCGCGAGTTATAGTCGCACTGGGATATTCGCCCTTGCTGGAGGTCGGGCTGCCGAACGGGCGGCGCGCCGACATCATGGCCATAGGCCCGCGCGGCCAGATCGTCGTCGTCGAGGTCAAGTCGGGTCTTCATGACTTTCGCGCCGATCGGAAATGGGGCGAATACCTGGCCTTCTGCGACGCATTCTACTTCGCCGTCGCCCCGGAATTTCCCCAGGAGGTCCTGCCGGAGGAGCCCGGACTGATCGTCGCCGACGCCTTCGACGGCGCGGTGCTGCGCGAGGCGCCGCTCGCCGCGCTCGCTGGCGCACGGCGAAAAGCCGTGACAATCGCCTTTGCCCGTTTGGCGGCGTCGCGGACGTTGGACGTGGCGCCGCGCGGCGGGCTGACTTGATCGATCCGATTGCGGGGCCGCCGGGGGGCGCGTAGGTTTGACGTCAACAAGAGGAGCGCTCGCCATGGCCGCCGCCAATTCCGCCTTCATTACCCGCCTGGAACCCCGCGATGAGTTCACCCACGACCCGGGCGACGCCAAGAATTACAACGAAAGCATGTACTTCAACGTCTTCGACCCGAAGACCCGGGCGGGCGGCTGGTTCCGGATCGGCAATCGGGCGAACGAGGGCTATGCCGAGGTCAGCGTCTGCCTTTACCTGCCCGACGGCCGGGTGGTGTTCACCTTCGGCCGCCCTGCAATCTCCGACAATGCGGCCATGAACGCCGGTGGGCTCAAGGTCGACGTGCTCGAGCCGTTCAAGCGGCTGAAAGTCACCTATTCCGGCAAGGCGCTGGTGTTGGCGCGGCCCCTCGAAATGGCCGATCCGAAAAAGGCCTGGCGCGAGAATCCCAGCGTCCCCTGCACGGTCGACCTCGACTACGAGGGCGTCTCGCCGATGTATGGCGGCGAAACCTTGAAGGCGGACGGATCGGCTCTCGACATCGACCCCGAGAAATCCTTCGCCAAGGCGCATTATGAACAGCATTGCGCCGCGGCGGGCGCAATCACGGTGGGCGACGAGTGTTTCGAGATCGCCGGTTATGGTCTTCGCGACAAATCCTGGGGCCCGCGATACTGGCAGGCCATCGACTGGTACCGCTGGTGCCCTATGAACTTCGGCCGCGATTTCGGCATGATGCTGTCGACCATCGGCGACGGCAAAGGCGGCGCGCGCGAAGGCGGCATGGTGTTCGCCGATGGCGCGTACGACCTGATCACCAGCTGCAAGATCGACAGCGATTGGGACGAGAACGGCTATCAGACCGCCCTGCGGGCGAAGGTCGGCACGGCGGCCGGCAAGACCTATGAGGTGACGGGCAAGGTGCTGTCACTCATCCCGCTGCGCAACCGCCGCACCTCGCCGGATGGTGTCGAGATGACGACCCGGATCACCGAGGGCATGACGGAGTACCGTTGCGGCGATCTCGTCGGCTACGGCCTGTCGGAATATCTCGACCAGATCGTCGATGGCGAGCCGAACGGCCGCGCGGCCGGTTTCTAGTACATTCGGCGGTTGTTTTGAGTCATCTTATCGGCCGTCATTCCTGGCGTCGGTGCGACGCGCGGTAGCGACCAACCGGCATTTTGGAGATCTAGCGCCAGGCGTTGCTGGCCGTCAGGCCGCCCAATCCTCGGTGTCCACCGTCGCCTGCATCGCCGCGGGGTAGCGCGGTCCGGCGACCGTGCGCTCATTGATCAGGGCGTCGACCTTGGCGACGATGTCGACCGTAAGCGGCGCGTCCCCGCCGGCGTTCTCCACCATGTGCTCGGGGCTGGAGGTGCCGGGGATCGGGACGATGGTGTCGTCCTTGGCCAGGAGCCAGGCGAGGCAAAGCTGGGCGGGCGTAAGGCCGGCGCCGCGCGCAAGTTCGGCGAAGGCGTCGAGCAGCTTCAGGTTGGCGGCCAGGGCTTCGCCGTGAAAGCGGGGCATGTTGGCGCGGAAGTCGCCATTGCCGAACCTGGCCGGATCGCTGGCGCCGCCGGCGAGGAATCCGCGCGCCACGGGGCTGAACGCCACGAAGGTCACGCCAAGCTCGCGGCAGGCGTCGAGGACGGCGATTTCCGGATTTCGCGTCCATGGCGAATATTCCGTCTGCAGCGCCGCGATCGGGTGGGTTGCGTGGGCCTTGCGCAGGGTGACGGCGCCCACTTCAGAAAGGCCGATGGTCTTGATCTTGCCGGCCTTCACCAGGTCGGCCAGCGCGCCGACACTCTCCTCGATCGGCACGCGCTTATCCCAGCGGTGCAGGTAATAAAGGTCGATCACATCGACGTTGAGCCGCGCCAGGCTTTCGTCGCAGGTGGTTTTCAGGCGATCGGGCGAGCCATTGAGGTCGCGTTCCTCGCCGCGGGTCATGCCGCACTTCGAGGCCAGCACGATCCTGTCGCGGTGGGGGCCCAGTACCTCGCCAACCAGGCGTTCGTTGTGGCCGAGACCATAGACGGCCGCCGTATCGAAGAAGGTGTAGCCGGCGTCCAACGCGCCCAGGAGGACCCGTTCGGCCACGTCCCTGGACGGGGCGGGACCGTAGCTGTGCGACAGGCTCATGCACCCCAGGCCAATGGCGGACGTTTCAAAGGGGCCGACTCGGCGCGTGTGCATGTTCGAGCTCGATTGTGGTTGGCGGGCGGCGGATGCGCGGACGGCAAAGGCCCGCGTCATCGGTCCGCGTCAAGACCCCGATCGTGCTTTCAGCGCGGCGCGCGCTTGGAGAGAATACGCTGCAGCGTGCGGCGGTGCATGTTGAGGCGGCGCGCCGTTTCGGACACGTTGTGCGCACAGAGCTCATAGACCCGCTGAATGTGTTCCCAGCGCACGCGGTCGGCGCTCATCGGGTTTTCAGGCGGCGGCGGGGGCGCGCCGGTTTCGGCGGCCATCAAGGCGTTGACGACATCGTCGGCGTCGGCGGGTTTGGACAGATAATCCACGGCGCCGGCCTTCACCGCCGCCACGGCGGTGGCGATATTGCCGTAGCCTGTCAGGATGACGATGTGCGCATCGGGCCGATTGCGCCGAACGGCGTCCACGACCGACAATCCCGATCCATCCTCAAGGCGCAGATCCAACACCGCGTAGCCAGGGCGCAGACGATCGGCCGCCGCGATGGCGTCCGCCACCGATTCCACCTGCTCGGTTTGAAATCCACGCGCATCCAGCGCGCGGCCCAGACGCGCGCGCAACGCCGCGTCGTCATCCAACAGCAGCAAAGTCCTATCGGTAGCGTTGGCGCCTAAATGCAGATTCACAATCTCGTTCTCAACTCGGTCACGCGCGGATGTAGGCTCGACTGTTTGAAGCCCACGTCGCCGCAGGCGTCATTATACTCACTTCCTCCAGGCAATACTAATCCTAGGAAAATTACCGTGAGGCCGCGTCGGCGTCGGCGTCGATCCGCGACCGCGGCCACTTCGCCGAGGCTCGCGCGCCTCCACTTGGCGCGTTTGTAAACGTAACCGCGGCGCCCGAACGCTCAAGCAGCGTTGTGGCGATGAAGATGCCCAACCCCATGCCGCCATGACCTGTGCGGGTCTGCAAGGTCGAGGGTCGGCTTGTTACATAGGGCTGCCCGAGACGTCGCAGCACGCTGGCCGAAAAGCCCGGACCGTCGTCGAGCACCTCCAGGGATACCGAGTTGCGATCGAAGCGGGCGGTTAGGAGTATTTCGCGGCGCGCGAAGTCGACGGCGTTCTCCACGAACGCTGTAATGGCATGCTGTATCTCCGCGCGACGCCAGACATCGGGCGCAAGGACGTCTGGCGGCCCGGAGACGAGGCCTTCGACCCGGACGTCGGTCCGCGCGCTGAATGGCTCGACGATTTCGCGGACGAGTTGCAAGAGACTCATTCGCTCGTGGACCCGGTCCCGCTGCTCGGGCATTTCGGCGAGGCGGCGCAGAATATCGCGACACCGCCGCGCCTGCTGCACCAAAAGCTCGGCGTCATCGCGCAGGGGCCCCGCCGGGGCGTCGCGCGAGAGCTCGGTGGCGATGACCGAGATCGTCGCCAGCGGCGTGCCCAGTTCGTGCGCCACGGCCGCCGATAGCGCGCCCAGCGCGGACATCCGTTGCTCGCGCGCCAGAACCGTCTCGGTCATGCGAAGGGCGAGCGCTCGCCGCGCCGTCTGCGCGGAACTCCACGACGCATAACCCGCGGCCATGCCCATCGCCACGATCATCGCGGCGCCCCGCCCCAGGCGATAGCTGTCCTGAGCCATGCCAAGGGACCATCCGGGTCCCAGCGGCGGTGGGGCCCTCACCGTCAACAGGGCGACACCAAGACTGGCGAGCCCGAACAGAATCGTCGTCCGCCTCGCCGACAGCGCCCCGCCGGCGGTGGCAACCGGCGCGATGATCAGCATGGCGAAAGGGTTGAGCATCCCCCCCGAGAACCACAGCAACGCGATCAGGCCCACGATGTCGACGGCGATCTGGACCGTGCCCGACCAGGGTCTTAGGTAACCCCGGTAGGCGGGCGACAGGCTGATGGCCAGGTTCATCGCGCTCAGAGCCGCGACGATAAGGGCGCAAGGCGCCAATGGGATGGACCAACCGACCAACCGCCAGGTGACGAGCACAACCGCGATTTCAGCGGCGATGAGGGACCACCGCATCCTGGCGAGCGCCTGTACGGGGAGGCGCCGCGTCGCCGCCTCGCGCACTTGCGGGTCCGGCGCATCCGACGTATCGGAGCCTCGTTTCGCGGCGGCCTTCCCCGCCTTGGCGGGCGCCATGATCGGCTGTGACACCATGACCCCCACAATGACCCGCTTTTCGGCTTGGCGCGAGGCCTCGGTGGCGGAGCGGCGCGTGTGAAGATACGCCTGCCGCTGATCGTCGCCGCAATCGTGTTGGCGCTGGGGGGCGGCGCGGTCGTCTGGCGACTGGCCCCGCACGCATCAACGCCGGCGGCCTCGGATGTCGGTGGGCCGTTCACACTGATCGACCAGTCCGGCGCGACGACGACCGACGCGCGGCTGCACGGCAAGTGGTCAGCGGTGTTCTTCGGCTACACCTATTGCCCTGACGTCTGCCCGACCACCCTGGCCAACCTCGGCGCCGGCGTGACCGCGCTGGGCGACGACGCCAAACAATTCCAGGTTGTCTTCATCACGATCGATCCGGAGCGGGACACCGCCCCGGTGCTGGCCAGATATCTGTCCAGCGCAACCTTTCCCCGGGGTGTGATCGGTCTGACCGGCGCGCCGGCCCAGATCGCCAAGGTCGCCAAGGCCTATCACGTCTATTACCAGAAGGTCCCTCAGGGCGCGTCCTACAGCATGGATCACACGGCGGTCGTCTATCTGATGGCGCCCGACGGTCGCTTTGTCCGCCCGCTGGATGTGAATGTTCCCCCGGCGGAAATCGCGCGTCAGGTGCGCGAGGCCATGTCGGGCGCGTAGGACCCGGGTCCTTCGCGCTGGACTCCAGGAAAGTTAACCTCTCATAACGAGGTTTCGAGTCACGGAATGATCGATGCTCTACGCCCTGCACGAAGCCACCTACCGCACCGCCGCGCCGCTCAACGCCGGAGCGCACCTCGCCCGCGCTTTCTGGCGATCGCCGTTCAACCTGGCCAGTCGCACCGGCGTCGGTCGCAACCTGTACGCTTCGGCGGATCTGCTCGCGAACCTGACCAAACGTTATGGCAAGCCGGCCTGGCGCATCGACGATGTCGAGGTTTCCGGCCGCCGCGTGCCGGTGACACAGTCCACGGTCTGGTCGTCGCCCTGGGTGCGGCTACTGAAATTTGAGCGCGATCGCGACGCGCTGGCGGCGGCCGGCGCGGCGACCCAGACCCCGCCGGTCCTGATCGTCGCGCCCTTGTCGGGCCACTTCGCCACCCTGCTGCGCGGCACGGTGCAGACCTTCCTGCGCGACCACGACGTCTATGTATCGGACTGGTCGAACGCTCGCGACGTGCCGGTGATCGAGGGACGATTCGGCTTCGAGGACTACGTCGATCACGTCATCGACATGCTGGGCGAACTCGGTCGGCGAGCGCATGTCGTTGCGGTGTGTCAGCCCGGTCCGGCGGTGTTGGCGGCGGCATCGCTCATGGCCGAGGGCGATGACCCGCTGCGCCCGGCCAGCATGACCTTCATGGGCTCGCCGATCGACGCGCGACTCTCGCCAACTGTAACCAACAAGCTGGCCGAGGAGCGGCCTTTTTCCTGGTTCAAGTCGAACATGATCTACACGACGCCCTGGCCCTACCCCGGCGTGTGGCGGCGGGTCTATCCGGGGTTCGTCCAACTCTACAGCTTCATGTCGATGAACGCGTCGCTGCACCAGGAGGCTCACTGGCGGTATTTCGACCATCTGGTGAAGGGCGACGGTGACTCCGCCGAGAAGCATCGGGAATTCTACGACGAGTATCTCAGCGTGCTCGACCTCAGCGAGGAGTTCTATCTCGAGACCGTAGATATCGTGTTTCAGCGGCATTTGTTGCCCAAGGGCGAGCTGGTTCACCGCGGCCGGAAGGTTGATCCGGCGACGATCAGCGACATCGGCCTGATGACCGTCGAGGGCGAACGCGACGATATTTCCGGTGTCGGTCAGACGCAGGCGGCGCATGGCCTGTGTTCCGGCCTGGCGGATGATCGGCGCGAACTGCTGGTTCAGGCGGGCGTCGGCCATTACGGCGTCTTCAACGGCAAGCGCTTCATCGAAGAAATCTATCCGCGCGTGCGCGACTTCATCGCGCGCCAGGACACCTTGGTCTAGCCGCGGGAGGATTCAGCGGCCGTGCCACTGCGTCTGTTTCGGCCCAGCTATCGCGACGGCGACTGCGTCGATATCGGCGGCGTCACGGTGCGATTGCGGGTCAACCCGCGCGCGCGGCGCATCAGTCTGCGGCTCGACCTGCGGCGGGGCGAGGCGGTCGCCGTGGCGCCGGATGTTCGTAACCTGGACGCAGCCGTGGCCTTCGTCCGATCCCGCCAGCCTTGGATGGCCGCCCGCCTGGCCGCGGCGCCCAGGCCCGCCGAGGACTACGACCCAAGCGGGACGCTGACCGTTCTCGGCCGACCCTGGCGTCTGGTCCCCGACGGCCGCCGTCCCCGCCTGGCGCGGAGCGAGGCGGGCGATGAGGCGCTGCACGGATGTGGCGCGGGCGAGGTCGATCCGCAGCTCGTGGTCCGTGCGATCCGGCGCGAGGCCCTGGCGGATTTTACGCGCCGCCTGGAAACGCATTGCCGATCTCTTGGCGTCGCGACGCCGACCTTCCGTCTCGCCGACACCCGCTCGCGGTGGGGATCCTGCACGCCGCCCAGGCAAGGCGGCGCCGGAGCCATCCGCGTCTCCTGGCGGCTCGCGCTCGCCCCCCTCAAGGTCGCCGACTATGTCGTCGCCCACGAATGCGCCCATCTGCGCGAGGCCAATCACGGCCCGAGATTCTGGGCGCTGGTGGCCGAACTCGTCGGCGATCCAAAGGCTCAGCGGTCCTGGCTGCGCAGACACGGTTCGACGCTGCACACGCGCTTCGCGGCGTCCTGAAGCGTCCCAGGATGCGCTGGCCAAGAGACGCATCAACTTCGTGATCTCTCTCCACGCTTTCCATGCCGGCGCGGGTCGGGCGTTGGACGCCGCCACAGGACCCCTCAGATACGCGGATCGGGCAAGGGCTCTCCGTGCGATGTGGGTGTCTCCGGCGGGGCTTCGGGGTCGACCACGTTGCCGCCTTCGGGGCCTTCCAGCGGCGCCTGCGCCGGCGGACCGCCTGGAATAGGCTGGCTGGTCAGCCGCGGCAGGGTCGCGGCCATGAAGTCGTGCCAGATCTCTGTCGGCGCGCCGCCCCCGGTCACCTTGCGCATCGGCGTGTTGTCGTCCTTGCCCACCCAGACCGCGGCGACAAAGCCGCCGGTGAAGCCGACGAACCAGGCGTCCTTGTAGTCGCTGGTGGTGCCAGTCTTGCCGGCGAGATCATAGCTGCCGACCTTGGCGCGCGTGCCGGTCCCGCCGGCGATCACGCCACGCAGCATCTGCACCATTTCGGACAGCGCCGGCTCGGTGATCACCTGGTTTTGCGGCAAGGCGTTCGCGGCGTGGTTGTAGAGCACCTGGCCGGCGGCCGAACGAATCCTCTCGATGCCGTAGGCGTGGGCGCGCAGCCCGCCATTGGCGAAGGCGTCATAGGCTTCGGTCATCTCCATCGGGCTGACCTCGACCGCGCCCAGCGCCATCGACGGGTCGGTCTGGATCGGCGAGAGGATGCCCAGCCGATGGGCGGCGTCGGCCACCTTGTCGGTGCCGACTTCATTGGCCAGCCGCGCGGCGACGGTGTTGATCGATTGGGCCAGGGCCGTAGCCAGGTTGATCGGACCGAGGAACCGCCCCGTATAGTTGCGCGGCGTCCAATTGCCGATGGTGATGGGCTCGTCGACGACCGGTTCGGCCGGTGTGTGACCCGCCTCCATGGCGGCCAGATAGACAAACGGCTTGAACGCAGAGCCCGCCTGCCGCTTGGCGGCCGTGGCGCGGTCGAACTGACTTTCGGCATAGATCGAGCCCCCGACATAGGCGCGAATGCGGCCCGACCCATCCATCGCCACCAGCGCGCCCTGCTGCACGCCTTGGCTGGCATGGGCGGCGACGCCGTTGCGCACGGCCTGCTCGGCCGAGGCCTGGATGGGCAGATCCAGCGTGGTCTCCACCACCAGGTCCTGGGTTGGCTCGCCGACCAGCGCGCGCACCTGGGTGTCTAGATAGTCGATGAAATACTGCGCCCGCTGGCTGACCATCCGCTCGGAGACGTGCACCGGATGGTCGAAGGCCGCCTGGCGCTGCTCGCTGGTGATCGCCCCCATGGACTCCATGGCGTAGAGCACCATGGTGGCCCGACGCGCGGCCCGCTCGCTGTTGGCCGCCGGGTTGTAGCGCGAAGGTCCCTTCATCGTCGCGGCCAGCAGCGAAGCCTCGCCCAGTGTCAGATCCGACGCCGGCTTGTTGAAGTAGCGCTGCGCGGCGGCCTCGATCCCATAGGCCCCGCCGCCGAAATTCACGCGGTTGAGATAGAGCGCCAGGATCTGCTTCTTGCTGAAATGAGTTTCCAGCCACAAGGCCAGCACCAGCTCCTGCGCCTTGCGTCGGAATGTCTGGGCCGGGGTGAGAAAGAGATTGCGCGCCAGCTGCTGAGTGATCGTCGAACCGCCGCGCAAGGACCCGCCGCGATGGGTCAGGTTGTGCACCTCCGAGCGGAGCATGCCCCAGGGGTTGAACCCGAAGTGGTGATAGAATTGCCGATCCTCGATGGCCACGAAAGCGGCCGGCACATAGGGCGGCAGGGCGTCGATATTGACCGGCGGGGCGAACAGGCTGCCGCGCACCGCCACGACCGCGCCGGAGCGGTCCAGATAGGTGACCGAAGGCTGACGGCTGGCGTCGTAGAGTTTCGATGTGTCGGGCAGATCGGTGGCGAAGGCCGCCAGAAGACCGATCACGATGATCAGCCCCCAGATCGAGGACACCACGGACCAGTAGATCATGCCCCGGAGGAACGTGCGCCTGCGACGTGGCGGCGGATCGTCGGCGCTCGCCCGCGCCATGCCTAGACCTTGGCCTTTCGTGTCGGCGACATGTCAAACCCATAGCGAAAGCCACGGTGAATCGCGAGGGCGCCGATTTGCGGCAGGACACCGCCGTTTTCCTTCTCACCTCAACTCTGCCGACGCCGTGCGCCGCGATCGCCGCTTTTCGTGCGGACCGACCCCTGCCATAAGGCCCCCGTGCCTGCTTCGCTGAACGACGCCCGCGAGATTCTGCGCCGCGTGTTCGGCCACGCCGATTTCCGTGGCCTGCAGGCGCAGGTGGTCGCCGAGATGCTCGCCGGCCGGAACGCCCTGGCGGTCCTGCCCACCGGCGGCGGCAAGAGTGTCTGCTATCAGATCCCCGCGATGCTGCGTCCTGGCGTCGGCCTGGTGATTTCGCCGCTGATCGCCCTTATGAGCGACCAGGTCGAGGCCCTGCGCCAGCTGGGCGTGTCCGCCGCGCGGATGGACTCCGGGCTGGACCCCGCCGAGCGCAACGCCGCCTGGGACCGCCTGGCCGCGGGCCAGCTGGACCTGATCTATTTTTCCCCCGAAGGGCTGATGCAGGACTACGTCCTCGAACGGCTGTCGGCCGCGCCCCTGGCCCTGATCGCGGTCGACGAGGCCCACTGCGTCAGCCAGTGGGGTCACGATTTCAGGCCCGAATATCGCGCCATGGGCCGCCTGGCCGATGTGTTTCCGAACACGCCGCGCCTGGCGGTGACGGCCACCGCCGACGCCCGCACCCGCGTCGATATCCGACAGGAGCTGCGTCTGGGCGACGCCGCCGAATTCGTCGCCAGCTTTGGTCGACCGGAACTGGTCCTCTCGGCCGAGCGCAAGCGCGCCAAGCCGCGCGACCGCGTGGCCGCCCTGATCAAGGAACGCGCCCGCCGCTCCGGCATCGTCTATGCCGGTTCGCGAGATGGCTGCGAACAGCTGGCCGAGCAACTCGCCGCGACCGGGGTCGCCGCCAAGGCCTATCACGCCGGTCTCGACAAGGCCGTCCGCCACGACCGCCTCGCCTGGTTCCTCAACGAAGACGCGGCGGTGATGGTGGCGACCATCGCCTTTGGCATGGGTATCGACAAACCCGACGTGCGGTTCGTGATCCACGCCGATCCGCCGGCCTCGATCGAGGCCTATTGGCAGGAAATCGGCCGCGCCGGCCGCGACGGCCTGACCGCCGAGGGCCTGACCCTCTATGGCGCGGGCGACATGAACTGGGCGCTGGAGCGGCTGCGCCGACGCGACATGCCCGAGGCCGTCGCCCAGGTTCAGGCGCGCAAGGTGCGTCAGCTCTACGCCATGCTCGATGGCGTCACCTGCCGGGCCGCCGCCGTGCGCCGTTATTTCGGCGAGACCGAGGTCGAGCCCTGCGGCCAGTGCGACCGCTGCGTCAATCCGCCGGCCGGCGTCGAGGTGACCCAGGCGGCGCAGAAGGCGCTCTCGGCGGTGCATCGCCTCGGCGGCCGGTTTGGCCGCGGACGGCTGGTCGACCATCTGCTTGGCAAGACGAAGGGCGTCAGTGAGTCCGAATCGGCGATGTCGACCTTTGGCATCGGCCAGGAATTCAATCCGGCCGGCTGGCGCGAGGTGATCGATCAGCTTCTGTTCGAGGGCCTGCTGGCGGAAGATCCCAACGACGGCCGCCCCCTGATCACCCTTGCCGATCCGGAGGCCGTGCGCGCCGTCTATCGCGGCGAGCGCTCCCTCACGCTCTTGAAGGCTCCGGAGGCGGCCGGAACCTCGAAACCCGCGGGGCGAGGCGGCCGCCGCGCCCGGACGGCGCCGGCGCTGGACGAGGCCGATTCAGGCCTGTTCGAAGCCCTGCGCGCGTGGCGCCGCGCCGAGGCGGCGCGCCAGGGCCTGCCGCCCTATGTGATCTTCCACGACCAGACCCTGGCCGACATCGCCAGCCATCGGCCGAAGAGCGCTTCGGCCCTGCTCGCCATCGATGGCGTTGGGCAGGGTAAGCTCGATCGGTATGGCGCGGCGGTGCTGGCTTTGGTGACGGAGGGGTAGAGGAAGCGGAGGCTTCTCGCTAGGCGCTTAGTGAGCTTAAGCTCCGACCGGGCATTTGGCGGGTCGGCTTTCGGTGCCGATTTCAACAACAGCTTTCCACCCCTAGCGTTCTTTCCACAAAAACCGTATTTTCAAAACGATGCAAGCTCGACTCTCAGAACTCCTATTCGAAATCTGGTATGATCCTGAAGATAATACTTACCAAATGACTCAAGTTTGCCTTCGATCGGATGTTTTACGGTCAAAAGTATCGCCGAACGCTGTCCTGGCGCACAGTTATATTGCCTATTCCGACTATCAAGCATTTCAGCATAACAATGATTGGCATGGCTTTGGTCAATGGAGCCCTCCCGTTGACCTGGGCGAGCATTTCTTCACTGAAGAAGAACAGCGACAACAACAAGACTATCTGCGTCATCGCAAGGTCGGTTAACCACCCAGAACCGAACTTCGCAACGTCCGGTGAGCGGCGATTGACGCGCGATCGGAGGGCGGCCGGTTCGCCCTAAGCCGCGATCGCCGCGATCTTCCGCAAGGCGCGCTCGAAAGCGTCCGCGGGTTGACCGCCTGTGATCATGAAGCGGTCGTCGATGATCACGGTCGGCACCGCGTGGATGTCCAACTCTCGCCAGTGGCGTTCGTCCGCGCGGACGTCCTCGGCGTAGCGTCCGGAGGCCAGCACCTCGCGGGCCGCCTCCACGTCCAACCCCGCCTGAGCCGCGGCGTCGGCCAGCACCTCGGGATCGCCAGGGTTCAGGCCGTGGGTGAAGTAGGCCTCGAAAAGGGCGCACTTCAGCTCGTACTGCCGGCCCTCGATCGCCGCCCAGTGCAGCAGGCGATGGGCGTCGAAGGTGTTGTAGATGCGCCGCCCCGGCCCATAGTTGATGACAAAGCCCACCTCGGCGGCGCGCGCGGTGATGGCATCGCGGCTGGCCGCCGACTGCTCCGGCGTGGCCCCGTATTTCATGGCGATGTGCTCGGCCATGTCCTGCCCCTGCGGCGGCATGTCGGGGTTGAGCTCGAAGGGCCGAAAATGGATGTCGGCTTCGACAAGGCCGCCGACGCGCCGCAGCGCCTCCTCAAGTCCGCCCAGGCCGATGATGCACCAGGGGCAGACCACGTCGGAGACAAAATCGATCTTCAGGCGTCTGGTCATTTGAAACCCTCCATCGCTCCTGGCGCGAGCCGAACCCTAACGCGAATTCCCGCCGCCGTCGCCCGGTCTGATCAGGCCACGGGCAGGGGCGGATCGGCGAGCTTGAGGAGTTGCTTCCCAAGGTTCTTGCCCTCGAACAGCCGGCGCAGGGTGGCCGGGCAATTTTCAAAGCCGTGCTGGATGTCTTCGGCGCATGTCAGCTTGCCTTCGGCCATGAGTTTGGCCAGCGCCTGCACACCTTCGCCGAACCGGTTCATGTAGTCGAGGATGATGAAGCCCTCCATGCGGGCGCGCTTGAGGATCAGCTGCATGTACGGCCGGATTCCCTTCAGATCGCTGAGGTCTTCGACGTTGTAGGACGAGATGCCGCCGCAGAGCACCACCCTGGCGCGCATGGCCAGATTCATCAGCGCCGCTTCGAGGATCTCGCCGCCGACGTTCTCGAACACGACGTCGACGCCCCCGGGCGCCAGGGCATGGATGCGCGCGCCGACATCCTCGCGCTTGTAGTCGATGCAGGCGTCAGCCCCGGCCACGTCGGTCACCCATTTGCATTTCTCGGCGCCGCCGGCGATGCCGATCACCTTGCAGCCAAGGGCCTTGGCCACCTGCACGACCACCGAACCCGTGGCCCCGGCCGCGCCGGAGACAAGCACGGTGTCGCCCGACCGGGGCTTGCCGAGGTCGGTCAGTCCGAACCAGGCCGTCAGCCCGGTGATGCCGAAGACGCCCAGCGCCTGCTCCGGGGTGACGCCGGGCGCCAGCGGCGTGATTGGTCCGATCTCGGTCATGCCGCTGGAGACGACATATTCCTGCCAGCCGAACCCGCCCTGCACGAGTTGGCCGGGCTTGAAGCCCGGATGGTTGGATTTCACGACCTGCCCCACGGCGCCCGCGCGTACGGGCTCGCCGATCTTCACCGCCGGCAGGTAGGAATCCGCGGCCAGCCAGCCGCGCTGCGTGGGGTCGAACGACAGGTGAGTCACCCGCACCAGGAACTCGCCGGCGCCCGGCTCTGGAACCGGCGACTCGGCGAGCCGGAAGTCGCTGTCCTTGATCATGCCTTGAGGGCGCGCGGCCAGCAGCCAGCGACGGTTTGTTTCAGACATGACTTTTCTCCAGCGGACCAATCCCTTCACACACCTTAGGCTCAAAGGTGGGGCGAAGCGCAAGGGTCGCGCTAGCCCGCGCTCAATCGTCCCCTGGTCGTAACGCCCGCACAATCGCCGGCATGTTGGCGTTGTTGAGCTTTTGGATAGATCGCACGTGCGAGTGTCTTATCAGCCATAGTGGAGCCGTCCATGCCGCCAAAGCCAGGCCAGAACACGCCGAAGGTCGGAGACATCTACGCCTTCCGCACCGCGCCACATAACGCCTTTTCGCCGCCGGAGACCGGGCGCTACGCCGCGCTCGCGGTCCTGGGCGTCACACCCGGAAGCGACCAGACGGTCACGCGGTTCGCGGTCAGTCTGCTCGACGGCGTTTGGCCCCAGCGGCCGAGTTGGGAGGACGTGTGCGCGGCCCCGCTGCTGCAGAAGCAGCGGCCGGGCTGGGTCAAGCAGCCGGCGGCCTACGGGGTGACATTGGGTTTTGACTGGGCTCCCGACGACCTGCGGGATTTCCACCGGGTTGGAACCGATCGGTTGCTGACCGATGAAGACAGGGCGGAAGCCGCCCGCATCCTCCATCCCGCGACGTTCAGCGCAAACGCGCGGTTGATCGCCTTTGACGAGATGGCCGAGGGCGAGTGGCGTTGGCGACACGACCGCGCGGCCTATGAGGCGGAGGTCGAGCAGGTCAAAGTCAAGCGCGAAGCCGATCGCCTGGCCTACGAGGAGCGCGTGCGCAACCGCCTCAGCCGTCTGACCTGGGAGCAGTTGCTTTCGGAAACGCCGTTCGAATCCTGGACGCCGTCACCGCCCTACCCCTCCGCCGCCTTCGCCGCCGCCGCGAGAGAGACGTTGCATGACACATGCCGCGCCTTCATCGCCCTGGGGCCGAAGCCGAAAAAGACGGCGGCGCGCAAGCTGCTGAAGCAGTGCGTCACCTGGTTCAATCGGGCGGACACGGACGCCGGCCACGCTATCGAAACCGGGGAGCGCGAGGATATCTGCGCGGTCCTCGAAGAGATGGCCTATGTCGCCGGCCATCCGGGCCTCACGGCCGAGATCGACGAATGGCGGGAATGGTAAGGCCGGGTCCGATCCACCGCGTCGGACGCCGGCCAGCCACGGTGGATCCCGAGGCCTATCGATAGAAGATGTGGTCGCCAATCTGGGCGATGCGCTCGCGCGAGTCGCTCCAGTCGGGGTGGACGCTGGCGGCGTGGAAGTAGAGCGCGCCGGGGGCGACTTCGGTCACCTCGCCCTGCTGAGCCACCGTGGCGATGGCGACGGCCGTGCGCCACGGCGGCGTGTCGACGGTCTGCGGGCGGTAGGCGCGGGCGCCCTGGAATTGGCCGTGCTGGTTGATCACCGCACAGGCGTTCCTGGGGAAAGGCGCGGCGCGGGTGCGGTTGAGGATCACCTGGGCCACGGCCAGCTGGCCGCGAAGCCCCTGGTTGGCGGCCTCGTGATAGACGGCCTGGGCGAGGCAGGCGGTCTGGAGCCCCGGACGCGCCCGCCCGGCGATATGCAGGCTGACCAGCCGGCGCAGGTTCGCCGGCGCGGGCGGCATGCGGCGAGGCGGCGCCGAGTCGGCGGGTCGGGTGAGGGGGCGAGACGGGGCCACGTCGCGGGGATGGGAAACGGGGATGGCGTGAAGATGGGCGAGCCCATCGGCCGGCAGGCCAAGGACAAAGGCGGTCAGCGAAACGACAAACGTTCCGACGACGCCGAAGCGTGTGGATTTTATCAACAAGAGTCCGATTATTTGCGCGGACCTGGCGAATACAGACAATCGAGATTGTCCCGGCCGGCCTACGTCGTATCGCTTAGTTGAAGATCTCCCGCTCGCCGCGATCACAACGGAGGGAGTTAGACCGCCAATAGTCCTGCGGGACCTGACGGGATCGACGCCCTGTGAGCGTCTGTTGTTTGATTATCTAGCATCTGATTGCGGAAAATACAACCCCAGCGGTTTGGTGACTGGAGGCAGGCGTCGGCTTTGGTTGGATTCCCCCTCCGCCGCGTGCGTGTGCGCCCTGCCTACGCCACGCGCCCGAGCCCTGCGCCGGTGGAGACCGAGCGCATTGCCAGGTCGCTCACGGCCAGGCGCCCCCTCCCCTTCGCCAACCCATTGGAGAGGCGTCGCGATCGGCCCCTCAGACGTCGACTTCGGCGTCCAGGGCGTTTTCCTGGATGAATTCGCGGCGGGGTTCGACCAGATCGCCCATGAGGCGCGTGAAGAGATCGTCCGCGTCGTCGGCGTGATTGATCTTCACCTGCAGCAGGGTGCGGGCGTTGTGGTCGAGGGTCGTCTCCCACAACTGTTCCGGGTTCATTTCCCCCAGCCCCTTGTAGCGCTGGATGGAGAGGCCTCGCCGGCCGGATTCGAACACCGCGGTGACCAGGTCGAGAGGGCCCCGGATGGTGTGGGTCCGCTCCCGCCGCCGAAACACGGCCGACTGGGCGAAGGTGTCGGACAGCTTGGCGGCGCGCTCGGCCAGTCGCCTCGCGTCGGCGGAGTGCAGCATCTGGTCGTCCAGGACGATCTTTTCGGAAACGCCCCGCTTGACCCGGTTAAACAGATAGCCGCCGCCGACGGCCCTCTCGCCGGTCCAGGCGCCGTCGCCCTCCTCGGCGTAGAGGTCGAGGCGCCGGGCGCCCTCGACCAGATCGTCGGAGTTGCCCAGAAGCCCGGCCAGCGCCGCCTGTTCGATGGCGAAGGCGGGCGCGCGGGCCGAGAGCCGGTCAATGTTGGCCTTGGCCTGACGGGCGGTCTGGGCGAGATCGGCCAGATCCTTACCGGTCATCCGCTCGCCGGACGCGAGATCCAGCTCGGCGCCGTCGAGGCCTTCGTCGACCAGGAAGGTCTCCATCTCGGAATCGTCCTTGAGGTAGCGCGACGACTTGCCCTTGCTGGCTTTGTAGAGCGGCGGCTGGGCGATGTAGAGATAGCCGCGTTCGATCACCTGCGGCATCTGACGATAGAAGAACGTCAGCAGCAGGGTGCGAATGTGAGCGCCGTCAACATCGGCGTCGGTCATGATCACGATGCGGTGGTAGCGGATCTTTTCGATGTCGAAATCGTCGCGCCCGATGCCCGCGCCCAGCGCCGTGATCAGGGTGCCGACCTGGTCCGAGGCCAGCATCTTGTCGAAGCGGGCGCGTTCGACGTTGAGGATCTTGCCACGCAGGGGCAGAACGGCCTGATTTTCGCGGTTGCGCGCCTGTTTGGCCGAGCCGCCGGCGGAATCGCCTTCGACGATGAATATCTCGGATTTGGCCGGATCGCGTTCCTGACAGTCCGCCAGCTTGCCGGGCAGGGAGGAAATATCCAGCGCCGATTTGCGGCGCGTGAGTTCGCGCGCCTTGCGCGCCGCCTCGCGGGCGGCGGCGGCTTCGGAGATCTTCTGAACGATGATCCTGGCTTCGGTGGGATGCTCCTCGAACCATTGCGACAGGCCCTCGCCCACCAGGCCTTCGACGGCCGGACGCACTTCCGAGGACACCAGCTTGTCCTTCGTCTGTGACGAGAACTTGGGATCGGGCACCTTGACCGACAGCACGCAGGTGAGGCCCTCGCGCGCGTCCTCGCCGGTGACGGAGACCTTTTCGCGCTTGGCCATGCCCGAGCTCTCGGCATAGGCGGTGATCACCCGGGTCAACGCGCCGCGGAAAGCCGACAGGTGCGTGCCGCCATCCTTCTGCGGGATGTTGTTGGTGAAGCAGAGCATGGTCTCGTGGTAGCCGTCGTTCCACCACAGCGAGAGATCGATTTCGACTTTCTCGCGGCGACCGCGGATCACCAGCGGCGCCTTGAGCAGAGGCGTCTTGGCCTTGTCGAGATGGCGCACGAACGCCTCCACGCCGCCATCGTAGTGAAGCAGTTCCTCGAAGGGTTCGGCGCCGCGCAGATCGGCGAAACGAATGACCACGCCGGAGTTGAGAAACGCCAGCTCGCGCAGGCGGTGTTCCAAGGTCTTGCGGTCGAAGTCGATCGTCGCGAACGTCGTCAGCGAGGGAAAGAAGGTGACCTCGGTGCCGGTCAGAGCCTCGCCCGTCGCCCGGCGCGGCGACTCGCCAATGATGGCGAGCGGCGTGACGGTGTCGCCGCGCTCGAAACGCATCTGATGGCTCTTGCCGCCGCGGTGAATGGTCAGGATCAGCCAGTCGGACAAGGCGTTGACGACGGAGACGCCGACGCCATGCAGGCCGCCGGAGACCTTGTAGGAATTCTGGTCGAACTTCCCGCCGGCGTGCAGCTGGGTCATGATCACTTCGGCGGCGGAAACCCCCTCGCCCTCGTGGATATCGGTGGGGATGCCGCGGCCATCGTCGGTGACGGTGACCGAACCGTCGGCGTTGAGGATCACCTCGACGCGGCTGGCGTATCCGGCCAGGGCCTCGTCGATGGCGTTGTCGACCACTTCATAGACCATGTGGTGCAGGCCCGAGCCGTCGTCGGTGTCGCCGATGTACATGCCCGGACGCTTGCGCACCGCGTCCAGTCCCTTCAGAACCTTGATGGAATCGGCGCCGTAGTCGGCGGCGGCTTCTTCGGGGGTCTGCTCCGGAGTTTCAGGAATTTCGTCGGTCATTCAGCTATCCAGCACCGTCAGTCGGGAGGCGTCGACATGCACGCCCATGGCCCGACCCTTGAACGTCTCGAACAGCGCCGCTTCGGTTCCCGTGAGAAAGGCCTGCAGGCCCAGCGCCTCGATTTCATCGAACAGCGCCGCCCGCCGGCCAGGATCGAGATGCGCCGCGACTTCGTCGAGCAACACTACAGGAGTCGGCTCGGATTCGACACGAGAAAGTCGCGCGGCCTGGGCCAGCACCATGTTGAGGATAAGAGCTTTCTGCTCGCCGGTGGAGCATTCGGCGGCGGAACGGCCGTTTCCCAGGTGGATCGCCGCCAGATCGCCTCGGTGCGGACCGCTTAACGCTCGTCCCGCGGCCCGGTCGCGCCCGCGAGTGGCGGCGAATTCGCGGATCAGACGATCGCGAAGGTCGTCTTCACTGGCGCCGGCGGCGGCCAGACGCTCCCACTCTCCCGTCAGATTCAGGTGGGCCCTTGGAAACGGACGGTCGACCCGGCGGTCGATCTCCTCGCCGAGGACGCGGGCCGCGTTCGCCCGCGCCACCGCGATACGCCCGCCGGCCAGCGCCAGGCGGGCCTCGACGGCGGTGAGCCAGGCTTGGTCGCCTGTATCTTCGGCCAGCAGTCGGCCACGTTCGCGCAGCGCCCGCTCATAGGCGCCGACGTGGGCGGCGTGGATCGGTTCGGCGGCGAACACCAGGCGATCGAAGAACCGCCGCCGCTCGCTGGCGCCGTCCAGAAACAGCCGATCCTGCGCGGGAGTCAGCCAGATCGGCCGCAGCCGTCGCGCCAGCTCGCCGGGCGGCGCCGCTTCGCCCTCCACGCGCACCAGCCGACGCGCCGCGCCAGCGGTGTCTATGCCCGTGCCGATGGTGATGCGGTCGTCATCGGCGCTGATGTGCGCCGAAACGGCCCAGGCTTCGCCGATCGCCGCGTCGGGCGCGCGGCGGCCCAACTCGCTCAGAGGCGAGCCGCGCAGGCCGCGCCCGGGTGAGAACAGGCTGATCGCCTCAAGCAGATTGGTCTTGCCCGCGCCGTTGGGGCCAAAGAGATAGACCCCCCTCCCCTCCGGCGAGAGGGTGGCGGACTCGTAGCAACGGAAGTTGGTCAGCCGAAGCTGATGCAGCGCGGCGCGCAATGGCCTAGCCGCTCTGCGGCCGTGGCGGCGGCGTCATGGCCACGGGCGTTGGGGAAAGACGTGCAATGAGCTGAGCCCCCCTACGAACCCACGCCGCGCCGCCGACGCGGGGAACCCGAGGTTTCCGGATAGCTGATTGCTTTCAACGCGGTATTCTATCGTTCTGCGCGAAACTGGACAGACATGGGTCCCTGCTTTTGCGAGCAAGAGCGGGCGAAACGCATAAGACCTCGCGTCGTCCTGGCGCCCACGGCCGTCACGCTCGCAGGGGCATCAACACGTATTGAACCGCCGCGTCGGTGGGATCGATCACCAGAACCGGATCGAGCATGGCGGCGGAGGCGGCGCGGTCGGCGAAGCGGAACTCGGTGATCTCGCCGCCGATCTGGGCGGTCACGTCGAGCAGATAGCGGGCGTTGAAACCGATCTCGAAGGGCTCGCCATCGTAGTCGACCTCAAGCTCTTCAACCGCCTGACCGGTCTCCATGTTGCGCACGGTCAAGGTGATCCGGCCTTGCTCGGCCGACATTTTTACAGAGCGGCTCTTTTCCGAGGAAATCGTCGCCACCCGGTCGACAGCATCGGCGAACAGGGCCGTGTCGACCGACATGATCCGGGTGTTTTCGCGTGGAATGACGCGGGTATAGTCGGGGAACGAACCATCGATGACCTTCGAGGTCAGGCCCGCCGCGCCGAAATCGAAGCGCACCTTTTGCTGGCTGATCTGCAAGTCGATGGACTCGCCCGAGTCTTCCAGCAGCCGGCGCGTTTCCTGCACCGTCTTGCGAGGCACGATCACGCCGGGGGCGCCGGCGGCGCCGGTGGGCGCGGGCATATCGGCCAGGGCCAGTCGGTGACCATCGGTCGCGACGGCGCGCAAAATCTCGACGCCGTTCTCGACCAGGGTGTGGAGGTAGATGCCGGTGAGATAGTAGCGGGTTTCCTCGGTGGCGATCGCGAACCGGGTCCGGTCGATCAGGCGCATCAGGCCGACGGTGTCGACGCTGATCGGCGCCGAAAGTCCATCCGAGGACACGACGGGAAAGTCGCCGGCCGGCAATACCGGCAGGTTGACCTTGTATCGCCCCGCGCGGACCTGCAGGCGCGGGTCCTCGCCCGTGAAGCTAAGGGAGATATCGGCCCCCTCCGGCAGCTTGCGGACGATCTCATACAGAGTGTGCGCCGGCGCGGTGATCTGACCGGGGGTTTCGACATGGGCCGCCGCCTGGTCGATGATCTCCATGTCCAGGTCGGTCGCCGACAGCGCCAGACTGGAGCCACGCGCCGTCATCAGCACATTGGACAGGATCGGAATCGTATTGCGCCGTTCGACGACGCTCTGCACATGCCCTAGCGCCTTGAGCAGCGCCGCTCGCTCGATCGTCAGCTTCATGTCCACACCCAGGTCGGCGCGATCAGGAGCGAATCTCCCGGCGCCGGATTGTAGGGACCTGACAGACTAACGAAATTACGCGCGCGAGAAAGAGGGTACAGGCCAATCGGGCGAACCGGATTGGCCTGCCGTTGGTTTAATCCTCAGGGGCCGGGCGCAGCCGACCCGCCGCTCGGCACTGGAGACCGCTGACGCGGGCTTCGCTCCAAGACCTCGTGATAGCCCTTCAGCTCAGCCGGCGTCTGGCGACGGCGGGGTCTGTTCAGAGACAGCCTCGCCAGCCGGCTTGCCGGTGGAGTCGCGCGCGGCGACGACGACCATGGCGGGGCGCAGGTTTCGGCCAAAGAGCTCGTAGCCCGACTGCAACACCTGGATCACTTCGCCGGGCGCCTGATTGGCCGATGTCTGCTCCATCATGGCCTGGTGTTGATGGGGATCGAATTTTTCGCCCGGCGCCGGCGCCAAGGTCTTGAGACCATTGCGCTCGAAGGCGCCCATCAGTTCCTTCTGCACCATCTCCAGACCGACGACGAGGTTCTTTACCGCGGTGTCCTGGGCGTCGCGTGGCGCGTGATCAAGGGCCCGGGCGAGGTTGTCGGCCACACCCAGCAGATCGCGGGCGAACTTGGTGATGGCGTAGGCCCGGGAATCATTCACCTCGCGCTCGGCCCGACGGCGGGTGTTCTCGGCTTCCGCCGCATAACGCAGCGCCTGATCCTTCAGGCTGGCGACCTCGGCGCGCAGCGCCTCGATCAGCTGCTCATCCAAGGCTTCGAGCGTTTCGTCTTCGCCGCCGTCAATCGCGGTGTCCATGTCGTCCATCAAGTCGCACCCAATCACTGCGCGAGGGCCGTGATCAGCCGCCGCCATCCAACAATCGCCCCAGCGCCCGCGCGGTGTAGTTCACCAACGGGATCACGCGAGCGTAGTTCAACCGGGCCGGGCCGATCACGCCGATCGCGCCCAACACCTTCTGTCGGCCCGACATATAGGGAGCCGCGATCAAGGCGGAACCCGAAAGGGAAAAAAGTCGTGATTCCGCGCCGATGAAAATCCGCACGCCCTCGGCGTCGCGCACACCGTCGAGCAAGCCGATCAGCTGCTCCTTCTGTTCGAGATCTTCGAACAGCATCCGCACCATTTCGAGATTGGCGGCCGCGCCGGGATCGTTCAGAAGGTTGGCCCTGCCTCGCACGATCAGAGCCCGCGCCGCGCCCTCCCCGCCGCTCCAGGCCGCCATACCCCCCTCGATAAGCCGCGCCGCCGCCGCGTCCAGCTCGGCGCGCGCCTGCGACAGCTCCTGAGCCACATCGGCCTTGGCCTCGGCCAGGGTCCGTCCGCGCAGCCGCGAATTCAGGAAATTCGACGCCTCCACCAGGGCCGAGGGGGTGACCCCGGCGGGCCGGTTCATCAGGCGGTTTTCCACCGTCCCATCTTCGAAGACCATGATCGCCAGAGCCTGGTCGACGCCGAGCGCGATGAATTCGACGTGTTTGACCCCCGCGTCGCGGGGCGGCGCGGTGACAAGACCGGCGCCGCCGGCCAGACCGGAAAGGATCGCGCTGGCCTCGTCCATCGCTTCGTCGAAGCTGCGCCCCTTGGCCGACAGGCGCGCCTCGATGTTCAGGCGATCGTCTTCACCGACATCGCCGATCTCCAGCAGCCCGTCGACGAACAGCCGCAGGCCCGCGTGGGTGGGCAGTCGGCCGGCGCTGACATGCGGAGCGCCGAGCAGGCCCAACTCCGTCAGATCCTGCATGGTGTTGCGGATCGAGGCGGGCGATAGGCGTACGCCGCCTTTGGACAGGGTGCGCGAGCCGACCGGCTCCCCCGTATCCAGGTAGGTTTCCACCACGCGCCGAAAGATGTCGCGCGCGCGCGCATCCAGCTCGCCGAGGGTGGCGCTAGGCGTTGTCGATGCGAAAAAGGTGTTGGTCATGGACGGCCCTTGCCGATTTGAGGATAAGCGCCCCTTCTCGCGGCGCAAGGCGCGTCGGCGACTTATGGAGACCACGGCCCATGCGACCTTCCGATCGACTGCCGACTGACCTGCGGGCGGTGACGCTTGAGACGGCGGTCAACCGCTACGCCGAGGGTTCCTGCCTGGTCACCTTTGGCCATACCAAGGTGCTCGTCACCGCCAGCGTGGAGGAAGGCGTGCCCCCGTTCATGCGCGGCCGCGGGAACGGTTGGGTGACCGCGGAATACGGCATGCTGCCCCGCGCGACGCACACGCGCGGCCGCCGCGAGGCGGCCCAGGGCAAACAGTCGGGCCGCACACAGGAAATTCAACGGCTGATCGGCCGCTCCATGCGCGCGGTGATCGACGTCAAGGCGTTGGGCGAACGGCAGATCACTCTCGACTGCGACGTCGTTCAGGCCGATGGCGGCACGCGTACCGCGGCGATCACCGGCGGCTGGGTGGCGCTCAAGCTGGCGACACGTCATCTGGTCGAGGAGGGCGTAATCAAGACCGACCCGGTGCTCGATCACGTCGCGGCGATTTCGTGCGGCATCTATCGCGGCGTTCCGGTGCTGGATCTTGAATACGAGGAAGACAGCAACGCGGAGGCCGACGCCAACTTCGTCCTCACCGGCAGTGGCGACATTGTCGAGATTCAGGCCACCGGCGAAAAGCGCGGCTTCAGCCGCGACGAGTTTGAAGCCCTTTTCGGCCTCGCCCGCGACGGCATCGCCAGGCTGGTCGAGATGCAGAAAGCCGCCGTCGGACGCTGACTGAGGGACGGCGGCCGCGGCCTTGGCCGCTCGCCAGTCAGACGAGCGGCCGGCTTTGAACCCTGAACGATAGCGGATCGCCGCATGAGCGCGCGGGACGCGAGAGGCGCCCCCAGGACCCGCGCCGACTTCTCAAAGGACGGACAGCGCCTATTCCGCGGCGACGACGGCGCCGACCGGCGCGCCGGCCCGCTCGGTGATGCGCCGGTAGGTGTCGCGATAGGCGGGGTTCTCGGTGCCCATCAGTCGGTCCCACCATGTGAAATAGAGGCCGTAATTGTGCGTGAAGCTGCCACAGTGATGCATGTCATGGTGGGTCGTGGTGGTGAACAGACCCCAGAACCAATGGTCGGCCATGCCGCGCGGGTGGAGCTCCGTTCCTGAATGGCCCATCACATTGCGGATGATCATGACGCCCAGGAAGATGAACATCGCCAGGGGCGGCGTGGGTACCAGGCTGATCCAGATGGAGACGAACGCCGCCTGAACCACCGCCTCGCGCCAATCGAAGGCGTAAGCCGCGAAGGGCGTCGGCGTGACCGACCGGTGATGGGTGCGGTGCCAGCGTTTGAACAGGCGCGGATCATGCATGGCCCTGTGTGTCCAATAGAAATAGGTATCGTGAGCCACCATCAGCAGGACGACGAACAGTGCGACGACCAGAGTCGGCGCCCGCCCCCTGTAGTCGGCGGCCGTGTAGCCATTGGCCTGCAGCCAGAGCGCCGGTGTGGCGACCAGGGCGTATACGACGACGCTGCGCAGCGAGGTTAGCATCTCTCGGCCATAGTCGGCGCGGCTCGGGCGGCGATTTTGGATAATGCGCGCTTTGAGCGAGGTGCGGTGAACGAGCCACAGGATCGCGGCCATGGAGACTGCGCCGATGGCGTAGCGCCCGCCGTCAAAGAGAAACACATCGGGCAAGACGTGCCAAAAGGCGTTGGCCAGGGTCAGGTGGTTGGGCATGAGACCGCTTTCGCAAGAGTTGAACAGGGTTTCCCCTTGCGGCGACCTTCGGGCGGGCGCCCCGCGATCTTGGAATGCGACCTATCGGATTCGCAAAACCGATCAGGCGCCGTCCAAGGCCCGGGCGCGATAGGCGGTGGGCGTGCAGTTTTCGGCGAGCCGGAACGCGCGATTGAAAGGCGCCAGGCTGCCAAAGCCGGCGTCCAGCGCGACGGTCAGAATCGGGGTGTCGCGCTGGGCTGGATCCGCCAGAGCCTCGCGCACTTCGGCCAGGCGAAATCCGTTGAGATAGGCGTTGAAATTGCGCTCCCCCAACCCCTGATTGATCGCGCGACGAAGACGGTACTCCGGCACGCCGAGCCGGGCCGCGACCGAGGTGATGGTCAGCCCATTCTGGCGGTAGAGCCGCTCGCGGGTCATGTCGGCGTCGAGACGCGCGAGTAGCTGCGAGTCATCGACCTCTGACCGGGCGCCGGCCGGCTCCAGTGTCTTGACGGCCGCAAGTAGGCCGGGATCGCGCCACCCGGTGATTGTGAAGGCAAGGACGGCGGCCAGCGCGAGAAGCCCCGCCGAACTGATCAGGCGCCATCCCAGCGGCGGGGGCCAGGACCGCAACGGCAGCTCCGCCAACACGACCCAGGCGATGACGAGCCCGATGGTGATCGAGAGCACAAGGCGCAGGCGACGCCGGGTCTCGATCAGGTCCCCCTGCCGGCCGCGCAGCGAGACGAAAATCCCCGCCCCGACCGCCACCATGGCGGAGATCCGCCAGCCCAGGTCCAGCAGCGGGATGTGCACGCCGCAGACGGCGGTGTCGTCGGCGACCATGCCGAGGATCAGGCTGGCGACAAGCGCGACACCGTGGCGCGGACGAAGGGCGAACTCATCGTCGAACCAGCTGGCCGCGAAGAGCCAGAACAAGCAGGGCCCCGAGAGCGCTGAGATGTGTATCGGCGCCTGCCACCAGGCTTTGTTCGCTTCCGGCCCCAGGGTGGGCAGGATCAGGTAGGCAAGGCCCGCGGTCGAGAGCAGCACGCCAAGCTTGCCGGTGAGCGTTCGGCGACCGTCGCGGGCGAAGAGCACAAGCAGCAGGGCTAACAGCCCGGCCGCCGCGCCCCGCAAAACTCCATCCCAAAATAGCAAAGCGCGCGAACTCCTTAGCGGCTCACGCGAGGATAGCGGATGCCGGCGGAAAGGTGTTGGGGATTTCTGCTGGGAGCCCCTGAACGATCACCGGGACGCTGATCTCTTCCACAGACCGCAACGGCGCATGACGACGAAGACGCCGAACCTACCTTCAGAAATCCGCCGACGCGGCCACATCATCCTCGGGCTGGGGCCCGGGTTCATAGGTCAGAAGGTCCGCCGGCTGGCAGCGCAGTTCCCGGCATAGGGCCGAAAGGGTGGAAAAGCGGATCGCGCGGGCCTTGCCCGTTTTCAGGATCGAGAGGTTGGCGATGGTCACGCCGACGCGGTCGGCCAGTTCGGTCAGCGACATGCGTCGCTCGAGCAGCAGTCGGTCGAGGCGAACCTGAATGGCCATGGCTTAGATCGTCAACTCCGATTCCCGGCGAAGGCGCGCGCCTTCACGAAACACCTCTGCCAGGACCGCAATCACCAGGACCGAAAACCATGTGTTGATGCTGATGTCGCCGTTGACGTCCACCTGATCGGCGTCGAGCCCCAGGTGTTTGACGACCAGGATGGCCAGGGCGGCCAGCACATAACGACTGAGTTCCAGCCCGGCCAGGGCCGCGGCGATGATGCGCAGCCGGCGGACGTTGTCGGGATGGAACGGATCGCCGGCGATCAAGGTCTGAAACACACGGCGCAGGCGGCCGATAATCACCAGGGCGCCGGCGAGATTGAGGTCGACCACCAGCAGTAGCGCGGCGATCAGAGGTCCGATCCAAGGGCCTTTGAGGTCCATGCCCGGTAGAACTCGGCTTGCGATCTCGCCGACCAGCGTCGGGTCGAAACTCAGGAGCAGCACCGGGACAACCGCCAGCGACACCGCGCCGGCGGCGATGATCAGCACCCAGCGGGCCACATCCAGGATAACCGCCAGGAAACTCGAAACCGAGCCCGGACCCAATGCGCGCATCGCGATCGTCCCCACGACGGCGCGCCCCAGGGGACGCGCCAGCTCCTCAGTCGTTCGGTTTTGGCGGTTTTTCAAGGGTCTCGGCAGGTGAAGAGCGATCCCCGCGCCGGCCTATTGGACCGCGATGCCGATGGCCGCCGCGCCCAGGCCGGCCAGCACCGCGAAGTTGAAGGCCCGCAGGCCAATGGCGTCGAACAGACGAAGCAGTTTGGAAGCGTTCATAACGCGATCTCCTGTTGCAGTGCGGCATGACACTTGTGTTTTGCAGCCGCCTCGGCCAGCCCGTCGCCGGCCTTGTGCGATTATCGATACGGACACATTGTTTTTCGATCAAATTACATATCGTTTATCGAGATTACATTTTTGCAATGCAGCATTGTTGGCCCAAACCTGGAGAAGGCGTAGGAGGCGGTCATGAGCCTTTCCCTGCCCCCTGGCGCCCGCGTGGTCGCCGCGACCCATAACCCCGGCAAGGCGCGCGAACTGGCGGCGCTGTTGGAAGGCCGATTCGACGTGACCTCGGCCGCGGATCTGGGTCTGCCTGAACCGGACGAGCCGGAAACGACCTTCGTCGGCAACGCCGTCGTCAAGGCGCGCGCCGCCGCCGATGCGTCCGGCCTGATCGCCCTGGCCGACGACTCGGGCCTCTGCGTGCGGGCGCTTGGCGGCGCGCCTGGGATCTTTTCGGCGCGATGGGCGGGCCCCGGCAAGGATTTCCGCCACGCCATGGCCAGCGTCGAGGCGCGCCTGGCCGACACTGAGGACGACGACCGGGCCGCCTGGTTCGTCTGCGCCCTGGCGGTGGCTTGGCCCAAGGGGCCGGTCGTCGCGGTGGAAGGGCGGATCGACGGCCAGCTGACGTTTCCGGCGAGGGGCGATCGTGGGTTTGGCTATGATCCGATCTTCATTCCCGAGGGCGGGGTGCTGACCTTTGGCGAAATGGAGCCGGCGTCCAAGGATGCGATGAGCCACCGCGCCCGCGCCTTCACGGCGCTCAAGACGGCGCTCTTTTGACGAAGCCGCCGCCGCCGGATCTCGGCGTCTATGTACATTGGCCGTTCTGCGCGCGGATCTGTCCCTATTGCGATTTCAACGTCGTGCGCGATCGCGGCCAGGTCGACCGAAAGGCGGCCCTAACTGACGCGATCCTCGCTGATCTCGCCGCTCAGGCCGAGCTTACCGGGCCACGTCGCCTGTCCTCGGTTTTCTTTGGCGGGGGCACACCCTCGTTGATGGCGGCGGCGGACGTGGCGCGGGTGATCTCGGCGGCCCGCGACCATTGGCCAGCGGCGCCGGATCTTGAGGTCACGCTTGAGGCCAATCCCACGGACGCGGAAACGGCCCGCTTCGCGGCCTTGGCCGAGGCCGGGGTCAATCGCCTGTCGCTGGGGGTGCAGTCGCTGGACGACGCGGCGCTGTCGTTCCTGGGCCGCAACCACGACGCCGCCGAGGCGCGCCGGGCGATCGCGACGGCCACCGATCGTTTCGCGCGGGTGTCGGTCGACTTGATCTACGCCTTGCCGGACCAGGGTGTGGCGGCCTGGGCAGCCGAACTCGCGACGATCGCCGAATTCGGCGTCGAACATATCTCGCCCTACCAGCTGACGATAGAGGCCGGCACCGCATTCGACCGGGCCGTCCGCCGCAAGCGATGGTCGCCGCCGCCCGACGATCTGGCCGCCGACCTCTATGACGCCACCCAGCGGGTGCTGGAGTCGGCGGGATTCGAAGCCTACGAGGTCTCCAATCACGCCCGGGGCGAGCAGGCGCGCTCACGGCATAATCTCATCTATTGGCGTGGCGGCGACTATGTTGGTGTCGGGCCGGGCGCGCACGGGAGGATCACGCGGGCCGGCGCGCGGTGGGCGACGGAAGCCGCGACCGGAATCGACGACTATGTTGCGCACGTCCGCCGCGAAGGACGAGGCGGCCCGGCTGACCCCCTGACGCCGCGCGAGTCGGCGTTGGAGCGCCTGGTGATGGGGCTGCGCACGGCGGAAGGGGCGCCGATCTCCGAGCTTGCGGCCCTGGCGATCGACGACGACCGCATCGCGGGGCTCGCCGGTTTCGTCACGGTTGCGGAGGGACGCCTGGCCGTCACCGCCGACGGACGGCGCGTCCTGGACTTCGTCACCCGGCGTCTGGCCGATGACGGGCCTGCCGCGATCGTCTAGGCTCCGCCCATGGCCCCGGCCCGACCCACGTCACCCAAGCCCAACGCGATAACGCCCGGGCTCTATCTGGTGGCGACGCCGATCGGCAACCTCGGCGACATTACCCTCCGCGCACTGGATATCCTGGCCGGGGTCGACGTCGTGCTCAGCGAAGATACCCGGGTGGCGGGCAAGCTGTTGGCCGCGCATGGGGTCTCGGCGAAGCTCGAACGCTATGACGACCACGTGTCCGACGCCGTCCGCGACCGGGTACTCGACCACCTGGCCGCAGGCGCCGCCGTCGCCCTGATCTCCGACGCCGGCACGCCGACGGTTTCCGATCCCGGGTTCAAGCTGGTGCGCGCCGCCATCACGCGGGGGATCAATGTGCGGGCCGCGCCCGGAGCCTCGGCCGTCCTGGCGGCGCTGAGCATCTGCGGCCTGGCGACCGACCGGTTCCTGTTCGCCGGATTTTCTCCCCCCAAGCGCGCGGCCCGCCAGGCGCTGTTCGCCGAGCTGGCGCCTGTCAAGGCGACCCTGATCTTCTATGAAAGCGGCCCAAGGCTGCGCGAGAGCCTGAGCGACATGGCCGAGGTCTTCGGCCCGCGTCAGGCCGTGGTCGCGCGCGAACTGACCAAGCTGCATGAAACCGTGATCCGTGGGCCGTTGGATGAGCTGGCGCGCGATCCGGCGCTCAACGCGCCCAAGGGCGAGATCGTCGTGCTGGTGGACAGGGGCGTGGAGCCCGTCGCCAGTGCGGCCGATGTCGACGTCGCCCTGACCGAGGCGGTCGCGCGACTGGGTCCGGCCGGCGGCGCCGCCGAAGTCGCCAAGGCCCTGGGTCTGCCCCGCCGGGAGCTCTACGCCCGCGCCTTGGCGCTGCGCGAGGCCGAAGACAGCGATGGACAGGACTGAGCGCGGCCACCGCGCACGCCGCGATGGCCGGCGTGGCGAGTGGTTCTGCGCACTGTGGCTGATGGCCAAGGGATATCGCATCCTGGGGTTTCGCATGCGCACGTCTCAAGCCGAGATCGACATCCTGGCGGTGAAGGCCGGGGTTGTGGCCGTGATCGAGGTCAAGCGCCGCGCCAGGCTGGAGGACGCATTGGAAGCTGTAAGCTGGCGTCAGCGCGAGCGTCTGACCCGAGCCGCCATTGGCCTCGCCAGCCGTCGACCCGATCTGGCGGGCCTGCCCGTGCGCCTGGATCTGATCGCCCTGGCGCCAGGCCGCTGGCCGCGCCATCTTCACGACGCGTGGCGGGACGCCTAAAGGTCGCATCAACCTATTCGGAAAGATCGCGCATGCACCTCAAGGTCGCCGTCCAGATGGATCCCATCCAGGGCATCAATATCGACACCGACACCACCTTCCATATGATGACCGAAGCGCAGGACCGCGGCCATTCGCTCTGGGTCTATCAGCCCGAGCATCTATCCATGGAGGACGGCGAGGTGACCGCGCGCGGGCGGTCGGCGGCGGTGCGTCCAACCAAGGGCGACCACGTGACGCTCGGAACCTTCGAGCGCCGTGACGTGCGTGACTTCGACGTCGTGTTGATGCGTCAGGACCCCCCGTTCGACATGGCCTATATCTCCGCCACCCATTTTCTTGAGCGCGTGCACCCGCACACATTGGTGGTGAACAATCCCGCCGAGGTGCGCAACGCGCCGGAAAAACTGTTCGTGACCGGTTTTCCAGGGCTGCAGCCCCCGACCCTGATCACCCGCGATCCGGTGGCGATCGACGATTTTCGCGCGCGCCACGGCGACATGGTGCTCAAGCCCCTCTATGGCGGCGGCGGCTCGGGCGTCGTGCGGCTGTTGCCGGGCGATCCGAACCTGGACGCTCTGCTTGAGCTGCACGCCATGATCGGACGCGAACCGGTGATCGCTCAGAAATTCGTGCCCGCGGTGAGCAAGGGCGACAAGCGCGTACTGCTGGTGGACGGCGAACCTGTCGGCGCGATCAACCGCGTGCCGGCCGACGGCCAGGTCCGCTCTAACCTGGCGCGGGGCGGGCGCGCCGAGGCGGTGGATTTGACAGATCGCGACCGGGAAATCTGCGCCATTATCGGGCCGGAGCTGCGAAAGCGCGGTCTGATGTTCGTCGGCATTGACGTGATCGGCGACTATCTGACAGAGATCAACGTCACCTCGCCGACGGGCGCGCAACAGCTCAAGCGGTTCGGTGGCGCTGACGCCGCCGCGGCGCTTTGGGACTGCATCGAGGGCCACCGACGCGGTCGGATGTAGGGGCCCTCGCCGGCCGCTCGGTCGCCGCGGTCTTGATCCCAGCCTCCCATCGCCCTCTTTCCGGCGGTAACAGGTCATTGAACTGTCTCATATTCTCGTATAGTTCCGGATATGTTCTATTTCCGATCCGGATAATCCGGACCAACTGTGGATAACTCACCGATATTGGGGGTATTTCATGGCGGCGCGAGTGGTTTCGGTGGCGTTCGAAGGCGTCGAAGCGCGCCGCGTCGATGTCGAGGTTCAGCGCATCGCCAGCGGCCAGTCGGTGTTCGTGGTCGTAGGGCTGGCCGACAAGGCGGTGGGGGAAGCGCGCGAACGGGTTCGCGCGGCCTTCGCCGGCCTGGGCCTGGCCTTGCCGCCGGGGCGGGTGGTGGCCAATCTGGCGCCCGCGGATCTGCCCAAGGAAGGCAACCACTTCGACCTGCCCATCGCCCTGGCGCTGATGGCCGCCATGGGGATCATTCCACAGGATTCCCTGGACGGTTGGGCGGCGATCGGCGAGCTTAACCTCAACGGCGAAATCGCCCCGGTCGCCGGAGCCCTGCCCGCGGCCATGGCCGCCCATGCGCTCGGCCTGGGCCTGATCTGCCCGGAGGCCTGTGGTCCTGAAGCGGCCTGGTCGGGTGAGACGGCGTTGCTGGCTCCGCGGTCGCTGATCTCGCTGGTCAACCATTTCCGCGGCGTCCAGGTGCTCGGCGCTCCCAAGCCGGGACCGATGATCGATCCGGGCAGGGGACCGGATCTGAAGGACGTCAAGGGACAGGAAAACGCGAAGCGGGCGCTGGAAATCGCCGCCGCCGGCGGACACAACCTGCTCTACATCGGCCCGCCAGGTTCGGGAAAATCCATGCTGGCGCAACGCCTGCCGGGTCTGTTGCCGCCGCTCACCGCCGCCGAGCTGCTGGAGACCTCGCTCGTCCATTCCGTCGCCGGTCTCATCGCCAAGGGCGCCCTGACTCGCGCGCGGCCGTTCCGCGCGCCGCACCATTCCGCCAGCATGGCCGCGCTGACTGGCGGCGGCCTGCGGGTCAAGCCGGGCGAGGTGTCGTTGGCGCACAACGGCGTGCTGTTTCTGGACGAGCTCCCTGAATTCAGCGGCATTATGTATCAAATGGGACTACGGATGTAAAGGAATCGGCGGCGAACATCCCCATATTATGGGGCATGGAACGAGTAGAGCGCCCTAACACGGTCTCTGGCCTTAACGCCAAGAGAGACGAGCTGATCAGATACCGCACAAGCCTTGAGGCGGAGATCAGGAAGGTCACATGTGACATCGACCATATCGAGGCGGCTATCCGTCTGTTCACGCCTGACACGGCTCTAGCGGCCTTCAAGGCCTACGTGGTCCAGCATCGAGCCAAGAAGGGAACAGTCAAGCGGTTCATCATGGCGACCCTCAGAGAAGCGCCAGGCCCCATGACCTCGGAACAGATAACCGACCTATGGATTGAGGCCAGGTCCCTCCGTTGCGATGACCGAACGCGGATCGTCCTCAGGAAGCGGATCGGCGCGGCGTTGATCAACCTTCGCGCGGCGGGGACGCTCAGGAATGAGGGCGTCATCGGTGGGCTTAAGGGGTGGGTCGCAGCTTAGTCTCGCGGTACCCTCGCTTAAGAGACCCCTTTGGCAGTGTAATTTTCGATGTAATGCCCAATATATTGTCCGCAGTGTTTACGGTGCATTCTAACGATTGCAGCGCGGGGTCGTAATTTACCCGCCACCTGTTTATAACATCACGCCCTAGAAGAGACGGAATTGTTAAATTAAACGCAGTCGGTGAGGCGACTATTATTTCAATTTTATAGCTGTATAACTGCGTCGAGTTTCCCCTGAAGGTAATAATAGCGTCGCAGCAAAAGTCGTTCGAAATTCCGCCCACGCCCGTACTTTGACAAGCTTTGGTTATAACGGTGCGGTCAATTCCTAGTTTTACTGCGTCGGCCGGCATTAAAACCGAACGCTGCGCACCCGTGTCCAGTAGGAACGATATGTTCGTGCGCTTGTTCTGAAGGGCAAGCAACCCTTCGACGAAAGGAGATTTCGTCGTATCTCCAAACCGGCCGATGATCACTCGGGCTACAGAATTAGGGTTTTCGGGTTACGATCGATGAATCGTACTATCGTTTCTTGTCGCGGATAGCCCTTTTCGTCGAGTTTTTCCATCACGGTCTCGATGGTATCGCCGGTGACTTCGACATGCCCATCAAACAACCCAACCCATTGTTGGGGATGCTCATCAATCAACCTAGGACGATCTGACGAAAGGGCTCGCGCAGACGCGGTGAAGCGAGCAAGGCCGTCTGAAATTACGTGAGCGTCTGCCCCCCACGCGTCCAACATTTCCTGATCGGTCAACGTAGCCATCTCAAGTCAACTCCCTGTGGAGGTGACCCCTACATATAGTGATTTGGCTTTACAAGGAACGAATTCGGAGTCCGGAAATCCACCTACAACTGATTCTTGTCATTGTGCGTGGGTGTATTGCCATACATGTTTGGTTTTTATGACATTTCGGACCGTTGCCAGTAGCCCTTCCAAACGCGCGACACCGGGTGAGCAAGAGCCGCGCCCGTCATGGCCAGGAACTGTTCGCCGTTCGATACCCGGCGGCGGTCCTCGCGCCAGCCCATTTCAGCGGCGTAGGCGCTCAGGTACGGCCCGGCGATGTGGTGATGAATGCCGATTTCCGCGCGACGGATGCGCGAGAAGAACGACTCGGCTTGGTTCGTGTTGGCGTCCGCTGTGGCGTACTCCACGGAGTGATTGATCCGCTTCGTGAGGTAGCGGGCTTCCAGCGCGTCCCAGTGGGCGGCTTCGTCGGCATAGATGGTTGAACCCTTGGCGACCGTAGCGGCCACGACGGACACGCCAGCGGCCTCCGTGGGGGCAACGAAGGGAAGGGTCCGCCCGTCACGCTCGCGCATGACGACGACCACCTCGCGCTTGCCGGTTTGGTAGATCCGACGACGACGGTCCTTGCGGTCCACGCGGCGATTGGCAGGCTTCATGTAACCGCCAAAGTAGGCGCCATCGACTTCGACCGAACCGGCGACTTCACCGATGGAGGTTTGCTCGGCGGCGATGGCCTCGCGGATTTTGTGGGCGAGGACGAAAGCCGTCTTGTACTGGCAATCCAGGTCCCGGCTCAGCTGAAGGGCGCTATGACCCTTCGCGCCGTTCACGAAGATCGCGATGGCGGCGAGGATGTCGCGGATCGCCATCTTACGGCTAGCGAAGATCGTCCCTGAGGTGACGCTGAACTTGTGGAGGCAAGCGGCGCATTTGAAGCGGCGGTTATCGCTCAGGCTGTAGACCGTCACGCAACCACAGCGCGGGCAAACCGGGTCGCCGTTGGTCGAGGCCCAGCGGATATCCTTGAAGGTCTGGAAGGCGTCGTCATCCGACAGGCGCATGACGCGCGCGAGGGAGAGCGTGCGGGCCTTCGTTGAGAGAAGGAAGTGTTGGCCTGATTGGTTCTGCGACATTTGTAATCACATCCGATGCGTTCGCATGGGATTTGACTACAAATTGTATCGTTGTCAACGACAATCGTAACGCATATGATGACAAACGTACGATTTTCGGAGCGACGACATGGAAAAGGATTGGAACGCCGAGGCCAAGGGGATTCTCAAGGCGGAGATCACCCGGCGACACCTGACTTACGCGGGGGTTGTCGAAAAGCTGGCCGCTATCGGAATTGTTGAGAACGAGGCGAACCTACGCAATAAGATCAGCAGGGGGGGATTCTCCGCTGCCTTCTTCATCCAATGCCTTACCGCCATCGGCGCCCACACAGTCAGACTTCACGAAGTCGACTGAATCAACCGGCCAACTACGGCAGGCCGCTAACTGGTTATTCTGGGCGATTCTCTGGGCGATCTTTCTCTACGTGATCGTGTATCTTGTCGGGTGGATTCCACGCGAAACTCACGTAACCACATATAACGAGCAGACCCACCACCAAGACACCGAAGTTTATGACACTACGTTTTACCTCATATGGAAGGCGTTCGAAGGGCTGAACTACATCGCCCCGGCAATCGGTTCCCTCGCCGCAATTGCCGCCGTGGCCGCCGCCGTATGGCTGGCCCGCGTTACTAGGGACCTCCATCGCGCCACTCAGAACCTCGCCACCTCTACCGAAGACCTCGCCAAGGGGGATCGTGAGCAGGTCGACGAAATGAAGGCCGCGCGAACTTTGGCCGAACAGCAACACGCTCTTGCGAAGGCGCAATACCTCACAGCCCACAGACCAAGGATGAAATTCAGGGGATGTTTCATACCCCTTAAGCACGAAGATCGGTTTTATTTGCTCGTGGCAAATGGAGGGGATAGCGTCGGCACTATTACTAATATTAGTTGCACGTTTACCTACAGGCGTAACGGCGTGCAAACATTTCCAAACGTTGGTATCGTAAATCCAAACATTCCCATAAGCTTGGCGCCCGCATACACTACCAGGGTCACCCTGGATGGGGACGAAGAATTTAGAACTTCCGTCATTCGGCCTATAGTCGAGAGATTGTCCACGCCCGATGACACCATATACTACGCCTTGTCGGTTTTGGTTATCTATGAAGATGAGACCGGGCGAAACCATCGGTGCTCGGCCCATAGAGAACTCGACCCGGCCACGGGCCTGATGCGACGGGTCGCAGATTCCGATTTTGACTACGAAGATTAGCGCGGCCAGAGCCGCTAGAACTCCACCCCACATCACCGCTCAACCCTCCCCGAGGGGAGCGGCGGCGTTGTCCCGTTTCCTACATAATGCCGGAATTCAGCGGCCAGGCGCTCGATTCCCTTCGCCAACCGCTCGAGACGGGCGAGGTGATCGTCGCCCGCGCCAACGCCCACGTCCGCTATCCGGCGCGGGTGCAACTCGTGGCGGCCATGAACCCGTGCAAATGCGGCGCGGGCGGCGTTGGCCGAGGCGCCTGCGGCAAGGCGCCGCGCTGCGTCCAGACCTATCAGGGCCGCGTGTCCGGGCCGTTCATGGACCGTATCGACCTCACGGTGGAGGTTCCGCCGGTGACGGCGGCCGATCTCGCCCTGCCCCCGCCCTCGGAGGGTTCCGCGGAGGCGGCGGCGCGGGTCGCCGCGGCGCGCGAAATCCAGATCCGCCGCGCCGAAGCGGCTGGCGAGACGGCCGGCGAGATCAACGCCCGCGCCGACGGCCCTTGGCTTGAGCGTATCGTCGCCCTGGACGCGCCGGCAAAGGCCCTTATGACCAAGGCCGCCGAAAGCCGCGCCCTGACCGCCCGGGGCTGGACGCGCGCCCTGCGCGTGGCCCGCACAATCGCCGACCTTGAAGGCGGGGGGCCCGTACGCCGTGTTCATGTCGCCGAGGCCCTGGCCTATCGGCCTGCAGCCCCCGATCTTGCGGCGCCATCCCTGGCCGGCGGGTTCTGACGGTCGCGCCTGACGGCTGGACATCGGCGCCGATCGCGTTATCTGACGGCCCGCGCGCGGTTTCGCCGCACACCTCCCAGCCGAGTTCCAACCCTCCATGACCTCACGCCGACGCACGAGCGCCGAATTTCTGTCCCTGACTCACCCGGTGGGCACGCATCGCTGGGAACTGAAGGTGGACGAATCCATGAC